>Ga0214472_10006893_pt1 | contig 11916 bp, 10 predicted proteins | sample RVTome_6_FD_207662 | JGI IMG/M metagenome (GOLD analysis project Ga0214472, IMG submission 207662) | Soil microbial communities from uranium-contaminated site in the Upper Colorado River Basin, Wyoming, United States - RVT140D175 | ecosystem: Environmental > Terrestrial > Soil > Contaminated >...
TTCGACACGATTTGGCGCGCCCCGGCGCGTAGCACCGCCTGCGCCATCTCGCTTCCCGGCTCCGCGAACGATGAGCAGACGACGACCGGAATCGGGTGCGTCGCCATCAGATGCTTCAGGAACGTCAAACCGTCGAGGCGGGGCATCTCGAGATCGAGGAGGATCACGTCCGGTTCTCTTTCCCGGATGCGATCCAGGGCCATGACGCCGTCGGATGCCGCCGTGACCGTCCACCCCTCCCGACCCGCGAGAAGCGTATGGACGGTGCGCCGGACGACGGCGGAGTCGTCGATGACCAGCACATGCAAATGATCCTTCATGCGTTCCTCCGTGCAGTCGCACGCGCCGAAGCGCGGTAGATCGTGGGACGAACTCTCTCCAAGCCCTCGATCACGCCACCCCCGTGCTCGGCGTGGCCGAGAAGCAAGTAACCTCCCGGCGACACCCAGCTGGCGAGACGTCGGATCGCCTCGGCGCGCCCGGTGTCCGCGAAGTAGATCAGTACATTGCGCGCCAGGATGAGGTCGTAGGACCCTCGGGGACGGTACGTGTCGTCATTGAGGTTCACGCGCTCGAAGTCCACGGCGGAGCGCAACTCGTCCGAGGCGCGAATGTGTCCCATGCGCGAGCGGACGCCACGGAGCATGAATCGGTTCAGATAGCGAGCGGGAATGGTGCTGGCGCGCTCGACGGGCCATTCCGCGTTTCGGGCGGCATGGAGCACCCGCGTGGAGATGTCGCTGCCTAGGACCGCGACGCTCCACCCCTCCTTGCGCGGGAAGTGCCAGAGCAGGCTCATCGCGAGCGAGTACGCCTCCTCACCCGTCGAGCAAGCGGCGCTCCATACGTTCACGCGCTTCGGGCGGGTCCGTGCTTGTCCTTGGCGACGCCACTCCGGAAAGACCGAAGACTCCAGGAACTCGAACTGCAAGCGTTCCCGGAAGAACTGTGTCTCATTGGTCGTGATGCGGTCGATCATGGTGGCGAGCTCTCGTGCGTCGCCTCCGAGCACGCGCGCGTAGTAGGTGCCGAACGAGTCGAGGTCGAGGTCGCGCAGGCGCCGACCCAGACGCGCCACGAGCAATGAAGACTTGCCCGGACCCAGGTGGATGCCTGATTCACGGTAGATCAGATCCCTCAGGAGGGCGAACTCCCCGTCGGTGATCGTCGGGGTGGCCCTCGGGACCGAGCGGCGCTCGGCGTTCGGGAGCGAGCGGCGCTCGGCGCTCACGAGTGCACGCCTTCCGCGAACACGTCGAGGAGGCGGTGCGCGTGCAGCACGAGCGCGAGGCGCTCCTCGCCGAGGTGCACGACGCCGGCCACGAGGGACGCCCGCTCGCCGAGCCCGAAGGACGGCGGCGGCTGGATCCGGTCCGCGCCGAGCTCGATGACGTCCACGACCTCGGCCAGGAGAGCGAGTGGCTCGCCGTCCGGATCCCGGGGCTCGAGCACGAGAGCGGTCGTGCACCCGTTCCCTGGCGTCCGTCCACCCCCGAGCGCGGCCCCCAGGTCGGCGAGCGCCATGACCCGTCCCCCGACGTTCAGCACGCCGAGAAGGACCGCCGGCGACCCGGGAACCGGCGTGACGGAACCCACCTCGACGACGGATCGCACACGGAGCATCTCCAGGCAGTAGAGCCCGCCGACGCTCTGCAGCACGAGGTAGGCCGATCCGCCGTCGCCCTGCTCCAGTGTGCTCACAGGTCCTCCTCGCCTCCGTCCCTAAAGGGGACGAAGTCGGCGTACTCTGGCACGGGCACACCCTTCGCGAGCCGCATCGAACGCCCGTTCGTCCCCTCGCCGACGCGAGCCGTTGCGGAACGCTCGGGAGTCAGCTCCGTCGTCGGGATCTCCGCCCGATCCTCCTCCGACAGACGAAAGTAGAGGATGTAGCGGCGGAGCGTATCGGCCTGGCGGGCCATGTCGTCCGCCGTGGCGGCGAGCTCTTCTGCCGATGCGGCGTTGCGCTGCGTGACGTCGTCGACGCGCCCGAGCGCCCGACCGATCTCGGTCACCCCCAGCGCCTGCTCGGCGGTGGCCGCGGTGACCTCTTGGACGAGGTCGGTCGTGCGCCGGATCGAGGGGATCAGGTGACCGAGCAGCTCCGCCGAGCGCTCCGCGATGGCCACGCTCGAGCCGGCGACCTCGGCGATCTCCTGCGCGGCCTGGCGGCTGCGCTCCGCGAGGCGGCGAACCTCCGCCGCCACCGCCGAGAAGCCCTTGCCGTGCTGCCCTGCCCGCGCCGCCTCGATGGCCGCGTTGAGCGAGAGGATGTTCGTCTGGTGGGCGATCTCCTCCATGATCGCGGTCTTCGCCGCGATCAGGCGCATCGCCGTCACCGCCTCGCGGACGGCCTCGCCCGTCCCCTCGGCATCCCGAAGGCCCTTCAATGCCATCTCCTCCATCTCGGCGCTATTGCGTGCATTCTGGTTGATCGACGCGTTCATCTGCTCGAGCGAGGCGGTCGTCTCGTCGACCGAGGCCGCCTGCTGGTTCGTCCCTTGCGAAAGGTCGTGGGACGAAGTGGAGACGAGTCCCGCGGAGGTTGACACCGCCGCGGCGGTGTGGCTCACCTCTCCGATGACCTCGCCCAAGCGGCGAGTCATGGCCAGGAAGCTCATCCCGAACTGGTCCAGCTCCGATCGCGGCTGAACCTTCACCGCCAGATTCCCGGCGGCGATCTCGGCGGCGATCTCGGTCGAGTCGCGCTGGTACTGAGTGACGTCGCCCATCGCCGCGAGCAGGTGGCCCAGCTCGTCGTGCGAGACGACTTCGACCCGCTCGAGGACCTCGCCCCTGGCGAGCGCCTCGGCGACGCGTACGGCCTCACGCACCGGCCGCGTGACCGAACGGGCGACGACGCGGGACATGAATACCAGCAGGCCGAGTAAGAGGACCACGCCCAGCGCCATGGCCATGGTCGCCCGCCGCTGCGTCTCCCGCGCGGCGATGAAGGCCTGCGCGATCGCGGTCTCGTGCTCCTCGGTGCTCCTCTCGAGCCGGCCGCGAATGCGGTTGTACTCGTCCTGCATCGTAACGAGACGCGTGTTGATGGCCTCGCCGCTCTCCCCTTCGATGAGCCGCTCCGTCACCGACCGCGCCGTGACATAGTACTCACGTAGTCCATCCTCGAGGGCATTCAGCCCGTCCGGGTCGAGCACGGGATTGTCCAGCCCGGCGGCAACGCCGGCGTCGAACTCGTCCCTCAGGCGGTCGGCTTCCTCCAATCCGAGCAGGTTCGCTGCGGCAACGGCGTCCTGGAGCGTGCGCTGGATCGACGCCAGCGTCCTTTCGAGCGACTGGCTCAGCTCGAGCGCCGGGGCGTAACCCCGCTCGATGGACTCGAGCCGGGCGTGCGCCCCCGCGCCCGCGACGACCGTCGCGAGGAGGACCCCGACGAACCCGAGTGCCGCGAGGGCGGGCAGGACCAGCACCTTCAACTCGAACCGCGTCGCACTCCACCGCGTGGCGGGGGGGCGTGGCTGCATGCGCGTGCTCATCGGGTCACCTCCACCACCTTGAGGCCGCGAGTGTCGGCAACCGCGGATACATATCCCACGGCGCCCGCGTGGGCGCGGACGTACTCGACGACCTCGGTCTCGGTGGCGAGCTCCAGAGGCGGAACGCCGCGGCCGGAGAAGATCTGCTGCTGCCAATACGCCACCATCGCGCGGACAGGCCGGTCGAGCGCCACGGTGGAGAACGACTCCCGGACCGCAGCCCTCGCGGGCTGATCGACTGGCTGCGCGGGGACGCCTCCGGGCCACGAGGTCCGGCGCTTCAGGAACAGCGCAGAGAGATCGTCGGCGCTGATCGTGGTCACCGGGTTGGAATCGTTTACGACCACCCGGAAGGAAGCGGCCGCCTGCGCCGCGAGAGACCCTCCACCCTCTACCGAAAGGGCGGCCACGAGGAAGCCGATGCCGAGGAGTGCACGGCCGACGACTTGCTTGAAAGTGTTCACGGTCTGCCTCCTCAGAAGCTGGTCGAGACGCTGAACAGCGCGTAGTTGGCGCCGACGCGCTCGTCCCACGGGAAGATGACCTGGTCTTCGATGCTGCGCCCGCGGTACCGGTGCCCCTCGAGCTTCAGGACCACGTTCGGCGTGAGCGCATAGCGAACGCCGATGGCGAGGTCCCGTTCGAGGTTCTCGTCCATCGACAGCATGATGGCGGGAATCTCGAGCGCGAGGTCCTGCCACTGGGCCTGGCCCATCAATGTGAGCTGATCGGTCACGTTCAGGGTGAGCTCACCGTAGTAGGCGTCGGCCGTCACGGTGTAGCCGATCTCGTCTTCGCCGAACGCCACGTGGCGAAACTCAGTGCGGGCTCCGACGGGGCCGAAGCGGCCGTCGAGCGAAGCCACCACGAGAGCCTGCTGGTCCTCAACGTCGGGGGGTGCGCCAACGTTGCCGCGCGTCGTGTAACGCATGCCGGCCACGCCGACACGAAGTCCGTCGAGGGGCGTCTGAAGCCACACCTGGGCTCCGTAGCCCAGGTCAACCGTCGCCTTCGTCGCGAGGTCGATCTGGACGAAGCTCCAGCTTCCCGCGAAGCCGTCTACGCTGAGCTCCCAGTCGCCGAGAGGGAAACGCCTTCCGAGCGTCATGCCGTCGACCGTCTCGCTCGTGTACATCTGCTCGCCGTAGAGGAAGATCGGCGGTCGGTAGAAGGGCAGCAGCGTCCCCACGTCGCGGAACTCGTTGTAGATCCCGATGGGATTTCGCACCTTGCCGATTCTCGCGACCGTGTAGTCGTCGAAGCGGTGCTCGTAAAACACCCAGTCGAGGTCCACTGCCGGCTCGAGGTCGCCGAGCGGGCTCCGGCCGATGCGCTCGTGGCTCAGCTGGATCACGAAGGCGCTGCGCGCGTCGTACGCGTAGCGGAACTGGAGCGCGGCGACGCGGTAGTCGGCCGTGCCGGCGGGCCCGATCCCGAGGATCTGGTGCTCATCAGTCCGGCCGTATGCCTGCGTCATGAAGCCGTGGACGGACAGGCCTTCGGGCAATTGCCCCATCGCGGGTGCCCCGAGGGCGCTCAAGGCCGCGGCCGCCGCGAGGGCGGGCACGATCCGGGCAGGTCGAAACTTGCGTAGGTCGGTCATGGCTGTGCGGTTCTCCTGTCCATCGAGTCTATGCGTCAGATCGCCGCGCCCCTCATTGCCGCGACCGGAGTAGACAAGGGCAATGGGAGTGCCACGAGTGGTCAGTGCAGGCTCGACATCCATTACTCGTTGATGCACAACGACTTATAGGACTGAAGCGCCTCGACTCGCGCCCTCGCGCGCACCAGAAAACGTCAGCCGGACGGCACCGCCGGGCCCGGCATGTCCGGATTCCGGACAGAGCGTCCGCGGTGGTTCCTGAACGCGAGGGGGCGGGTCTCCTGACGGGACCCCGCTCCGGGTAGCTGCGCCAGCGCCGGACGCGGTCAGTTCAGGCGCGGCGCGGGCACTGTAACGTCCCGAGTGGAACGCTTCGAGGAGAGCTGCTGGAGGAGGGTCGGCACGTCCAGGATGAGTCCCACGCGCCCGTCCTCCAGGACCGTGGAGCCGGAAAGGCGCGAGCCCAACCTCGGATCGAGCGGCCGAATCATCGTCTCGGACTGGCCGAGGAGCCGGTCGACGAGCAGCCCTGCAGTCGTGGGGCCGTGGCGCACGATGAGCACGTGCTCGCGGCTCGGGGCTTCCGCGCTGTGCCCGAACACGGCTCGGAGCCGCACGTACGGGAGCGTCTCACCCCGGACATCCAACAGCCCGTGGTCCTCGCGGGCCCCCTCCGGCGCCTCGACGCACTCCACGATGCTGTCCATGGGCACGATGTACGTCCCCTCGTCGACCGAGACGTGCAGTCCGTCGATCGTCGAGACCGTGAGCGGGAGGCGCAGAGCGACTGTCGTCCCCCGGCCCTCCTGACTCGTCAGCTCGACCGTCCCCCGGAGCGCCTCGACCATCCTCCGCACGATGTCCATCCCGACGCCGCGGCCCGAGAGCTCCGACACCGCCGCCGCCGTGGTGAACCCCGACTCGAAGATCAGCGCCTGGAGCTCGGGGTCGCTCAGCCGTTCGGCATCGGGAACGGCCCATTCGAGGGCGCGCTCGATCAGCTTCGCGCGCGGGAGCCCGCCCCCGTCGTCCTCGACCTCGATGAGCACGCTCGCGGACTGTTGGCGCGCCCGAAGGACGATGGTACCAGCAGGGTCCTTGCCCGCGGCCAGCCGATCCGCCCGCGACTCGATGCCGTGGTCCATGGCGTTGCGGAGGAGGTGCGTCAGCGGCTCGACGATCGCCTCGGCGATGGACGTGTCGACCTCCACGTCCTCGCCCTCCACGATGAGCCGCGCTTCCTTGCCGGTCGCCGCGGAGATGTCTCGGATCGGGCGGGCGAACCTCCGGAGCGTCGCGCCCAGCGGGACCAGCCGGAGCGCCATGATGGTCTCGCGCAGCTCGTCGAGGATGTGGTGGCCGTCGTCCATGGCATCCCTCAGCGAGCGACCCGCGTCCTCGCCGGGAGACCCAGCCCCGAGCGCCAGAGAGCGGCGCTCCAGTATGATCTCGTTCACCAGGTCCACCAGCCGGTCGAGCTTGGCGACGTCCACCCGGAGCGTTCGGCGGCTGGCGCCGCGCGGAGCACGGGCATCGGCCGGCTCCCCGGGGGGCTGGGTCTCGGGCCCGTCGGGAGCGCCGCCCTCCGCCTCCAACCGCCCTCGCGCCTCTTCGCGGCGGCTCACCTCCATTCCGGCCTCGGGCGCTCTCGGCGGTGTGCCTCCGCAGTGGCCGACGAGCTCGGCCAGGAGCTCCGCATGACCGCCTGGCTCCGGCCACCCGCCCCCTTCCACCGCGGCCACCATCGACCGGATCGCGTCGGTCGCCGCGAGCAGGGACGACACGACGTCCGCGCTGAGGACCGCTTCTCCCCTCTGGAGCGCCGCGAAGAGGTCCTCACCGGCGTGCGCGACATCCGAGATCGCCTCGAGTCCGAGCATGCCTGCGCTGCCCTTGAGCGTGTGCATCGCGCGCATGGCCGACGAGAGGTCACGCTGCTCGTCAGCCCCCCCCTCGAGCGCGACCAGCGTCTCTTCCAGGTGCGCCAGATACTGCTCTGCCTCGGCCACGAAGACTGGTCGTAGCTCGGCCATCTCGGCGGGATCGAGGCGAATCGTGGACATGCGAGCTCCGATGGTGTGGTGGTCGTGGTGCCCCGGCATGTCCTTGGGCAACCCTGGTGCCACACCGGCCCCTCCGCAGCGAGAGCCCCGGAACCCTAAGTGCGCGTTGGCCTTGGACGATCGGATGGGCTCGGAGCGCACACCCGATGTGGAGTCGCTCGCGCGTCAGCCGCCCGACGCCGCCTGGTCGCTCATGTCCGAATCTCGGACATGTCGATGCCGTGGCGCGCGATCCTCTCGTAGAGCGTGCTCCGGGGGACCTCCAGCCGGCGAGCCGCCTCGGCGATGTTGCCCTCCGTGAGACGCAACACGAGGGCGATGTGCCTGCACTCGACCGCTTCGAGCGCGAGAGTCTCGGGCAAGAGGGGCTCCGACGACGCCACCCTGCCGAACTGGAGATCCTCGGGCTGGAGGACGTCCCGGTCGGAGAGGAGCACGGCACGCTCGAGGACGTTCTTCAGCTCGCGTATGTTGCCGGGCCAGGAGTGCGCGCTCAGGGTGCCTATGCACGCGCTCGAGAGGGACACGGCGAGCCTTCCCATCTCCGCGGCGATCGTGTCGAGCAGCCGATGAGCCAGCACGGGGATGTCCTCCTTGCGATCGCGCAGCGCCGGTACGTCGAGAGGCACGGTGTTGACGCGGTAGTAGAGATCTTCGCGGAACCAACCCTCCTCGACGGCCTGGGCGAGATCCTTGTTCGTCGCGGCCAACAAGCGAACGTCGATTGCGCGGTCGCTCACGTCCCCCACGCGCCGGATGCGCCTCTCCTCGAGCGCCTTCAGGAGCTTCGGCTGGGTCTGCAGACCCAGGTCGCCGATCTCGTCGAGAAATACGGTCCCCCCGTGCGCCACTTCCAGCAGCCCGGGCTTGTCGCTCACCGCACCGGTGAACGCGCCTTTGCGATGGCCGAAGAGCTCGCTCTCGACGAGCTCGCCGGCGAAGGCGGAGCAGTTCAGGTCGACGAAGGGCTCACTCCGCCGCGAGCTGTACTCGTGCAGCCAGGCCGCGATCACGCCTTTGCCCGACCCCGTCTCTCCTTGTAGCAACACGGTGGCGTTCGAGGCCGCGATCCTGCGCGCGTCGGCGGCGAGCTTCTGGATCGCCGCACTCGAGCCGATGAACGGGTCGTGCTTGTCGCGCGAGGGGCGCTTGGACGCCGCGAGCTTCCTCCGCTCGTCGCGCCCCAGAGCCACCAGTCGACCGACGATCGCGCCGAGCGCGGGGATCTCGACCGGCTTGTCGAGGAAGTGATCAGCCCCGCGCTGGAGCGCCTCGACCGCCAACGCGACTGAACCGTGTCCGGTCAGGATCACCGAGGGAACGCGAGGCACCCTGGCCTGGAGCATCGGCAGGACGTCCAACCCCGTTCCGTCCGCGAGGCGGTAGTCGAGCACCGCGGCGTCGACCGGCAGCTCACCGAGCAGACGCTCGGCCTCGCGCACGCCGCTGGCCTCGGCGACCGAGTAGCTCAGCTTCTCGAGGACCCTTCGGAAGGCGCCACGGAGCGCGTCATCGTCCTCCACGAGCAGGATGAGCTCGGTGCTCATGGGGACGGATCATCGAGGTACGGCTCGAGGTGGATTTTGTAGCACTCGGGGCACACTCCGTGGCTGAACTGCGCGCCCGAGTGCGCGGTCACGTATGCCTCGACCTGGTGCCAGTAGTTGCCGTCGTCCCGTACCTTCTTGCAGTACGAGCAGATCGGCAGGAGCCCCTCCAGACGGTCGACCTTGGCGAGCGCCTCCTCGAGCTCGGATACACGCGCTGCGAGTCGCCGTTGGAGCTCGAGGACCCTCTCACCCACCCGGACGCGTGCTTGCAGCTCCACCTCGTGGAACGGCTTCGTCAGGTAGTCGTCGGCTCCGGCCATCAAGCCGGCCACGGTATCGGAAGTGTGGCTGCGGCTGGTGAGGAGAATCAGGTACGGCGACACCGGCAGCGCGAGCTCCCGCACGCGCGCGCAGATTTCCGGCCCGGTGAGCCCGGGCATCTCCCAATCCAGGACGGCCAACCGCGGGGCATCGGCCGTGGTGAGCGCGGCGATCGCTTCGTCGCCGTTCTCGACCGTGACCAATTCGCGCTGCTCGTCACCCAGGGCCTTCGAAACCAGCAGGCGCGACACCGCCGAGTCGTCGGCGATCAGGATCCTCTGCGGGGCCACCGCCTTCCTCCCGTTCTCGGGACAGAGCGGACTGGTTCGCGGACAGCATGTTCCCGCGCCGAAGGGTATGCAAGCCGTCGCGGCGACGCCTGAGCCGCGGACTCGACGCCTCTGCCGAGCCCCACGCCACACGCTGGGTGCGCGGTCAGAGAGGCAACCGTGCCATCCTTCCGCCGGAGACGTAGTCCGCAGGAGGGCTGAATGGCACTGGACTGAGCACGTCGCGCACCCCGCGGGCCAACGACTCCGGTGTAAACGGCTTCTGGACGAGCGGGTCTCCCTCGAGCACACCGTGCCGCAGCACGTCATCGCCGTTGTATCCGGACATGTAGAGGACCTTCGTCTGGGGGCACATCCCGGCGAGCCGGCTCGCCAGCTCCGGGCCGCTCATCAGCGGCATGACGACGTCGGTCAGCAGGAGATCGATGGCCTCGGGGGATTCTTCGCAGAACTTCAGGGCGTCGGCTGGGGTGGCCAGGTCGACGACGCGGTAGCCCTTCCGCACCAGAATGGTGCGGGCTGCGGCCCGCACGGGGTCTGCGTCCTCCACGATGAGGATCATCCCGGTGCCGTGCGATGCGGCAGCTGGTATGCTGCTCGTATCCAACTCGAGCTCTGCGTCGACTCTGGGTAGGTAGATGCTGAACCTGGATCCGGCTCCGGCCGTGCTTTCGACACCAATCGCGCCGTGGCTCTGCTGCACGATGCCAAAGACGGTCGCCAGCCCTAGGCCGGTGCCCCGACCGACCCCCTTTGTCGTGAAGAACGGCTCGAATATCCGCGCCTGCGTGGCCTCATCCATCCCTTTCCCGGTGTCGCGCACGGCGAGCACCACGTACCGACCTGGCAGCCCGCCGACGAGCTGCCGCGCGAGCCTCTCATCCACCACCTCGTTTCGAGTCTCGATGGTCAGGCGGCCCCCTGACGGCATGGCATCGCGTGCGTTCACCACCAGGTTCATCACCACCTGCTCGATACTGCCCACGTCGGCGCGCACGCGCCCGATTGGCCCTCCATCAGGGAAGTGGAGCTCGACGTCTTCTCCGACCAAGCGCCGCAGCATGCCTTCCATATCCGCGATGACGTTCGCCAGGTCGACCACCTTCGGCGCGAGCACCTGCTGCCGGCTGAAGATGAGCAACTGTCGCGTGAGCGCGGCCGCACGCCGCCCAGCGTTGCAGATCTCCTCGACATCCGCCCGACGGGGATCCAGCCGACCGAGGTCCTCGCGGAGGAATTCACCGGACGAGAGGATGACCGAGAGCACGTTGTTGAAGTCGTGCGCAATGCCTGCGGCGAGCTGGCCGACGGCGTCCATCCGCTGGGTCTGGAGGTACTGACTCTCGAGCAGCTTGCGATCGGTGACGTCCTGGGAGATGCCGACACCGCGCAGAGGTTGGCCGCGCGCATCGAGCACGATCTTCCCGGTTCCACTCAGCCAACGCACCGTCCCATTCGGCCACGTCGTGCGATGCAGTACCGCGAAGTCGCCGCCGGCGCGGTTGGCGTTTCGCATGGTCTCGAGGACCGACTCCCGATCGTCGATGTGGATCAGCGCAACGAATGCATCGAGGGACCCGCTGAACGATCCGGGCTCGAGACCGTATTGGGCCTCCAGGACATCGGACCACCGTAGGAGGTCCGTGACGTAGTTCATGTCCCAGATGCCTACGTTGGCGCTACTCAGCGCAAAGCGCATTCGCTCTTCCGCAACCGAGAGCGCCGCCTGGGCCTCCGCGAGCAGCACCGGGGTCGTGGACTCGGCGTCGACCACGGCGTCGATCTGACCGGTGAGCAGCGCCTCGATCGTTGCGTCGGCTTCCGCCAGTCGCTGGGCGAGATCTCGCTCTCGCTCGGTTGCTAGGGTCATGTGCCGCCCAACAGCAAGAGCACGCGATCGGCGTCACTGAGGTTGCCGACGATGCGCTGCGTCGGCGCGGGTTCCAGCTTCAGGAGCGTGGGTGTCACGATGACGGCGTCGGCCAGCGCTCGCTCCGGCTGCGCGATCATGTCCACGATCTCCAGGTGGTAGGCGCCACCGAAGTGCGCCTCGGAGATCGCGGTGACGTTCTTGATGGCGCGCAGGGAGTTCGGTGCACTCCCCGCGACGTAGAGGCGCAGACGAAGCACCCCATTCGGTTTCCCGGCGGGCATGTCAGCTCACCGGCTCGTCCGCGTGCCGCCTTTCGCCCCTCATTGCCTTGGCGTCCGCGATCGATTCCTCCGCCTCGCTCGCGGCGTCTTCCATGACTGCGATCTCGGCGCTCCGGGACTCGATCTCCACCTGAACGACCTGGAGGCGTGCGGCGGCCTCTGCCTGCGCGAGCCGGAGCTGGAGCCTTCTGAGCTCCGTCGCGACCTGCGTCCTCTGCTTGATCGCGGCATCCTCCCGTCTTCGCTCCCAGCGGGCCATGCCCATCAGCACCTTGCCCTGGGAAACGAATACGTCGGTGAGGGTGACACCGTCGTCGGAGAGAACGAGCTCCCGCACTTGGTTCGAGTGGCCGGTGCCCCGCGACTTGACGATGGTCAGTGCGCGATTGCGCTCACCGTCCTGTACCAGATAGGAGAGGTGGATCCACGTGTCCG
>Ga0214472_10006894_pt1 | contig 11916 bp, 9 predicted proteins | sample RVTome_6_FD_207662 | JGI IMG/M metagenome (GOLD analysis project Ga0214472, IMG submission 207662) | Soil microbial communities from uranium-contaminated site in the Upper Colorado River Basin, Wyoming, United States - RVT140D175 | ecosystem: Environmental > Terrestrial > Soil > Contaminated >...
ACGTCGCCGGGCGCAATGTCCTCGCCATACTCCGCGCGCACCGCGTCCATCGCATCGGGGATCGACCCGAGGTGCAAGGGTAGGCTCAGCCCTTGGGCGATCATGCGCCCGTCGCGGTCGCAGAACGCGCTCGACAGATCCATGGTGTCCTTGAGAATCGAGGAGTAGGCGATGCGCACCACGGTGAGCACCATCTCGTCCACGACCGAGCCGATGGCGTTCTTGACCAGCTCGAGCCTGACCGGATCAAAGGCCATACTTTTTCTCCAGCGCCCGGATGCGGGAAAGACCGGACACCTCCCAAAGCTCGTCGAGAGGCATCATCCGCTCCCATACCGAGTCCGCGTTGCCGGTGCGCCGAATCTCGGCGAGAGTCTCGCGCATCGCACGCGCCCCCGCCATCAGCGCGTGGACGTAGAAGCACGAGGTCTTGAAGCCCATCGCGAGGAGCTCCGCGGCAGGGATGCGGGGCACCATGCCACTCGGGGAGTGGTTCCACCACAGCGGCTTACGGCCGCGGAAATGCGCGGCGATGGCGCGGATCTCTTCCATCGACTCGCGGGTTTCGCACCACAGCATGTCCGCCCCCGCCTCGATATAGGCGTCGCCACGTTCCAGGGTATCCTCGAGTCCGTTCACCATCAGTGCATCGCAGCGGGCAACAATGAGGAAGTCGGGATCACGACGCGCATCGAGGGCGGCGCGGATCTTCTGGCACATCTCCTGCTTGGGGATCACCGACTTGCCGAACATGTGCCCACAGCGCTTCGGCCAAGTCTGGTCCTCGATGTGGATCCCGGCGACGCCGGCCTGCTCGAACGCCCGAACCGTGCGCATCACGTTGATCGCGTTGCCGTAGCCGTTGTCGGCATCGACCACCACCGGGATGGTGACCGCCTCGGCGATGTAGCGGGCGTTGGCGACTGTCTCCTCGAGCGAAATCAGCCCTACGTCCGGGTAGCCCCGACACAGCGATACCCCAGCGCCGGTTACCACACACAACGGGAATCCGGCCTGCTCCACCATCTGTGCGCTGAGCGCATCGTGGGCGCCGCCTCCGAGCACCAGGTCGTCTCCGGCGAGCAGCTCGCGCAGGCGTGTAGTAGTCCGCATCGCATCATCTCCGTGCAGGTGGCGCCGCGTCGCCACAGGGGGGGGGCGTGCCGCTGTTGGCTGTTTTCTCCGTGCGCCGGGTTAGCGACGCTCCATGGCAGGGTCGATCCCCTCGGACGCGCCGGGCGACGCAGCGGCGGCGCGGGGGGCCGCTGGGTCGCCCGGCGCGCGGCGGATCGTGTAGGAGACCTGGTAACGGTCCCCGCGATAGGTGGCATCGCCTCGCAGCATCGGCTGGTGCGAGGCGTCGCGAAAGACGTGCTCGCGAACCAGAATCGGGGTGTGGCGGGATACTCCGAGTTGGCGCGCCAAGCGCCCGTGCGCAGTAGCCGCGCACACCGTGACGTCGACGCTGGCGATCGGCACGCCGCACACATCCTCCATGAGCTGGAACGCCGAGCGACTCTCCAGCGCCCCCTGCGGGATCCGCTTGCCGAGGTCGGGACGGATCCAGCGCAGTTCGTGGCTCACCACCTCATCGTCGACGAGCCGAAGCCGCTCCAGGCGAAACACCGGCGTGTCCGGATCCAGCGCGAGCGTATCGGTGATCTCGACCGGGGCGGGTACCGCGGCGAAGGCCAGCAACCGGTATCCCAGCCGCGCCCCGCGCAAGGCCATCTGCTCCTCGAACCCCTTCGTCACCGCGGTCTCGAGAGTGGACTCGAGCCGTTTTCGAGCGACGAACGTGCCCCGGCCGGAATGACGCACGATGAGCCCGTCGTAGACGAGCCGGGTCAGTCCCTGACGCACCGTGACCCGGGTGGTGTCGAATGCCCGCGCGAGCTCGGTCTCCGACGGCACCCGATCCCCCTCACCGAGTTCGCCGCTGGCGATGCGCCGACGCAAACTCTCCTCGATGCGGAAATACAGCGGCGTGAAATCTGGGCGTTGCATAGACATAGCCGGTTTGACTTATAGCTGACTAGTCAACTATGGTCAATTCGACCGCGCGAGTTATCAGGAGGCACGCCATCATGCAGGGCGGGAACGAGCAGGGGTGCGAAGCCGAGCGCAAGACCCGCGTGCTCCGGCGGCTCATCGAGGCACCCGAGATACTGGTGATGCCGGGCGTATACAACGCCGTAAGCACCCGCATAGTGGATCGGGCGGGATACGTCGCTGGGTTCATCACCGGAAGCGGGGTGGCGGAGGCCGCCATCGGCTGGCCGGACGTGGGAATCATGGGACTCGAGGAGAATCTCCACGTGACGCGGGCGCTGGTTGCATGCACCGCGCTGCCATTACTGGCCGATGGCGACACCGGCTACGGCAATGCGGTGAACGTGTACTTCACGGTTCGCGCGTTCGAAGACGCGGGCGCGGCCGGGGTGATGATCGAGGACCAGGTGTGGCCGAAGCGCTGCGGCCATATGGCTGGCAAGGCGTGCATCGCCGCCGAGGAGATGGTGGACAAGCTCCGCGCCGCGGTCGAGGCCCGGCGCGACCCCGACTTCGTCATCAAGTCGCGCACCGACGCCGCCGGCCCCATCGGCCTCGCCGAGGCAATCCGCCGGCTGCAGCTCTATGCCGAGGCCGGCGCCGATCTCCTGTTCGCTGACGCCCTGCTCTCGGTCGATGACATCGCTACGGTAGCCCGGGAGGTACCGAAGCCGCTGGCCGTCAACATGGGCTTCGGCATCCGTGCCCGTGCCACCACCCCGCTGCTGTCAGCACGCGCGCTCCAGGACCTCGGCGTGGCGGTGGTGATCTACCCGCGCCTCCTCACCTCGGCCGCGATCCGCGGGATGCAGAACGCCCTGGATGCGCTCGCCCTGCAACTGCGCACCGGAGAGGTGGTCGAGCACGACGAGCTGACCGTGTCGTTCGAGGACCTCAACGACCTCGTAGGGTTCGAGACGGTGCAGGCGCTCGAACGCCGCTTTGGCGGCCCACCGGCGCCGGCACGCCGCGCCGATACTGTGTTGCCCGGGTAGGAGCGACACGCCAGAGCCTGGCCGAGAATGCCGTGTGGCGGTTCAAGGCACTGGTTGGAATGCAGTTCGCAGCGCAGGCGTTCGAAAACCAGCAAGTTGAAGCATCGGCCAAGTGCTGCATCCTCGACTGAATGGCGTTACTCGGTTTGCCGAGATCTGATGAGGATTCTGCAGGGTTGCTCCGTCCAGATGACCGGCGCGCAGGCGCGAGTTGCCCCAAATCGAAGTTTCGCAACAACGCCGTGCCGTGCGCTTGCAGCGCGGCCCACGATTGCGGACCATTGCGCCGTCACGGGTGAAACTGAGGAGCGATACGAACATGCCAGTCTTGGCAACCCCCGGATCGCGCTTGCTGGCCGCGCTCGGAGTGGAGCGTCCACTACAGATCGTTGGCACCGTCAACGCGTTCAGCGCGCTGCAGGCTGAGCGCACCGGTTTCCGCGCGATCTACCTCTCCGGTGCCGGCGTGTCGAACGCGTCGTTCGGTTTCCCCGACCTCGGCATGATCGGGATGCATGACGTCGTCGAAGACATCCGTCGAATCACCGGCGTGTGCGCGTTACCGATGCTCGTTGACGCCGATACCGGCTACGGTTCGGCGCTGGTGCTCGCACGCGCGGTGCGCGAGTTCGAGCGTGCCGGCGCCGCGGCGATGCAGATCGAGGATCAGGTACAGGCGAAACGCTGTGGGCATCGTCCGGGAAAGGCACTGGTCAGCACCAACGAGATGTGCGATCGAATCAAGGCCGCCGTCGATGCGCGCAGCGACGACTTCCAGATCATGGCGCGCACCGACGCCTACGGTGTCGAGGGCTTCGAGCCGGCGCTCGAGCGCGCGCAGGCCTACGCCGACGCTGGCGCCGATCTAATCTTCGCCGAGGCGATGCACGAGATCGACGAGTACCGTCGCTTCACCTCGTCGTTGTCGGCACCGGTACTCGCCAACATCACCGAGTTCGGCAAGACGCCACTTTTCGAGCTCTCAGAGCTGCGCGAGGCCGGCGTCGCGATGGCGCTCTACCCACTGACGGCTTTCCGTGCGATGGCGCGTGCGGCCGAGGAAGTCTACAAGACCATCCGCGAGCGCGGCACACAGCAGCCGATGCTTGATCGCATGCAGACACGCGACGAGCTCTATGACCAGCTCAGCTACCACGACTATGAGCGGCGGCTCGACGAGTTGTTCGCGCGCGAGCGCGGCGCCTGACAGGCGGGGCGCGGAAGGACGTTTCCCGTCGCGCTCCGAAGGTGGGTCCGACGACGCACGCTCGCGCTGAGGGCTGTTTGCTCAGATCCAGCGCTGCAGCCGGTTCAGCAGCGGTCGAAGTCCGAGCGACGCGAACAGCAACGCCATCATGATAAGTGTGATAGGGCGGTTCCACAGAAAGGCGATGTCGCCGCCGCTGATCTGGTAGGTACGGATCAGTTCGCCTTCGGTCATTCCGCCAAGCAGCAAGCCGATCACGATCGCCGGGATCGAGTAGCCGTGGCGTCGCATCCACCAGCCAAGCGCGCCGAAGCCAAGCACAGTGAAGGGTCCGGCCATTGTCCCGGTCAGGCCGTAGGCGCCGAGCACGGCGAGCATGAGCACCGATGGCACGAGCACACGCAGCGGAACCTTGACCACGGCGGCGAGCACTCGAAGCAGCAGCAGCCCGACAATGATCAGCAGCAGCACCTGCACGAAGTTCGCGAGGATGATCGCGTAGACGATGTCGGTCTGCTCGCGGATGAAGCGCGGACCACCGGTAATGTTGTGCATGCTGAAGGCCGCGAGCATGACCGCCGTGCCGCCGCCACCAGGGATGCCCAGCGCGAGCAGCGTCACCATCGAGCCGCCCTCCGACGAGCTGTTCGCCGACTCCGACGCGAGCACACCTTTCGGGTTGCCCTTTCCAAACGAATCCGGGTCAGCGTCGTGGCGCTTGGTCTCGGCATACGAGACGAGGTTCGACACCGACGAGCCAACGCCCGGCACGGCGCCGACAAGCGCGCCGATCAGGCTTCCGCGCAGTACGACAACAGGGTATCTGAAAGCACTGGTGAAGCCGCGCATCAGTTTCTTGAAGTTCACCCGCCGCGAGGCTTCGTCGGCGACGAGGTAAGGCTGGTTGCTCAGCGAGAACAGCTCAGACGCTGCGAACAGCCCGATCATCGCCGGCACCGTCGGGATGCCGTCGAGCAGGTCCGGGATTCCCATCGTGCCGCGGATCGCGCCGATTGCGCTCATGCCGACGGTGCCAGCGAGCAGACCGATGGCGCCGGCAAACAGTCCCTTCCAGAGCTGTTTACCGCTCAGCAGCGCGATCAGCGTGATGCCCCAAAGCACGACGACGAACAACTCCGACGGGCCGAGCTTCAACACCGCCGTCGACAGCGGAGCGATCAGACACAGCAGGATCCCGTAGCCGACCGCGGTGCCGATGCTCGACGCGCCGAGCGACAGCCCGAGCGCCTCGTTGTGGCGCCCGGCGCGCGCCATCGGGTAGCCGTCGAAGGCCGTCGCAATCGCAGATGACGTGCCCGGGATGTTCATCAGGATCGCCGGGATCCCACTTCCGAAGGTCCCGCCGGTGAAGATCGCGGTCAGAAACAGCATCGCCGACAAGAAGTCCATGTACAACGTCAGCGGCAGGAACACCGCCATCGCCATGGAGATCTGCAGACCCGGGATCGCGCCGGCGAAAAGCCCGATGAGCAGACCCGGGATCACGACCAGCCATGGCTGCCACGAACCGGCCAGCAGCGTGAAGGCGGCCTGCAGTGCGTCGGTATCGATCATGTTCGCTCAGTCGGTTGATCAGAACAGCATCGTCGGCATCGGGTACGGCAGCATCTTCTTGAAGCCCCACACCGCGCCGAGCGCAAACAGCGGCGTATAGGCGAGTAGCAACAGCCACCGACGCTCGCCCTGGATCCACAATGCGATGCCGAGAAACAGCACGCTCGCGATGTCGAAGCCAATCGTATCCATCGCGGAGACATAGACAGCAAATGCGAACATCAGCGCGATCGTCGTGCCCGATAGCGGGGCGCGCGACGTCACTACGATCGCGTCGGGTTCGTCGGTGTCGGCGAGTGGTGCGACCACCGATGTCTCGCGCTCCGCGGACGCCTCCGTCACCGGCGGTGCCGGCGCGTGCGTATCGAGCACGACGCGCACGGCGGCGATCGTGGCGAGCAGCAGTGCGAAACCGGCGAGCGGCACGACGAAGATCAAGTTCTCGATGCGGCGCGAAGCCTGCATCGTGTCGAACAGGTACCACCCGACGACGACGGCGAAGAACGCGAGCAGCGCGAGATGGCTCCAGTCGAGTCGGCGAAGCATTGGAAGCGCTCAGGGGTATCGCTCAGGCTGGGTCAAGCAGACGTGCGCGCTACGGCATCGGCCGTGTGCGCGTCCGGTGCCGCGGCGAACTCGCACGGCTACTGCTTCAGAAGGTCCTTGTACTTTTCGAATACCGCGTACATCTCCATCACCTGCTTGGTGGTCTTCTCCGGCCCGAGCCATTCACCGCCGACGCCGCTTCGGGCCAGATACTTCTGCACATCTTTACGGTCGAGCACGGCCTTGTAGGCGGCGACCAGCTTATCGAAGCGTTCGGGGTGCTTTTGCTTGAACGTGGCCGGCGCAACCAGGCCGCGCATCGAGCCCAGCACGACCGGAATGCGAACACCAGTCGGGGCCAGCGCCTCGTTGATCGGTGGTGCGTCCCACATCTCGTTCGCGTCTTCGCGTACGACGGCCAGCGGCCGGATGAAGTCACGCACGCCCTCGCTGCCCTCGGCACCGAGAATCGTGAAGGTGACCTGTCCGCCGGCGACGGCGCTGCGCGCGGCGGCGCCCGAATCGTAGTTGACGAGGTTCAGGTTCTCGCGCGGGATCCCGAATTCATCGAGCAGCAGCAGCGTCGTCAGGTGGCCGCTCGAGCCGAACACGAGGCTGACACTGTGCTTCTTCGGTTCGGCTTCGATCGCCTTGATCAGCTCCGGCAGCGTCTTGAACGGCGAATCCTTATTGACCGCAATCAGATCCCAGTCGGTCCACTGCGCGTTGATGAACGCGAAGTCCTCCATCTCATATTGCGCGCCACCGACGAGGATCGACGTGCCGAGATACGGCGACAGCGCGGTGCCGAGCAGCGTGTAGCCATCGTCGGGCGCGCCGAGGACGTACGAGGCGGCGAGCTGGCCACCGGCACCCTGGCGGTTGACGGTCAGGATCGGCTGCCCGATCTCCTCGGGCAGGAAGCTCGCGACCGCGCGCGTCGTGCGGTCGGCACTGCCGCCGACGCCGAAGCCGATGACAATCGTGATCGGTCGTTCCGGCCACTCGGCCGCGGTAGCGCTGTTTGAGAGCGCGAGCGGCACGAGGACCGCGGCCAGCGTGGCGATGAGGCGCACAGCCCGGGATTTAAATTGCATCGTCATCATCCTCCTAGGGGCAGGCCTTCGAAATGAAGGCTCTATGATATTGTTGACAATCGTTCAGAGGCAGATGATGACAGCGCGAGTCGGCGCGGTCAATGACGGTGCAGGTACGCGTACCATGGCGCCCCGAATGCACCACGTCGGTTCGACGCGCACGGCCGAATCGGTCGTGTTGAGGACTCTTCGGGTCGCCGCTTCTTGCTCAGGCAGCAGAGAACACTAACGCAATAAATTGAAATATAGCGTAACTAGGGTGTGGCGCGGGACCTCGAATGCCAGCTCGCGACGATTTGAGCGCTGGCCTCTGGCGGGCGCATCGACAATGCCGTGCCTCTGCCTGCGGCTGATCATTTGACCGCAATGCGGACGTCTCCCATAATTTCCTGATGCAGATTGTTGACAATGAGAACCTCGATCATGCGGTCGATAGCGGCGCACCGTTTGAGAGCCGCGTCGACCTGATCTTCGACACGCTCGGCGACGAGATCGTCTCGGGCCAGATCCCGCCGGGCGAAAAACTGCCCGAAGAAGCGCTCGCGCGGCGCTTCGGAACTAGCCGGGGCCCGCTGCGCGAGGCGCTGCGCCGGCTCGAGGAACGCCGGCTCATCACGCGCATTGCCAACGTCGGCGCACGCGTGCGCCGTTTCACCGCGGACGATTTTCGCGAGCTCTACGATGTGCGCAGCGCGCTCGAGGGACTCGCCGCCCGGCTCGCCGCCGAGCGCAGCGACCGTGCGTCGCTCGCAGCATTGCGCTGCGCGTACCAGGCGCACGTTGACGCCGTCGAGGCCGACACCGAGCACGTGCGCCAACAGGACCTCGACTTCCACCACGCGCTCGCGAAGGCGAGCGGCAATGCGATGCTGATCGGTTTGCTATGCAGCGATTTCTACGCCTTCCTTGCCATCTGCCGGCGGCAGTTTGTCCGCGTTCCCGGCCGTGACCGGCGCGCGCTAATCGAGCACAGCCGCGTGCTCGACGCGATCGAGGACGGCGATGGCGAACTCGCCGAGTTGTTGATCCGGCGGCACATTCTGCACGCGAAGCGCAATTTCGAGCTCGCGCTCGACTTCAAGTCGACACTGGCGGACACGGCGCTCGCTTCGTCCGCGGGCGACTGAAGCGAAGCGCAATACGACCAACCCGTATCCAGGAGAAACGATGAGAACTTCCACCCAACTCAAGGAGCGGCTCGCCGCTCCCGGCATCCTCGTCGCACCGGGCTGTTACGACGGCCTTTCCGCGCGCCTGATCGCCGAGGCCGGCTTCAACGTCGCATATGCCAGCGGCGGCGCGATCGCGCGCAGCACCGGGATCCCGGACCTCGGCCTGATGGGGATCTCCGAGATCGGCGATCGGCTCGCGACCATCGTCGACGCCGTCGAACTGCCGATCATTGCCGACATGGACACCGGTTACGGCAACGTATTGAACGCTCGCCATGCGGTGCGATCGTTCGAGCGTGCCGGAGTCGCCGGCTTCCATCTCGAGGACCAGACCTTCCCGAAACGATGCGGGCATCTCGACGACAAGAGGGTCGTGCCGTCGCAGGAGTTCGAACAGAAACTGCGCGCGGTACGCGATGCACTCGCCGATCCGGACATCGTGATCATCGCGCGCACCGACGCGATCGCCGTCGAAGGCTTCGACGCCGCAATCGAGCGCGCACATGCCTATGCCGAGGCGGGCGCCGATGTCGTCTTCGTCGAGGCGCCGCAGAGCGAGGAGCAGATCCGCGAGATCGCGAAGCGCCTACCGTATCCGAAGCTGATCAACATGTTTCACGGCGGCAAGACCCCGCTGATGCCGGTCTCCGAGCTCGAGGCCCTCGGCTACAAGATCGTGCTGGTGCCGAATGACACGCAGCGCGCTGCGATCGCCGCGATGCGACGAGTGCTCGCGGCAATCCGCCAGGACGGGCACAGTGGCGCACTCGTCAATGAGATGGCCTCGTTCAAGGATCGCGAGGTCATCGTCGACACGGCGCGCTATCTCGAGGCCGGCGAACGCTTCGCATCGTGATGCACCCGGGACCTACGCGGCGGCGCTCCCGGCACAGGCGTGGCCGCAGCATCGAAGGTCATTCCCGTCTCCCCCAGCCGCCCCCGAACCGTGAGCGAGGACCCACCCGATGAACCCGATCGACTCCTTCTCCGCGCTGGATCGCCTTGAGGTAGGCGGGCGCACATATGACTACTACGCATTGCCGCGCGCTGCCGCCGCGGGCCTCGAGGGCATCGAACGACTGCCGTATTGCCTGAAGGTGCTCCTTGAGAATCTGCTTCGACATGAGGACGGAGACGTCGTCACGCGCGACGATCTCGAGAGTTTTTCGGTGTGGGCGCGCGACCGGCGCGCCGCGCGCGATCTAGCCTTCCATCCCGCCCGGATCATGATGCCGGACTCTTCCGGGGTGCCGCTGCTAGCTGATCTCGCGGCAATGCGCGACGCGATGTACGACCTCGGTGGGGACGTCGATGCGGTCAACCCGCGGGTTCCCGTTGATCTGGTTGTCGATCACTCGGTCATCGTCGATCACTACGCGAGTCCGGACGCGCTTGAGCGCAACGCCGCACTCGAGAACGAGCGAAACGGAGAACGCTACGCGTTCCTGCGCTGGGCGCAGGGTGCGTTTCGCAACGTGCGCATCGTGCCGCCCGGCGTCGGTATCTGCCATCAAGTCAACGTCGAGTTCCTATCCACGGTCGTGACGACGCGAGGCGCCGGCAACCGTGAGCTGCTGATCCCAGACTCGCTACTAGGCATGGACAGCCACACGCCGATGATCAACGCGCTCGGCATCCTCGGCTGGGGCGTCGGTGGCATCGAAGCGGCATCGGCGATGCTCGGCCAACCGGTGTCGCTGCGCATGCCCGAGGTCGTTGGCGTGCGCATGAGCGGCAAGCTGCCCGAGGGCGTGACTGCGACGGACCTGGTGCTGACGATAACCGAGCGCCTGCGCGCGGCCGGCGTCGTGCAGAAGTTCGTCGAGTTCTTCGGACCAGGTGTCGACGCACTGCCGGTGCCTGATCGCGCGACCTGCGCAAACATGGCGCCGGAGTACGGCGCGACGATGGGATACTTCCCTGTCGACCGGCAGACCATCGACTTCCTGCGCCTGACTGGTCGTGAATCGGCTCAGATCGAGAGAGTCGAAGCATATGCCCGGGCGCAGGGTATCTGGCGCGACGCCAACGCCGAACAGCCGGTGTACAGCGACGTTGTCGAGCTCGACCTGTCGGCGATCGAGCCGTCGATGGCCGGGCCGCGCCGGCCGCAAGATCGTGTCGCGATGTCCTGTGTGCCGCAGGTGCTGCGCTCGGCCCTCGACGATATGCTCGGTGACGATGCGCCCGTGCAGATCGCGGTCGAGGGTATCGAGCGCGGCCTCCGTCAGGGGGACGTCGCTATCGCCGCAATCAGTTCGTGCACGAACACGTCAAATCCGGCCAACATGCTGGCCGCCGGCCTGGTCGCGCAGCGCGCGGTCGAACGCGGCCTTACGCGCCAACCGTGGGTCAAAACCTCGCTCTCGCCAGGCTCACGGGTCGTCGCCGACTATCTGGATCGGGCCGGATTGCAGCCTGCGCTCGACGCGCTCGGCTTCAACGTGACCGGCTTCGGCTGCATGACCTGCATGGGAAACTCCGGACCACTCGCGCCTGCGATCGCCGAGGCCATCGACGGCAACGACCTGGTCGTCGGCGCCGTGGTCTCGAGCAACCGCAATTTTGAAGGTCGCATACATCCGCAGTGCCGCGTCAATTTCCTCGCCTCGCCACCGCTGGTCGTCGCCTATGCGCTCGCCGGGAGTCTCCACGTTGATCTGTCAAGCGAACCGCTCGGCTACGACCGCACCGGCGAGCCGGTCTACCTCGCCGACCTGTGGCCGTCGCCGGCCGACGTGCAGGCACTGGCCGATCGTTACATCGACGCCGACACCTACCGCGATCGTTACGCGACAGCCTTCGACGGCGATGAACGCTGGCAGGCACTACCGGTGCGCGGCGGCGATCGCTTCGAGTGGGACCCCGAAAGCCTCTACATTCTCCGCCCGCCGTTTTTCCGGGAGATGCCGGTCGAGCCGCCACCGATCGAGGATATCCGCGGCGCACGGGCGCTGCTGATCCTCGGCGACTCGATCACGACCGATCACATCTCGCCGGTCGCGGCCTTCGGCCCCGATACCGAGGCCGGGCGGTACCTCGTCGACGAGGGTGTGGCGCCAAAGGACTTCAACTCGTATGCCGCACGGCGCGTCAATCACGACGTCATGCTGCGCGGCACCTTCGCGAACATCCGGCTGCGCAACGAGATGCTGCCCGAACGCGTCGGCGGTTGGACCCGTCACGTGCCGTCCGGGGACACCATGACGGTTTACGAGGCGGCGATGCGCTACGCACGCGAGGGTGTGCCGCTGGTCGTAGTCGCGGGTAAG
>Ga0214472_10006895_pt1 | contig 11915 bp, 5 predicted proteins | sample RVTome_6_FD_207662 | JGI IMG/M metagenome (GOLD analysis project Ga0214472, IMG submission 207662) | Soil microbial communities from uranium-contaminated site in the Upper Colorado River Basin, Wyoming, United States - RVT140D175 | ecosystem: Environmental > Terrestrial > Soil > Contaminated >...
TCGAGCCGGAGGCGGGGCGCTTCGACCTCGCGCTCTTCGACGCAACCATCGCGGATTTTGGCAGCAAGGGCATCCGCACGATCTTCTGCACGCCGACCGCCACGCCGCCGCGCTGGCTCAGCGTGCGGCACCCGGAAATCCTCCGCGTCGACGCCAAGGGCGTTCCCCTCGCGCATGGCTCGCGGCAGCACGCCAGTCATTTCAGTCCCGTCTTCCGCGCCCACAGTCGGCGGATCACGGCGGAGCTCGCCCGGCATTTCGCCGGAAATCCGCATGTGATCGGGTGGCAGACGGACAACGAGTTCCACTGCCATTTCGCCGACGATCATTCTCCGGCGGCGCAGGCGGCGTTCACCGAGTTTCTGCGGGAACGATTCGCGGACGACATCGCGGCGCTCAACCGCGCCTGGGGCACCGCCTTCTGGGGCCAGACGTATGCAAGATTCGAGGACGTCCCGACTCCGCGCCCGCTGGCGCCGACCTACCTCAATCCGGCACATGCACTCGACTATCGGCGTTTCCTCGACTGGGGAGTGACAGGCTTCCAGCGCGAGCAGGTGGACATCTTGCGGGCGGCGAACCCGCGGTGGTGGGTCACGCACAACGGCTGCTATCAGGCGATAGACTACCGCGGGCCCTTCACGCGGGACCTGGATTTCCTTGGCTTCGACGGGTACCCGTTTTTCGAATTCGACCCGGCGCGCCGCGCGGCATTCTACGCCAGTTACCTTGACGGCATTCGAGCCTTCTCGGGCAACTTTGTCGTCATGGAACACCAGTCCGGCCCCGGAGGCCAGGGCGAGTATTTCCACGACAATCCGGAGCCGGGCGAGTTGCGGCGGATCGCCTGGACAGCGGTCGCACACGGCGCCGACGGACTGCTCCTCTTCCGCGAACGGAGCTGCCGCTTCGGCGCCGAAGAATACTGGTGCGGCGTGCTCGATCACGACAATGTGCCGCGCCGCCGCTATCACGAGGCTGCCAGGCTGGGCGCCGAGTTTGCCCGCGTCGGCAAGGAATTGCTCGGCACCTCCGTGCGGGTCGATGTGGGAATCGCCGGAGCGGACTATACGGCTGAGCAGGGCCACGTCCCGATGACGCTCGGCCTGCCCGCTCCCCGTGAGATCGCCGAACAGGTTCACGGGGTTTTCCACCGGCGCGGGCAGGCCGTCGGCATCGTGCACCCCGCAGATGAGCTTAGCGGCTTGAGGCTGTATCTGATCCCTCATCTCGCGCTTTTTGATCCGGCCTGGCTGCCCAACCTGCAGGCCTTTGTCGACGGCGGCGGGTGGCTGGTGGTAGGCGCCCGTACGGCCTCCAAGGACCTCAACGACAACGTCGTGCCCGAGACCCTGCCGGGGGTCTTGCGCCCGCTGGTGGGGGCAAGCGTGGAGGAATACGGCCGGCAGAACCGCCCTGAGCGCCGGCCGCTGCGGATGCGCGTGGGCGACACCGAGCTGGCGACCGAGCTCTGGTATGAGCTGCTGCAGCCGGACGCCGGCACCGAGGTCGTGGCGACCTGGACGACACGGCATTTGGCCGGCGGTGCCGCGGTCACCTTGCGGCGCCATGGTCGGGGTGGGGTGATGTATGTCGGCACGTATCTCACTTCGGTCGTCACGGAAGCCCTGCTTCCCGTGCTCGGTGGACTGGGCGCGGTGCCGACGCCGCTTTCCTCGTGGCCAGGGATCGAAGTGACCGAGCGCATGGGGGCGGGGCGGACGTTCCGAGTTGTCATCAACCACCACGACGAGCCTGCGCAGCTCCCGTGGCCGGCCGACGCGGGGGAGGAGCTGCTTGGACATGAGGTTATGGGTGGCGAACTGCATCTTGCGCCCCATGATGTCGCACTTTTCCGTATGCAATGACCCGGCTCACTATGAATACAAGCGCCTGGCGGGAAATCGAAATCGCGCTCACCTCGGCGCGCGTCTACGCGAACCCCTACACCGACGTCGCCGTGTGGGCCGATTTCACCGCGCCCACGGGCGAAACGTGGCGTCGACCGGCCTTCTGGGATGGCGGACGCAGCTGGAAGATTCGCTTCGCTCCGCCAGGCGTGAAGGGCCGTTGGTCCTGGCGAAGCTACAGCTCGTCCGCTGACGCGGGTCTCGCGGGCCAGCAGGGCGACGTTGTGTGCGAGGTTGAACCCGGGCCGGCGAGCGAGCATCGGTTCCTCCGGCACGGCTTCTGGCGCATGTCACCCCGGGGACGAAACCTGATCCACGCCGACGGGACGCCGGCACTGTTGGCGGCCGACACGGCTTGGGCCCTCCCCTGGCGCGCGACCGAGGAGCAATGCCGCATCTACGCAGCCGACCGGCAGGTAAAAGGTTTCAACACCGCCTTGCTTATGACGGTGCAACCCGATATGCGGGCTCGTGGGCCGCGCGACCGCACCGCCGACGAGGGATTCGACGTGGGGTTTGAAGACCTCCCCGATGGGCGCCTCAACCAGCTCAACCCGGCCTACTTTCAGTACCTGGACCGGCTCCTCTCCATCCTCGTTGAGCACGAGATCGTCCCGGTCCTCCAGCCCGTATTCATGGGGTTCGGCTGGAAGGGGCTGGAGGTGGCCGGGCCGGTTGTGCCGCCCGCGGAGTATGCGCGTTACTGTCGGTATCTGGTCGCGCGCTACGGAGCGCGTCCGGCCATCTATCTGGTGGGCGCCGATGGCACGGGCTACGAGCCGCAGGTCGCGGCCGGCGGCGAGGAAGTGGAGTGCTGGGACTGCTATCGACAGCCGACCGGCATTCACTACCGGCCGCACGCGGACAATCGCGCGCATCAGGAAGCCGTGTGGCTCGATTTCCAGTGGTGCCAGACGGGGCATTTTGGCGAGCACGTGCCCGAGCGCGTGGCTGACATGTGGCGCAACACCCCCGTCAAGGCGGTGGCCAACGGCGAGCCCACCTACGAGCAGCCTGGGGCACAAGCGAAAGGTATCGGCTGGTGGCAGGGACACGAGGCCTGGTGCAATCTTTGTGCCGGGGGAACAATGGGCGTGGCCTACGGCGCGGCCAGCTTGTGGCAATGGCGGCTGCACGCTGGCGAACCCGGACACGCTCCGTTCTTTCTCGCCGAAGGCGCGGGCTGGCGGGAAGCCCTCGCGGCGGAAGGCTCGCGCTACGTGGGGCTGGTGCGACGGATCCTGGAAGGCCTTCCCTTCACGGACATGGAGCCGGACTGGCAGGTCACCCTCGGCCGCCGCGGGCTGCTCGTTCCTGGCCGGCTGTTCATCGCCTACGCGGAAACGGGTGGTGTGCTCCTATTCTTCGGCGACGGCGTTCCGCGCCCCTTCCGCGTCATCGACCCGCGCGACGGACGGATCGTGCGCGAGGGAATCCGTGAATCCGCCCGGGCGCCCATTCCCGACCCCGGCGGCGAGCCGCGCGTCTACCTCTGCTGCGATGAGGGCTGGCCGCAGAATGGGCCGCGACAATCGTGAGATGAGCGGGCCGATTTGCAGGACGGGGCGAACCGCGGTTATCAGCAATAAGATGCCAGCAAGGGGACGTCTAAAATGCCTCGCGCCAAGGTGGATGCTGGCCCCCGGACGGCGTATTCTGCACTCGACGAAGAGCGCAGTCGGGGCCCAGCCTTTGCCGGAGGCTTCGGCGGGCAGGCTGCCCGCGGCCACCTGTTGCGGCACGCAGAATGGCGGGTACCACGGTTCTGGATGCCCGATGAGACGACCTCATGCTAGTCCACACGGAGCTTGGGTGGATTTTGCCTTCCTTTGCCTCGCTTGCGTCCTTTGGCGGTTTAAAAACCAGAACCTGGAATGCCGGCCGATTTGGCAAGGGCAATCCGGCTTTACGTCGGGCGCACGATGGGCCACAATGCAAAGTGCGGCGTCCCCCCGCGCCATGGAAAACCGCATCGAACGGATCGAGCACCAGGAAAACCTGCCCTTGCGGGTTTTTGTGCACAGCGTGCGCAGTTGTGCCAGCCACCTGCACCGCGATTGCGAATTCCTGCTCGTCCTGCGCGGACAGGTATTGGTCCAGTGCGGTGGCCTCGAGTCCATCCTCAAGGCGGACGACGTCTTCTTTGTGCCCGGAGGCGAGGTGCACCTGACGCATGAGGCAACGGGTTCCAACCTGCTCGTCGCGCTCCAGGTGGACATGGACTTCGCGATGCAGCTCGACCCCGATTTTCCCCAGCGTCGATTCGGATTGAACCACCTCGCGCGCACGCGCCCTGCCGATCCGCGGGTGCGTACGGTGCGCCAGATCATGGCCGAAATCATGTGGGAAATGCGGCTCAAACGGCCGGCCTATCGGCTGCAAGTCGAGTCGCTCGTCCTGCGTCTCCTCACCCTCCTGGTGCGCCAGATCGAATCGACGCTCATCCAGACGGTTCCAGAGGTGCGTGCGGCGGATGAGGATGCGCTGGGGCAGCGGCTTGTCCGAATCACTGCCTATCTCGAAGCCCACAGCAGCGAGGAGCTTTCGAGTGCCGACCTGGCCGCCAGCGAAGGTGTGTCCGTCAGTTATCTGGCGCGGCTCTTCAAGGAAAGGCTCGGATGCACGTTCAGCGACTACGTCAACATGCAGCGGGCGAGGAACTCGCTCGCGCTGCTGGCCCGCAAGGAGGAGTCGATCCTGGACATCGCACTGGAATGCGGATTTCCCAGTGTGAAAAGCTACAACGCCGTCTTCAAGCGCATCTACGGCGTGCCGCCCTCCCAGTGGCGCAGGCAACAGGCGGGCGCCGACATTCCGGGCGTCGGTTCCAGCGCCTACCACCGGCACGATCCCGGTCTCGCCTACCATCTGCTTAAGAAGTACCTGCCGGCGGGGACGAGTGTGGTCGCCTGAGCACAGGCAATTCGGTCCCGTGACGGAAAGAGCAGACATCTTCGACGACGCGGGGTCGTCCTGCCCGGGTTTACGGCCACCTCTTCCCATCTGACCCGTGCCTGTGACACCACGCAAAGTGCCGGGGAGAGAACGCCCGATGTCCAAAGGAAAAACTGCCCACCTCAGTCACGCCCCTTTTGGCCTCGACACGGCCGCGATCCGGTGGGTCGAGCAGACCTGCGCCGGGCTTTCCCCGGAGCAGCGCCTCGCCCAGCTCATGGTCCCGCTCCTGCTCGACCGGTCGATCGAGAACCTCGATCGACTTCTCGCGCTCGGGATCGGGGGCCTGTTGCACTTTCCGTTTCTCGCCGCCAATTCGGTCGGAGAGGAGTTGCGCCTCCTTCAGGCGCAGACCCGGGTGCCCTTGCTGGCATGCGCCGACTTCGAGTTCATCGAGGGGCTGGCGATCGGTGGCGCCGGCGGCGGCACGACCTTTCCCAACCAGATGGCGGTTGGAGCCACCAATGATCCCGAGAACGCCGCCCGCATGGCGCGGGTGGTGGCTCACGAGACGCGCCCTTTCGGCTTTAACTGGTCGCTCACGCCGGTGGCGGACCTCAGCCTGGAACCGCGCAGTGTAACCGTGAATACACGCTCCTTCGGGAGCAACGCCTCCCGGGTGGAGGCCTGCGCGCGAGCCTACATCGCGGCGCTTCAGGCCGGAGGCATGGCAGCGTGCGCCAAGCATTTCCCCGGCGACGGCGTCGATGATCGAAACCAGCATTACGTGACAAGCGTCAACCGCCTCTTGCTCGAGGAGTGGCGCTCCACTTTCGGACGCGTCTTCCGAGGGTTGATTGAGGAGGGCGTGCTTACCTTCATGAGCGCGCACATCGCCCTCCCGGCGTATCCGGGTGCGGGGCTGCGTCCGGCCTCCATTAGCCGCGAGCTCAACCTCGGGCTTTTGCGCGGCGAACTCGGCTTCAACGGGTTGATCGTCGCCGACGCCAGCACCATGGGAGGCATCGTTTCCCACGGAAGCCGTGAGACCCTTCTGCCGGAAATGATCGAGTGCGGCTGCGATGCGATCCTCATACCCGACGATCTCGAGCTTGATTTGATCTTTCTCCGCCGCGCGCTGGCCGAGGGGCGGCTTTCCAGCAGCCGTGTGGAGGAGGCGGTCCTGCGGATGCTCGCCGTCAAGGCTGCGCTGGGCCTGCATCGCGGCGCGGAGCGCAAGCGGGGCTTGCGGCCGCCGTCCGCCAAGCGGCTGCAGGAGCATCGCAAGTGGGCGCGAGACTGTACCCAGGCGGCGGTGACGCTGGTCAGGGATGAGGCTGGACTGCTTCCGCTCTCGCCCGGGAGGCACCGGCGTGTCCTCCTGGTGGAGGAGAAGGACCGGCGAAACGTCAACGGATCGCTGCCGCCGCTGCAAGTCGGCCGTTTGTTGCGCGAACAAGGCTTCAGCGTGGAGGACTACTCCGCTGACACACCGGTCGGAACGGACTGGTTCGACGTGTTGATCTACGCCGTATCCGGCGAAGGCACTTTTTTCGGAACGTCGCTGGAAATCGACTGGGAGCGGCTCCATGGAGAACTGTTTCGTTCCATGGACCGCTTCTGGCATTCGCTCCCGACGATGTTCATCTCTTTCGGCACGCCCTACCGCATCCGGGAGGTGCCGGCGTGCCCGACGATCATCAACGCGTATTCACCCGTGCTGCCGATGCAGGAGGCGGCGATCCGCGCGCTCGTGGGCAAGGCGCCGTTCGCCGGCGTCAGCCCGGTCGACCTTACGCCTTGGCTGGGCGAGTCGAGCGTCCACCCGCCCGCCGGGTGCGATGAAGGCAACAGTCGCGGCTGAGGGCGAACGCTTCCCGCGTAGTTCCAATTGCGGCAGTCGGATGAGAAAGCGGACCCATCCACCAGGGAGGCCCTCAGGCGCAGTCATGCCCTTCTGGAAGGAAATGGCTCGCTCGCGGCGCACCCGCTCAACACGCGCACGGCAGAGCATGTATGCGGCTAAATCAAAGGCACGACGATGCGCGTGAGGCGCGTCCCGGGCGGGCGAAGCCGCAGCTCAATCCTGTGTGAGGCGGGAAAGTCATCGCCGTTGGTCGCCGGGAGAAAAAGTTTGAGGCAATGATGACGGTCAATACTTTGGGGCCTGCCGCCCTGCATCAGATAAATTTTCGAAATTAGAAGTAACTTCCCATGGCTTTGAACAGCGCAAAGCTTCGTAATGAAATCATAGCAAGACTGCCATCCCGTTTCCCAAGAAAGGATCTGTCTGTTTTCCTCGTGCGTTTCGGCGCCAACTTTTCCACGTTGCTGAATCTCTTCGAACGCATATACGGGCAGCGAGAGGATGTGGAAGAGCAACTGTACCAACTGGTGCTGGCCATGGCAGAGATGTACCTGGCCCGGTCCCCCGAGTTGCGGAAGCTGGACCGGCAGCGGGAGGAGGACAAGAATTGGTACATGAGCCCCAATTGGGTCGCTACGATGCTTTATGTTGACCGTTTCAGCGGCGATTTAAAGGGCTTCACGGAAAAGATCAACTACCTGGAAGAGCTCGGCATCAACTACGTGCATCTGATGCCGCTGCTGAAGATGCCCAAGGAACCGAACGACGGTGGCTACGCGGTTAGTGACTACCGCAGCGTTGAAGAGCGTTTCGGGACCATGGAAGACATTCGTGAGATCGCAGGTGTGTTCCGCTCCAGGAACATGCTGCTGGAGCTGGACCTGGTCCTGAACCACACCTCCAACGAGCATGAATGGGCCCGCAAGGCCGCCGAAGGGGACAAGGAATGCCAGGAGATGTACTACATGTACGATGACCGCGGGATTCCCGACCTGTTCGAGCAGACCCTACCGGAAATTTTCCCCGAAACCGCGCCGGGCAACTTCACCTATGTCGAAGCGCTGAACAAGTGGGTATTCACGACCTTCAACACTTTCCAATGGGATCTGAACTACAGCAATCCCAGGGTATTCACCGAGATGGCGAAGATCCTGCTCAACCTCGCCAACCAGGGCGTGGACGTGCTGCGTCTCGATGCCGTGGCCTTTATGTGGAAGCGGCTGGGCACGCAGTGCCAGAACCTGGACGAAGCACACCTGTTGCTGCAGATGTTCAAAGCCTGCACAAAGATCACGGCGCCGGGGGCGATCTTCAAGGCCGAGGCCATCGTCCAACCCAAGGAAATCGTCAAATATCTGGGAGGTGGTGTCGCCGACGAGTGCGAGATCGCCTACAACGCCTCCTTTATGGTCTATCTCTGGGACACCATGGCTACCAGGAACAAGCTGATCCTGGAAAACGGCCTGAAGAACATTCCACGCCTTCCCAGTGGCACCACCTGGATCAACTACATTCGTTGCCATGACGACATCGGCCTCGGCTACGCAGATCAAGACATCCTCAATGCCGGATTCAACCCCTTTGAGCATCGGCAGTTCATCATCTCCTATTACGTGGGAGAGTTTGAGGGCAGTACCAGCAAGGGCCAGCGCTTCATGTATAATCCCAGGACAAAGGATGCAAGGATCACCGGATCAACTGCATCCCTTCTGGGGCTGGAGCGGGCCATCGAGGAAAACAACCGGCAAAAGACGGAGGACGGCATCAGGAGAATCCTGCTGATGCACGGCCTGATCATGTCCTTTGGCGGCATTCCTCTGGTCTACTACGGCGACGAGGTTGCCCACCTGAACGATTATTCCTATATTGAAGACGCAAGCAAGGCCAATGACAGCCGCTGGCTCAACCGACCGGTGATTGATTGGGACAAGGTGAAATTGCGGCATCAATCTGGCACGGTCGAGCAGCGGGTGTTTGACGGGCTGAGAAAAATGATCGCCATCCGCAAAAACCTGCCGGAATTTCACAATGCGAACGACTATCGGCTGTTGGAGAACGACAACCCCCAGGTCTTTACCTTTGTTCGGCAGCAGGGCTGGCAGAGGGCTCTGGTGGCAGCCAACCTGTCAGGCGGCGTGCAGAGGCTGCCCCGGACCATACTCGACCATGCCGGCTTCGGCCACTTCGTCTTCGATGCCTATGAAGACCGGCCGGTGAATCTGGGCGGCGGGCAACAGGATGGCCAGTTGGTGTTGGAACCCTACCAGTTCCTGTGGCTTAAACAGCGTTAGTTCACCTCGGGACAGGGCTACACCTGTCGCGCGATAAGGAATGCGTAGTTGCCCTGGGACTCGAACTCAATCGCGAGAACGTACCATGGCCGCGAGCTATTTCGCTTGCTTCGCTTCGATGGGCAGAACCGAGGTCGCCTGGACGATGAGAACATCGCAGACGGCGTTTTTTGCGATGTGGCGCGGAACAGACCCAAGCTGCTCTCCCTCGGCGGCGCCGAGGCCGCGGTTTCCGACCACGATCAGGCTCGCAGGGTCGTCGCCGGCAATGTCGAGAAGCGCCTGACCCGGGTCGCCGGAGACCACCCGCTGGTCGATCACCCGCAGCGTCTTATCCATCAGTAGCGTGGCGACCGATTCCCGCAGGGCCGCGCGGGCGGCGTCCTCGCCGTAGAGTTCCCTCCGGGCCATCCCGGTGTCGGCGCCAGGCGGCTTGCCGGGGTTGTATGCCGAGACCACAATCAGATGCGCGTCGGCGGCCGTTGCCACCCCGGCGGCGTGGGCGACGGCATGCAAGGAACCGGCCGTGCCGTCGGTGCCAACCACGACCCGGTCGTAGACCGAGATGTGCCGGTGCGTGCCCAACGGTATGAGCGGCGATTCCTCTGCCTCGTCGGGATCGCTCACCCAGAGCATGGCGACCGCGCCGCAGGCAAGCAATGCACCGGCCATGATCAGCGCATTGGTCGGGCTGCTGCCGAGCAAGTGCTTGTAGACCCAGCCGAAGGTGACCGTCTCGACGAGCATCGGAATGACGATCATCATGTTCACGATGCCCATGTAGACTCCACTGCGCTCCTTGGGGACCATGCTGCTGACCATGACGTAGGGCACGCCCATCATGCTCGCCCAGGCGATGCCGAGCCCGATCATCGGCACAAACAGCAGATACTTGTTTCCGATATGCGTGAACGCAAACAGTGCCACGGCAGCGAGCAGCAGGGCCCCGGCATGCACCCGCTTGGCGCCGAACCTCGTACACATTCCGATCAGCGTCAGTGCCGCGAACACGGTCACCAGGTTGTAGGAGCCGTTCACAAGGCCGGTCCAGGCGGCGGCCTCAGCATAGGATGGATCCTTGGGGCCGACGCCCCACACCGTCTTTGCGATGCTCAGTGAGACGAACTGCCAGTAAACGAACATCGCATACCACTGAAAGGCGAAGACGAGGCCGATCTTGTGCATCCCCGCCGGCATGTCGCGCACGGCGTGGGCGATCTCGGTGATGGCCGGACCAAGTCCTTTCGGCTTCGCGCGCAGCTCGGCGAGTTCTTCCTCCGTGGGCGGAATCTCCTTGGTTGACAGGACTGAGATCACTACCGACCCGATGGAACAGACCGCGCCGACCCAGAACGCGCCGAACACCCAGTAAGGTACGCCGGCCGCAGTGCCGCCCGCGATCAGTTTCTGAAACACGAAGAGCGAAACGTTCGCAGTCACGGCGCCCGCGCCGACAAATAGGCTCTGAGTGAGAAACCCGCGCGCGAGTTGCGATTTGGGCAGCCGGTCGGAGATGAAAGCGCGATACGGCTCCATCGCCGTGTTATTGGAGATATCGAGGAGCCAGAGAAACACGACGGCCATCCAGAGTGCCGTGACCCACGGATAAAGGAACAGGGTGATCGAGCAACCGAGAGCGCCAACGAGGAAGTAGGGCGAACGCCGGCCCCATTTCGGATGCCACGTCCGGTCGCTCATCGCGCCAATTATCGGCTGCACGAGAAGACCGGTGACCGGTCCGGCAAGGTTCAGGATGGGCAGAGAATGCGGATCCGCGCCAATCAGCGCGAAGAGCGGATTGATGGCAGTCTGCTGCAGGCCGAAGCTGAACTGGATTCCGAAGAATCCCACGTTCATCATCAGGATCTGGAGGGAAGTAAGGGGTGGTTTGCGCTCGAGATCGACCGACTGCGCGGTCCCAGCAACTCCGGTCATCGCACCTGCCATTCTAGTTCCTCCTTGGTTGTGACTTTATTCAGGCCCGATGTTGATTCGCAGAAGGTTCGTGGAGCTGAAGGGGGTAGGTGTGGTTCAAACTGGGGTATGAGCGTCTCGTTCGGGGTTACGTGGGCTTCACGCCTGATCATTTTCTGAGCACATCTCATTTCTTGGGGGCGATTCTGTCAAGAAGCACGACGGACGGCGTCACGCCTCAAATTGGATTCATGAGGCCTGACTCCTGCCCCCCTCCGTGAAGGAGACCGGGAGCCGGACGTCACTCCTGACCGAACACCCGCCTGTCGAAGCAACCACTCAACCGGCGAGCCACGAGCGCAAGCATGCAGTTATGACCCGAATGGCGCTAAGATAAGCGGCTTTGTGGTCTGGTTTCGCGATGCGGCACGCAGTGCATGGGACGACGCAAGCATCGCCCCTACAAAGACTAGCGATTGCCCAACCTGTAGAGGCGGCGCTTGCGCCGTCCTGTCGTTCGTGCCTATCTTAGCGCCATGCAGTTATGACCCCGTTCCCCGACCACCCGCCCACCGGATGCGGGGAGCGCGACGGTCGCGGTAAATGGGGGCTGAGGCAGCAAACATGCAACCAGCGACGCTGGAAGGAGTCCTGGCAAAGGAGAATCTGGACTTCGGCCACGCCCGGCAAGCCGTGAACCTCTTCGTTGCATCATCATCCCGCCGCCCTCAACATTGTTGTCACAACGAAATGAACACGCAACCGGGCAAAAGGAAAAAGGGGCGGCCGAGCCGCAAGGATCTGGCCATCAAGCTGGGACTCGTGCAGCGGGAGGCGAAGGAACTGGGGATCCCCGCCGTGGTGATTATCGAGGGCTTGGACGGGAGCGGCAAAGGTCTCCTCCTCAACAAACTTATCCTCGAGCTCGATGCGCGCGCGTACGACATATACTCGATCGTTCCTGGTACGGTCGCGTCCTTGTCGAGCGTGTGGAAGCCCTTTGCACGAACGCCGAGTGGAAACGGGCCTTCCGCGAGA
>Ga0214472_10006896_pt1 | contig 11915 bp, 10 predicted proteins | sample RVTome_6_FD_207662 | JGI IMG/M metagenome (GOLD analysis project Ga0214472, IMG submission 207662) | Soil microbial communities from uranium-contaminated site in the Upper Colorado River Basin, Wyoming, United States - RVT140D175 | ecosystem: Environmental > Terrestrial > Soil > Contaminated >...
CGCCGCAAAACGTTGGTAACCCTCTGCATGCTCCGCTTTGGTGGGCCGGTAAGTTGTGGTGAAATTACCGGGAATGCCCGGGATCTGGCCATAGGTCATCGCATGACCGATCAATGACAATATTCCGAAATCAGAGATCTTGGCGCCCGGGGCATTATGGTCCACCAGGTCCACATAAGCACTGACCGCATACAGGATGCTGGCAAAATGATAGCCGGTCTGGGCAAAACTGTAGGCCTTGTTGATGTTGTGCAGAACAGTTGCGCCAACATTCGCCACTGTCTTGAATACGGTGAATAAAAACTTGCCTGGTGTAATAAAGCCGACATTGGAAGCGGTGGTAAATATGGTCTCGACTGGCGCGGTAGCGGTACCCAAAGAGGCTGCAGAAACCAAAGGCCCGATAAAGAGGCGATGGTAGGCCATCAAGTAATAGCCAAAGGATTCCCAGTGCGTGGCCCATGAAGCCATCCCCACCATCTGGCCGATGGCGACTTCATTGGCCACCATGGCGCGGTTGGTGTAGGACAAGAAGTTGAGGTCACGGGCCTCTGTAATGGAGACACTGTAGGCTGCGGCATCAGCCGCATTCTGCACCTGCATTTTCTCACTGGTGATCTTCCCCGCTTTATAGAGAAATACCAGTGAGAGGCTCACCACCCCCAGAAACAGCACGACGAAGACCATGGCCTGGCCCCGTTGCTGTGTTAATCTGGCGATGTTACCTGGCATGCATAGTGTTTCCCGGTCAGAGGGCTGACTGAATATTCACTGCATTACGAAACCTCTGACTTGCTCAGAGGTTCGTTAAATTAATTAATGCAAGTAAGGGTACTGCTACTCAGCAAAATTATCCAGGGTCTTGGCATCGGAGGCTGCTGATGCCCCACCTGCAGCGGTATCAGATTTGCCTGCTGTTGCGGACCCATCCTTGCCGGCCAGTTCTTCCGCCATACCGCCGACCTGGCTGCGGACAACGTCGCCAAAAATGGAATATACGGCAATGGCCGCAATAGCGATCAGTGCCACGATGATAATGTATTCGGTCATGCCCTGGCCAAGTTGTTTCAGGTATTTCTTCATGGTTGATCCTCGCTAGGATGTTGTAAACTTCTCTCAGAGATTATGGACTTTAACTAAGTCTAAGGCAATCCAGGGGACGGATTATTTCTGCCAGATTGGTAAGGCTTGAATTATGGGTTTTCGTCACCATCTTGTATTTACAGGAAATTTCGAATTATAAAATAGGGGGTTAGTTAACCATGGGTGTTGAAGCCAGACAGGAAACCCGCGGCTTTCAGGCCGAGGTCCGGCAGTTGCTGGACCTGATGATACATTCGCTGTACAGCAACAAGGAGATATTTCTCCGCGAGTTGATTTCCAATGCATCGGATGCGGCAGACAAATTGCGTTTTGAAGCACTGCAAAATGATGACCTCTATGAAGGTGATGTAGAACTCAAGATACGGGTTGAATATGACAAGAAGCAGAAGACCATCAGTGTCACCGACAATGGTGTCGGGATGTCGCGTGATGAAATCATCGAACACCTGGGCACCATCGCCAAATCTGGTACCCGCCAGTTTTTTGAATCCCTGACGGGCGACCAGAGCAAGGATGCCCAGCTAATCGGCCAGTTTGGTGTGGGTTTTTATTCCGCTTTCATAGTTGCGGAAAAAGTGGAGGTATCGTCACGGCGTGCCGGGTTGCCAAGAACAGAAGGCGTACGCTGGACTTCGAGCGGTGCAGGCGAATACACGGTGGAAACGATAGATCGGCCCAAACGTGGCACCAAAGTCGTTTTATATCTGCGGAATGAGGCAAAAGAATTCCTGGATGGTTTTCGTTTGCGCGGTATTATCAGGCATTATTCAGACCACATTTCCCTGCCCATTGTAATGCCTGCCGAAGGCCAGGACGCAAAAGGCGAGGAAACTGTAAACAATGCCACGGCCTTGTGGGCACGCAATAAAAAAGACATCAAGGAAGAGGAATATCAGGAATTCTACAAACACGTCTCCCATGATTTTCAGCCGCCATTGACCTGGCTGCACCACAAGGTTGAAGGCAAACTCGAATATACCAGCCTGCTGTTTATTCCGGCACATGCGCCATATGATCTCTGGGACCGGCAGCAACGGCATGGCGTAAAACTCTATGTCAAGCGCGTGTTCATCATGGATGATGCGGAACAACTGGTCCCGTCTTATCTGCGTTTTATCCGGGGGGTGGTGGATTCCGATGACCTGCCGTTGAATATCTCGCGGGAAATTTTGCAACACAATAAAACAATCGATGCCATCCGTTCCGGCTGTACGAAAAAGATCCTCGGTTTGCTGCGCGACATGGCCGGAAAAGAGCCGGACAAATACAATGAATTCTGGAAGGAATTCGGGCGCATACTCAAGGAAGGGGTGATTGAAGAACACGACAAACTTGAAGACCTGGCAAAACTGTTCCGGTTTTCCTCCACACAGACTGACAGTGAAGAGCAGACAGTCTCACTGGAAGACTATGCAGGCCGGATGCAGAAAGATCAGAAGGCCATCTACTATATTACTGCTGACAGTTTTGCCACGGCCAAAAACAGCCCGCACCTTGAAATTTTTCGCAAGAAGGGGATGGAAGTCCTGCTGATGTCCGATCCGATAGATGAATGGGTCACGACCCATCTGCATGAGTTTGATGGCAAGCCGTTGCAATCGGTCATGAAAGGCGAACTGGATCTGGATGATGAGAAAGACAAGAAAGACAGTGATAAATTGGCCGAAGATAATCAGGAATTAACTGATCTTACCACCCGCATTAAAGCAGTACTGGATGGCAGGGTGAAAGATGTGCGTACAACACAACGCCTCACCACATCACCTGCCTGCCTGGTTGCGGATGAACACGACATGGGCCGCACCATGGAGCGCATACTCAAGGCCTCAGGACAAAAGATTCCGGCCAGCAAACCCTTGCTCGAAATCAACCCTGAACATCCGGTCATTACAAGATTAAAGCAGGAAACTGATCAGGACATTTTTGCCGACTGGTCAAATATTTTATTTGAACAGGCGCTGCTGAGTGAGGGTGGCCAGCTCGAGGATCCGGCCGGTTTTGTGCAGCGCCTCAATAAAATGTTTCTGCGGCTGGGTGAAAACCCACCGGGTGAATAAATACCCGCTAATTCAACTATCCGATGTGGTTTCAGAGGGGAGTTGACGGTCGACCTTGCCAGGTTGTAAATGTTCGCTGCCCAGCCCGGGTTTGAAGTGCTGCATCGGGTTGAATTTTTCCAGTGAAATTTTAACTTCCCTGATATCTGTGTAACGGGTGCTTTTCCACTGGCCGTGTGCTGCCTCCTGGATCAATGAAAATTTTATTGCAGGATCAGTACCGGCATCAGTCTGGCCTTTATCGCCAACCGTGGACTCGTTACCGGGCTCCTCCTTGCTGATTTCCTTGTAGTTTTCTTCTGCTTTGGCCAGGTCCTCTTCAGACATTGCGGTGTTTCTTTCAATTGATTTGAGAAACATTTTGCCGCGGTCATCCCCTTCATCAGCGGCCTTTTTATACCAGGCATGCGCGGCAGCTGGATCTTTATCAGTGCCTTTGCCCAGTTCATACATGGTTCCCAGTTTCAGGCTGGCCTCGGCATCCCCCTCGGCAGCCAGGGCCTGGTAATGCTCAATGGCTGTAGCGTAATCCCGGTTTTTATAAGCGGCCTCTGCAATACTGCGGTCCCCTTGCAGTGCTGGTTCTTCCGGGGGCGGCGACGGCGGCGGTGCCTCGGTTTCCGCCGTTTCTTCAGTCAGCCCCGATTGTTCCTTGACCTTCCGGATCAGCTTCATCATTCCGGGATTGTCCTTGTATTTCTCTTCGGTCGCCTTGAGCTGGTTTAATTGTTCTTCGGTAAATTCGGGTTTCTTCCCTTCTTCAGCCACAAGATTACTGGACAACAGGAACAGCATCAGGATAGTTATAAATTTATGCATAGTCTGGAGGCCCGTTAAACCTGGTATTTATAGTATAGTGTCAATTATATAAATGCTATAAGCGGAGCAGGATGGATATTTCAAAAACAGACTTGCCCAAGCTGCTTGGTGAGCTGAATGCCATTGGCATTGCACTGTCTGCGGAAAAGGACCACAGACGCCTGCTGGAAATGATTCTGATGCGGGCCAAGGAAATCACCAACGCCGACGGCGGTACGCTCTACAGCCGTACCGAGGATGATCTGCTCAAGTTCGAAATCATGCACAATGATTCTCTCTTTATCCACATGGGCGGTACCGGTGGAGAAGCCATCCCCTACTACCCGGTTCGTTTATTCAAGGAAGACGGCACACCCAACAAACATAATGTTGCGGCCTGTGCAGTACTGGAAAACAAGACAATTAATATTCCCGATGCCTACTCGAATGAGGCATTTGATTTTTCCGGTACGCGTAAATTTGATGAGAAAACCGGTTACCGGTCCCAATCCTTCCTGACCGTACCGATGACCAACCATGAAAACAAGATTATCGGCGTCCTGCAGTTGATCAACGCGAAGGAACCTTCCACAGGTGCAGTTAAACCATTTTCCGACCTCTATCAGCAACTTGTTGAATCGCTCGCTTCGCAGGCAGCGGTGGCGATAACCAACAAATCACTGATTGATGCACAAAAGCAATTATTCGATGCCCTGATACAGTTGATCGCCAATGCCATTGATGAGAAATCACCCTATACCGCCGGACATTGCCGGCGTGTGCCGGTATTGACCAATCTGATCGCCAATGCCGCCTGCAGGGTTACTTATGGTCCGCTTAAGGATTTCAGCATGACGGAAGAGGAGAAATACGAACTCGATGTCGCAGCCTGGTTGCATGACTGCGGCAAGATCACCACGCCGGAATACGTGGTGGACAAGTCCACCAAGCTGGAAACTATTTTTGACCGTATCCACCTGGTAGATGTGCGTTTTGAAGTTCTGAAGCGTGATGCCGAGATCGCCGCACTGAAACGCAAGCTGAATGCCATGGGAGTTACAGAGTTTGCAGACGAGGAAATGATCGCAGAACTTGATCGGCTGGATGCAGATCTGCAGTTTATCCGGACCTGCAATATTGGTGGTGAAGCGATCTCGGACGAGGCAATAAGGAAAATTGACCGGATAGCCGGTTATCAATGGCGGACGGTTGCCGGCCGGCCGGAAAATATACTGAACGAAGAGGAATGCCAGAACCTGAAGATTGGCCGGGGCACTTTGAGTTACCGGGAACGTGAGATCATCAACAACCATGTCGCGGTGACGATCAAGATGCTCGAATCCTTGCCCTATCCCAAGCATCTGAAAAGCGTACCGGAATATGCAGGCGGGCATCACGAGAAAATGGATGGCACCGGTTACCCGAACAAGCTGAAAAAAGAAGAGATGTCTATCCAGGCGCGCATGGTGGCTATCGCGGATGTGTTTGAGGCACTGACGGCGAAAGACCGGCCTTATAAAAAGGCCATGTCCCTGTCAAAATCATTGACCATACTGGGCCGCATGAAGCAGGATCAGCATGTCGATCCGGATTTATTCGATGTTTTCATGTGGGATGAGGTCTATCTCAAATACGCGAAAGAGCACCTTGACCCGGAACAGATCGATGAATTTGATGTGAAGAGTATCCCCGGCTATGTTCCTCCGCCAATGAATTAAAATTTTTATCTTTGATGCTGTCATTTCGAGCGTAGCGAGAAATCTGCATTAAGTTTCGATTATTACCAGAATTCAATAACAGGATTCCTCACATACGTTCGGAATGACAGAACAACCCCATATAACGCCACGTCAGTTGATCGATTGGGCCACGGAACAATTTGAAGCCAGCGATTTGTATTACGGTCACGGGACGGACAATGCATTTGACGAAGCTGTATTCCTGGTTTTGCGATCACTGGATATGCCTTTTGATGTGGCTGACAAAATATTGAATCAACCTCTGGATGCATCGGCAATAGACAGGGTGGTTTCGCTCATCAATGAACGCATCAGCACCCGGAAACCCGCGGCCTATCTGCTCAATGAGGCCTGGTTCGCGGGACTGCCGTTTTTTGTCAATGAACACGTGCTGGTGCCACGTTCACCATTCGCCGAACTGATCGTGGAGCAATTTTCGCCCTGGTGCGATGCAGATAATGTGAAATCCATACTCGATATCGGTACCGGCAGCGGTTGTATTGCCATTGCCAGTGCGCTGGCATTCCCGGATGCAAAAGTCGACGCCATCGACATCTGTAAAAACGCCCTGGCCGTGGCCCGAAGAAATATTGAATGTCATGAATTGCAGCAGCGTGTAACGTTGTTTCAATCCGACCTGTTTGATGAAATCAGGGGTAAAAAATACGATCTGATTATTGCTAATCTGCCTTATGTCGATGATGAAGACATGGCGGCTTTGCCTGCTGAATTTCAACACGAACCGGTACTTGGGCTGTATGCCGGGCAGGATGGGCTGAATATCGCAAAACGCATCCTGGAAGCTGCTGCAGATCATTTGACGGAGAGAGGAGTAATTGCAGTCGAGGTGGGCAACAGCCAGCATGCATTAAGCGAGCTATATCCGGACGTGCCTTTTTTATGGCTGGAATTTGAACACGGTGGTGAAGGGGTGTTTTTATTTACCCGGGAAGAACTGCAACACTGGTTTACCTGAAATGTCATAGAGGTTAGTCTGGCTGCAGGCCAATGAAAAAAAATACACGTACATTGAATGCTGGAGACATACAACCTGTGGCGGGCAACGGCCTGTTGGACCGGCGCCTGTTTCTGAAAACAGGACTGACCTTCAGTGTTGCCACGTTTGCCGCATCAGCAGTTCCCAAAGTATTTGCCAACGACGAAAATGAAACTCCAGTTGATCCGGCCAGTCCGTCCTGGATGCATGAGCCCGGCGCGCCGTTTTCGATTTACGGTACACCATCAAAATATGAAGATGATGTGGTCCGGTTTCCGGCGGCCAACCGGGATGTCAGTGGCAACGGGGTGTCGTGGACACCGTTACACAAAATGGAAGGAATTATCACTCCAGGCGGACTGCATTTCGAACGTCATCACAACGGCGTACCGCAGATCGATCCGGCCCAGCATAAATTATTAATTCACGGTCTGGTGAAGAACCCGTCTTTTTTCACCATTGAAAATTTGCTTCGTTATCCGATGCAGTCGCGCATCTGTTTTGTGGAATGCGGCGGCAACAGCAATGCGGGCTGGAACAAATCACCCTCGAAAGCGGAGGCCGGTTATTTTCACGGACTGGTCTCGTGCAGTGAGTGGACCGGCGTGCCGCTCGCAACAATATTGAATGAAACCGGTGTCACCGAAAAAGCCAAATGGTTGATTGCCGAAGGCGCCGATGCCTTTGCCATGAACATCAGCATCCCGATCGAGAAAGCCATGCAGGATGGCATGTTGGCCTTGTACCAGAATGGTGAACGCATTCGTCCCGAGAACGGCTATCCCTTGCGCCTGATCCTGCCCGGCTGGGAAGGGGTACTGAATGTGAAATGGTTGCGACGGTTGAAAGCCACCGACAAACCGATCATGGCGCGCAATGAAACTTCGCGTTATACGGAACTGCAAGCGGACGGCAAGGCACGGATGTTTACCTTTGTCATGGAAGCGAAATCATTAATTACTTCGCCGTCCGCCAACATGATCCTGAAAGAACCCGGTTTGTATCAGATCACGGGACTCGCCTGGTCCGGACGCGGCAAGATCAATAAGGTCGAAGTCTCGGCCGATGGTGGCAAAAGCTGGGCCGAGGCAGAATTGCAGGAACCGGTATTATCACAATCGTTTACCCGGTTCCGTATCCCCTGGCAATGGAACGGCAAACCGGCCATTTTGAAAAGCCGCGTCACGGATAAGACCGGCTATGTACAACCGGAGCGGGATAAACTGATCGCCGAACGCGGCCGGCACGGGTTCTTCCATTACAACGCCATCGTCACCTGGCAAGTTGATGAACAGGGCGTGGTGAATCATATCTATGATGAAAAAGACATTACAGAATCTGTTGACGATATCCGTATTGATAGCGGCTGGGAGTAGGTGAATGTTACACAAACTACTATCTCTCCTGATTTATCTGACGGGCGCATCAGGCTGTATGAATACCCGGTTTGTGTCATTGCGAGGAGGGCGGAGCCCGACGTGGCAATCCGCGCAGTGTTGCGAGGAGCCGCAGGCGACGTGGCAATCCGCGCAGTGTTGCGAGGAGCCGCAGGTGACGTGGCAATCTAATAACCAACTACTTTCCAGACTGCTTCGCGTTGCTCGCAGTGACTCCCGCATAACAGTGATTACTCTGAGCATTGCTTTTTTAAATCCCGCCTTCGCCGATCCACCCCAGGGCCCCAACCTCGGTCAACCCGCAACACCCGAAGAAATCGCACACTGGGACATCGGCATCATGCCGGATGGTGAAGGATTACCGGAAGGAAAGGGAACTGCGAAAAAAGGTAAAGCAATCTACGATAAACATTGTGTTGCCTGTCATGGTCCTGAAGGTGCAGGCGGTACGGCCGATCCACTCGCCGGTGCGAAAATGCCGCTTACCAGCGAGTATCCGGAACAAACGATTGGTGCTTACTGGCCTTATGTCACGACTATTTTTGATATGACCCGCCGCTCCATGCCGATGGATAAGCCGGGGGCATTAACCAATGACGAAGTCTATGCCGTAACAGCTTATCTTTTATATCTGAACAACATCATCGGTGAGAACGATGAAATGAACGCTGAAACCCTGCCAAAAATACAAATGCCGAACCGGGATGGATTTATTAATGTGTATGAATTGGAAGAAAAGAAAAAATAAGTCTATTAGAGAAGATCCAGCTCAAGAGCACTAATATCTTTCGAAGCTTTCAAACAGTTCCTGATTTGCCCAGTTATATTCTGATTTAAGTTCCCTATTATTGTCGCCCTGCCTTGAAACTTCTCATTTAACAGCCAGCCAGTTTTAAATATCTTTTTGTAAGAGAGTAATATCCAGGTGTTCTGTTCAAAAAAATTCTTACCGTCACCGAGGATATAAAAATATGTACGAGGATTGTGATGACAGCCTGTCGTTGCACCCATCTTCCATTGTTTGCTTGTTGCAGCAGCGCATAGATAATCTTTACCTTCCCTGGCGCCTAAAACAACAAATAATTTATCTTTTATATTGCCATTTTCAAATTTAAATTCTTTTATAAAAAGAACTGCACCAATCCCTAGTTTAGATTCCGTCATATATATTTCCTTTTAATTTCTAGGAAAAGGCCTCTTTAACAAAAGCTAACTCTTCTGCCGGAATTGTAGGCTCATCTTTTACCATCGCCATGCTATTTAATGCGAGTTCATACGGAATTATATTTTTAAGCCCTTCTCCATTCCTATAAATTTTTCGCCATGGTAATCCCTTTATATGAGAAAATTCTTCCATGCCATCGGCTTTTAATTCATAAAAGAAAAAAGCAAGGCGTTCCATTATTTCCAATTCCCTTTTAGTAAAATATTCAGAATCGAAATTCTTCTTTGCTCGAATATCCCTGACAAGTATTTTATTAGTCAACTCATCTTTGATGTTGTCTATTGATATGTATTGATATAGATCTGAATTTTTGTTTTCCATTTCACTATAAAATTCACATGGCACAGGACCATGATCCAAAGCTTGATAAGACATTCCGGTAACTGTCATACCAGTCTGCCGGAAATGTTCAAAATCAAGGAAATTAAGTAATTTATATAGTTTCAGGGTGTGGCAATGTTTCGTGTTTTTGACGAAATAAACTACCGCATTGAATAACTTTTCCCTGCTGTAATCCTGTATGGCGATGTTCTTCAATGGCTTTTACCTGAATATATCGATTGATGTTATCGTGGAAGTTTTAGAAAAAATGATTATGAGAGATTAGACCAGAATACTTTTTAAATTATTCGATCACTTTAACACTGGAAAGCATCAACACAGATCATAGGTTTTATTTCTAATCTATTGGCTTCAGTATTGGGGCATTTTGGCTGGAAATCAAGGGGAAAATGGTGTTTTTGGTGATCAGTATTGATGAATCTGTTGGGAGCTTCTAGTTCTCCCCGATTCCCATCTCCTGTCAAAGCGAACAGCAGTTAGTAAATTAAGCATTACAATTCACGATTAAAACGAGGGAACGACCAGTGCCAGTTTGTTAAGCATTGGCGGTGGCCTCGCGCCGGGCCGATGACGGCTCAGCTTCGCTGTTGTGGCTGAAGGCTTCTTTTAATACCGCCTGCATCAGTTGTTCGGCGTGGCTCTGGTTTTGGGTGATTTGGGTTTCCAGTTGGTCGCAGAGGGCGAGCAACTTTTCGACTTTGGTTACGATGGCTTGTTGTTCATCAAGTGGGGGAAGTGGGAAAGAAAGCATATTGATGATGCCAAGATTGATGTTTTTCTGAGCAGTCGCAGGGGCAAATTTTTCAATTTCATCTCTTGTTGCGTCAATGAAATATTTGACGTAAGACGCGTTCGTTAAATTCGAAATAGAGGTAAACCCAACAACACTGTCAGGAAAGCAAGCGTCAATATCTAGAAAACCTGTTTCAGCAATGTTTGCAGCAATTGTTATACAAAGGGTGCCCTTTCTCCAAACTCTGCTCTGGGCTAAACCTAAATCGTTATACTGTTGGGAATATGTACTGACTTTATAGCCATTGCTTTTCGAACGACTCACATCGCCCGTCTGTACAAATGGAAAGTGCCCGCCTTCAAAAAGTCTTGGATCATTTCTAGGACGATGCTTCGACTTTCCTCTTTCAAACAAACCAGTCTCCTCCAACCGACACCACTCCCACCCCTGCGGCAGTTCAAACGGTTTTTCCTCATCAGTAATCGGTGGCAGCGGTTTTTGCGGCTTGATTTTCTTGTCTTTGATCAGTTGCGTCTTTTCGGCGGCGATACGTTTGAGCAGTTCGCTGGCCGGTTCCACATCGGGGTTTTGCGCACGCCAGTCGGTTGTGAGTTTGCCTTCGATGGCTTCCTGCAAAATTTGCTGGCGCAGTTTTTTTAGCAGGGTTTGTTGGTGGGTGAGTTCGGATTTAAGCTCCAAATCTTCATTCTCTATACGCTGAAAATGCTTGAGAATAGCCAACTGCTGATCTTTATCAGGCAACAATATTTCAAGGGGCAAAAGATGCTTTGGCTTTATCTCGGTTTTAATGCCACCTTTCACTTGCTCTTTTAGCAACTGAATAAATAGCGGTGATTTCAGGAATCGTTTGAAGTATTCGACGCTCACCTTGTCTTCATCAAAGGTGTACGACGAATAGTGAATAGTCGCCGTGACATCATCTTGCCCGTGATAAACGCCTAGCGCCCCCTTGGCAACATTGATACCGGAAATAACCAGATCGCCCGGCTTGATCAATATCATGTCGGTTTTACTGGGTTTGTTGGCAATATGAAAATTGCCAGAGAAATCAATTTTGTCGATTCGCCGGAGTCCCGCAATTTCTTGTACATCAGGCTTATAGCGCCCTTCACGCTCAAACAGGAAATCACCAACCTTAACCTTCTTCCAGGCCATTACTACACCAACTCCTTACGCAATTGCTCCAGCAACTGATCGCCTTTTGCAAAAGACTGGTGCAGCAAGTCGAGCAATTCGGTACTGCTGTACTGCTTTTCTTCTTCCGGGCGGTGCGGGTTTTTAATGTCGAGGTTGTAGCCGTTGTCCATGATGGTGTCGATATCCACCTGCCATGCCTGTTCGTTGGCCTTGCGTTTTTTCCACCACTTTTTCAAGTTATCAAATTCAGCCAGTTGAATGGGTTTGGTTTTGGAGTAGGCCTTGTAACCTTCAGGTAGTTTATGTTCGTAATACCAGATTTTTTTGGTTGGCTCGCCCTTGGTGAAGAACAATAAATTGGTGGC
>Ga0214472_10006899_pt1 | contig 11913 bp, 9 predicted proteins | sample RVTome_6_FD_207662 | JGI IMG/M metagenome (GOLD analysis project Ga0214472, IMG submission 207662) | Soil microbial communities from uranium-contaminated site in the Upper Colorado River Basin, Wyoming, United States - RVT140D175 | ecosystem: Environmental > Terrestrial > Soil > Contaminated >...
GCGCCGCGCCTCGTCGGCTCTCTGGTAGACCCAGGCAAGTGCCCGCGACCGTTGGAGCACTACGCGTTCCCAGCCCGTGGGAACGCGGGGCAGCATCGCGGTGCGAAGCTCTCGGTGGACCGGCTCCGCGGGATCCTCGGAGTCATTGAGAAAGACCCCCAGGATCAGCAAGTCCGCTTTCCAGCGGAGAGCGGCCTCGAGAAAGCGCAGCTCGTCGTGAGTGTTGGAGCCGTTGCGAGCCCAGACCTTCACCTGAGCGGCGGGCGCGGCGGCGTTGAGATTGAGCAGCCGCGAGAGGCGCTCCGCGTAGGTGTCGTCCCAAGCGACACCGTCTCCGTGGGTGAAGGAGTCTCCCACCACCGCCACTTTCAGGCGGCGCCGCTGCCACTTGGCCACGCTCATCGCGTCCTCCTCGGCCAGGTATTCGACGACCTCTCGATCGAACAGCGGCTCGAGGGCCAGCGGCCCACCGACTCCCGCGACGCGAAGCGCGAGCTCGAGAGCCGCTGCGGCAAGGAGGAGGCCGAAAGCGACGAGCAGCAAGCGGGCGGCTGGACGCGGCCGAGAGGGCGGCATGGGACCGAGTATACGGTCGCCTCCGAGGCGAACACGCGGGGGCGTCAGAGGCGGAGAGGGGGCAGGGCGGACTCGATCTCCGGCCTCTGCTCTTCGAGCCAGGGGGGAAGGATCAGTCGCTCCCCGAGTCTCTCGAGGGCTTCGTCCGCGGTGAAGCCCGGACCGTCGGTGGCCAGCTCGAAGAGCACGTCTCCCGGCTCGCGGAAGTAGACCGAGCGGAACCAGAAGCGGTCGATGACCGGGGTTGGCTGGGCGCCAGAGGTGGCGGCCCGTTCGCGCAGTTCGAGCTGCTCCGCCTCGTCCGCGGCGCGGAAGGCGACGTGATGCACGCCGCCGGTGCCCCAGAGCCCACGCGGCGCCGTCGGATCCTCGCGGAGATCGACCCACCGGCTGCCGCCGCCGCCGGCGGCGGCGAAGCGCATCCAGTCTCCGTCGCGCCCGGCGGGCTCGAGGCCGAGGCCCTCGACGAGGAATCGCTCCGAAGGTCCGAGCCGGCGCACCGTCAGACGCACGGAGTGAAAGCCGCGGATCTGGCGATCTTCGGGTACGGTGCTGGCCGGCCACGGCGCGACGTCGAGCGCGTTCGTGGTCTCCACCAGGGAGAGAGCCAGCCCGTGTGGATCGCGGAAGGGCACCGCCGTCTCGCCGAATCGAGTCACGGACCCGCCGACCGCCAGTCCCGCCGACTCGAGTCGCTCGCGCCAGAAGTCGAGCGATCCGCCGGGAACGGAGAACGCGACCTCCGAGACCAGTCCCGACCCGGGACGCGCGGGACGCGCACCCGGCCAGGGGAAGAAGGTCATGTCCGCGCCCGGGCGGCCGTCGGCGTCGGCGTAGAAGAGATGGTAGGTGTCCGGTGAGTCTTGATTGACCGAGCGCTTGACCAGGCGGAGCCCCAGGGCCCCGGTGTAGAAGTCGAGGTTCTCCTGGGCATCGCCGCAGATGGCGGTGACGTGGTGGATTCCGTGAACGGCGGCCATGGCGGTTTCTCCCGGCCGCCATACCGCGGCCGGCTCCCCGCATGATAGCTATTCGCTGAAGGCGACCGCCAGGATGCCCCAGCCGCCGAAGCTCTCGCTGACCGCGAACAGAACATCGTTGCGTCCGTTCTCCGCGGGGCAGCGAATCTCGTCGAAGAGACCGATGGTCCCGAGGTAGCGGAAGTCCCGTGAGCGATAGAGGTTCGACCCCGAGTACAGCAGGCGGCCGTTGCAGAAGACGCGCACTCGATCGCTGTACCCGAACCGCACTCGCTGCCGCGAGCCCACGTCCTGCGGCCACCGCACCCATACGGTGTTGGTCTCCGGGGAGAGCGAGCTGATCCGTGCCAGGTTGGTGATGCCGGTGCTCTCCGCCGCGAGGCCTCTCCACTCCAGGGTCGAGGCGAACTCCTCGGGGAGGGTGGTGAGCCCGACCATCTCCTTCTCGGCGAACGGTGCCGAGACCTGCCACGAGAGGACGACTCCGTCCGGCGCCTCGGGAACGACCTCCGGGGTACCGCGCAGCACGGGGACCTCGTCGCCGTAGCGGAAGTTCGAGAAGTGGACATCGGCGAGAAATGCCGTGAGACCGACGGTCCCGGCCTGGCGCTCTCGCTTGAGCTCGGGGATGACGACGGAGGGCTGCTGGGAGTCGATGTAGACCTCGGCGCGGTCCCCGGAGAAGGCGATGCGCACGTGGATCCAGGTGTCGTACGGATACACCGTGGGCGCGCTGTAGCCTGCGCCGTGGTAGAGCTGCCAGCCGGCGACGCCATGGAACACCGGGGTGTACTGGTTGGCATCCGGCTGGCCCGACTGGTGCGGCCGGAGATAGAAGTTCTCGTAGTCGTTGGTGTCCTGCATGCGGAACGCGGCGCCCGCGAACCCGCGCTCCGCGGTGAAGGCGATGTCGAACTCGACCGTCCCATCCGTCAACGACAGGCCGTCGATCCACCCGAACCCGTCCCTCAAGTAGAGGCTCGGTCGCCCCAGGTGCTCCTCCAGCCGCCACTCAGCAGCTCGGAAGGCCCAGCGCGGCGAGTCGAAAGGAATCTCCGCGGCCCGCGTCACGTCCGCGGGCAGCACGAGAAGCAGGCTGAAGAGCGAAGCGACGAGGGTGATGGGCGTTGGTCGCGGGTGGGGGCGGAAACCGGATCGATCCATGCTGAGACCTCCAGCCGTCTATACGCCGATGCGGGCCTCGGGTTCGTGAGGACCGGTGATGAAAAAGGGGGAGCGCGTGAGCGCTCCCCCTCGAATCTGCCAGGAGGCCGAAGACCTCCGGGTTACCGGTGGATCAGCAGGCCGAGCCCACCACCGACGAGTTGCAGAACGCGTTTACCGCCGCGGTGTCCGAGCCGTGGGAGCTGCCGTGGAACGGAGTGGTGCCCTTGATGAAGTCGACGTACCATCGGCCGCCGGCCTCTTGGCGCAGGGCGATGATCCAGCGCCCACCCGATCGGGAAGCCTGGTCGAGTCGCCGAATGTTGTTTTGCAGAGTGGAGGAGATGCCCGCCGACGTGCACGGAAAGGCGCGGCAGAGAGAGTCACCGGCCGCCGCGAACGAGCCCGCCCAGCCGCCGCTCGGGAAATTGCGCACCTGACCGCCGCTGCGCACGTCGAGGCGCTTGCCCATGCTCGAAACCACGATCTGCGCGCCGACGCCGGTGCGCACCTGCTTGTAGGTATTGAAGATCGCCCGCTGATCGGCGGTCGTGTACGGGCCCGGAGTGCCGCCACCGCCGCCATCGTCGTCGTCATCATCGTCGCCGCCGCCCCCGCCGCCACCGCCACCGCCACCGGTGCCGCCGCCGTCATCGTCGTCGTCCCCACCCGGGTTGGGGGGCAGGAACGGGTTCTTCGGCTTGCTCTCACCGACCGTCGAGATCACCGCGAAGCCGCCGGTGCCCGACGGCCGATCGAGCTCGATCCTCTGGAAGTTGCGCAGCCGGTACTCGAACACCACCGAGTCTCCAGCCGCCAGAGCGCCGGTCGCTTTGCAGTCCATGTAGCGGCGGTCCTTGAGGTTGCCTTCGAACTCGATCACCTGCACCGCGGTGGCCTCGGCGTCACCCTCCTCGTCCTCCCCTCCGCCGCGAGTGATCTCCACTTCGACCAGGACTCGCCCGGCGTTCTTCTGTGCCGCGTTGTTGCCGTAGGCAACGCAGACGAAGGCCGCCCCGTCGGTGTCCGCCGGCAGGACGATCGAGTGGATCAGGCTCTCAGGGTGGGGCTGGTTGTTGCGGTCCGCCAGGAAGAGACTCGTGGCGGTGTGCGCTTCCCAGATGGCCGTCGCGGGCGTGACGCCGACGAGAGCGAGCCCGAGGCCGAGGAGCGTGAGAGTGAGTAGTCGAGTACTGCGCATGGAGTCTCCCTAGGAAGTTTTCTGGTTGAGGGCGTTCCGGCCTGCACAGAGCGCGACCCCGTGCCGGAACCTGATCGGGGTCGTGCGGACCCTATCCTTGAAGCGTCGTGGCGTCAATCCCTTGTGAAGACGACGCTTAGCGGCTTGGGCCAAATCGCCCTATGCCGCACGTTCCTCGATTTCGCCGGCGAGGCTGGCGCCCTCGGCGCGGGTCACGTAGGTGTAGAGAGCGGGCACGACGTAGAGGGTGAGGAGCGTGCCGACCGCCATGCCGCCGATGATCGCGAGCCCCATCGGAACACGGCTCTCGGAGCCGGCGCCGAGAGCGAGGGCGAGCGGCAGGATGCCGAGAATGGTCGAGGCGCTGGTCATCAGCACCGGACGGAATCGCGCTGCGGCTCCGTCGAGGATCGCCTCGAGTACGGCGAGGCCGCCCGCCTTGCGCTGGTTGGCGAACTCGACGATGAGGATGCCGTTCTTGGTCACCAGGCCGATCAGCATGATCATGCCGATCTGACTGAACAGGTTGAGCGTCTGTCCGAAGACGAAGAGGGCGGCGAGGGCGCCGGCGAGGGCTAGAGGTACCGCCGCCATGATGACGATCGGGTCGCGGAAGCTCTCGAACTGCGCCGCGAGCACCAGGTAGCACAGTACCAACGCCAACAAGAAGACGTTGAGCAGGCTGGTCGCGCTCTCCGCAAAGTCCCGTGATTCGCCGGCGAGGCTGGTGGAGAACGTCTCGTCGAGCGTACGGTCGGCGATTCGCTCCATCGCCTCGATCCCCTGGCCGAGCGTGACGCCGGGGGCGAGCCCGGCCGACACCGTGGCGGCCAGGTAGCGATCGAAGTGGTAGAGCTGGGGTGGGCTCGAGACCTCGCGCACACGAACCAGCTTGTCGATCAGCACCGGCTCTCCCGAAGCGGTGGGCACGTACAGGTTGCGCAGGTCGATCGTCTCATCGCGCCGATCGCGCTCCACCTGCGCGATGATCTCGTGCTGCTGACCATCCATCTCGAAGTAGCCGAGGCGCTGCTCGGCGAGGGCGAGCTGCAGCGTCTGGGCAATGGTCAGCGCCGAGACGCCGAGATCCCGCGCTCGCTCGCGATCGATCTCGACGCGCAGCTCCGGCTTGTCGAAGACCAGGTTGAGGTCGACGATCGAGAACGCAGGGTCGCTCTCGGCTTCCGCCACAAAGCGTGGCAGCACCTCTTCGAGCGCCTGGAGGCTCGGCGCCTGGAGAACGAACTGCAGGGGAAGACCGCCGCGATGGCCCACCGATACCGTGGCCTCCTGGGTGACGAAGGTCCGGGCTCCCGGCAGCGCGTCGACCGCCTGCGAGAGGGCGTCGGCGATCTCCTGCTGGCTGCGGTCGCGGTCTTCGGGGTCGAGCAGGTAGAGGCGCATGAAGCCCGAGTTCACCGAGCTCGAGGCGCCGAACCCCGGCGAGGTCACGGTGATCATCATGCGGTGCTCGGGCGCGGACTCGATGGCCACCGCGCGGAGCTCGTCGATGTAGCGGTCCATGTACTCGAAGGTGGCCCCTTCGGGACCCCGCGCCTCGAGGCGCAGGTTGCTGCGGTCCTCGAGCGGAGCGAGCTCGGCCGGCAAAGCTCGAAAGAGCACAAAGATGGCCACGACGCAGAGGGCGACCAGAGCCAGCGCCATCTGGCGGCGGCGCAGGAACGCCTCGAGGCTGCGACGGTAGGCGGCCGACAGGCCGACGAAGAAGGGCTCCGTCACCTCGTAGAACCGGGAGTGACGTTGGCGACGCTTGAGAAGCCTCGTCGAGAGCATCGAGGTCAGGGTCAGGGCCACGAACGAGGAAATACAGACCGCGCCAGCCAGCGTGACGCCGAACTCCCTGAACAGCCGCCCGGTGAGGCCGCCCAGGAAGAGGATCGGCAGGAGCACCGAGACCAGAGCGAGGGTGGTCGCGACGACGGCGAAGAAGATCTCCTGGGTGCCGACGATGCCCGCCTCTCGAGGCTCGTAGCCGCGCTCGATTTTGGCGTAGATGTTCTCGAGCACGACGATCGCGTCGTCGACCACGAGACCGATGGCGAGCACCAGCCCGAGCAGTGTCAGGACGTTGATGGAGTAGCCGGCGAGATACAGCAGGAAGAAGGACCCGATGAGCGAGACGGGGATGGCGAGGACCGGAATGAGCGTGGTGCGCCAGTCGCGGAGAAAGGCGAAGATGACCAGGATCACGAGCGCGAGGGCGAGAAAGACGGTCTGGCGCACCTCCGAGATCGACTCGCGGATGTAGCGCGTGACGTCGAAGCCGAACTCGATCTGCACGTCCGGAGGGAGGTTCTTGCGGATCTGCGGAACGCGCCGGTAGATCTCGTCGGCGATCTCCACGTAGTTGGCGCCGGGCTGGGGGCGGACGACTACCGCGACCATCGGAACCCCGCCGTTCTTGAGCACGGTGCGATCGTTGAGCGGCCCCAGCTCGACCCTCGCTACGTCGCGCAGACGGATGAGGCTGCCGGCGCGCTCGCGGACGATCAGATCCTCGAATGCCTGCGGCGTGTTGAGACGGCCCATGGTGCGCACCGCCAGCTCCACGTCGCGGCCTTCGATCCGCCCCGAGGGGAGCTCCACGTTTTCCCGGGCGACGGCGTCTCGCACGTCGAGCGGAGAGAGCCGGTAGGCGGCGAGGCGCTGCGGGTCGATCCACAGCCGCATGGCGTACTCACGGCGGCCCCAGATATCCACCCGGCTGGTTCCGGGGATGGTCTGGAGACGCTCCGCGAGGTGGTCTTCAGCGATCTGGCCGATCTCCAGGAGATTGCGCTGCGGGCTGAAGACCGTGAGCATGAGGATCGGCCGCGCGTCGGCATCGGCCTTCGACACCTCGGGAGGATCGACCTCGGGTGGCAGTTCTCCCAACACGCTGAAGACGCGGTCGCGGACGTCGTTCGCCGCCTGCTCCAGATCGCTCCCCAGATCGAACTCGACCTGCACGGTGCTTCGGCCCTCGCGGCTGGTCGAGGTCAGCGTGCGAATTCCGGCGACGCCGTTGATCGACTTTTCGAGCACCTCCGTGACTTGAGAGCGGATAACGTCGGCATTGGCGCCGCGGTAGCTGGTGGAGACTGTGATCAGCGGGGGATCGATCGAGGGGTACTCGCGTACGCCGAGCGAGGAGAAGCCGATCAGTCCGAAGAGGACAATGGTGAGCGAAAGCACGATCGCGAGTACCGGTCGCCGGATGCTGATCGAAGCGAGGCTCATGGCGCGGTTCCTCTGGTCCGCCTACTCCGCCGGGTGGGCGTCGACGGCGTCGCCGCTTCTCACCCGCTCGACGCCGCCCACGATCACCTGCTCGCCGGCGACCAGCCCGGAAGTCACCTCGACCAGGGTGTCCGTGCGGATGCCGGTCTCCACCGGACGCGACCGGGCGACGCCCTCCTCCACCACGAACACTTTCTTGCCCCCGAGCTCCGGAACCACGGCGACGCTGGGCACGGTCAGCGCCTCGGGTACGTCGGTGACCACTACCGAGACGTCCGCGAAGGCGCCGGGCCGCAAGAGAGAGTTCGGGTTTGGCCGCCGGGCGCGGATCACCAGAGAGCGGGTCGCCGGGTCAACGCCCGGCTCGATGGCGTAGACCTCGGCCAGGAACCGCTCGGTGACACCGGCCACCGAGAGATCGATCTGGTCGCCGAGACGAACGCGAGCGGCGTGCCGTTCCGGGATCGTGAAGTCGACCTTGATCGGGTCGAGATCCTGCAACGAGGCGACCACGGTCTGCGGCGTCACGTAAGCGCCTGGGCTGACGAATCGCAAGCCGACCACGCCGCCGAACGGTGCGCGCAGGGTGGTCTTGCGAAGCTGAGCTTCGACCAGGGCGAGCTCCGAGAGGAGCACGTCGAGCTCGGTGCGCACGAAGTCGTACTCCTGCGCGCTCAGCAGGCCGTCGCCGAGGAGCTCGCGTTGGCGCTCCTCCCGGCGGCTCGCCAGCTCCACCCGGAGAGAGGCACGCTCGCGTTGGGCGGTCAGCTCGGAGGCGTCGAGCTCGAGGAGGATGTCCCCTTCCTCGACGCGGCCTCCCTCGCGGAAGTGGATCGACGCGACCTTGCCCGCCATCTCGGTGGTGAGTTCGATCTGCTCGTTTGCGCGCAGCGTTCCCGTGGTCGACAAGCGCTCGGAGAGCCGCTCCGACCTCACCGTATGCACGGTCACCACAGTGCGCGGAGGCGCCTCGATCGCCGCCTGGGGCGCCGGCCGCGATTCGTCGCGAGGGTAGAGGCGAGGTCCCAGCACCGCGGCCAGCGCGAGGAGCAGCACGACGATCGCGGTGACTCGCGCGGTGATGCTCATGGACGGATCCTACGCGGCGGCTGAGCCGCCGGGAAGCGGCGACCGGCTCGGATCAGCGCCGCGCTCGCCCCTTGGCGGCCCTCGCCTTGCGGATGGCCTCCGCGGCGGCAGCGGGGATCTCTCGCCCAAAGGCCTCGAAGAAGGTGCCGGCGCTGGTCAATTGCTCGGTTCCGGTGATCCGGGCCGACAGGTTCCCCTTGGAGCTGCCTTGGAACGCGTAGACGACCACGAGGCAGAGGAGGTCGCCTTCGGTCGCGGCACCGAACGACAGAGTCTCGAGCTTGGACTCCGCCGAAAACGACCCGATCGCGAGGTCATCGCAGACCACCACAATGTCGAGGTCCGCGTTCGCCTTGACCCAGGCGGCATCCAGCAGCACCTGGGTCGATCCCGAAAGCGTCATGTCGACCACGAACTCGCGGTTCGGATTCACGTTGAACGAGAGGCCAACGGCACTCGCGCTCGCGGGCAAGAGGAGTCCACAAACCGCCAACAGAGAAACCACCCCGACGCATCGTCGCACCTGCCACCTCCGTGACCTTCGCTGGGCGGGGGATCCCGCCGGCCGCTAGGCAGGCGACAACCTACCAGAGAAACCGGCGGCGAGGGGCCCCCAGGCACGCGAGGGGGCTGTCATACGCGCCGGTTTGACAATCTGGACCGAATTTGTCCAGAATTAACGCAACGCTCTTGAGATATCGTCTCAAGAGCGTTCTGTGCCAGCAGGAGCGGGCGGGGCTGAACGGCCTTCCCCACGGTTTCCGGACGGGTGACCGCCCGGTCTTCTTGTTCGAGGTGAGGCAACGATGCATGAGGCCGGCACGGCTCGGCGGACGGAAACCCCGAGCCATTCTCAGTTTTTCGAAGCGCTACGGGAGCTCAACCCGTTACGCATCATCTCCGTCTCGGGACCGAGCGTCTTCGAGGCAATCTGCGATCTGGGCGCTTTCTCGATCAGCGAGAAGTGGCTCAACGCGATCACCGAGGGCTACCACTGGCATCTCCAGCTCGACCGGGTCGGGCACCTGGCTTCGCGCGACCGGATCCACGAGCGCTCGGGGCGGCGGGTGCTCTTCTTCGAGCTGCGCGAGGCGGAGGAGAGCGAGCCCTTTCTGTTGATTTATCTGCATCGCAAGAAGGGCGAGGAGTTCGGCGAGGAGCGTGAGCGGCGCTTCGCCGCCCTCCACTCGCTCCTCTCGGATGGCGGAAGCCTGAGGACTGAGTCATGAAGAGGATATGGATACTGATCGCTACACTGATCGCGGCCGGCGCTCCGCTTGCGGCGCAGCCGTCGACCCGCGTCGCAACACTGCTGCCCTACGTCGCGGAGGCGCTGGGACGGATTCCGGAGGTCACGATCGTCGCCGCCGTTGCCGCTGAGCTGGGCGGAGAGGTTCCCGAGGGAGCGGTCGATCTGGGTAGTCCGCATGCCCCGAACTACGAGGCGCTGGCCGCGTCGCGCCCCGATGTGGTGGTCGGCGATCGGCGCTTCCACGGCGCCATCGAGGAGAAGCTGGCTCGCTCCGGTGCCCGCGTCATCCTCGTGGAGGCCGCGTCGGTCGACGCCACCCTCGACGGCTTGATCGCGGTCGCCGCCGCCGTCGGTGTCGAGGCGCAGATGCAGCGCCTGGTTTCGGAAGTTCGGGAAGCCTTGCCGCGTCTCCACCTCGATCGCGCCGCCTCCGTACTTCCGCTGTTCGGTGCCCCGGGCTCGTTCATGGCGATCACCGAGCGCACCTGGCTCGGAGACCTGCTGGCCGAGCTCGGCTTCGAGATCCTGCCGCCCGACTTGACGGGGCGCGAGAGCTATCCCGGCTACGTCGAGGTCTCGGAAGAGGTCCTGGCTCTCGTGCGGCCGGAGCTGGTCCTGCTGGTGACGCACGGTAGCCCCCATGCGGTGGCCGAGAGCTTCGGCCGGGAGTCCTCGAAGGGGGGCCCCTGGGCGCGGCTGGCGGAGCGGGTGCGCGTGCTCGATCCGGCTCTTTTCGCGCGCAATCCGGGACTCGAGATGGGCCGCGCCGCGGAGGAGCTGGTTCGGCTGCTCGACGAAGCGCAGGGCCCGATCGCCCAAGCGCGATGAGGCGATGGGTCGCAAGGGGCCGGTTGGTGGCCGCTGAGCTCGGCCGCTGGCCGTGGATCTGGGCGATCTCGCTGAGCGTCGCCCTTCTGGTCGCCGCCTCTCTGTCCGCCCGCTACGGCGCCGTGCGGGTACCTACCTTGGAGCTGTGGTTCGCGCTGACCGACGTTGGGCATCCCCTTCACACGGTGCTCTGGGAGGTGCGGCTGCCGAGGGTCGTGGTCGCCGCCCTGGTCGGCGGGTCTCTGGCGGTCTCGGGTGCGCTGTTGCAGACGGTGGTGCGCAACCCGCTGGCCGACCCCGGCCTGCTGGGGGTCAACGCCGGCGCCGGCGTCGCCGCTCTCATCGCCCTCGCGTGGGCGCCGGGATTCGCGCTGTTGCTGCCGGTCATGGCGTTCGGCGGCGCGCTCGCGGCGGTGTCGATCATCCTGCTTGCCGCCTGGGGCTCCGGACAGCGGTTGAGCCCTTTGAAGATCATCCTGTCGGGGGTCGCGGTGCAGGCGATTCTCTTCTCGGTGATCGCGCTCCTGACCTTCTTCTTCGCCGACCGGGCCCCGGCTTTCGTGGCCTTCACGGTGGGGTCGCTCAGCGGCGCCGGGTGGTCGGAGGCCGGAATCGTCGCTCCGGTGGCGGCCGCCGGCCTGTTGCTCGCGGTGGCGGGCCGCCGGTCCCTCAACCTCCTTCTGCTCGACGACGCGACCGCGGCGGGCGTCGGCGTCGAGGTCCAGCGCAGCCGCCTGGCGGCAAGCGCGGTGGCCGCTCTGCTCGCCGCGGCGTCGGTCAGCGTGGCGGGCCTGGTGGGCTTCGTCGGGCTGGTCGTCCCCAACTGGGTACGCGTCGTCTCGGGGCCCGATCACCGCAGCTTGATTCCGCTCTCGGCCCTGGGCGGCTCGGTTCTGGTGGTCGCCGCCGACCTGCTGGCGCGACTGCTCACGGCGCCGCTCGAGCTGCCGGTCGGCGCGCTACTGGCGCTGGTCGGCGGCCCATACTTCCTCTTCGTGCTATGGCGGAAGCTGCCGTGACCCCGCACCTTCGCGCCGAAGGGCTTCACCTGCGCTACCCGCGCAGTCCTCACGACGCGGTGCGCGACGTCCATTTGAGCGTCGCCAAGGGCGAGCTGGTGTGCCTCGTCGGGCCCAACGGGTCGGGCAAGTCCACCACCATGGCCGGTCTCGCGCGCGAGCTGCGGCCGCGGAGCGGCAGCATCCGGCTGGACGGTTGCGACGCCTGGGGCATGGCGCGTCGCGAGTTCGCTCGGCGCGTCGCTCGACTACCCCAGGAGCCTCGCTGTCCGGAGGGGCTGACGGTGGAGGAGCTGGTCTCGAGCGGCCGCAACCCGCACGTTCCGCTGCTCGGGGGGTGGCACGAGGCCGACCGCTGCGCGCTTCACGAAGCCTTGCGGGCGATGGACCTGCTGGATCTGCGCCGGGCGCCGGTCGAGACGCTGTCGGGAGGCGTACGACGGCGGGCCTGGCTGGCCATGGTCCTGTGCCAGCAGGCCGAGTTGCTGCTGCTGGACGAGCCGACGACCGGCTTGGACATTCGCCATCAGTGGGAGGTTCTGGAGCTCCTGCGGCGGGTGAATC
>Ga0214472_10006902_pt1 | contig 11910 bp, 6 predicted proteins | sample RVTome_6_FD_207662 | JGI IMG/M metagenome (GOLD analysis project Ga0214472, IMG submission 207662) | Soil microbial communities from uranium-contaminated site in the Upper Colorado River Basin, Wyoming, United States - RVT140D175 | ecosystem: Environmental > Terrestrial > Soil > Contaminated >...
AGTGCGACGGTGCCGGCACCTGCGATCAGGTCTTTGATGTGGAAGTTTTCGGATATGTTTGCCGCTCAGCGGCGGATGTTTGCGACGTGGCCGAGACCTGTGACGGGGCCAGCGGAGGACCGTGCCCGCTCGACGAGGTGGAGCCGTCCACGACGGTGTGCCGCCCCACCACGGGCGAATGCGACCTACCGGAAACCTGCGACGGAACCGCTGCGTCCTGTCCAGTGGACAGCTTCGTGACCGCCGCTACGCAATGTACGGACGCTACGCCGGGTGATTGTGATGATGCACAGTGCGACGGAAACGGCGCTTGCGATCAGTCCTTTGATGTGGAAGCTTCCGGGTATGTCTGCCGGGCGTCGGCGGCCGTATGCGATGCGGTTGAAACCTGCGACGGGAGCACCGGCGGTCCGTGTCCCGCGGACGACATTGAATCTGACGGTACCCCCTGTGATGACGGCGTAGCGTGTACGAATGCCACCTGCCAGACCGGCTCCTGCGTTTTCTCGGCGAACACCGGGCAGATCAATGTCAATGTCGAGGTGGATTCGATCAATACTGCCGTTACGCGAACGTTAACATTTACGATTACGGCCTGCGATGGATCTGTGCAAACGAAAACGGCCTCGGTGGTCTTCGATGCAACCGGATTCGGTACGAGGTCACTAAGTAACATTGATGCAAACTCAAACTGGATCGCCATTCGTGAAGGGCACACGCTCAGACATTTGATGCCGCTGTCGTTTTCGGCGTGTACGGCCACGGTCGATCTGATCGGGGCAGATGCGCTGGTGTCGGGCGATTTCAAAGACGGAAGCATCGCGCAAGACGGACTCTGTGATATCACGGACTTTTCAATCCTTGCGCGAAACTTCAATACCGCAATCGACGCAACGCTCGGCAGCGGTGCAGATGCCACCGGGGATGGCGTTCAAGGTTCCGACGACTTTGCTGCCATTCAGGCGAACTTCCTGAGTTTGGGGGACGCGCTCGATGCATGCCCGGCCTCACTTGGCAACGGGCGCGTGACAGTCATCGGGATTGGCGACGCCCTGACCGCAGACCAATTCGTTCCGTTGACCTCCATTGCAGCGGATAATTATGGGGGCTCCGACCCTGCGGACTTGAATGATGACGGGGTGGTGGATGCGCTAGATATCCAAGCATTCGCGGAACTCCATGACCTTCGATTGTCTCGTTCGTTCGAGCGGCAGCTTTCGCAATTGGTACGCGGGAAAGTCGGTCGGCAACGCCGATAAGTAAAGCGCCCGCGCTCCCGGTCCATCGCTCATTCCGATAAATTCACTCATGGTCCGCGTACCGCGACCCTGTCCCATCCAGTCAATAGCACCCCCGATATCGTCCGATGTAGGATCGGGTGTCGGCATCACCTGGTGCAAGCTACCACCTACACGGGTGATACTGGGATCGAGTTTTTGGGATTCAACGGGTAACCCCCCCGCAAAGCAACGCAAATGCTATAGTTATCATAGCACACAACACCGAATCCAGGTGAGGAAGGTCGGCATGAAGTCCGTCTCAAAATGGTTCCGGGATAGATCGCTACATTCCAACGACAGCGACACGCGCATGGTCGCAGTCGAAAAGCTCGCGGCAGCGGGAGAAGCGGATAGCGAACCGCTCTTGCTCGAGGCGTTGAATGATAGCAACATAGCCGTTCGTACCGCAGCGGCCGGCGCGCTGGGCGCCGTGGGCGGCAAGGAATCACTCGCCCCTTTGCTTCTGATCTGCCTACAAGAAAAGGACATGGGAATCAGGCAAGAGGCGATTTCTTCGCTGGAACAAATCGATCAAACCAGCGCGACTGAATTCTTGCTGGGCGAACTCGACAACGAGGATGTTACCATTGCTCAGGCCGCCGGATGGTCGTTGCGTAAGCTCGCATGGAACCATCTTGACGATACCCAAAAAGCTCGAATCGCCATTGTCCGAGCTGAATGGGATACAGTTGCCGACTATGGCACGGCTGCCGTCGAGCCGTTGGAAAAGGCCTTTCGGAATGGAACGGACCGAACTCGCGCGGATGCTACGGAAGCACTGGGGCAAATCGGCACGGATGAGGCTATCCATGCGCTCGTCGCCCTCCTGGGGGATTATGATCTTGAGCAAGGCTCGCGCGAGTTGGTCGGTCGTGCATTGCGGCGCTACTGTGTTGACGAGCTGACCGACGGGCAAAACGCGTTGATCTGTATTTCACTGGGCGAGTGGGATGCGGTGGTGACAATCGGAGCGGCCGCGGTCGAACCCTTGGCGTCGGCACTTCTCTACCCCGCACTGTGCCATCAGGCGGCACGATCGCTGATTCGAATTGGACCCGCCGGTCTCGATGCTTTGGTATCGCTGGTCAAAAATCCTGACGTGCCACCCACAGTACGTGAGGCGGCTTCCATTGCGCTGGCGGAGATCAGCGACTCTCGCGCCGTTGGACCGTTGATGTTGATGCTCTCCGACCCGGACATGGGGGTACGACAGGCGGCCGTTTGGACGTTGGAACGACTCGGCTGGCAACCGGACGACCCCGGTCAGCAGGCCCTGGTTGCCATCGCGCACGACGACTGGGAGGCGGTACGAGAATTAGGTGCGGGGGCCGTCGAACCCCTGTTATGCGTGGCAACCGATTCGATGATCAGTTGCGAAGGGCTCGCCACGCTCGAATCGATCCTCGAAGAGGGCTCGCACGACATCACGCCCAATCAACTGCGCACGCTGGCCTCGCTGAGCCAGACCAAACCGGCGCCGGCTCAAGTCGGTGTTACCAATAATGACCAGAGAGTGACACCTGATTGCAGCCGCCTTGTGAAGCTGGCAAAAGCCTTGCTGTTCAAACGCGGTTTGATGCAATAGTCGGTTCCGATCGCCCGTTTACGACCGCAACGCCCGCCCGTTCAACTCAATCAGCCTGTTGAAGAATGTGGCGCGAACATCCTTCCAGCCGTTTCTCAAATGCTCACGCAAACGACGACCATTCGGAACCGCTGCATACCAAGTTGGAATGCCGTCAAGTCGGCTGATTCAGCGCGGCGCACCATCGAAAAGCTGTTGGAGCTCAACCCACACGTTCGGGATCCGTAAAAAACGCGGGATGATCTTCGAGCAGACAATTCCTGACAGCCACCGTGCATTTGTGCATGGGACTGTATTTGCATTTCCATCGTCAAGTAGCTATCATGATAATCTATCGTTTACAGGGTCTTCCTTACGCTGTTTGAGCTGGGCGATTCGATTGGTGTTCTCAGCATCATGCACAGCTTGATTAGGAACGAACGCTCTTGAGGTGCGCTCTTGAGGTGGTTGGAATCGGCATACCTAAAGGAGAATCGGGAATGATTACGGGACAAGTAACACGGCGCATCGGGTGCACACTTTTAGCCGGCATGGCCATGCTAACGAGCCACAATGGCAACATCGCTATGGGCGGCGATGCGCCACGAACTTCTGGAGTGGCGGCACTCCAAGCGAGCGATGCGGTTGAGCAGGATCGATGCCTCTGCTCTTTGATCGCCGGTGAACGCGACAGGTTGCTCTCCCATGTGAACCGTGAACGGACGGTCGCCCCCCAAACAGCCTTGGCCAGTAGTCCTTTGTTGAATTCCTGCCTGATCGGTACTTGGGATCAGTACGCAGGATTCTATTCCGATATTTGGGCTGACGGGAATTACGTGTACATGGGCAACTACGGCTTATCCGATGGCTTCCCGGCGAGAGTGATGGTCATCGACATCACCAATCCATCGAACCCCGTACTCGACGAGGAACTCTTCCTCCCTCCGCCCAATAACAACGCCTCACCGCAGGATGTCAAAGTCGGAGATGGACTGCTTTTCGTGGCGTTGGAGGGCGACTTGAACGACAGCGTCGCGATTTACGACGTGCGCAATCCGGCCAATCGACCATTAATCGCCACGATCAACGTAAGCGGTTTCCAAGCCATTCACAATGTGTTCTACGAGGGCGGATATTTGTACATGGTCACCAGCAGCGGCCCCCCGGCCATCGCCATTGTCGACTTGACGACCTTCGACCCTGACAACCCGCCGGCATCGCCGATTACGACCGCCAAATGGGTGGTGTCCAATGTCGGCACCGTATTCGTCCATGACATTACGGTCAAGGGTGGACGACTCTACGCCGCGGCCTGGGATAGTGGATTGTGGGTCTACGACGTGACGAACATCGCCACGTCAGCTCCAGCGTTTCTCGGATCCGTCGGCGGTGACAACACGCACTCCATGTGGCCGACCGACGACGGCAACTATGTCGTAACTGGTGAGGAACGCGGTGGTGGTGGCATCCAAGTGTTCCGGATTACTGATAACGGCGGCTCGTTGTCGTTTACCTTCACGGATGGCTTGGTTCTGCCGAACACCTTTAGCGTCCACAATCAGATCATTATAGGCCATCGATTGTACAACTCATGGTACGCTCAGGGTTTTCAAGCCTTTGATATTGATCCCATCTCTGGATTGCTGACTTTCGTGGCTTCCTATGACACCTCCGACTCGGGGCTGGGCAACTGGGGTGTTTATCCATTGCTGGGCGACGACAAAATTCTTCTCTCGGATGTGACGGACGGGTTGTTCGTTATTGACCTCAGCGTCGAGCCATGCGTGTGTAATCCGTCGAGTCCGCCGGAGCTTCAAACGCAATTCACCCCGACCCTGGCTCCCGGCGATCCGGAGCCGAAGAACCGTGCCCTCGCGGTGAAAGCCGGTGACGTCGGGCTGCAACAGACGATTCGCGTAACTTGGGACGCTCAGCCAAGCTGGTCGGGTGGTCATGCTGCGCTCGTTGGCCAGCAGAAGTGGATGACCGAGCCGTTTCAGGTTTGCGAGAACTCCGGCAACGGTTTTGGGACAGAACCGCCGAATTGTGGACCTTCGCCGGGTCAGCCGCAAAACTGGTTCTGGGCGGCGCGATTGGCATGCGATCCAACGTCCGCACACTATTCGAATTTAGCGACGTTAGCGGACTACTGCACCGGTTCCGGTGAGGGATGCACAACTGACGGAGACTGCGCGCAGGGTACCTGCGGTGTCGATGGCGTGATCCATATCATCGACCAAGGCATCGTGCCCTCGAAGAATGTGAATCAGCAGGCGATCTACTCAATGCAAGTAATTGAGTCGGCTTGTGCCCAGGACCAAGAGGCTAATTTCTCCGATGCCTTGGCTGTGACGCAGCCACTTTGGGGCGACATGGGGAACGGTACGGATTGCCCGATGGCTCCACCGAACGGTGCAGCCGACCTCGTCCCGGACGTTACCGCTGCATTGCAGAAATTCTCCAATGCCTTATGCGCGCCCAAAAAGACGCGGGCGGATGTCGGGCCGGATTCGTTGGACATGAACGTTGGAATCGCCGACGTTCTTCAATTGCTCAACGCGTTCTCGTCCGGATCCTCGGTTTTCCCCTTCGCGGCCGGTCCCGCTTGTCCGACCGCTGGTTAACTGAGACGGTTGGAATTCAGCGGCGCCCGGATAGGGAGCGACTAACAGCGTCCCATGTGATGGTGCTCGTAATCAGAGCACCGGGCGCAAGCCCGGTGACATACTGACGCAGCGGATCCGCAGGCCGGCGCCGGCGGCTCTGGTTCCGTGGATGCGTCAAGAGTTCTCACGGCGTCATCCCTGGTTGTTCTGCACATTTCCGCCTCAATCGTGGTGGATGGGCGCGACCGGACGATTTGCCCTGTAGGGGCTCAAGAACATAGCCCAGGGTCAGCGCAGCGCCACCCTGGGTTGCGGGTGCCAAACCACAACAATCCTGTAAGGGTTGCATGGCATAGTTCGCTGGGGCTATTAAACCCTTCTGGAGTTCCGGCTAACGGGTATGTTGCAGAATCGGTGGGCAGGCGCAGTCCGTAGAAGGTATGATCCGCAGGATCATCGAACAACGCCAAAAAGGTGTCATAGACCAGCCCAGGACAGAGAGAATACGCAGCGCGTCGGGCTAAGCGAAATACCCGCACGTGGGGATCGTCAATCGACACTCCGTACGGCTCGCCGGGAGGCTCGCCCTCCCAAAGACCCCGCCGAGAGTGTCACGCACCCCCGACAAACTCGATCTCTTTCCCAGAGGTGACGCGGCCGCGCCGCCTACCCTGGGCTATGTTTTTTTCCTTTTCAGCGCAGGTTTTCGCCGTCGGCTTACGGTTCCCTATGCACGGGACGGACTTCGACTTGTGTAGCAAACGAAGGCGCCGGCCCCTGGACATCGTGAGCCACCACGTCGGCGCGCAGCCTTCTTCTCACTGGGATTGCGCCCGGTGATCTGATGGTGCAGCAGAACTACAAAGGAAACTGTTCGCAAAGCGAAAGGATCTCACCTCGCGCAGACTCAATGACCGCCGAATCGCCCTGTGACCGAAGCACGCGGTCAATCAAATCCGCCAGCGCCACCATTTCAGGCTCTTTCAAGCCGCGCGTAGTCGCGGCCGGCGTGCCGATTCGCAATCCACTGGTCTGCGTCGGCTTGCGCTGGTCGTATGGGATCATGTTCTTGTTGACCACCATGCCGGCCGCCCCCAACCAATCCTCGGCCTGCTGACCGGTCACGTCCGGGTAGGCGGGTCGAAGATCGAGTAGCATCAAGTGATTGTCCGTACCGCCGGAGACCATTCGATTCCCCTGGGCCGAGAGCGCCTCTGCCAACGCAGCGGCATTGTTAATGATCTGCTGTTGATAGGCCTTGAATTCCGGTCGGAGCGCTTCGCCGAAAGCGATCGCCTTGGCGGCCACACAATGCATCAACGGCCCTCCTTGCGTGCCCGGGAAAATGCGTGAATCGATTCTTTTGGCATATTCCTCCCGGCACATAATCAGTCCGCCGCGCGGACCGCGCAGCGTCTTGTGCGTCGTTGAGGTTACGAAAGACGCCGTCGGCACCGGAGTGGGATGCAGCCCGACCGCCACCAAGCCCGCAACATGGGCGATGTCGGCCATGTGCAACGCACCAACCTCGCCCGCGATTTCGGAAAACGTCTCGAAGTTGATGGTGCGCGGATAAGCGGAGGCTCCAGACAGAATCAGCTTCGGCTTATGCTCCCGCGCCAAGCGGCGAATTTCCGCAAAATCAAATTGCTCCGTTTCGCGGTCTACGCCATACGAAACGATGTTATAGAGCAGGCCGCTCATGTTCACCTTGAGCCCATGCGAAAGATGACCGCCATGGGCCAAGCTGAGCGACAGAATGGTGTCGCCCGGTTGAAGGACGGCCAGGTAGACGGCGGCATTGGCTTGACTGCCGGAATGCGGTTGCACGTTGGCATGGTCACAGCCGAAGAGCTGCTTACACCGATCGCGGGCCGCATCCTCCGCGAGGTCCATGTTCTCGCAGCCACCGTAGTACCGTCGACCTGGGTACCCCTCGGCATATTTATTCGTGAACACCGAACCCAACGCTTCGAGCACGGCGCGCGAGACGTGGTTCTCCGAAGCGATCAGTTCGATCGTATTCTGTTGACGCGCCACTTCCGCCTGCATCACGCGAGAGATTTCCGGATCGACGGCTGCTATTTCGTCAAAGCATGTCTGCGATGCCACGCTCATGGCCACTCCTTACCTTGCTGTGTTGTCGTCATGAACAAAGTGCCTACACAATACACGACCGCGAGAATCCGGCAATCAACAGGCGCGGCTCCGGGCTTTCCAACCGCGCCTGCACCGAAAAGACTCCGCGAAAGAGACTGATCATGTGGTAACGCACTGTTGGCGTCAAGATTTTCGACTTGCAGAATCGGGAAGGCTACTCGATGGACTTCAGGAGTTGTTTTATCCTGACGATCTGATTCGCAACGTAGGCGCCGACGTCTTTTCGGAGATCGTTACTCTAGCCATGGCAATTGCATGTTCGCACGTTTCACCCAACTTCTTCCACCCTACTATACCTCATGTACAGCGCCACCGGTCAAGCTAGATTAGGCCACGCCACGCTCGCGTATCGCCATCGCAGCGCCTACGATACCGTCAAGGATGCGTTTCGGGATCAACAGAATAGCACGTAGGAGCCGCCCGACGTCCATCACGGGCGTCGACCCGTACGGTATGGCTGGACGGATGAACGAGTACGCCTTGAACACAAAATCATCACGAACACCGCTACGCAGGATTCTAGGTGCGCCGACCGCTCTGCTGTTGGGCACCGGCGTGGCGATCGGTTCCGGCATCTTTCGGGCGCCGGGGGTGGTAGCACAGGGGATGCCGACATGGCAGTGGATGCTCATCGGCTGGGTGTTGGGCGCCGTCATTGTACTGATCCAGGGCCTGGTCTCCGCGGAACTGGCGACGCGCTATCCCGAAGCCGGAGGCGAATACGTATACTTGCGCGAGGCGTACGGCGATTGTGTCGCGTTCTTCTTCGGATGGGCTTACACCATCTTCGTGATCGGCGGAGGGGCGGCCACCATCTCACTGGCGTTCGGCGATTTCGCTTGCGAGTTGGTATCCACGAACGCCAAGTGGTCCGGACCGATTGCGGCAGGTCTGATTATCGCCGTGACAATCGTCAACGCGTTGGGGCTTCGCGCTGGCGCTGGAGCACAGAACGCCCTCTCAATCCTCAAGATTCTGGCGATACTGGGCGTGGCGGCCATTGGAATCGCATACGGCGCGCCCACCAACGACGCCCCGGAGAACCCTGCACCCACCGTCGCCCACATTGACTTCGGCCTGTTCTTGGCGGCCGCCCTACCCGTCCTTTGGTCGTACAGTGGTACGACCGACGTCGTAAAGATGGCCGAGGAAATCAAAGACGCCCGCCGGACCCTACCACGCGCAATAATCGGTTCGACCCTCCTCGTGGCAGTCGTCTATATGACGTTCAACATCGGATTGATGCGTGTTGTTGATCCTGCCGACATGGCCGGAATCGTATTCATCCCCGGCGTAGTCTTGGATCAGATCTTCGGCGAAGCCGGTCGAAGGGCCGCGCTGATTGTGGCTATGCTCGCTTGTCTCGGATCGCTCAGTTCCACGGTATTGGCCACCATTCGTGTGACTTACGCGCTGGCCCGCGACGGACTGACGTTTCGGTTTATGGCACACGTTTCGAAGGGCCAAGCGCCGGTTCCCGCCTTGCTCGTCGTGGCGTGTTTTTCAGTCGTCTTGGTTCTTAACCGAGATTTCGAAGGTGTGTTGCGTATCTACTTCCTCGCCAGCACTGTTCTCTTCGGGCTGACCTATGCAACTTTGATTATTTTCCGGTTACGCGATCGCGAGTTCCCCACCAACGTCTTCCGCTGCCCGTTTGGGATGGGACTGGCCGCAATCTCGATTCTGATTCAAGCGGCACTCGCAATCAACATCGTTTATGAAAGTCCTGGGGATTCGATTAAAACGATCGGATTGCTCGCGGCACTGGCGATCGCGTACTTGGCATGGAAGCGCTTCATGATGCAAAGCGACAGTCCGTGACCGGCGCAAGTCCAACATCGTTGTCGCAGCGTTCCGGTCAATTCTCCTCGATATAACGCCGGGCGTCACTGATCTTTGACAAGGCTTCCCGCACATCCGTCTCACGCAAGCGATGCAGTTCCTCGGAATCGGGGCGTTGCTCGTTCAGTGCCAGTGCTCGGTCATAATCGGCGATCGCGGCACGCAACCAGTCTTGGCGACCGGTCGCTGTTCCGGCCCGTAGGGTGATTTCCGCCACGGCGATGATCCCCTCCGGATCCTGCGGATACAGTTCCAGCGATGCACGCCCGACCGCAATCGCTTCATCATACAACTCGCCGCTCTTCATAGCATCGGCACGCTCCATCAACAGCTGCATGTGCAGCCGACGCAGTTTGAGACTGTGTGGATCACGCCTCAAAGCAAGTGCGAGCGCGTCCAAAGCCAGGGCCAAGGCCTCGTCACGAACTTGCGGCACGGCCGAGAGACCCGCCAGCCACCGTGCATACTCCAGGCACGGCGTGGGATCGAAAGGGTCAGCGTCAATGACTTGCTGGAACGCCTTTGAAGTCGGCACCTGACTGATGGGCGATGTCACATACCCCCCCATGGATCGTCGTGCGGTGGCCAGATTGTTCGCCGAGCGGGCTACCGGGACGATTCCAAGAAACATAACCACCCCAAGCCCGACGAGAACCCCTGCGACTAGCCCCCAACGCTCCAGCGGATTCGGCGATTCGCTCATGGGTTCTGCAGACCCCCTATGCGGCAAACAACACGCCAACAGTGCAAAGAAAGTGGTGGCCGTTCCTGGAACGAATAGTGCAAAGTTGATGGTTTCGTGCAGCAAGAACGCAAGGACTCCAAGGCAGACGCCCGTCCGAAAAGTACTCAGGTCCACGATGTGCGTTCGATGAACGGCTTTCGCTCCGCACCCCAGCAAGGCAAAGCCGGCCAGCCAACAAATGCCCGTTGTCATACCTGCGTAATAGAGAAAACTGGCGCCGCCCGACCCTAGAAGCGGCAGACGAACAAACACCACGACCAGCACGAGAGGCAGCGTCCAGGGCCAAAGCCGATTCGCCGACGTTTCAGTTTCCGGTTCTCTGGTGTCACACGATCGACATTCAAAGCAGAAAACCCGCGATACACCCCACAACATTAAGAGGAACCCGGCCAAGCCAAACACGCCCCACTCGGCCGCGGCCTGCACCAGTAGATTATGCGGATTAGCAACCTCTTCCGGACTTTCGATCGGCTTATAGCGAAGGTAGTGTCGGCCAAAATTCTCTCGGCCTACACCGGTCAGCGGATGATCCGCTATCATCTCCGTAGAGGCCGTCCAATACTGCCATCGGAATGTCAGAGACGCTCCGGGCAGCTCATCGTGGTAGAGCCCATGACCGACGACCGCTATTACACCCGACCCAATAGCCGCCCATCCCAACCAGAACGCCTTGCCACGATTCGCCCGAAGCCAATCTCGCCTCCATCTAAGCACAACCCAAAACGCGATCCCCGCGGCCGCGGAGATCATCGCCCCACGACTGCCGGTCATCCAAATCCCACATGCCATCACCAGCGCGAGCACCGTTAACCCGAGCGCCGCCGCCCCATCGTTGACGTCTTTAGCCCGCTTCCACACGGCCACAGCCAAGCCAAAAAAAGCAAACCCGCACAGCAGAAAATAGCTTCCCGTCACGTTGCTATGCGGCAGGAACCCCGTAGCTTCGCGAGCCCGCATCCTCCGCTCAAACGCCTCGACTTTCTTGGAGTCCAATTCCACCCCCTGCCGAGACCAAAACGCTTCCTTCGTCGATTCATAATGGGCAATCGTGTCCTCGAAGCCACCCAGGTACTGCTCCGCGCATTGAAACATTTGCACGCACGCCGTCGCCAGGACGACGGAAACTAGCAGATGGCGCTGCCACGGCGCACGCAACAATTGCACCAACGAGATGGTCAATAACGGATAGCAGAGCCAATCGATTGAACCGTTGATGGCCAATCGCTGGTTGCCGGCGTATAGGCAAGAAAGGACCGCCCCCACAGCCACCAAGACCGCACCCCATTCCAAACCGGTCTTGCGATAGGAACGCGACGCTCCCACGATCCTACCGATCAACCAACCCAGCATCCCCAGCAGAATCAACGCGTCGAAGATCAGCGTCCGCAGGGGTGAAGGGTCACTCACGCCGCTGAGCGCCTCGGTGATGGGGGTCGTGGCCGAGTCGTAGGATTCCGACACCAGCGGTCTGAGCATCACTACGCAAAGCAGCAGAAAAAGCGATAGGGTTTCCAGGATTTTTTGCACTTTGATACTTACGATACCGGACTTCAAACGGTGCGATTTCAATCACACGCATCGACCCGTTGCCTCATTCGGCTGGACAGTTTATCGCACCAGGGTAGAATCTTGGAAGTTGCATACCAGGCACTCGCCGGCGATGTACCATGCGGATGTGAGCAAGAAGATGTCCAAGATTCCCCCCAACTTGAC
>Ga0214472_10006903_pt1 | contig 11910 bp, 6 predicted proteins | sample RVTome_6_FD_207662 | JGI IMG/M metagenome (GOLD analysis project Ga0214472, IMG submission 207662) | Soil microbial communities from uranium-contaminated site in the Upper Colorado River Basin, Wyoming, United States - RVT140D175 | ecosystem: Environmental > Terrestrial > Soil > Contaminated >...
ATTTGGGCTACACGCTGGTCGAAGGGGGCGACCTGGCGGTGCGCGACAACTACGTGTATCTCAAGACGTTGTCGGGACTGTTGCCCGTCGACGTCGTCTGGCGGCGGCTCAGCGACGAGTACTGTGATCCCTTGGAAGTCCGCTCGGACAGTCATCTGGGCGTCCCCGGATTGTTGCAGGCCGCGCGGTTGGGCAACGTGGCAGTGGCCAACGCGCTGGGCACGTCGCTGGTCGAATCTCCTTCGCTGCTGCCGTTCTTGCCGGGTATCGCCCGCCATTGGACAGGTCAAGAATTGCTGCTTCCCTCGGTGGCCAGTTGGTGGTGCGGCCAGGACGAGGCGCGCCGGCAGGTCAGCCAGCAGCGCGGCCGGCTCGTCTTTCGGTCGGCGTTTCGCGTCGCCCGGCAAGAAACGACTCCTTCAGAGGAACTGTGGGCCAAAAGTCGGGAGGAAATCCTGCGGCTGATCGAGACGCGCCCCGCGGAGTTGGTCGCCCAGGAAGCGGTCGATCGCTCGACGGCGCCGGTGTTGATCAACGGCCGGACGGAACCGTGGCGTGCGGCGCTGCGGGTTTTTTTGGTAGCGCACGAAGGCTCGTATCAGGTGCTTTCCGGCGGCCTGGTGCGGATGGCGCCGGAGTCGCGGACCCTGGATTTGTCGATCTTGGCCGGCCAGGTGAGCAAGGACGCCTGGGTATTGTCCACCGGACCGGTGCATCATGCCAGCCTGCTGCCGACTTCGCAGGCGCCAATCGTGCTGCGTCGCACCGGGGCGGACTTGCCCAGCCGCGTGGCGGACAACTTGTTCTGGTTTGGCCGCCGCGTGGAACGCGCGCAGGGAGCCTGCCGGCTGTTGCGGCTGGTCCTGGCCTGCCTGACCGGCGAAGAAGAATTGGAAGACACGCCGGAACTGCCCACCTTGATCCGCTGCCTGGCCGTCAGCGGACAGATCGAACCGGGATTCGCGCTGGACGAAATGAAGAACGAGCTGCCGAACATCGCTCAGGCGTTGCCGGCGGCGGTGTTGGATGAAGGGCAGCCGGGCAGCCTGCGGGCGACGTTCGAACAGGCGTACTCGAATGCCTCGATGGTCCGCGACCGGCTCTCTTTGGATAGCTGGCGGATCGTGCATCGCATTGGCCGTCGGCTGGCGTCCGCCTCGGCTGCCGTAGTCAACACATCGTCCGTCGCGTCCGGTCCCGACGGCGACTCTGTTCCGGACTTCGCTGGCGTGCTGAGTGTCGCGCCGTTTGAGTTGGTGGAACTGGACGAGATGCTCGACGAATTGATCGTCGACTTCGCCGCGCTGGACGGCTTGTTCAGCGAGAGCATGACCCGCACGCCCGCCTGGCGTTTTTTGGAGTTGGGGCGGCGGTTGGAACGATCTTTATACACCGTGGCGCTGGTGCAGTCGCTGTTGGCTTCCTCGTCCCCATACGAGGCCAAGATTTTGGAAGCCGTCTTGAAAGTGGCCGACAGTCTGATGACCTACCGTGCCCGCTACCTGGCCGCCGTTCATCCGGCGACCACGCTGGACTTGCTGTTGACCGACGAGACCAATCCGCGGTCGCTGGCGTTCCAGCTTGTGGCCATCGCCGACCACGTGGCCAGGCTGCCGCGCGGCGAAGCGCAGCCGTTGGGCGCGTCCGAAGACCGCATCACCGCCTCGCTGGTCCACGGCATCCGCATGGTGGAAGTCGAAGACCTGAGCCTAAAACCCGGCGAGCCGGAGCGGACCAAGCTGGGCCGGTTGCTCGCGCGAGTGGCCGATCAGTTGCCGAAACTATCCGATCTGGTCAGTCACCGGTACCTCATTCATGCCGGCCGTCCGCGTCAATTGTCCGAAGCACGGCCCGACCCGCGATGAAATACAAAGTCACCCATACGACGCGTTACGAGTACACGGAGGCCGTCCCGGTTTGCCAAAACATCGTGTACGTCACACCGCGCGGCACGCCTTTTCAAAACTGCACGCGCCATCGGTTGACGATCCGCCCGCAGCCGGACGTCAGTCATCGAAGGATCGATTATTTTGAAAACGTGTCGCACATCTTGTCGATCAACAAGGCGCATCGTCAGTTGCAGATCACCGCGACCAGCAGCGTCGAATTATCCGCGCGCGTTCCGGTCGATGAAAAAGCCACTGCCGCGTGGGAGACCGTCCGCGACGGCTTGCCCGTGGATCGCACAAAAGCCGGCTTGGACACGTACCAGTTCGCGTTCGCCTCGCCCCACGTTCCGTTCGACGCGCTGCTGTCGGACTACGCACGGCAGAGCTTCACGCCGGGCCGAGCGGTGCTTGAGGCGCTGGCGGACTTGAACGGCCGCATCCATACGGACTTTCAATACGATCCGGAAGCGACCACCGTGAACACGCCGATTGCCGAGGTGTTCCACGAGCGTCGCGGCGTCTGCCAGGATCTGGCGCACTTGATGCTCGGCTGCCTGCGGCCGTTGGGGCTGGCCGCCCGCTACACGAGCGGATATCTCCGCACGCACCCGCCTGAGGGACAGCCGCAATTGGTGGGCGCCGACGCCTCGCACGCCTGGCTATCCGTTTACTGTGGAGACCTGGGCTGGGTCGACGTCGACCCGACCAATAATTCGTTCCCCACAGTCGAGCACATCACCGTCGCCTGGGGGCGCGACTACAGCGACGTCTGCCCCGTGGCCGGCATGTTCGTCGGCGGCGGGACCCATGAACTGACCGTGGCGGTCCAGGTCACGCCGACTTGAAAAGAAAAGAGGGCAGAGGGCAGTAGGCAGTAAGCAGAAGGCAGAAGGCAGAAGGCAGAGGGAAGAGCGCAGAACTTGCTGGAGAGCTCGATTGACGCGAGAGCGCGTCACTGCCCTCTGCCCTCTGCCCTCTGCCTACTACTCGCGCGAGCGGACCTACCCACTTTTTGGACTACGTGCTAAACTTTGACGATTGTTGGGATTCGCCGCTGCTTGAAACCCCTTGAATGCGGAGATGAAATCGTACTCGCAATCCGCCGATTTTGCCCGCGCCGGCCTGCCCAATTGGCGGTTTAGCAAGCCGGGACGCCAACGGGAATTCGTTCCCGACAGCGAGAAGCAACAGGCACACCAGGCGATGAACCAAGTGCAAACGCAACTCGATTTTCGGAATTACGACACCGTCGGCTTCTACGACGAGTTGGTCGACGAACAGGGCCAGCCAAGGCCCGGGGCGGAACTGCTGTTGCAACGCATCGCCGAACTGCCCGACGGCGAACTGTTGGAGCGGCAGCAGATGGCCGAACGATCGTTGTTTCGGATGGGCATTACGTTTGCCGTCTACGGCGACGATCAGGGTGTGGAAAAAATCTTCCCCTTCGATCTGGTTCCCCGCGTGGTCGCCGCGGAGGAGTGGGCGCGGCTGGAACGCGGATTGACGCAGCGCATCCGCGCGCTGAACCTGTTCATCGACGACTGCTATCACGACCAGCAAATCATCAAAGACGGCGTGCTGCCGGCTGACATCCTCAGAAGCGCCAGCAGCTTCCGCCACCAGTGCGTCGGCCTGAACCCGCCGCGCGGAATCTGGTGCCATATTACGGGCACCGATCTAGTGCGCGACAAGGACGGCGCCGTGTACGTGCTGGAAGACAATCTCCGCTGTCCCTCGGGCGTCTCCTACGTGCTGCAGAACCGGTACGTCATGAAACGCAGTTTCCCCTGGCTGTTCGACGCGCTGCACGTGCGGCCCGTGGTCGATTATCCGGGGCGGTTGTTCAACCTGCTGGAATACCTGGCGCCGGACAACATCGACACGCCGACGATCGCGGTACTCACGCCCGGCGTGTTCAATTCGGCCTATTACGAGCATTCGTTTCTAGCCCAGCAGATGGGCGTTCAGTTGGTCGAGGGCCGCGACCTGGTGGTCCGCGACGGATTCGTCTGCATGCGGACCACCAAAGGCTTTCAGCGGGTCGACGTGTTGTACCGCCGCATCGACGACGACTTTATCGACCCGCTGGCGTTCCGCGAAGACTCCATGCTGGGCGTGCCGGGCTTGCTGGACGCGTATCGCAAGGGCCGCATCGCCTTGGCCAATGCGCCGGGCACCGGCGTGGCCGACGACAAGGTCATTTACGCCTACGTCGAGAAAATCATCCGCTACTATTTCAATGAAGAGCCGATCATCCCCAACGTGCCCACCTACGTCTGTTACGACGAGGAAGATCGCCGGTACGTGTTGGCGCACCTGGACGAGTTGGTCGTCAAGGCGGCCAACGAATCGGGCGGGTACGGGATGCTCGTGGGTCCGTACGCGACCCGGGAAGAACGCCAAAGGTTTGCGCAACTGATCGAAGCCAATCCTCGCAACTACATCGCCCAGCCTACGCTGTCGCTGTCGCGCTTGCCGACGATCATCGACGGAAAATTCGAAGGCCGCCACGTCGATCTGCGGCCATACGTGTTGTACGGCGAGGACGTGTACGTATTGCCGGGCGGACTGACGCGGGTGGCCTTGAAAAAAGGCTCGCTGGTGGTCAACTCATCGCAAGGCGGCGGCAGCAAAGACACCTGGGTGCTTTCGACATCGCGCGACTCTGCCCGGCAATAGTCCGATCACGAGGCTTCTCATGCTCAGCCGCGTCGCCGACGCCATTTACTGGACGAGCCGCTACGTCGAGCGCGCCGAAAACCTGGCCCGCTTCATCGACGTCACGCACAACATGTCGTTGGACATGCCGCCCGGATCGACCGAACAATGGGGGGCGCTGGTCTCCGCCTCGGGCGATCACGAGTTTTTTGAAAAAGCCTACGGAGAGCCGACCCGCGACAACGTCGTGCGGTTCTTGACGTTCGACCGCGAGTATCCCAATTCGATCCTCTCGTGCGTCACCGCGGCCCGCGAAAACGCCCGCAGCGTGCGTGACGCGATCAGCTCCGAGATGTGGGAACAACTCAACCAGTTTTATATCACCGTGCGCGACGCGGCCGGCGCAGGACCTTTGGAATCGCCCGACGAGTTCTTTCATTTCGTCAAGAACTCGAGCCACCTGTTTATCGGCATCACGATTGCGTCGTTTTCCCAGGGGGAAGCCTGGCATTTTGCCCGGCTGGGCCGAATGCTGGAACGGGCCGACATGACCTCCCGCATCCTCGACGTAAAATACTTCACCCTGCTGCCGAGCGTGCAGGACGTCGGCACGCCGATTGACGACCTGCAATGGTCGGCCGTGCTGCGCAGCGTGAGCGGCTTTGAGATGTTCCGCAAACGCCATCACGGCATCACGCCCAAACGCGTGGTTGGTTTTCTGGTGCTCGACCGGCAGTTTCCCCGGGCGATCATGAACTGTATCGACGCCGCGAACCAGTCATTGCACCTGATTTCCGGGTCGCCGGAAGGCACGTTTTGGAACCTGGCCGAAAAACGGCTGGGCCAACTCCGCGGCGAACTGGCTTATTTGACCGTCGACGAGATCGTGCACACCGGCCTGCACGAGTTTCTCGATGCGCTGCAAAACAAATTGAACGAGGTCGGGGAGGGCATCTACCAGACGTTTATCACCATGGAACCCGAAGAGCACCAGAACGGCGGTATCGCCGTGGCGACGCAGCGCCAGGAGCAGCGGTAACGAATTCCTATCAACGATTCCGCTGTCGCCAGGCTTCAAAGAACAGCACGGCCGCGGCGACCGAAAGATTGAGACTGTCGGCGACGCCCTGCATGGGGATATTCACGCCGACTACGTCTTCGCCCGTCCACGCACTGGACACACCGGCTGCTTCGCTCCCCAGCACGAAGGCGCACGGCTGCGTGTAATCGACCTCCGAGTAGATCAACTTGGCATCCGGCCGGGCGACCACGATCTGCATGCCGTTTTTCGACAACCAGCCACGCAACTCGTCGGCCGGCGCCGCGCAGCACGGGATGCTGAACACCGTTCCCAAGCTGGCGCGGATCGTATTCGGGTTGTGAAGATCGGTTCCGCCGTCGGCGATCACCACGGCCGACACGCCCGCCGCATCGGCGCTGCGCAGCACGGCGCCCACGTTGCCGGGCTTTTCCACTCCCTCCAGCACGGCCACCAACGGGCAAGGCGGCAACTCGATGTCGGACAACTCCGCCGCCGGCGTTTCGGCCACGGCCAACACCCCTTCGGCGCGATTGCCGTACGACATCTTCTCGAACACTTTGTCCGTGACGTCATAGACCGTAGCCCCGCTGTCGGCCACCGCGTCCAACGCCGCACGGCTGTCGGCCGATCGGCAGAGCGGCTCGCAGACAAAGACTTCCAACAGCCGCACGCCGGCCGCCTGGGCGCGGGCGATTTCGCGCGCCCCGTCGATGACGAATTGGCGCCGCATTCGCCGCGCCCGCGCTTGGCGCAATGCCACGGCGTGCTTGACGCGCGGGTTTTGCCGGCTGGTAATTTGTGCGCGCTGCATCGAGAATCCTCGCTCGGATTATTCATGAATCGTCATAGCGCGGATGTGCGCCTCTCAATGAAGGCGAGTCGAAACTATCTTGCCTTAAGCGCCGCGGACATCGTAACCCGAAGCGTAAGCGAGGGAAGATTCCGGGCATTCCCTCGCTGACGCTTCGGGTTACGAATAATCTGGGCTCGCCGCATGATACCGCCACGGCCGATTGCCACGATGCCGCGGAACCGTCGCGGCGTCAAGCGCGCCGCGGACATCGTAACCCGAAGCGTAAGCGAGGGAAACATCGTAACCCGAAGCGTAAGCGAGGGAAGATCCCGGGCATCCCTCGCTGACGCTTCGGGTTATGAGTAATCTGGGCTCGACGCATGATACCGCAATGTCCGATTGCCACGATGCCGCGGAACCGTCGCGGCGTCAAGCGCGCCGCGGCGTTGGCCAAGCCGACGACGGCCTGCAGGGCCTCAATTTCTGAATCGTTGCGGACAGGTCGACCAGGATTGCACGTGAATTTCTGGTGTCTTTGCTTCGTTATCGGCCTGCTCACTGGTAGACGGGCTGGCCAATCGCTCGAAGAAGTTCGAACTGTGCTCGATTGAAACCGATCACCGAATCGAGATACTCGCCGCGGGCGGCTGCCAACGCGGTGATGGCTTGTTGCGCCTCGATCGCGCGCAACACTTCGTTGCGGATCCCCTCCAGGTTAAGCTGCAACGACCGCTGTGCGGAGTTGACCTGCGAACGTGATCGGCCGATTTGTTCGCGTCGCAGTTGCACCTGGTGAAATGTGCTGCTTACTTCGCTGGCGATGAGATCACGTGTCTGATCGGCGGCAATGCGCGCCTGACGATAGACACTGCGCTGCTGGCGCGCGCGGGCGGCGTTGCCCAGGCCCATGTTTTGCAATTCCCAGACGGCGCCGACGTCAAAGTCCGTGCGGTCGCTGAAGTTGGTGACCGAACTGCCCGTGCCGCCCCCGAATCCGCCGCCGCTGAAACCGGCGTAGACGTTCGGCAGCCACGGCCGGATTCTCTCCTGGCGGGCCCTGAGCCAGGTCTCGTCGACCACGTCGTCGCGATTGACCTCGGGCCGTCCGGCGAAGGCCATTGCAATCAGTTCTTGCAAGGGCGCGTCGTCCTCGACGACGTCGATCGGCGCCGCCTGAGGGTCGGTGGGCACGAGTATGACGGCCGGATCGAGTCTCAGCAGGCGCACCAGTTCCGCCGACGCGACTGCCACCCGCTCCCTGGTTCGGAGCAAGTCGCGGCGCCGGCTGTCCAGTTCCGCGCGCACTCGCTCGGCGTCCGCCTCCAGTCCCTCGCCTGCGCGGGCAAAGTCGGCGGTGATTTTTGCCAGTTGTTCCGCGTTGTTGACGGCCTCCCGGGCGATGGCGACTTGCGAGTGGGCGCCGAGCAAGTTGAGGTAGGCCACGGCGACTCGCAGCAACGTGTCGTTGAACGTCGTGGCCTGGTCCGCTTCAGCAGCGCGAACGACCTGCCGAGCCGCGAGCGGTTCGAACAGCGCGTCGACCAACGGCAGGTCGACCACCATCCGTGCCGGACCGCTCGCGCCGCCCGCGGTCGCGGAAAACGCCGTAACGGCGCCGGCGCCCGCGAACAGCGAACTGCGATTGACCTCAATGACCTTGCCCTCGGTTTCCTGCAAACGGCCGGCGTGGTTGTTGTAGATCACGCCGGCATTGATCGAGGGGACCCAGATAAGATCCGCCTGATCCATGCGGGCGAGGGCTTGGCGCACGCGCTCGGCGGAAAAAGCGATTTGCAGATTGTTGGCGCCGGCAAGCCCCAATGCGGTCGGCAGGTCGAGGGGATACGTCTCGCCCGGCAGTCCTGCGCTCGATGGCGCGGGAAGCGGCGCGGACAAGACCTCCGGCGCGGCGTAGGAATCGTCGGGTTGCAAAGCCACCAGCGGACCCGGCTGGTTGTAGGCAGCCCGTTGCACTCTTGACGAATCAGGTGTCGGCCCGTGGGAATCGGGCACCGGCAATCGCGTCAATGGCTTGAGCCGCGGCGCGCTGCCAGCCGTAGCCGGACGCATTGCCGGATACGTGCGATGCCGGTCGTCCGGGCCCGGTAACGGCCCTGCCGCCTGGAGCGCGTCCCCAGAGGGCACGATCAGAACAAGCATCAGCAAACAACAGCGCCGCCACACCCGAAACGACGCGCATGAGGTGTGTTTGAAGTCCATGACATCCCCTCCCTGGGATCTTCAAGCCGCATTGGCGGCACTTTAGATTAGTGTCGGCAATAACCGAATACCTACTGAAACCGGTTCATCTGTTGCCGATGGTTTTCTCGCCGCGGGGCGTTAAGACATAACCAACAGCGCGGCTTCACGTGCCTGATTTGGAATTGACCGCGACAACGGTTTGCCCGTCCGTGTACTGACCCATGCCGCCTAGGACAATCTGTTCACCACCCACAAGACCCGTGCTGATGCCGACGATGGTGCCGTCCTGATAGTTGGTGGTCACCATCCGTTTGCGGCACACGTCGCCTTCCATGCGATAGACAAACATCTCGCTGCCCTCGGCCATCAGCGCCGAGGAGGGCACGACGGGAGTCTGGCGAAACTCGCTCAGCAGCAGCGTCACGTAGCCGTAGTATCCCGGCAGCAGCCGGTGTTCGGGGTTCTCGAGGTCGACTTCCACGCGCATCAAGCGCGATGAGCGGTCCAGCGCGTTTGCGAACCGAGTGACTTCCCCCTCGAATCGCTCGCCGGGGAGCACGTTGATGCGGTCCAGCACCGCTTTGTCGCCCGCTTGCAGCCAACGCACCTCTGCCATCGGAAGTTCGAGAACGATCCGCACGACGTCGGTGCGGGTCACGGTTACCAACGGCCAGGCGCTGTTCCCGTCCGCCGGCTGAATGTAGGCGCCGCGGTGGAAATTCCGTTTCGTCACCACGCCGTCGAACGGCGCGCGGATCTCGCGGTACGCCATCAACGTTTCGACCCGGTTGCGTTCGGCTTCGGCCAATCGCACGTTCGCATTGGCCGAATCGAGTTTCGCACCGGCAGTCCGGATCCGTGCCGTGGTGGTTTCCACGGCCGCTTGCGCCGCGTTTCGCTGATACGTGGCTTCGTCCAAAAGTTTTTGCACGTACGATCCACTTTCCGTCAGTTCTTTTTTGCGGTCGTATTCGGCAATGCGAAAGTCGAGTTGATACTTCTTCTCCTCCAATTCGACGGTGGCTTCCGCGAGGGCGGCTTGGGCTTGCTTTTCCATCGCCTCGGCGCTGGCGACGGCGGCGCGCTTTTCTTCCAGTTCCTTCTGCATTTCGGGAATCCAAAGAGTGGCCAGCACTTGATCCGCCTCGACGCGGTCGCCGATATCGACGGAAATCTCATCGAGGTAGCCGCCGACCTTGGCATACAGATCCGCCGTCTCGAAGCCTTCCACCGTTCCCGGCAATTCGATGCTTTGCGTCAGATCCTGCTTCTGGACAGTCACCGTCTGCACGCGAGGGACCGCGGCGGCGGAGGGCTGTTTCGTCCCGTCTTGACTGGCGCCGGCATTGCCGCATCCGGTAATGCCCAGCGCCGTCAGTCCCAAGATTGGAGTCCCGAGCAAGGCCGCCCAAAGCCAACGCGTGGACGTGAACCTTCTTGTGGACATCTTTTCTTCCTCTCTAGTATTGACTTGCTGACTTGAATGTGGCCCCTATCCGCGTCGTTTCGTCAAACGTCCGCCGGCTGCACTGTTTTGGGCGCGGGTTTCATCATCACGTACAGGCACGGCACGACGATGAGCGTCAGCAGGGTCGCCCCCAGCACGCCGCCGATGATCGCCCGCGCCAAGGGAATGTTCGCGTCGCCGCCGCCGAAACCGACCGCCATCGGCAACAACGCCAGCCAGGTGGTCAGCGAGGTCATGAGAATCGGCCGCAGCCGCACCTTCGTGGCGTCGATGATCGCCTCGTGAACCGACAGCCCCTCGGCGAGCCGATGGTTGGCGAAGTCGATCAGCACGATCGAGTACTCGACCACAATGCCGACCATCATGATGATCCCCATGAAGGCCATGATCGACAGGTTGGTCCCGGTGAGGAGCAACAGCACAACGACGCCGATGAACCCCAACGGAACGGTCAGCAGAATAATGAACGGGTCTCGAAAACTGGCAAACTGGGCCACCATGACCAGATACACCAGGATCACGGCGATCAGCAGACCCAAGGAAAACTGCTCGAACGACTCGCGCATCGAGCGCACCTCGCCCTGCATTTCGATCACGTAGCCCTTGTCCTTGTAGTCGGGACCGTTCACGTCATAAATGCGGCCGCGCTCAGTCTTCGTCGCCTTGACCCCAAGTTGCGGGTCGGCCTCCAACTGGCGCTCGATCGCCGCCACGACCGAACCGACGTCGTAGCCCGGCAGCACGTTGGCGTAGACGTCGGTCGCCCGCGTGAGGTTCATATGATTCACTACGGCCGGACCGGTCGCCAGCTCGATGCTGGCGACGTTGCGCAGCGACACGGGCCGAGCCGAGCCTGCGCCGGTGACCGGGATGTCTCGCAGCGTGTCGAGCGAGTCGATGTCCTCCTCGCGGTATTGCACGCCCATGAAGTAATGATTGCCGTTCTTTTCGTCGATCCAGAACGCCGGGTCGAAGTTGATCGAACTGTTCACGGCGCTCACGAGGTTCTTCATGACGTCGTCGACCGTCACTCCCTGGAAGGAGGCGAGCACGCGGTCCATCTCAACGTTCAGGATCGGATAATCCATGCGTTGGGCGATGCGCACGTCGGCCGCGCCGGGAATGCCGCGGGCCTTGTCGCGCACGGCGCGGGCGATCTCCTGCGCCGTCTCCAGATTGGAGCCGGTGATCTGGAAGCGGATCGGCGAGGGCTCGCCCATGTTCAGCGCGGCGGTCATCATGCCGCCGGTGTCGAAGGCGAACTCAACCCCAGGGAACTTGTCGCCCAGCAGCGCGCGGAGCTCGGTCACCAGCGGGAAGACGCCCGGCCGGCCAAATTTGTCCTTCAACTGCACGAGCACGAAAGCGTCCATCGGCCCCGTGTTGGGCGTGTACGCGGCGGGCCAGTCCATCAGCACGCCGACGTTGGAGATGAGCATCTGCAGATGGGAATCGGGATCCTTTTCGCTGCCCAGCGCGAAGTCCGGGTCCGCCGTGCCGAGCCGCTGTTGGATCACCTGCTCGATCTGCTGAAGCTTCTCTTCGGTTCGCTCGATCCGCGTGCCCGAGGGCAACCGCACGTAGACGGTAAACTGTCCCGAATCAACGGGTGGGAACAGTTCTTGCCCCATGTTGGCCATCAACACAACCGCCCCGACGAACGCGGCGGCCGCCCCGCCCACGACGAAGACGCGCAGCGAGATCACCTGGCGCAGCAGCCGATCATAGGATTGCACGAAGCGCGACTGGCGCGGCGGCGCTTGCCGGCGGCCGCCGCCGGCCTCGCCGGAGCGCAAAAACCGCGCGCAGTAGGCCGGCACCAGCGTGATCGCAATCAGATAGGAGGCGATGATTGCGA
>Ga0214472_10006904_pt1 | contig 11907 bp, 10 predicted proteins | sample RVTome_6_FD_207662 | JGI IMG/M metagenome (GOLD analysis project Ga0214472, IMG submission 207662) | Soil microbial communities from uranium-contaminated site in the Upper Colorado River Basin, Wyoming, United States - RVT140D175 | ecosystem: Environmental > Terrestrial > Soil > Contaminated >...
CCCCGGTTTTAACACCGGGTTCCTGCTTGTGGGGATAAGCTATTATTGAGCGCGGGATGGGTTAGTGCTTTTCAGAACCCCGGAGGCGTTATCCGAGAGGTCCAAAACCCCGAGCCGTCCAGGGCCATCATCACTTGGGAATGATCTGCACAGGGAGGTTTGTCCCCTGGACACGGTTGGCGACTGTTTTGGCCCGAGGATAATGCCTCCAAAAAATAGCCCTCACCCCCGGCCCCTCTCCCGTGGAAGGGCGAGGGGAGTAAGTCACTGGATTCCCGCTTTCGCGGGAATGACGCTCTAATCTATTCCGCAATCCGCATTTCGAAATCCGAAATAGCTCAGTGCGACCCGCTTTTTCCGATCAATATGCAGCCGATGACTATCGCGAAGGTACCCGCCCACCTTAGCGCGGTGATGTCCTCGTGCAGTATAATCTTCGCGACTACTGCGGTCATGACGTACCCGAACGCCGTAAGCGGAAGCACTACCGTGACCTCGCCCCATGAAAGCGCGATCAGAAGGCACGCGAAAAAGAGCGCGTCCAGCGCGACGCCGGTTATGACCGTGATGTTAGTGACGCCCCTTATGAATACCTGAAAGAGCGCGGGGATGGAGAAGCTGGTCACCTCGCCGACCTCTTTCATGCCCTTCCTGAGCATTACGTTTCCGAAGGCCTCGAAGCATAGCCCGACCAGAAGCACTATATATGTCCTCAACCCGGCACCTCCTGTTTTTGTCCTGAGAATATAAAGGATATGCCTCGGCGTGTCAAGGAAATAGCCCGTCCCGCCCGGATATTACAGCCCCGTGGGGCGACATACCTGTTGACACAAAAGGGGTTTTGCTATAACCTGAGAGTCCGGTGGAAATTACGCATTTGATGGAAACGGCATGAAGAACTTCGTAACCGGCGCGGCCGGGTTCGTAGGCTCCGCGATTGTCAGGAAACTCCTGGGGCGGGGCGAGGAAGTCGTCGTATTCGTAAGGAAAGGCGGCGACTTCAGGAACCTTGCCGGGCTTGACATCACGTGCGCGTACGGCGACCTGAGGGAGCCCGGGAGCGTAAAGGCGTGCATGAGGGGCTGCGCGCGTGTATTTCACGCGGCGGCGGACTACAGCCTGTGGAGCCCGGAGCCCGGAGCGCTCTATGCATCGAACGTGGGCGGGACGGAGGCGGTGCTTGCCGCTGCCCGTGAGCTATGCGTGGAGAAGGTCGTGTACACGAGCACCGTCGGCGCGCTCGGAAACCCCGGAGACGGGACGCCCGGCCGTGAAGACACCCCGGTAACCATCGGCGACATGGTGGGCCACTACAAACGCTCGAAGTTCATGGCCGAGCAGAAGGCGGTGGAGGCCGCGGCGGCCGGCCTGCCGGTCGTCATAGTCAACCCGAGCACCCCGGTTGGCCCGAGGGACGTGAAACCCACGCCTACCGGCAAGATGATACTGGACTTCATGGACGGGAAGATGTTCGCGTACCTGGAGACCGGGCTTAACATCGTGGACGTGGACGACGTGGCCGAAGGCCACGTCCTCGCGATGGACAGGGGCGTGCCGGGCGAGAAGTACATACTGGGAAACCGCGACATGACGTTGAGGGAGATATTCGAGATACTGGGCGGGATAACGGGCATGCCCGCGCCAAGGGTGAAGCTCCCGTACGCGTTCGTATACCCGATAGCGGTAGCCAGCACCGCGGTGTCCGACTTCATAACGCACAAGCCGCCGCTTGCGCCCGTCGAGGCGGTCAGGATGTCGAAAAAGCTCATGTTCTTCGACCCGTCGAAGGCGGTGCGCGAGCTCGGCATGCCCCAGACCCCCGTGGAAGACGCGCTCGGGCGGGCGGCACGCTGGTTCATGGATAACGGTTACGTCAAAGGGAGGCGGTAACCAGGATGGGGTTTTTCGACCTTCTCATATCGACGGTGATGTTCAGGCCGTACGTCTTCGTGTTCCTCGTCATGTTCCTCGTTTCCGCCACGTTCAAGGTCGGGCCGAGGAAGGCCGTGCTCTTCCTTCTGTCCGGCTGGTTCATCGCGTTCGTCTCGGAGTTTTCCTCCGTCAGGAACGGGATACCCTTCGGCCTGTACCACTACATCCCGGCAGCCACCGCGGACCGGGAGCTGTGGTTCTGGGGCATACCGTTAATCGACCCGGTGTCGTTCCCGTTCCTTGCGTACGCGAGCTGGTCGATGGCGAGGGTTTTCCTGTCCAGGTCCACCGGGGTGGGCCCGTTCTTCAGCCTGCAGGACACGAGCTGGAGAGGCGACGATTCCGAAAGGTTTTCGCTGCCGGTCCTGTTCCTGGGCGCTGTGTTCTTCATGCTGCTGGACGTGGTCGTGGACCCCGTGGCGCTCCAGGGTGACAAATGGTTCCTGGGAAAGATCTACTTTTACCCGGACCCGGGGCCGTATTTCGGCGTGACCATAGAGAACTTCGTAGGCTGGTTCCTCGTCGGCCTGGTCATACTCCTGGTCTGGAAATACATAGACTCGCAGTCGAGTTCACTCTTCATGCTGGAGAGCTTCCCTACGGTAGACCTTTGGGGCCCTGTGCTGTATTACTCCGTGGCGATATTCAACGTGTACATGGCCTTCCACATAGGCGAGTACGCGCTGGGCTGGGCGGGCGTATTCATATTCCTGCCGGTCACGGCGCTCTTCCTGTTCCGGATTTTCCGGCTCCGTTAGGGCTATTTCCGCATTCCGGTTTTTCTGGTATAATTTCAAAAGAGCCCCAAAATATCAAACCACCGGTAGTCAGCGCCGTCGTCCTTCGCGATGCATCTTCCGCCGCGGATGGCGGACGTCCGGGCACATAACGGTCAGGAAAACATGAGAAAAACTCTCGTCCTCATAACCGCGGCAGTTTTCTCCGCCGGGCTTTACGCGGCAGTCCAGGACTATGGCCGGACAACCGCCGGGCCGAAGGCGACTGTCGCCGCCACGCCGGTTTCGCGGCACGTCAGGGCGGCCGCGGGGCGCGGTTCCGCGTCATCCCCGAATATTATACTGGTCATTATCGACACCATGAGGCGCGACCACGCCGGCCTTTACGGTTACGGACGGAAGACCACGCCAGTTATAGACTCGCTGGCCGCGGACGGCATGGCCGCCGAACACGCGGTGGCGCAGGCGCCGTGGACCGCACCGTCGGTTGCGAGCATGTTCACGTCCCGTTACCCGTCGGTGGCAGGTGCAGGGGCGGTCGAAAGCGTCTCCGGGGTGAGGGACAACGACAAGCGGATGCCGGGCAAACTGGGCGAGAGCGCGTTCACTCTGGCCGAGGCGCTCCAGGAAGGCGGTTACTACACCGGCTGTGTCCAGACAAACATATTCGCAAGCGACGAGTTCGGGATGCTCCAGGGGTTCCAGAAGAAGTTGAAGGGCGCGTACAACGCGGACAAGGTGGTGAACCTGGGCAACCGTTTCATGGACCATGCCGCATCCAGCGCCGGTCCGCGGCGCAAACCGTTCTTCCTTCTGCTCCATTTCATGGACCTGCACTACCCTGTTTACCCGCCGCCGCCTTACGACGGTATCTTCCCTGTCAGGGACGGGAAACCTCACAAGAAGGAGCATCACGGCTGGATGTACTCCGCTGGCGACGGGCTGGGCTCGGAGGAGTTCATGGACTACAGGAGCCACAGGGTCGCGCTTTACGACGGGGCGCTATCGTACGTGGACTCTCAATTGGGCCGGCTCGTCGGCCACCTGAAGGAGGCGGGGCTTTACGAAAACACCGTGATAGTAATAGCGGCCGACCACGGCGAGGAGTTCTGGGACCACGCGGAGCTTGAGAAAGAGCTCATGCCCAACCCGCACGCCGAATACGGCGTGGGACACGGCCATACCATGTTCGGTGAGCTTCTGGACGTGCCGCTGGTGTTTCACGGGCCCGGCGTCCCCGTAGGGTCAAAGGTCTCGTTCGCGAGGAACCTGGATATAATGCCGACTATCCTCGGGCTCGCGGGACTGGACGCGTCCGGGTTGGGACTGGAAGGCGTGGACATGCTTAAGCCCACCGGCCCCGGACATGTGGGGGACGGCCTGGCTTTCAGCGAGGATATAAATTGTGGCTACGAGATGAAGGCGGTGCAGGAGGGGAGGTACAAGTACATCAGGGGAAGGGGGTTCGCCCTTTTGTACGACAGGGAGGCCGACCCCGAAGAGACTGCCGACATATCGGGAAGGGAGCCCGCCCTTGCCAGGCGGATGGACGGCAGGCTCGCGGCGGTCCTGGCCGGGATGAAGCCACGGGAGCGGAAGTCCGCCGCCTGCCTGCCCGGGGCGAGGGATGCGCTCCACTCGTTGGGCTACCTCCAGTGATACTGTCCGCTACCTGTCCGAGTGTATGTACATGAAGAGCCCGGTGAACCCGAATATCAGGTTCGCCACCCACGCGGAGAAGAGCGGCGGGAACCGCCCCGCGTGGCCGAGCGAGATAGAAAAGGAATATATCAGCCAGTAGCTTATCGCTATGACGACGCAGACCCCGACGCTCACCGCCATCCCGCCGCTCCTGGAGCCCCGGAGAGAGAACGGCACCGCGACGACCACCATTATGATGTTCGCGAGCGTGAAGGACGTCTTGCCGTACAGGTCCACGACGTACTTGAGCGGGTTGTACCCCTTCTCTCTGAGCCTGGTTATGTATTTTCTCAGTTCCGTATAAGTCATCTCGTCCGACAGCTTGTCCACCCTCTTGAAGTCGTCCGGACCCTCCGGCAGGTTGACCTTCTTCTCGTCGAACCGCGTCATCTTTATCCTGCCGGTGTCCCCGAAGCCGTATACCGTCCCGGACTTAAGGACCCAGCCGCCGTCCACCCAGTCCATCTCCGCCGCGTCCACGCGCTCGGTCAGGTTGAACGCATCGTCGAGCTTGTAGAAAGTGACGGCGTAGCAGGTCGGGATGTTTTGCTTGAACTCGACCAGCCCGAGGTTGATGATCTCGCCCTCCGGACCGCGGAACCAGAGCTTGTCGTGCTTCAGCGCGGGCGCTTCGGGCTTTTTTGCGATACGCACGTCCTTTATGTACTCGGCCGTCGTGTTGCAGTACGGGATGACGGACTCGTTTGCCCAGAATATGACAGCGGAGAGCCCGGCGGCAACCGCAAGTATAGGCGCCACGGCCCTGAAAAGAGGGATACCGCTGGCCTTCATTGCAACGACCTCGTTGTTCCTTGACAGCATGCCGATGGTAAGGAGCGTCGAAAGGAGCACCGCCACCGGTGTCATCAGGAACATCACCTTCGGCAGCTGGTATAGTATCAGGCTCACGACGTCCATGACGGCGGCCTTGTGCTCGATGTAGTCGTCCACCTTCTCGATGAAGTCGCCGATCTGGAACAGCATCACGAACGCGGACAGCGTCAGCGCAAGGTTCTTCGTAAACTCACGGAGTATGTATCTGGTGAGTATCGTCATTTCCCGCCTTTGCGCCGCTTCTTCTTCCCGTTGCCGGTCCGGTTGTTATCGTCGGGCACAAGCGCGAACTCTTCCTCATGCCCCCTGTCCGCCGTCACGTCCTCGGGACCGGATGGCTCCGCCGCAACCGGAGCGCTTATGCCGTCCCGGGAACCATGGGCGTAGTTGTCATGGTGGCGGCGTTTTTTCCCGCGCGAGAAAAGCGTGTAGATCTTCGGGGCGATTTCACGGAGGTCTACCGGGCGCTCGTTGGCCGCGGAGACAAGTATGAATATGCCGAGCGCGCCTATTACAACGTTTGGGACCGCCACGACCGCAAGCGGCGGGAGCGCCCCCCCGGAGGCGATGTTCGTCCCGCCCTGCATCATGACGTAGTACAGCCCGAATATCGCGAGGGCGAAGCTCATCCCGGCGGAACGGCCGGAGCGGCGTGAGTAGAGTCCGAGCGGCGGGCCGACCATCCCGAACAGGAGGCGTGCGAGCGGTATGGAGAACCGCTGGTAGTACTCGGTCATGAGCGGGTTCGGGTTAGCCCCTTCGGAGTCCAGACGCGCGGACTCGTCCCTCAGTTCCGCGAGCGTCATCTCCCGCTTGCCCTTCTTGACGTCGTCCTCGGTGAAAAACTTGTCGTAGAGCCCTATCGAAAGCGTGTTGGCGTCGAACGATATCTCCTCGTAGGACTTCTTGCCCAAGCTCCTCTTGTGTATGCTCCCGTTATTGAGCGAGAGTATCGCGTAACCCCTGGACGGGTCGAGCTCGAGCGCGCCCTTCTCCGCGATTATGACATAGGGCTCGTCGGGGTTCCGCTCGTCCGAGATGAACACCCCCTTCATCACGTCCGGGGACGGGGTTTCCTGCGTGTATATGACGACGTTTTTGAACGTGTCGTTGAACACCCCCTCGTCTATCCCTATCAGGCCCCTGGTCTTTGCAAGTATGAACAGGTCGCGCTTGAAAGTCCTTGCCTTCAGCGGGCCGAGGTACAGCGAGAAGTACGCGGTGACCAGCATGGCGGCTACCGCCATCGCCATCACCGGCGCCATCAGACGGTACAGCGAGAACCCGGTGGACTTCAACGCGATTATCTCGCTGTCCGTGGTGAGCCGCCCGAACGCGACCAGCGCGGCCAGGAGCACCGCCATCGGGATGGTCAGGGTAAAGAAGGACGGCAGGATGTACGTGATGAGCTTCAGCACCACGGTAAGCGACACGCCCTTGTTCACGACCAGGTCGGTCAGCCCGAATATCCTGTTGATAAGGAGCACGAACGTGAAAAGCAACAGCCCCAGGAAGAAGGGCGGCACGAACTCCTTTATGATGTACCTGTCGATAATCTTCATAACCCGGAAATTTTACAGGAAAGGGGGGTGATTGTAAATCACTTTGTGGGGGTTGGAATGCGAAATGCGGATATGGAAATGAATTGAGTTGTCATTCTGAGCGAAGTCGAAGAATCTCGGGTTTCGCTTTGTTATTGGAGGCATTACCCTAGGGCCAAAACAGTCGCCAGGCGTGTCCAGGGGACAGACCTCCCTGTGCTTAACCGGCAACGTGACGATGGCCCTGGACGGCTCCGGGTTTTGGACCGCTCGGGTAACGCCTCCGGGGTTCCGGGAAAAGCAAATGCGTCAATAAGGTGTGGATTTTCCAAATCCCCGCCCCTCTTTTTGGTTGTAACATTGAGGACTTATATGTTATATTTTAGGTCTATGACGACAAACCGGAGGGAAGATGAACTCGAACCTTAAGAACATATCACTGATACTTATCCTTGTGCTCGCGATGGTGCTCGTGTACCACCTGCTGTCCACGCCGCAGAAGCCTGAGAAAGAGATTATATACTCCGACTTCATGGCAAAGGTGGAGTCGAGCGACGTGACCGAGGTCCTCGTGACCGAGGACGAGCAGGGCATGGAGATAACCGGCCAGCTCAAAAGCGGCGAGAACTTCAAGACCTTCGCGCCCAAGGACCCCGGCCTGATAAGCTCGCTCCGCGACAAGGGCGTCAAGATCACCGCGAAGAAGATAGACACTAACCCCTGGTACTCGCAGGTGCTGTTCTTCTGGGCGCCGATACTTCTGATGATATTTTTCTGGATATTCATCATGAAGCAGATGCAGGCGGGCGGCAACAAGGCGATGTCCTTCGGCAAAAGCCGCGCCAAGCTCCTGACCGAGAGCACCAACAAGGTGACGTTCGCGGACGTGGCCGGCATAGAGGAGCCGAAGCAGGAGCTCCACGAGATAATAGAATACCTGAAGGACCCCCAGAAGTTCCAGAGGCTGGGCGGAAGGATACCGAAGGGCGTCCTCCTTGTCGGGCCTCCCGGCACCGGAAAGACGCTCCTTGCCAAGGCGATAGCGGGCGAGGCGGACGTGCCGTTCTTCTCGATATCCGGCTCGGACTTCGTCGAGATGTTCGTCGGCGTCGGCGCTTCCCGCGTGCGCGACCTCTTCGAGCAGGGTAAGAAGAACGCGCCCTGCATAATATTCATAGACGAGCTGGACGCGGTCGGCAGGCACAGGGGCGCGGGCCTGGGCGGCGGCCACGACGAGCGCGAGCAGACGCTGAACCAGCTCCTTGTCGAGATGGACGGGTTCGAGTCGAACGAGGGCGTCATACTGATATCCGCCACCAACAGGCCGGACGTGCTGGACCCGGCGCTCCTGCGGCCCGGCAGGTTCGACAGGCAGGTGGTCGTGCCCCGCCCGGACATAAAGGGCAGGGTCGGGATACTTAAGGTGCACACGAGGAAGATACCGCTCGGCGACGACGTGGACCTCGACGTGCTCGCGCGCGGGACGCCCGGCTTCGCGGGCGCGGAGCTTGCGAACCTGGTGAACGAGGCCGCGCTCCTTGCCGCGAGGAAGAACAAGGACAAGGTGGAAATGTCCGACTTCGAGGACGCCAAGGACAAGGTCATGATGGGCCTCGAGCGCAGGAGCCTCGTGCTGTCCGAGGAGGAGAAGAAGAACACCGCGTACCACGAGTCGGGCCACACGCTTGTCGCGAGGCTGACGCTTGGCGCGGACCCGATCCACAAGGTGACGATAATTCCGAGGGGCCGTGCGCTGGGGCTTACGATGTCGCTCCCGATAGACGAGCGTTACACCTACGACCGGGAGCACCTCATGGGCCAGCTCGCCATGCTCCTTGGCGGCAGGGTCGCGGAGGAGATAACGCTCGAACACATGACCACGGGCGCGGGCAACGACCTGGAGCGCGCGACAGACCTCGCCAGGAGGATGGTATGCGAGTGGGGCATGAGTACCAAGATGGGGCCGCTCACCTTCGGGAAGAAGGAGGAGCAGATTTTCCTGGGCCGTGAGATAGCGCAGCACAGGGACTACAGCGAGCACACCGCGGTCGAGATAGACGACGAGGTCAGGCGGATCATGATGGAGTCCTACGACAGGGCCAGGACGCTCCTCTCCGGGAACAAGACCGGCCTCGTGGCGCTCGCCGAGGCGCTCCTCGAAAAGGAGACGCTGGACAGCTCGGAGATAGACGAAATCCTTGCAGCAGCAGGAGTGAAAGTGCTGGGCAGCACCGCTCAGGCCACCGGCAAGGGTTCGGTCATAGGGCCGGAGGAGAAGAGCGCTGCCGCCCCGGCGGATGCGGCCGGTGCGTAGGGCTTTGCGGGCGCTCGGTCTCCGTGACAAGGCGCTGGAGCTTGGGACCAGGACGCTCGTCATGGGCGTGCTGAATATAACGCCGGACTCTTTTTCAGACGGCGGCAGGTTCATGGGCCAGGGCGGGAAGCCCGACGTGGCGAAGGCCGTCGAGGATGCGCTCAGGATGGTGGACGAGGGCGCGGACATCATAGACGTAGGCGGCGAGTCCACAAGGCCCGGCTCGGCCCGGGTGTCCGAAAAATTCGAGATAGGCAGGGTCGTCCCGGTAATCGCCGCCATAAGGGAAAAATGCTCCGTCCCGGTCTCGGTGGACACATTCAAGGCGGCCACCGCGAATGCCGCGATGGAAGCGGGCGCGTCCATAATAAACGACATCTCCGGCATGACCGCGGACCCGGACATGGCGGGCGTGGCGGCAAGGACCGGCGCCGCGGTCGTGCTGATGCACATGAAGGGTACGCCGGAGTCCATGCAGGCCGGCCCGCGCTACGGAGACCTGGTCGGCGAGGTAAGGGAGTTTCTCGCCCATGCCGCACGAAGGGCGGAAGAGGCCGGGGTAGCCCATGACAGGATACTCCTGGACGTCGGCATAGGCTTCGGCAAGACACTCGAACACAACCTTGAGCTTATAAACCGGCACGCGGAGTTCGTGGGCCTGGGCTACCCGACGGTGCTTGGGGTATCCAGGAAGGCTTTTATAGGGAAGCTTACCGGAGGCGCGGGGCCATCCGAACGCCTGGAGGGCACTATAGCGGCATCGGTACTGGGGATAGCGGGCGGTGCGGACATAATCCGCGTGCACGACGTGAGGGCGGCAAAGAGGGCGGCCCTGGTCGCGGACGCCATAATAAACGCCGCGAAATAAGCGTCTTGCCGCGCGGTCAACAAACCACCGGATAACAGACCTGTTGAGAGGGCATGCTCGAACTAATCAAGACGTTCCGCATATGGGACCTGGCCGACATACTGCTGGTCGCCTTCATACTGTACCGGCTGTTCCTCCTCATCAAGGGCACCAGGGCGGTGCAGATGCTGCTCGGCATGGGCGTGCTCATCGTCGCGCTTTTGTTCTCCCGGTGGGCGGAGCTTTACACCATCAACTGGCTCATCCAGAGCTTCATGGCGCAGGTGGTGCTCGTCATACTGGTGCTGTTCCAGCCGGAACTCCGGCGCGCGCTCGCGCACATGGGAGAGAACCCGCTCCTGTCGTCACTTTCTCCCGTAGAATCGTCGAGGTTCCTGGACGAGATAGTCAAGTCGTCCGTATCGCTCGCCAACAGGAGGGTGGGCGCGCTCATAGTGCTCGAACGGGAGACGGACCTGAAGAACATCGTCGAGATGGGCACCGAGCTGGACTCGAGGGTGAGCAAGGAACTTCTTCTAAGCATCTTCCACCCGGCCTCGCCCATGCACGACGGCGCTATCATAATACAGCGTGGCAGGGTGGCCGCCGCGGGCTGCTTCCTGCCTTTAAGCATGAGCGCCAAGATCAGCAAGGCGCTCGGGACGAGGCACAGGGCTGCGTTAGGGCTGACGGAGGAGACAGACGCGGTCGTCGTCGTCGTCTCCGAGGAGACGGGCACTATATCGCTCGCGCTGGGAGGCAGGCTTACCCGGGACATGGATGCGGTCTCCCTGAGGCGTGTCCTGACCCGCGTGTTCGTGGCCAAGAGCAAGAAGAAAAAACATCCGGAAAAAGAGAAGGCCGTCTTCGAATAGGCGGAAAAGGGGAACAACAGGGTGATTACGCGGGTCAAGTCCATCCTATTCGATAACCTCCACATAAAGCTCTTCGCGGTCATGTTCGCGGTGCTCCTTTGGATGCACGCGGTGACGCGGGGAGAGTCGGAGATAAACTTCGTCGTGCCGCTGGAGCTGAAGGACATACCGGCGGGCATGGCGGTGGTGGGAGACGCGCCGCCTTCGGTGGACGTCCGCATCAAGGGGAACGAGAGCTTCCTGAAAGGGCTTTCGTCGAGGGACATAGGCGCGTTCGTCAGCCTTAAAGGGGCGAAAGAAGGCGAGTCGGCCCATATGCTCACATCAAACAACATCAAGGCGCCTTACGGTATTTCAATCTCCAGGGTGAGCCCGGTGGATGTTAGCATAGTCCTCGACGCGGTCGCAGAGAAGGAGCTCGAGGTCAGGCCGCGCGTAACCGGAAAACCAGCAAAGGGCCACCGGCTTAAGGGGGTGGAGGCGGACCCGCCGAAGGTCATGGCCAGCGGGCCGAAGCGGTACGTGGACAGGCTTGTCAGCGTCCAGACGCAGCACGTGGACATAGAAGGGCTTACGAAGAGCACGGAGAGCACGGTCGGCCTTGTGCCTCCGCAAGGCGTGATACTTGAAACAGGCAAAGTGACGGTCCATGTCGGCATAACAAGGGCCGGAGGGTGACGAGGTAACGGTTATATGCGCAGGTTTTTCGGGACGGACGGCGTAAGGGGCACCGCTAACGTGCACCCCATGACGACCGAGATGGCGATGAAGATAGGCCGGGCCGCGGCCCATGTTTTCAAAAGGAACGGCCTCAGGCACAGGATAGTCATAGGCAAGGACACCAGGCTCTCCGGCTACATGCTGGAGTCGGCGCTCACGTCCGGGATATGCTCTATGGGCGTTGACGTGCTCCTGGTCGGGCCGCTCCCCACGCCCGGCATCGCGTTCATAACAAGGAGCCTCAGGGCGGACGCCGGGGTCGTGATATCCGCGTCGCACAACCCGTTCGAGGACAACGGCATCAAGTTCTTCTCGCGCGACGGGTTCAAGCTCCCGGACTCGGTCGAGCGGAGCATGGAGGACCTTATAACCTCCGGCGGGGTAGACGACATAAGGCCCACCGCCA
>Ga0214472_10006905_pt1 | contig 11905 bp, 9 predicted proteins | sample RVTome_6_FD_207662 | JGI IMG/M metagenome (GOLD analysis project Ga0214472, IMG submission 207662) | Soil microbial communities from uranium-contaminated site in the Upper Colorado River Basin, Wyoming, United States - RVT140D175 | ecosystem: Environmental > Terrestrial > Soil > Contaminated >...
AACATTGTCTGCAACGCCATCACCATCTGCATCAAGAATGCTGGTGGCAAAGGTGCGATCAGCTCCGTAGGAAGTGCCGCCGCTGTTATACGCAACTATCTGGTAATGGTATGTCGTGCTTGCTAAAAGCCCTGATATGGTTTTGGATCCCAATAGAACAGTTGTACCGGTCATTCCCGATGTGGGACTTGTGGTTGATCCGTAGCTTGCCGTCGGACCATACTGAAAATAATAGGTGGTGCTAAATCCGTTGGGGTTGATGCCGGCATTCAAAATTGCTCCGCTGGCGCTGATCCCGGAAGCCGTATTTGTCGTCACCGTCGGTGCCACGGCCAACGGACTAAGGACAAAGTTGGCGGTTGTCTCAACTCCCTGAGTGACGGTAACCGATTGACTGCTCGAAATATAGCCGCTCTTGCTGGCTGTTACCGTATAGGTTCCAGTTGGATGCCCCAGGACGTAAGCACCGGTTAATCCGCCGATTGTATTTGTCACAGCCGTGTGGCCGCCAACCGCGCTGGTTGAAATAGTAACACCACTGAGATAGGTTCCCGAAGAATGCACCCTGCCGCTCATGGTTCCCTGAGGTTGCAGGTGGCACCCAGAACAGTCAGGAGCAATGGTGGTAAATGATCTGTCAGCTCCATAGGAGGTGCCGCTGCTGCTTGATGCCTCGACTCGGTAGTGGTAGGTCGTGTTGGATAAAAGACCGCTGATCGACGTGGTGACGGCCTGGCTCGTCGTGCCGGTCAGGCCAATAGTGATAATCGAGTTTGAGCCGTATTCCGTCGTCGTTCCATACTGAAAAGAGTAGCTGGTGCTGAGTCCGTTGGGGTTTATGCTGGCAGCCAGATTGGCGGAGTTCTCCGCCACACTGACAACTGGATTCGTCGTCACTGTCGGCGGCGGCGGCGGAGTGGTAAAAGACCTGTCTTTTCCATAAACGACATCCGAGCCGTTATTAGAAGCTCTAACGCGGAAATGGTAAGTTGTATTGGGTGCAAGACCGCTGATCGTCTTTGCAACATTTCCGATCGGCAATCTGGGATTATAAATAATTGTTCCAGCAGATGTTGTTGATCCATAATGGGTTGTCGTGCCGTATTGGAAGGCATAATCGGTATCTGCGCCATTGGGATAAATGCTGGCATTCAAAGTCGCGCCGTGGTAGGTGATACTGGTTGCGGGATTGGTGAACACGTCAGGCTGGGAGGCTGCTAATGAAAGAGATGGTACGAAAAAATACACGGCAAACAAACTCACCATAATCAGACACGAGACCGCAGATATTGTATTTGAAATGCTTTTCGGGAAGTGCTTTGTTGTGATCTTTTTATTCTTCTTCATGCTGCTGGATTTAAGAATCCTTTTTCCTCAGAAATGATAAATCAGTGATGAATACACCGTATGTTCATCAATATCCTGGGAGAGGCCCAGCTCTTCCAGATACGAGGCGCCGACTCCTCTGCCGAAACGATACTGATAGGCTATGTCAAAAATAAAGGACTTATAGGCAATACCGCTGCCGAGACTGAAACCATAGTAATCATCAGGGCTTTTTTCGGCAGGGCTGGGGTCATAAAAGAAACCCGCCCGTAGCGGAATAACCACCTCATGGTCCATATCGATGATGAGGTATTCCATTCCGGCCCGTACCTGATGGGTAGGGCCGATGTCCGACTGGGACAGGGGGAGTGAGCTGATCGGGGAAAATTCAGCGCCATTGGCATCCCGATATATGTAATCGGACCATTCTGTCCGGTACACGTCGGCGGAAACCGTCAAAGCGTCCGAAAATCTGTAGGCCATGCCAAGGCCAATAGAGAGAGGCATATCAAGTTCTTCATCCACAACCGCATAAGGAATCTCATTGCCGGAAAGCCAGGTGCCGTCTGATTTCAGGCGCAATTCGGATGATTCGGAGTGGCCATGGCTTATGTCTGCGGTAAAGGGTGTTTTCAAAACCATTCCAAGTGTCAATGCGCTATCAATATTCCAAAGGAGGCCAAGATTCAAATTCAATCCGGTGAACTCATATTTGTCGTACAGGGCGCCCTCAAAGACAACCGGCGCCCCAAAAACTGTTCCGGAATCCCCGTTTTGAAACACACTATTCTCCCAGGTATTCGCCTTGGGCAGATCGCACCAGCTGTTCACGGTTGCGCCAAGTGAAAATTGAGACCCCAACTGGATGGCATAGGCAAGTCCCAATGCCCCCAGTCCACCCTCCTGTGTCATCTTCAGGCTGTCTGTCCGCGTGGGCGATATGGGGAAGGGCAAAGACCATTCCCGGTGCAGATCGAAAAGGTATTGATAATTTACAGAGAAGATCATGTTGTGATTTGCTGCCGTAAAAGGATATGAAGCGCTAATGTAGTTGATATTGTCGTTCTCGACTGGCTGCGCGCCCGACATAACAGGCTCCACGCCGAAAGTATTGTCTTCTGTTCGGCGGACGAAGGCATAGACTACCGACGCCTCCGGCCTTTGCAGTTGAACTAAACCGCCGGGATTCCAGGATGCTGCGGTAGCGTCATCCGCTACGGCGATAAAGGCGCCGCCCATGCCTAGGGCACGGGCGCCGGAGCCAACCGGGTTAAAAGAAGATGGCAGTTCGATTACGGATAGAATTTGAGCTGCATGGACTTCATTCCAGAAACAGGTTTCAAAAATGACAAGAATTATCAGGATCACCGCGTTTTTGCTCATTATTTTAGAACGCCCTTCTTCTCATTGAAAAATTTTGGCCGGACGGTGAAATACAGCTCTTTCGGAGTGAGTTATATACTTGGCACCTGGCGAATGGTCAACTTTTCAAAATACCCCAAAAAAATACATTTGGAGTTCATCAATACACCGGCACGCTCTTTGTGTCTATAGTACCTTGGTATGAATACACAATGCGGCATTTCAAATGTATCCATCTTGATTACGCATTGCACGTACCATGCCACACACAAAAACACGTAATATTCTGTGTTCTCAGTAAGTTACTATAGCAATTCGTATAATCTGTGTTGGGGATTTTTCGTTTTTTTCGGAAATGAAGTGATGATTTGACTAACTGTTCGAGACCTTCTTCTTGGTCATGCTCATGGATGTACACTGATCCTGCATGTACATGCTTCATTAGGGATAGTTACAAAAAGGCATTGGATGGACTCGATACTTCCGTCCGACACATAATAGCTTTCCAAAAACCCTTACACCCTAAAGAATAAATCGGCTCAAATCCTCGTCGGTTGAGATCGCCGCCAGTTGATCCTGGACATAGGATGCGGTCACCACAAATTTTTCGCCCTTCATATCAGGGGCGTTGAAAGATACGTCTTCAAGGAGTCTCTCCATGATTGTGTGCAGACGCCGCGCGCCGATATTATCCGTCTTCAGATTAACCGCCGCGCCGATTCTGGCCATTTCCCGAATCGCCTCATCTTCAAAAACCAGCTCTATCCCTTCTGTCTCCATCAGGGCGATATACTGTTTTATCAGAGCATTTTCTGGTTCGGTCAAAATCCGGTAAAACTCTTCTTCACCAAGAGAATCAAGCTCGACTCTGATGGGAAAGCGGCCCTGCAGTTCAGGAATCAGGTCCGACGGTTTGCAGGTATGAAAGGCACCGCTGGCAATAAAAAGGATATGATCCGTACGGACCACGCCATATTTTGTCGGGACGATGGACCCTTCCACAATCGGCAGAAGATCACGCTGAACTCCCTCGCGCGAAACCTCAGCACCCTGCCCTCCTCTGCTCTGACGAGAAGCAATCTTATCAATCTCGTCGAGAAAAATGATCCCGGTCTGCTCCGTCCGCCGAATTGCGGTTCGTATTACATTATCTTCATCAATAAGTTTTTCCGCCTCTTCCGTCTGTAAGAGTTTCAAGGCCTCTTTAACATTCAGTTTCTGACGCTTTTTTTTCTTAGGGAACATCTTCCCGAAGACATCTTTCAGGTTGGAACCGATATCATCCATCCCACCCATACCGGTATTGCTGAACACCTCCACCACCGGCATAGGTTGAGACTGATCAACTTCCATATCCACCTGTTTGTCATCAAATTTCCCGTCCCGAAGCATCTGCCGGAATTTTTCTCTTGTCGTTGCAAAAGAGTTGCTTAGGGCTGCATCCGAATCATCCTCTGGCACGGAAACTGCCGAATGCTGGGGGCTGGGCGGAAGCAAAAGGTCCAATATCCTCTCTTCCGCAAGCATCTCCGACTTTCCTTCAACTTTCTGCCGTTCTTCACCCCGTACCAGATTGATTGCCAACTCCGTCAGGTCCCTGATCATCGATTCAACGTCCCGTCCCACATATCCGACCTCGGTAAACTTGGAGGCCTCTATCTTTAAAAAGGGTGATTGGGCAAGATTTGCCAGGCGTCTGGCAATTTCCGTTTTACCGACTCCGGTTGGTCCGATCATAATGATGTTTTTAGGAGAAATTTCATCCTGGAGAGGCGGCTGCACCTGTTGCCTTCTCCAGCGATTTCTGAGGGCCACGGCCACAAAACGTTTTGCGTCGGCCTGGCCGACAATGAATTTATCAAGCTCCGCTACAATCTCTTTCGGTGTCAGTGTATCCGGTACGTTCATATTTTTTCCATTGTAAGATTATCATTGGTGTAGACACAGATCTCCGCGGCTATCCGCATCGCCGTTCGACAAATTTCTTCAGCGCTCAAGTCACTGTGGGCAATAAGGGCTTTGGCCGCAGCCTGCGCGTAAGGCCCTCCTGAGCCGATTGCAAGAATCCCGTCGTCAGCTTCGATAACATCACCCGTACCGGAAAGCAGCAGGGAGCACTCCTTATCGACGGTTACCAGGAATGCCTCAAGTTTCCTCAACATTCGATCCGTGCGCCAATCCTTGGCAAGCTCCACCGCGGCCCGCATCAGGTTCCCGTTGTATTGCTCCAGCTTCTTTTCAAGTAATTCAAACAGGGTGAAGGCATCGGCAGTCGAACCGGCAAAACCACAGATAACCCTGCCGTCGTATAGCCTTCTCACCTTCTGAGCCTTATGCTTCATAACCGTGTTGCCAAGACTCACCTGCCCGTCACCGGCGACTACGACTTCTCCTTTGTGACGAAGCGCTATTATCGTTGTCGATCTGATTTTCATATATTTTCACAGCTCCTGATAGAATTATTTTCCGTCGTTTCTCAATTTCTCAATTTCTGTTTCAATACATTTTTTTCCTGGCCATTGGATGGGCTTTGTCGTAGACCTCCATGAGATGATCAACGGTCAGATGGGTATATTTCTGTGTTGTCGACAAACTCCTGTGGCCGAGCAATTCCTGTACCATCCGCAGATCGGCGCCCATCTCAAGCAAATGCGTCGCAAAAGAGTGCCGCAGAGCATGAGGAGTCACGGCGATAAGAATTCCGGCTCGCTCGGCATATGTCTTTACCAGACGTTCGACGCTTCTCGTCGTCAGGCGGGTGCCTCTGCTGTTAAGAAAAACAGCATCCTTGGCAGGGGCTGAACCCCGAGCCAGGGTATCACGAATAAGCATGGACCTCTGGGAGAAATATTTATGCAGGGCGTCTTGCGCGGGCGTTCCCATGGGAACTAATCTTTGGCGGTTGCCCTTGCCGGTAACCGTAACCATTTCTGTTTCAAAATCAAGTGAGTCCATGTGAAGACTGACAAGTTCGGCAACCCGCATGCCGGTGGAATAAAGAAGCTCCAAAATTGCCTTATCGCGCTCCCTGAAAGTGTCTTCAGAACTCGGCGCCTCCATGAGGGAAAAAACCTCATCCACACTCAGAAAGGCAGGGATGCTGTGTCCCTGCTTCGGCCGGGCAACACCTAAAAGAGGATCGTGAGTCAACTTTTTTTCTCTGATCAGGAAACGGAAGAATGTTTGCAGGGCGGAAAGCTTTCTGGCCAGCGAAGATTCTTTATTTTTTTTACTCAGCGAGTATATAAAAGCTCGAATTTTCGCCTTATCGATTTCGGCGACAAGGCATTCTTCCCCGAGAAAATCCGCCAGGCTCCGGACGTCACGCAGGTAACTGGTGACCGTGTTGTCGGAATACCCTTTTTCAACGGTCAGCCACCGGGCAAAAGAGTCCATATATTCAGTTATTTTTGCGGACATAAAAAAATCAGCCCTTTCCGAACAAAGGAACGGCCATCAAAGAGTTCTTTGCATGGGAAAGGAGAAAAAAGGAAATGTGACTTTTGAGTTGCTGCATCTGCTCTTTTTAAAATTGTCCATTGACACATACCTTGTATCATTATAAATCTATGTCAGCAAACCTTAAGAGAGATATTATGGCCAAAAAAAATTTTGAAGAGAGTTTAGCTCAGTTGGAACAGATCACCCGTGAACTGGAAAATGGCGACCTCAGTTTAGAGACATCTATTAAAAAGTTCGATGAGGGAGTCAAACTTGCCGACTACTGCAATCAAAAACTGGATGACGCCCAAAGAAAAGTAAACATTCTTTTGAAAAAAGATGGTACGTTGACTGCGGAACCCTTTGATCAACCCGATGACTGACAAGATACAAAAATCATTCGCACCAGACCCGATAGATTCGTTTTCTCCCGCCAACAGCAAAGCAATTATCGAATATTTGAACACAAAGCGTGCTCTCGTCGAAACCGCGTTGCAGCAATATATGCCGGAGCTAACGGAACACATTGAGTTTCACATTGAGTCCATGGCATACAGTCTTTCCGCGGGGGGAAAGCGGGTCAGGCCCGTTCTCTGCATTGCCGCCGCCGAAGCCCTCGGTCAGGACATGACAAACCTCATGCCGATCCCATGCGCTCTTGAATGTATCCACACATACTCTCTTATCCATGACGACCTTCCGGCTATGGATAATGATGAACTCAGGCGCGGGAAACCGACCAATCACATGGTGTACGGTGAAGCAGCAGCCATCCTTGCCGGGGACAGTCTTTTGACTTTTGCGTTTGAACTATTGAGTCACCCTTCTTTGACGGGCATAATTGCCCCGCAAAACCAGGTACGGATCATCAATACGATCGCGCAAGCGGCAGGCCCCATGGGAATGGCTGGAGGGCAGGCATTGGACATTGCCTCTGAAAACAAAGATATTCCTTTTAAAACGCTGCAATTTATTCACAGCCGCAAAACAGGCGCCCTTATAACCGCTTCCGTGCAGTGCGGCGCTCTTTTAGGGAATGCTTCAAAAGCCCGATTTGATGCCCTCAGTGACTATGGCCGACATATCGGTCTTGCTTTTCAAATTGTCGACGATCTTTTAAATGTTGAGGGAACAATGGAGGAGCTCGGAAAGGCCGTCGGCTCCGACGCAGACCGAAACAAAGCCACCTACCCCGCTTTCTTCGGCGTTTCCGAAACAAGAAACAAAGCAAAAGAAACGGTGCAATCGGCAATTGACGCTCTCAGTGAATTTGATATGAAGGCCGATCCTTTGCGTAATTTAGCAGCATACATCTATGCAAGGACGAATTGAACTTCCCCCTGGGGAATACGTAAACCGAACCATTACAAAGGTAACCATTCACGGGATAAGCCACCAGGATTCGGCCCGGCTCCCCATCCGGCAAACGATTACAGGGTGCCGGAGAGGCAAGGCCTTGGCCTGTGATGTGTACTGGTGACATGAGCAGGCCGATAACGCGGCAGATTCGGCGCCTTGTGAGCGCTTACAATACAACAATCCATAAAGTGGGTCCACAAACCCAGGTTCTATTCGATGACAAGCACTCCAATTTTAGACATAATTGATTCTCCCGCGGACCTGCGCAATCTTCCAGAGTCGAAACTCAAACCCCTTGCCGCTGAAATTCGCGACACAATAATTCAAACCGTTTCCAAGGTTGGCGGCCACTTGGCGCCCTGCCTCGGCGTCGTCGAACTGACCCTTGCTCTCCACTATGTTTTCGACACTCCGGACGATAAAATCGTCTGGGACGTTGGTCACCAGTGCTACACCCATAAGTTGATTACCGGCAGGCGCGACCAATTTTCCACCATCCGTCAATACAAAGGCATAAGCGGCTTTCCAAAGCAGACTGAAAGCCCCTATGATGTTTTTGACACGGGACATAGCAGCACCTCAATTTCCGCCGCTTTAGGCATTGCCAACGCCTTGAAGTTGAAGAAAAAAAAGAAAAAATCAATCGCCGTAATCGGCGACGGATCAATGACCGGCGGCATGGCGTTTGAGGCTTTAAACCAGGCGGGCCACCTTGGAAATGATCTTATCGTCATTCTCAATGACAATGAGATGTCGATCTCTCCGAATGTCGGGGCAATGTCGAGCTTTTTGAGCCGTAAACTCACCGGCCGCGCCATGGCCACGATCAAGAAAGACATGGAGCAATTTCTCAAATCTTTCTCAAACGTGGGTGAAAACATTCTCCAGGTTTTGAAAAAGAGTGAAGTAAGTTTCAAAGGCTTTTTCACTCCCGGTATGCTTTTCGAGGCCCTTAATTTTCAGTATGTCGGGCCTATTCCCGGCCATGACCTGGAAGCGCTGCTGGAAACTTTGAGAAACGTTAAAGAATTCGGCCGCAGCAAACCAACGCTTGTTCATGTGATAACGACAAAAGGCAAAGGATACCTGCCCGCGGAGCAGCATCCTGGTGATTACCATGGACTCGGGCCGTTCGATATCCAGACCGGCGTCCCTTGTTCGACTGCCGGTGACATCCCGGCGTACACAAAGGTTTTTGGTGATACCATCGAATATATCGCCCAGCAGGACAAAAGTGTGATAGCGATCACGGCGGCCATGCCTGCCGGAACCGGTTTGAGCAACTTCGCGAAACGCTTTCCCGACAGATTTTTTGATGTCGGCATAGCCGAGCAGCATGCCGTAACCTTTGCTGCCGGCATGGCCGTTGAAGGCCTGAGGCCCGTTGTTGCCGTCTATTCGACGTTTTTGCAGCGTTCCTTTGATCAGATCATACATGATGTCTGCCTGCCCAACCTGCCTGTAACGTTCGCCATTGACCGAGGCGGTGTTGTCGGCGATGACGGCCCTACTCATCATGGCGTCTTCGATCTTTCCTTTTTTAGAATAATCCCGAACATGGTGATCATGGCCCCAAAAGATGAAAACGAACTTCAGCACATGCTCTACACGGCCGTCGATCATTCTGGCCCAGCCGCTGTCAGATACCCTCGAGGATGCGGTGAGGGGGTTCCGCTCTCAAGTGAGCTGACAAAACTGCCTATAGGCAAAGGTGAGATGCTTTTGGAGGGTGAAGACGTCCTTCTCATCCCGGTGGGCAACAGAGTGTACCCTGCCCTGGAAGCGGCCAAAGGTCTTGAAAAAGTGGGGATACACGCAGCCGTGTTAAACCCGCGATTCATCAAACCGCTTGATGCCGAACTCATTGAAGAGTGGGCCGTAAAAACACAACATATTGTTACCATTGAAGAGAATGTCAAAAGCGGCGGCTTCGGCAGCGCCGTCCTGGAATTACTTGCCCAAAAAGGTCTTTATTCCTGCAAGGTAAAAATTCTTGGCCTGCCGGATAAGTTTGTCGAGCATGGCGCCCAGGCCATTCTCAGAAAAATATGCAAAATAGACACTCCGGCGATAATCAAAGCGACAATTGAATTGTTGGAAGGTTAATTGGCTCCCGTCAGCAAAACATTTTCCACCATCATACGAAAGCCCTATGTGTGGGCTTTTTCAACCTACTTTGCCGAGGGTTTCCCCTATACCATAATACGTACCCTCTCCTCCGTTTTTTTCAGAGATCGGGGCATGAGCCTTGAGGCCATAGGAATAACCTCTGTCTTCGGTCTGCCGTGGGTTCTGAAATTTCTCTGGGGTCCACTCGTCGACACCTTCGGCACCAAAAAAAGATGGATGCTTGTGAACCAGGGCCTCCTCTGTGCCCTTTTTTTCACCGTTGCCCTCATGGCGCCTCTCAAAAACGCCGTAGAACTCATTGCCGGGATTTTCTTTTTCGCCAGCTTCGTGGCCGCGACCCATGATATAGCGATAGACGGTTATTACTTGGAAGCGCTGGACTCCGATGGACAAGCCATGTATGTGGGGTACCGGGTCATGGCGTATCGCATAGCCATGATGGCCGGAACCGGAGTAATCGCCACCGTGGGTACTATGTACAACTGGTTTGTCGGTTTCCTTCTCGCCGCAGCAGTCCTCGCCTGTCTCTTTTTTTTCCACCTCAGCACTCTTGCAGACTGCGGGCCCAGAGGACCGTCCATCTTTAAGCCGTCACTTCTGTTCATCCGGAAAAATCTCTTAAGAATATCGATCTGCGCCCTTCTTATTGTTCTCATCCGAGGTTGCACGCAATCCGATTATTTCCAGACCCTGCAGAATTCCCTGCCGGTTCTTGAAAAAATTACCCTCCCCGCCCTGATCGGCCTCGCCCTTTTTCTTACCCTCATCATTCTCTGGTTCATGAGAAACAGGATTCGCGCCAAAATCTATAACAACCCGGACTCCTTCTATTCCCAATCTTTTCTGAGTTTCATGGACCGGGAAAGAATCGGCGTCATACTCGCTTTTATAATCTTCATCCGAGCCGGTGAATATATGCTGTCGGCCATGTATTCCCCATTTATTGTCGATATAGGTCTGAAGCATCATTATGGTTGGATTTCCGCGGGCGTGGGGCTCCCCTGTTCCATTGTCGGCGCGATGGCGGGTGGATTTCTGATAAGCCGTTACTCCCTCAAGAAAATGATCTGGCCCTTTCTGCTCCTGCAGAATTTTACAAATCTTATTTACATGGGGCTGGCCTGGAGCCTTTCTTTTTACATAACCGCCAACACGGGAAACGACGCACCCATTCCCTTGACCCATATGAAAATGTTCAGCGTGGTCGCAACCCACGGATTCGATCAATTTTCCGGTGGTCTCGGCACTGCTGTATTAATGACCTTTCTTATGAGAATCTGCCTCAAAAAGTTCACGGCGTCACATTATGCCATCGGCACAGGATTGATGAGTGTCAGCGGACTTTACGCCGGAGTATTAAGCGGTTTTTTGACCTCCTGGGTCGGCTACAGCTGGTTTTTCGGCATCAGTTTTCTCATGTCCGTTCCGGGTATGCTTCTAATATTCTGGCTGCCTCTGTTCGATAAGTCTAAGGACATTCCAAACGAGGTTAATGTTTGATAGAAAGAGACAAATTCCGGGTAATCCAACCAACAGATGGAGAAGGATTCGTAGTGAAAGCGAAAAAGCTTGTCAGTCGAAGTTTGCGGCCGGCAAACCAGGTCGAACAATGTAACTGATGGGGACGCTCTTTTAAAATTTAATTGATGGTTAACAAGTTGATCGAGATGGCGAATTACTTAATTTCTTAGGAGCGTCCCTTGTGTTCTTAGGAGCGTCCCTTGTGTTCTTTATTCGTTCAAGGTTATTACTCTGTAGAGAAAATTGGTTGTCCACGAGATGTAAAAGAAATACCTTGCTGAGACTCTGCTCCAATCATCACTGTTTCAACAATGGGTGGATTGACGAAGTTATCAGATTTCCATTCGACAATAAAATTAGCGCCGGAGCCGCCAGTTTTGTCCCTTTGCGGAATGACATATCTTATTGATTCTAAGGGTTTTAAAACAACCGATGAGTCTAAGAATTTTTTTAAAAGATTTCCTTGCGTTTCGTAATAATCTACCGTCGTAACTTTAACCGAATTCTTAGGGTCAACATTTCTGATGCTGACTGTTATTGTCAACAAGAAAGGCCGTTCTCGATTGCCAATATAAATGTGAGAATATGCTGGCACATAAATAGTTTGGCCCTTAGATAAAACTAATTTTTCATCAGCATTAACAGGGGATATATAGATACTCGCACCAAAAACTATGAACAACAGCATAAAAATATTACAACTTCTCATATTGGCACCCTTTCGTTTAAGATATTTTCAAGCTTCTGCTAATATATTAAATTCGTT
>Ga0214472_10006906_pt1 | contig 11904 bp, 12 predicted proteins | sample RVTome_6_FD_207662 | JGI IMG/M metagenome (GOLD analysis project Ga0214472, IMG submission 207662) | Soil microbial communities from uranium-contaminated site in the Upper Colorado River Basin, Wyoming, United States - RVT140D175 | ecosystem: Environmental > Terrestrial > Soil > Contaminated >...
CCGCCCCGGGTGGCGAGCGCCTTGCGGCGGATGACGTCGCCGAGGCGGGCGCACGCCTGATCGCGGGTGGCGGCGTGGATGTTCACCCGCTCGAAGAAGTCGCAGTCGCCCGGGTAGGTCTGGATCTTCGACTGGGCAGCCGAGCCGGAGAGGGCGAGGGCGGTCTCCACGCCGTCCTCGTCGGGGATCTCCACGAGCGAGCCCACGGCGCGGAAGTGGTCGAGGTCCTCCTCGGAGAAGTCGAGCATGACGAGCCGATGCCCGAAGACACCGGTGCGGGCGTCGACACTGAGATCGCCCTCGGGGGCGTCGGTGCTCGCTGCCTCCAGCCAGCGCTCCGCCTCGGCGGCGTCGAGCTCGATCCCGGCCCGAGCAGCGGATTCGATGATGCGAGAGAGATCTGAGTCGGTCATGGACGGAAGTGTGTCAGGTGCGGATGGCGGATGGCGAATGGCGAATGGCAAGGGCGCGGATCTCGGGTTCCAGAGGTGCCGGAGTACCCGAGTCCCTGATTCCCGCGAGGGATCGGTCGGACCCACGTCCAACGGCCAGGACGGCGTCCCTAGACGTTCTCGCCCATGAAGATGCTCGACACCGAGTCGTCCATGAAGATCGCCTTGAGTGTGTCGGCCAGCAGCGGCCCGATGGAGAGCACGGTCAGGCTGGGGAGGTCCACGGCCTCCTCGGGGATGGGGAGGGTGTTGGTCACCACCACCTCCTCGAGCGGGGCGTTCTTGATGCGGTCGACGGCGGGCGGCGACAGCACGCCGTGGGTGGCGATGGCCCGCACCGACAGCGCCCCGCCCGCCTTCAACAGCTCGGCGGCGCCGACCAGCGTGCCGGCGGTGTCGATCATGTCGTCGACGATGACGCAGTGCCGGCCCTCCACCTCTCCGACCACCTGCAGCGAAGAGACCTCGTTGCGCAGGTCGGCGGGGCGGCGCTTGTGGACGAACGCGACATCGGCGTCGAGGTGGCGGGCGTACTTGGAGGCGATCTTCACCCGCCCGGTGTCAGGCGACACGATGGTGATCGGCCCGGCCACCGTGCGGGTGATGTAGTCGAGGAAGGCCGGCAGCGCCGTGAGGGCGTCGAACGGCTTGGGGATGTACCCCTGGATCTGCGCCGAGTGGAGATCAACGGACACGATGCGGTCGGCGCCGGCGGTGACGAACAGGTCGCCCATGAGCCGGGCGCTGATCGGCTCACGCGGCAGGCCCTTCTTGTCCTGGCGGGCGTACCCGAAGAACGGGACGACGGCGGTGATCCGCTTGGCCGACGCCCGCTGCAGTGCGTCGATCATGAGCAGCTGCTCCATGATGTGGAAGTTGATCGGAGCGCTGTGGCTCTGGATCACGAAGCAGTCGGCGCCGCGCACGCTCTCGGTGAACCGGATGGAGATCTCACCGCTGGCGAAGGTGCCGCGTTTGACGCCACCGAGGGGGATGTCGAGGAGTTGGCCCACCTCTTCGGCGAGGGGGACGTTCGCCGAACCGGAGAAGAGCATCAGCCTCTTGCTGTTCTTCGCCTCCATGCCCTCAGTCGTCCTCCGACTCGGCGAGACGGGCCTTGCGGTCAGCGTAGCCAGGTATCTCCTTCTGCGGCGAACGCTCGACGGCGAGGGCGCCTGGGGCGACGTCGCGCGTGATCACCGAGCCGGCGCCGGTGAACGCACCGTCGCCGATCTCGACGGGGGCGACCAGCATCGTGTCGGAGCCGACGAACACCCTGTCCCCGATCACCGTCTCGTGCTTCTCGAAGCCGTCGTAGTTGCATGTGATGGTGCCGGCGCCGATGTTGGACCGCTCGCCCACCGTGGCGTCCCCGAGGTACGAGAGGTGGGGCACCTTGGTCCCCTCCCCCACGGTCGTCGCCTTCATCTCGACGAAGGTCCCCGCCTTGGAGCCGCGCCGCAGGACGGTGCCGGGCCGCAGGCTGGCGTAGGGCCCGACCTCGACCTCGGGCCCGATGTCGGCGCCGCGCACCACCGAGTACCAGACGCGGGCGCCCGCCCCGATCGAGGTGTCGCGTGCGAAGACGTCGGGCCCGACCTCGGCGTCTGCGGCCACCGTGGTGGCTCCCTCCAGGTGGGTGCCGGCGTACAGGCGGGCGCCGGACTCGACCGTCACGGTGGCCTCGACGTAGATCCGTGACGGGTCCTGCATCCACACGCCCTCGTCCATCAAGAGCCGGTTGAGGCGGTCCCGCAGCACGCCGTTCACCGTCGCCAACTGCTGATGGGAATTGACGCCGAGCACCTCCTCGGGCTCGGCCGCCGCCAGCGCCTCCACCCCGCCCGCCCCCGCGAGCAGGGCGATGGCATCGGTGAGGTACATCTCGCCCTGGCGGTTGTCGGTCCCGATCTGCGCCAGGCTTTCGCGCAGCGGGGCACCGTCGAAGACGTAGGTGGAGACGGCGACCTCGTCGATCGCCCGCTCGGCGTCGTCGGCGTCGGACTCCTCGACGATCGCGGTCACGCGGTCGCCGTCGCGGATCACCCGCCCATAACCGGTGGGGTCGGGGAGGCGGGCGGTGAGGAGGGTGCAGGCAGCGTCGTTGTCGGCGTGGGCGGCGAGAAGGGCTGCGAGAGTCTCCGAGGTCATCAGGGGCGAGTCGCCGGGCACCACGAGGAGGGTGTCGCCGGCGACGTCTCCCATGGCCTCGACGGCCACGAGGGCGGCGTGGCCGGTGCCGTCCTGCGGCTCCTGGACCACTGTGCGGGCGCCCTCGGGCAGCGAGGCCGCAACCGCTTCGGCGCCGTGACCGATCACGACCACGACCTCGTCGATGCCGGCTGCGATGACTGCATCAGACACCCACGAGATGAGGGGCCGCCCCGCCGCCGGGTGGAGCACCTTCGGCAGGTCGGTCTTCATACGGGTGCCCTTGCCCGCAGCAAGGACGATCGCACGTGTCGTCATCGGTGGTTCACCTCCCCGGCGCTGGCTGGGGGGACAGGACTCGAACCCGTACCTAGGGGACCAAAACCCCTTGTGCTGCCGGTTACACCACCCCCCAAGGGGTCCGGGCGGAGTGTAGGGCGGGCGAGCCGTTCGGCCCGTCCGCCGGCAACCGGCACCAGGCGACCGGCGACCTGCCGGAACGGAGTGGTCATCGCCGCCGGCCCGCCTCGCCGTCCTCATCGACGATGCGCACCCCGAACCCGACGGGGCGGCACGCCCGCCCGGCCCGCGCGCCGGAGATCGCCGCCACGGCGTCGACGGCCTCGGACGGCGTCGGGAAGTGACCGAACAGCGCGGGACCGCTCCCGGACATGAGGGCCGGGAGACCCCACGTCCGGGTGGTGTCGGCGATCCAATCACCCAGGCGAGGCTCCACGGCCACAGCGGCGGGGGTGAGGTCGTTGCGGATCGGCTCGTCGATGCGGCGCAGGGCCGGCGGAAGGTCCCGGCCGGCCACCCCGTCGCCCTGCGGGCCGCCGAGCTCGTCCCACCGCCCGTAGACGGCCGCCGTGTCGAGCGGGAACGGCGGCACCACCACCGCGAGGAAGCCGGCGTCGAGGGCGGGCAGCGCGGTGAGCCGCTCACCGGCGCCCTCCACGAGGGCGGTGCCGCCGAAGAGGCAGAACGCGACATCGGCACCGAGATCGGGGGCGAGCCCTTCGAGGTCGCCGGGGGCGGCGCCGAACAGGGTCCCTGCCAGACGGAGCGCTGCGGCGGCGTCGGCGCTCCCACCGCCCAAGCCGGCCGCCACCGGGATCCGCTTCTCGAGCGTCAGTGACACCGGGCGCGGCGAACGGCTCGCCTCCCGCACGGCCTCCACCGCGCGCCAGGCCAGGTTCTGCCCGCGATCGGACAGGTCGGGGTCGTCCACCACCAACGAGTCCTCCTCGGCGCCTTCGAGCACGAGGTGGTCGGGCCAGTCGATCGACTGCGTCAGCGATCGGATCGGGTGCAGCCCGTCGGACCGCCGTCCACCCACCAGCAGCGACAGATTCACCTTGCCGAAGGCGTCGGCGCGGCTCATGGCGCCGCCCCAGCCAGCGCCACCCACCCCGCGGGCGGGATCCGCTCGGCGCGTTCGGTGGGGTCGATCCCGGCGGCGACGAGCGCCTCCTCGGGGTGCGCCAGGGCGCCGCGCAATGCCGACCGCAGCATCTTGCGCCGCTGCCCGAATGCGGCGGCGGCCAAAGCGATGGCGCGCTCCGCCCCCGCCGGCGGATCGATCCGCTCGATGAGGGCGACCGAGGACTCCACCTCGGGGGGCGGGATGAACGACTTCGGCGACACGCGGATCGCCACCTCGATGCGGCCGTGGAGCCCGACCACCACAGACGGCACGCCGTACGCCCTCGACCCCGGTCCAGCCGCCAGCCGGTCCACCGCCTCGCGTTGCAGCATCACCACGAAGCGGTCGATTGCGGGCGTGTGGCGAAGGGCGTCGAGCACCAGCGGGGTGCCCACGTTGTAGGGCAGGTTGGCGACCATCACCCATCCCTCGCCTTCGACCAGCGGGTCCGCTCCGGCGGCGTCGGCGAAGCGGATGTCCACGTCGAGGCCGGCCAGGGCCTCGGCCAGAACGGGCCGCAGCCGCTCGTCCACCTCGTAGGCGACGACCTCGGCACCGGTGGCGGCGAGCGCCCGGGTGAGGGTCCCGGCGCCGGCGCCCACCTCCACCACGCGGGTACCGGGGCCGACGCCGGACACCTCGACGATGCGGTCCACCACCGGGGGCTCGGCGAGGAAGTGCTGGCCGAGAGAGTGGTCGGGCCGCACCCCGTGCCGCTCGAGGAGGGCGCGCGTCTCGGCGCGTCCCAGCGCACCGCTCACGATCGGAAGACCCGCTGTGCCGTGGCCGTCGTCAACCGCGCCACCTCGTCGGCGGTCGTGCCCCACACCGCGGCCAGAGCCTCACCCACCCGCACCACGTTGGCGGGCTCGTTCGGGAGCCCGCGGTGCGGCGGTGGCGTGAGGTAGGGCGTGTCGGTCTCGACCATGCAGCGGTCCGGGCTGGCGACGGCGGCGCCGCGCCGCACGGTGTCACCGGTCTCGAAGGCCACGGGCCCGGCGAACGAGAACGTCACCCCGAGGGCGTCGAAGCGCCGCGTCCAGCGCGGGCCGCCCGTCCAGCAGTGCAGGACGACGCGCTCCCCGGCGCCCTCCTCCTCGAGCACGTCGTGGACCTCGGTGAAGGCATCGCGGCAGTGCACGATGAGCGGCTTGTCGAGCCGGGCCGCCATGGCCACCTGGGCGCGAAACGCCGCCAGCTGTGCCTCGGGCGGCGAGAGGTTGCGGTAGAAGTCGAGCCCGCACTCGCCGATCGCCCCGGCGACCTCGCCGAGCTCGGCGATGCGGTCCGCCACCTGCGGCCATCGATCGGCGTCGTGGGGGTGCAGCCCGGCCGTCCCGATGACACGACCCGGGTAACGCGTCGCCAGGATCATCGACTGGGTCGAGGTCCGCTCATCGGTCCCGGGGGCGACCACCCACCCGACGCCCACTGCGGCAGCGCGATCGAGCAGCTCGTCGGTCCCGGCTTCCGCCAACTGCAGGTGGCAGTGGGTGTCCACCCAGGTCGCCACCCGCTACTCCTCGATGCGCGGGAACAGCGGGTCGCCCTTGGTCACCGTGGACTCGGGGAACACCCCGAAGACCCCGGTCTCGGCGAGGGGGCCGTCGTCTGGAGACCCGGGCAGACCGAGCATCTCCCACAGGCGCCGAGCCGCCGCAGGGATCACCGGCGAGACCAGCACGGCTCCCACCCGCAGCGCCTCGAGCAGGGCGTTGAGCACCTGGTCGAGCCGATCGGCCGCAGCATCGTCCTTGGCCAGACGCCACGGCTCGGTCATCTCGACAAAGGCATTGGCGGCGCCGAAGAGGCGCCACACCCCCTCGAGCGCCTGGCGGGTGCGGAACCCCTCGAACTCGGTCATGGCCTCGAGCGCCTCGGCCGCCGCCGCCACCAGCGGTTGCTCCTCCGCCGCAGAGTGGTCGGCCACGGCGGGGACCGCACCGTCCCGGTACTGCGCCGTCATGTTGAGGACGCGATTGGCGAGGTTCCCGAAGTCGTTGGCGAGGTCGGCATTGTGGCGGTCCACCATCCCCTCCCACGAGAACGACCCGTCTGCGCCGAACGGCATCTCACGCAGGAAGTGGTACCGGTACCCGTCGGCACCGAACGTCTCGACCAGCTCCTCGGGGTGGATCTGGGTGGCGTTCGACTTCGACATCTTCTCGCCGCCGACCAGGAGGAAGCCGTGGACGGCGACCTGCCGGGGCAGCGGGAGACCGGCCGACATGAGCATCGCCGGCCAGTACACGGCGTGGAAACGCACGATGTCCTTGCCGACCACGTGGGCCCACGCCGGCCACTGGCGTTCGAAGCGCTCCGGATCGTCGGCGTAGCCGGCGGCGGAGACGTAGTTGATGAGGGCGTCGAACCAGACATAGGCCACCTGCGACTCGTCCCAGGGCAGCGGGATCCCCCAGGTGAGCGCCGAGCGGCTCATCGAGATGTCGTCGAGGCCCTGCTCGATGAACCCGATCACCTCGTTGCGACGGGTCTCGGGCACGACGAACTCGGGATTGGCCTCGATGTGGGCCAGAAGCCGATCACCGAACGCCGACAGGCGGAAGAACCAGTTGTCCTCGCTGTGGATCTCGACCGGTGTGCCATGGATCGGGCAGTTGCCGTCCACCAGGTCGCCCTCGGCGTAATACCCCTCGCACCGCACGCAGTACGGGCCCTCGTAGTGATCGCGGTACACGTCCCCGCTGTCGAACATGCGCTGCAGGAAGGGCTGCACGGTGCGGTGGTGGCGGTCCTCCGTCGTCCGGATGAAGTCGTCGAACGACATGTCGAGCAGGTCCCACGCCTCGGTGAACCGGGTGACGATGTGATCGACCCACTCCTGTGGGCTCATCCCCCGGCTCTCGGCCTCGCGGGCGATCTTGAGCCCGTGCTCGTCGACCCCGGTGACCGAGTACGTGGGCGCGCCCACGAGGCGCCAGTATCGCGCCACGGCATCGACGAGCAGGGTCGTGTACGCCGTCCCGATGTGGGGGCGGTCGTTGGGGTAGTAGATCGGCGTCGACAGGTACTTCACGGGCCGAGGGTACCGGCCGGGGGGCCGTCCGCCGCAGCGGCGAGGGCGACGATCAGCGCTTGCGCTGGATGCGCTCGAGCGTGTACTCCCCCGGTTCGAGCGTGACGGACTCGCCGTTCAACTCGACCGTCCGAGTGCGATCGACCGTGATGTGCTTGACGACCGTGGGGATGCGGGGGCGGATGGCGATGTGATCGCCGTCCATCGTGATCTCGAGGGCGTCACCTTCCTGGATTCCGAGGAGACGACGCATCTCGGCGGGGATGACCACACGACCGAGGTCGTCGATCTTGCGCACGATGCCGGTGTTCACGTTGCAGGCACCTCCGTGAGTGGTCGGACAGGGGCCTGGCCTGACCCGGCCCGTGTTGGTCAATATATCCGGTGTGGGCGCCTGTGAAACCCGGCTTGAAGGTTCTGGGAGGCGTCAGCCGTCGCCGACGACGCGCTCGTAGAGCTCTCGGCGCGGAACGCCCTGCTCCGACGCCACGGCGCGCACCGCCGCACTGGGCCGCTCACCCCGCTCGATCCGCGCCAAGGCCTCCTGCTCGGCGCCATCCAGGTCGGGTGCGGCGGGATGGGCGCCGCCGAGCACCACCGTGACCTCACCCCGTGCCGCGACGTCCGTCCAGTGCTGCACCGCCGCGGACAGGGTGCCCCGCCACACCTCCTCGTGCACCTTCGTCAGCTCCCGGCACACGACACACGGACGATCGGGCCCCGCCGCGGCGAGGTCGGCGAGGTCGGCGGCGAGGCGACGCGGCGAGCAGAACAGGACGGTGGTGCGCGTCTCCGTGGCAATGGCCGCGAGCCTGTCGGTCCGGTCCCGCCCCGATCTCGGTAGGAAGCCCTCGAAGGCGAAGCGATCGGCCGGCATGCCCGACACGGCGAGCGCGAGCGTCACGGCGCTCGCCCCCGGGACCCCGGTCACGACCGCCCCGGCGGCGACGGCGGCGCGGACGGCGGTGAGGCCCGGGTCCGAGATGCCCGGCGTCCCGGCGTCGGTGAGCACCGCAACCGTCTCCCCCGCTTCCAGCCGTGCCGCGATCTCGCTGCTGCGCTGTTGCTCGTTGCCGGCGAAGTAGGACCGGCAGGGAGCGTCGACGCCGAGATGGCCGAGCAGCACCCTCGCCCGCCGCGTGTCCTCGGCGTAGACCACGTCGGCGGCGGACAGGGCCTCGGCGAGCCGGGGCGGGGCATCGCCCAGGTTGCCGATCGGCCCGGCACAGAGGATCAGGGTGCCGGCCACGCATCGAGGATAGGCCGGAGCCGTAGGCGCTCCCCGGCGTCGGGAAGCCCGGCCCCCGGTCCGCTCTCGAGGATCCAGGCCGAGCCGCAGTCCATGAAGACCCGGCGGGGCGAGACGAGGGCCGCCCGCCGCACCGTCCCGTCACCGGCGATCGACACGACGGCGAGCGGCGTCGCCATCCCCATGGTGTGGATCGACCGGGCGCGCAGCAGCAGGCCGATCGGTCCCGGAACCGGCCGCAGCCCGCCCAGCCGGCTCACGCCCTGGGCGACGACGAGGTCGGCCTGCCACCCGGGGGCCTCGATCCGGTACAGGGCGGGACGGCTGTTACGCTCCGCCCCCATGGCAAAAGCCAAGCGACGCAAGCGCAACGCACGCCGCAAGAAGGCGAACCACGGCCGCAAGCCCAACGCGGGCCGCGGCTGAACGGGCCCTTCGGCTCCCGGCCGCATCATCCTGCGGCCATCGTTTCTCACGTCTTCGAGAAGGTAGCGGCCGCGGGCGCCCGGATGAAGGCCCCCGACCACACGAGAAGGCCCCCGGTCACCCGGGGGCCTTCTGCTTCGTCTCGAGCGCCTGGCGCTACTTGCCGCCCATCCCGGGCAGGTCGAGCCCTGCGTCCTTCATGGCCGAGAAACATCCATAGGTCACGGCTGCCGAGGCAGCGATCCCCAGGAAGAGGCCGTACTTGGTGGCGTCGGTCTCCGTGAGCCAACGCAGCACGATCAGGACGAACCCGATGCCACCCAGGAGTGTGGCGAGCTGCTCGGTGCGGAAGTTCCCTGCGTTCACCTCCTGGGTGCCGAACGCCTTGAGCAGGAGCACGACGGCTCCGGCGATGGCGATCAGCGAACCGCCCCACGCCAGGAATCCGGGGCTGAACCCGGGAACCGAGTCGAAGGCGTTCATGGTGAACGACCTGACCCCGTACCACGGCAGGAACAGATTGATCACGAGCGCCACTCCGCCCGCGAGAGCGACCTTGGCGCCGGTCGATAGCTTGCTGAAGTCCATCTAGTTCCCCGTCCTTCGAGTCGGTGATTGTCCCGTCATTCTGGCACGCCGACCCCCTGCCCGCGCAAACGGAGCACAGGCAGAGACATCACTCCGAGGGTGGCGGCACCGGTTCTCTCATCTGCTTGATGTCGGCGATCGCCGCTCCCACGACAAGCGCCGTCGCTCCGATCAGGATCGCCACCGGCAGGAAGATCACCAGGAAGCCGAGGATCGCCACCATCGTGGAGTTGGCGTCGAAGTCGTCGCTCATCGAATCGAGCAGGAGCACTGAGAAGAGCCACGCCCCTCCCCCGATGAGCATCAGCCTGACACCGATGGTTCGCAGGTTCTCCGTGATCGTCACGGGCTTCATTGGTCTCCCTCTCCTGGACGAGCGCGGGAGCCTACCCGCACCACCCTGCGCGCCGCCAGGGCATCACTCGGACGCCTCCGGTTCGGGGACGAGGTCGGCGAGCGCCTGGCCCGCCACCGGGTCGTCGGCGGCGACGAACCACACGGTCGAGCCGTCGAGGGCCACGAAGGCGAAGTCGTTGCCGGGCACGAAGGTCGTCACCCCGTCGGCCGCGGCCGAGGATCCGACCGACATGCGCTCCTTGATCGAGGCCACGAGCGACTCGGCGAGCTCGGTGGCGTCGCGGGGTGTGTCACCCTCGAAGCGATAGATGAAGGCCACCCTCTCGCCGTCCCAGAGCAGCCGGTAGGTGTCCCCGCCCCACCCGGCGGCGGCGACGAGCGCCTCGCCCGGATCGACCCCGTCGAGCAGGTAGAGCCGTAGGTTCCACTCACCCAGCGAGCCCTCCTCGAACACCTCGTAGCCGTCGAGCGCGGTCTCGGGCAGCGGTGTATCGCGGGCCGGCTCGAGGATGAAGTACTTCTCGGGGTGCAGGATCTGCTCGGTGGTCGCCGGCATGAGTCGATAGACCTGGTCGAGGCCCTGCAGCCCGCGGTCCCCGACGATCCGGCTGACGAATGCGAACCCCGAGTCGTATGGGAAGGTGAGGTCCTCCCCGAACCAGTCCGGGAGCGAATCGATCACGGTCGTGTCGGCCTGCAGCGACTCGGTGACGGCCGCCACCCGCTGATCCACCGGCAGCTCCTGGAGGAAGAGCAACTGGAAGTACGTGGCGTCGCCCTCCACGAGCGCCTGCAGCGCCGACGCCTCGTGGTATCGCCCGGCATCGGTCAGCGCGTCGAACACGCCGTCGAACTCGAAGTGCTGGTCGGTGAGGGCGTGCACCAGCTCGTGGACCACGATCGTCTGTGCCAGCGGGGTGAGCTCGCCGGTGTTGGAGACGAGCAACTCCCCGGTGTCGGCGTCGTAGAGGCCGGCGACCTGCTCGGCATACAGGTCCTTGATCGATTGCAGCAGGTCGGTCTCGGGATCCAGGATCCCGAGCAGCACGTACCAGGCCTCTTCGACGACGATCTCGGCCGGATCCAACTCGTCGTCGATCTCGGCGGCGACGCGTGCCCCGAGCTCGTCCTGCGACAGCAGCGTCACCTGCGGCAGCTCGATGAACTCCAGCCCGCGCAGCGTCTCGGCGGCGTCGACGAGCGTTGCCATCTGATCCTCGATCCCGCCACCCACGTCGATCGTGACGTCGGTCGTGGGGAGCGGTCCCCTCGTGGTCGGACCGGCCGAGTCGTCCCCGCACGCGCCCGCCACCACGGCGAGGACGAGAGCGAGGACCGGGAGGCTGCGTCGCATCCGGGCAGAGGGTAGGGCGGGTGCTGCGTTGCGATGCATCGGCCGGGAGCGCCCCAGCACCCGGGACCACATTGCGGACCGGACCGGGAGGGACACGTGTCACGCATCGAGGCGGGCCCCCGCGAGATCTGCTCGATTCGCCGCGGGGCCAGGCAGGTAGATGAGAGACACACAGCGTCTCGGGAGATGAAGACACGAGTAGACGCCGCGCAGACGCCCCGGGCGTCGAGGAGTCGGGCAACCTCACCTGGGTGCCCACGGGGAGAGGCGGACGGCACGATCGTCGTCGACGGCAGGGGCCCCTGCTGGTGTGGGAGCGTGGAACCCCGTTCCCCCGCTACGCCTTCCCGACGTACGACATCGCCGCCGGAGCGCTGCAGCTCGGTTCCGAAGCTGCGGAGGGGCACGCCGACGCGCGGTGACTGGTTCGATCTCTCGACCGAGGCACGGACCACGCCATACGCCGCCTGGACCTGGGCGGGGCCCGCCCACGACGGGTACGTGACCGTCGACTGGGACGCCATGAACACATGGCGCGAAGAGGAGGAGGAGGAGCTCATCGACCATGCTCGAGACCCGTACCATCGCATCGACCTCCGCCGCCCTTCCAAGCACGTCCGCGTCTCACTCGCGTGGTGCGGCGCTTCTGCTGGCGGCGGCCTCTCTACAATCGCCTCCCCATCAAGGGGGTGTAGCTCAGCCCGGCAGAGCGCTTCCCTCGCACGGAAGAGGCCAGGGGTTCAAATCCCCTCACCTCCACAACGCGTCTCGTCACTCACAACCGCCCCTTCCCGGGCCGGTTGCTCGTCACTGATCGCGACCCATCCCATCGCCTCCGAGCCGGCGCCGAACGCGCCTCGGGTG
>Ga0214472_10006907_pt1 | contig 11903 bp, 12 predicted proteins | sample RVTome_6_FD_207662 | JGI IMG/M metagenome (GOLD analysis project Ga0214472, IMG submission 207662) | Soil microbial communities from uranium-contaminated site in the Upper Colorado River Basin, Wyoming, United States - RVT140D175 | ecosystem: Environmental > Terrestrial > Soil > Contaminated >...
CGGCCGGCAACAGATGCGGGCCGACAATATGAAACAGCGGCGCCACGCCCAGCAGTCGGTCGCCTTCAAGCAGACCCAGCATCGGCGCGATCTGCGCTCCGCCGGCAATCATGTTGCGATGCGTGACGATAGCCGCCTTGGGCAGTCCGGAGGAGCCGCTGGAAAACGGGAGCAAGGCCGGTTCTTGAGGGGAAACTCGCCGTTGATTGCGGATCGCAGCACCGTCGATCTCGCCGAGATACTTCACATTGTCGGAATTGTCCCCGGCCCGGGCGCTTCCCGAAACAAGGATCGGAGAAATCCCGCAGGCTTCCGCCGCGTGGCGCGCCAGGGCCATCAGGTCCGGCAGCGTCAGGAGCGCTTTAGCCGGCAATTGGGAAAACTGGCGGATGACTTCCTCGCCGGTCGCGAGCGGATTAATGCCGCTGACGGTTCCGCCGAGCGACTGGGCCGCCAATGCGGCGACATACCAATCGATGTCGTTGGCCATCAGGGTGCAAAGGCAGTCGCCCTGGCGAAATCCGAGTGCGTAAAGGCCGCGGGCCGCCTTTTGAAACGCCGTGGCCAATTGCCTGGCCGTCACGTTCACGCCGTTGACGGCGTCGATCAGGACAACCGCATCCGGAGTCGCTTTAGCGCGCCGCTCGGCAAGTCCCGGCAGGGTCAGCTCCTGAGACCAGTCACATCCGGCGCCGCGCCACGTTCGGATCTCGGCGTCGGATTGAGGATGCCTGCGCACGACGCCCCGTTTGCGGTTCTCATATTCGGTCATGAACTTGTCTCGCGGTGCTCGCTGCTTTACATATGTAAAATAGCTAAGGACTTTACACGTGTCAAGTGAATTGGCCGCAAATGCGGAAGTTCCGGAAAGCCATGCCCGGGTGCTCGAGGCGGCGTGGAATCTGGTCGCCGAAAAACGGATTTCCGATGTAACGCTAGCCGAAGTGGCAAAGAGAGCCGGCGTTTCCCGGCAGGCGGTCTACCTGTTCTTCGGTGGGCGTGCCGGCCTGCTGACCGCCTTGACCTTACACGTCGACCGCAAATCGGGCATACGCGAGAAGTTCGCCGAGGCCATCGAACAGGGTCCGGCGCGCCACGCCATTGCACAAGTGGTCCGGTTTTGGTTCGACTACCTGCCGCTGATCGACCCGATCGCGTTTGCACTTACCGGGGCCAGCGCCACCGACAGCGATGCCCGCGAAGCCTGGCAGACCCGGATGAACGGGTTGCGCGGCCTGTATCGCCGCCTGACCCGCAACCTCAATCGCGAAGGGCAATTGGCCGAAGGCTGGACCGAAAGCGATGCGGCCGACTTCATCTACGCCCAATGCCACTATTTGACCTGGCGCAGCCTCGTCATTGATTGCGGCTGGAGCAACGCCAAAGCCACGGACTGCGTCGTCCAGACCATACTCGGCAACATCGCCAAAGGCTGAACGCGGCTTGCAAGCACGACACGAAAACGCTAGAACACGAAAATACGAATTTCGTGTTTTCGTGAACTGGGCCGAAGCCAATGAAGAACGTCACGATTTCCATGGACGAGGAACTGGCGCACCTGACCCGCATCGAGGCGGCGAAGGCCGGGCTCAGCATGTCGAAATTTATCGCCGAGACGGTCGCCGAGCGGCTAAAGGGCGGCAAAACCGATGAAGTCCGCCGCAATCGGCAACGAGAAGCCTTGGAGCGTGTTCTCGCAGGTCCGAAGTGGGACGTGACCGAGAACGGGCGCATGCCGACGGCCGACGAGCGCAATGCCAGACGCTAAGGTCTTCATAGATACCAATACGCTGCTCTATCTGCACGATCGTCGGGACGGGACAAAGGCGGCGCGCGCCACGCAGTGGTTTCGGAGCCTTACGAATGTCGGGGCCGCATGCGTCAATTTGCAGGTGTTAAACGAGGCGGCGCACGTTCTTTTGCGCAAGAAGTGGTACGATGCGCCGGAGGCCGTCTTTGCCGTCCTCGACGACCTCGCCGAACTTGGCGATGCGCCGGTCACCTGGGCCAATATCGCAGCCGCGCGCTTCCTGCACCAGCGAGTCGGGTTTTCCTGGTGGGACTGTCTGCTGCTGGCCGCCGCGCTTGAACTTGGCTGTGGCCATTTTCTTTCGGAGGATTTACAGGACGGCCAGACGATCGAAGACACCTCCGGCAGGCGCCTGACGATCGTCGATCCCTTCGCCCACTCACCCGAAACGGTGCTGGCACGCAAATAAGCCTGGCACGCTCCTAGGGACTCTCCCGCCATGGGTTTTCGATGCGGCATCGTCGGTTTGCCGAACGTCGGCAAATCGACGCTCTTCAACGCGCTGACGCGAACCGCCGCCGCGCAGGCGGCGAACTATCCATTCTGCACGATCGAGCCGAATTCCGGCGAGGTCGCGGTACCTGACACGCGCCTGAACAAGATTGCGGTAATCGCGAAATCGAAGGAAACCATCCCGACCCGGATCGCCTTTGTCGACATCGCGGGCCTGGTGCGCGGCGCTTCGAAAGGCGAAGGCCTCGGCAACCAGTTTCTCGCCAATATTCGCGAGGTCGACGCCATCATCCATGTCGTGCGCTGCTTCGAAAACGACGACGTCACCCATGTCGAGGGCCGCATCGATCCGGTCGCCGATATCGAAACCATCGATACCGAACTGATGCTAGCCGATCTGGAATCGCTGGAGCGGCGAACGGAACAGGCGCGCAAAAAGGCAACCGTCAAGGACAAGGAGGCAATCGCCGTACTTCCGGTGATGGAAGCGGCGCTCGCCCTGCTCCGCGACGGCAAGCCGGCGCGTGCACTCTTGCAATCCGATTCCGCGGACGAAGCTAAGATATTGAAATCGTTGAATCTGCTTACTTCTAAACCGGTACTTTATGTCTGCAATGTCGCTGAGGCCGACGCTGCGACGGGCAATGCGTATTCCGCTGCCGTTATCGAACACGCAAAGGCCGAAGGCGCGGGCGTGGTCGTATTTTCGGCGGCGATCGAAGCCGAACTGGCGCAGCTCGCCGAGGCCGAGGCGGAAGAATATCTTGAGGCAATGGGGCTCGAGGAGCCGGGACTCGACCGCCTGATCGCCGAGGGCTATCGGCTGCTTGGCCTCATTACATTCTTCACCGCCGGCCCGAAGGAGGCGCGCGCATGGACCGTGCCGAAAGGCGCCAAGGCGCCGCAGGCGGCCGGCGAAATCCACACCGATTTCGAGCGTGGCTTCATCCGTGCCCAGACCATTGCCTATGACGACTTCATCGCGCTAGGTGGCGAGGTTGCCGCACGCGAGGCTGGAAAGGCGCGCGACGAGGGCAAGGAATATGTCGTCCAGGACGGCGACGTGATGCTGTTCAAGTTCAACACCTGACCATTCGCCACTGGACCATTCGGCACTGGACCATCCGGCACTGGACCATCCGGCAAGGGAGCGTCCGATGATCAAGACCTATCGTCTGCTGCAGGGTCGCCTGCAGGCGCCGGAAGGTGACGGAATCCCCGCCACCGCAAATGCATTGACGGCCGATATCGTCTGGCTCGACGTCAAGTCGCCGACGGCCGAGGAAGACCGGCTGATCGAGCAATTGCTCGGCATATCGTTACCGACGCGCGAGGAAATGGAGGAAATCGAGGTTTCCTCTCGCCTCTACCACGAGGACGGCGCCGAGTTCATGACGCTCACCGCGGTCATCCAGATCGACACCGAACAGCCCGAGACGACGCCGATCACGTTCATCCTGAAAGGCAATGTGCTCGCCACCGTGCGCTACGCCGAATCCAGAGCATTCGCCAATTTCGTGGCGCGCTCGCATAAACCTGGCGCAGTGCAATGCGACGGCGGCGAACAGATCATGATGAGCCTGATCGAGATGCTGTGCGATCGTATGGCCGATGCGCTCGAAACCGTCGGACGCAATATGGACGGCATTTCGCGTATGGTGTTTCGCCGGAAGCCGGGCGCAAAGGTTTCCAAGACCACCGAGGAGCTGCAATCGATCATCGAAAAGATTGGCCAGGACGGCGATCTCCTGACCAAGATCCGCGAGAGCCTCGTCAGCATCAACCGCGTGCTGACCTACCACACGACGCTGGAGGCCGACGACAAGCGCAAAGTCAAGGATGCCCGCGCCCGCGCCAAGGTACTCTACCGCGACATCGTCGCCTTGACCGACCAGGCGACATTCCTGTCCAACAAAGTCAATTTTCTACTCGACGCCACGCTCGGCCTCATCAACCTGCAGCAGAACCAGATCATCAAGATCTTCTCGGTCGCCGCCGTCGTCTTCCTGCCGCCAACTTTGGTCGCCTCGGCCTATGGCATGAATTTCCGGCACATGCCCGAACTCGACTGGTTCTACGGCTATCCGGGAGCGCTTGCCGTGATGGTGGTCTCCGCGATCCTGCCTTATGTCTATTTCAAGCGCCGCGGCTGGCTCTGACCGGTTCAGAAATCGGCAAACGAGCGATAGAGGCCGTCGAGCAGCACGCGCACCCTGGCGCGGGCGGCGCTGTGGCGGGCGGTCACTGCATTGACCAGCGGGCCGGCTGCCTGATGCGCCTCCAGCAGCCGCGTCAGCCTGCCTGCCGCGATGGCCGGCTCCGCCATGTAGGAAAAGACCTGGGCTATGCCGGCACCGTCGATCGCGGCCTCGACCAGGAACCGCCCATCATTGACGGAAACCGTCGGCGGCGGGTTCACCTCCAGAGGCTTGGCGTTTGCGGTCAGGTGCCAGGGCGTCGTCGCACCGCCCGGCGCCAAAAAAGCAAGCCGGCGGTGGCCGACAAGTTCATCCGGGGATAGCGGCGTGCCATGCCGGGCAAGATAAGCCGGCGCGGCGACCATAACCCAGCGCAGGCGCGCCAAACGGCGCACGATCAAGCCGGCTTCGCCCGGTTCGCCGACGCGAATCGCAACGTCGATCCGCTCGGCAGCAAGATCGACCCTGCGGTCGGTCAGTTCGATCCTGAGACTGAGGTCCGGAAATTCCTCCAGCTGCCGGGGCAGCTTTTCCGCCAAAGGCGGCCCTAGGATACGCGGGGCGGTCAGCGACACTTCGCCGGAGACCGCCTGTTGCGATTCGGCGATTTCGCCGAATCCCGCTTCCATTTCGCGTGCCGCTGCCTGGCAGCGCAACAGGAAGGCCGCACCCTCACCGGTCAACGTGACGCGCCGGGTGGTGCGCAGAAACAGCGGCGCGCCGAGGCGGCGCTCCAACCGGCCGATCGCCTTGCTGATCGCTGGCGGCGTCAGGCCGAGCCGGCGGGCGGCGGCGCGGAAACTGTTCAATTCCGCAACCTGCAGAAATGGCTCTATGTCCGAAAACAGCATCATCAGACTGGATTGATAACTGATGTTCATCTTTGTGAAAACCGACGCGAGGTCGAAAAACCGGACCGCAAGGGCCAGATAGACGGGACAACGTTCATTCGGAGGCAGTCATGAAATTCGCAGTTCTCGGCACCGGCATGGTCGGAAACGCGCTGGCCACGAAACTCGTTTCACTCGGCCATGAAGTCAGGATGGGCGCCCGTGACAAGGCCAATGAAAAGGCCGCCGCCTGGGCGCGCCAGAATGGCGCCAAGGCCAGCCATGGCACGTTCGCCGATGCCGCCGCCTTTGCCGAAATCGCGATCGTTGCCGCCAATGGTGCGGTTGTGCTTGAGGTCGCCCGGCAGGCAGGCCCCGACAACCTCGCCGGCAAGGTCGTCATCGATGTCACCAACCCGCTCGATTTTTCGCAGGGCATGCCGCCGGCGCTGATCGCCGAATTCGCCAACACCAACTCGCTCGGCGAGGAGCTGCAGAAGGCGCTGCCGACGGCCCGCGTCGTCAAGGCGCTCAACACGGTCAATTGCCAAGTGATGGTCGATCCGGCCCGCGTGCCGGGGAAGACCGACATCTTCCTGTGCGGCAACGACGACGCCGCCAAGCAGACGGTGCGCGAACTGCTTGTCTCCTTTGGCTGGACCGATCCGATCGACCTCGGCCCGATCTCGGCGGCCCGCGGCACCGAGGGCATGATGCCGTTCTGGCTGCGCATGTACGGCGCGCTCGGCAGCGCTGATTTCAACTATCGCATCGAACGGGCCGCCAAGTGAGCGGTAAAAAGCGCATCGCCGTCGTCACCGGCGCCTCGCGCGGCCTCGGGCTTGAGACCTGCCGCCAGCTTGCGGCGCAGGGTTATCGCGTCATCCTGACCGCCCGCGATGAAGCGGCAATCCAACGCGGCGTGGCTGCGCTGAAGGGCGGGGCCGACGTCGAAGGCCATCCGCTCGACGTTTCGAGCGACGGCTCCGTCGACGCCTTCTTTGCGTGGCTCGCCAAGGCGCACGGCCGGATCGATGTGCTCGTCAACAATGCCGGGCGGACCTATGGCGGCTGGAGCGAGCGGCTGCCTGATGCCGCCGCGATGGCCGCAGCCATCGACAACAACGCCCTCGGTGGCTGGCGGATGATCCTTCGCGCCCTGCCGATGATGAACGATGCGGGCTATGGCCGCATCGTCAATGTCTCTTCGGGCATGGGCGCGTTGACCGACATGAATGGCGGTTCGGCCGCCTACCGGATTTCCAAGACCGCGCTCAACGCCGTGACCCGCATCGCTTCCAACGAAGCCGGAGCCAACGTGAAGATCAACTCGGTCTGCCCGGGCTGGGTGCGCACCGACATGGGCGGGCAAGGCGCGACGCTCAGCGCCGAGCAAGGCGCCTCCGGCATTATCTGGGCCGCGACGCTGCCCGACGACGGGCCGAATGGCGGTTTCTTCCGCCATGGCAAGCCGATCGCGTGGTAACGGCGGGCAGCTTGGCGCATTGCTTGTGGCCGTCACGGGCGGCGCGCCACGGTTGATACCCGGATTTTCGCGAAGTGCTATCCTGACCCGTCCGGCATCGCCGGAAGTGGCGATGCCGCAATCGGGAGGACATACCGATGAACAAGCAATCGCATGTCATTTCGACCCTCGTTCTCGCAATTGGCGCCGCGTCTCTTGCAGTTGCGGGCGGCCAACGGGCTGCCCATGCAGCGGACAAGGACGAGTTGATCAAGAGCGCCCTCAGCGCCGCACCGCCTTTCGTCGCGATGAATGCCAAGGTCATGACGATGAAGGGCGAGGCGCTGCGGGAAGGAAGTGGCGCCTATACCTGCCTGCCCTATGAGGGACCGGGCATGCCGCCGATGTGCCTCGACAGCGAGTGGTTGCGCTGGGCCGAATCCTATTCCGCCAAGAAACCGTTCAAGGCGGAAAAGTTCGGCCTGGCTTACATGCTGGCCGGCGATCCGAAGGATTCCGGCGCCAGCAACATCGACCCGTTCGCCACGGCGGCGACCGCCGACAACCAGTGGGTGATCGAAGGTCCGCATGTAATGATCCTGGCGCCGGACGAGAAGATGCTCGCCGCAATCACCACCGATCCGAATGCCGGGGGACCTTACGTCATGTGGGCCGGCACGCCTTATGCGCACATCATGATGCCGGTCGGTCCACGGCCGAAATAGCCGCAACGAATAACGACGGCGGCGGCGCTTTCACCTCGCCGCCGCCGGTACCCGCCCGTAAACAGGGCAATCGCCGATCGCACCAATTCATTGCCCATGAATTCATACTTCGTCGACCGGCTTCGGTAAGCGCGAAAACATGTAATTTCGCCGCAAATTCGCCAAATAACCATCTTAAATCAGACACGATTTCGGAAAAATTCTATATTGCTAAAGAACATATCGGCAGGGTCGGAAATAGACTAAAATTTTATATGTATTTGTATCGACCTTGCGGGAAATTTCGCAAGGAGGAGTGAAATGCCTGTTAGCAAGGTCATCAGAACCATAGCAAAGCCGCCCGCGCCGCTCTACCTCGACGAAGCATTGGAAAAGATCGGGTCACGCGCGGCATTGAGCGAACTGAAAGAAGCAAGAATAAGCCTCGACTATCTTGTGGCTTCATTTCACGAGCCCGATATCGCTGTCGAACTCGCGCCTCTGAAGGGTAGCAAGATACAACAGGGAGGCAGCAAGTCCGACCGTGCTCGCGGCTACCACCTGCAGCTATCCCTTTCAAACATGGCGCTGGGGACCCATGTCCTGCCGCCGCCGATCGAAGCCCGCGAGTTCGAGCACCATCGCGACATCCGCGAAGCGCAGCGGGAATTCCCTGACTTCGAAGGCCATTTGCCCGACCACCTGCCACTGCGAATCTTGCCGCGGCGGCTGAGCGCGGAACTGAGAGTGGCGCGCCGACACGGCGAAAAGGCATTGCCGGACCCGGGCGAGCGTCCGCACCAGGCAACGACCATATTTGCGCCGGACCAACGCTACACGTTCAATGACACTGCATTCCCCTGGTGCACGGTTGGAAAAATCGAGACGCCCGGCGGCTCAGCCTCCGGAGCAATGGTGGGGCCGCGCCACGTGCTGACCTGCAGCCACGCCATTCAGTGGAACGCCAACGGCACCGCTGGTTGGGTGAAATTCACGCCGTCCTATTTCGACGGCAGCGCACCGTTCGGCGTCGCCTGGGGGACGATGGTCTACTGGGAAGGGCGAAAGGTCTATGGCCCGACCATCAGCCGCAGCGAAGGCCAACACGATTATGTCTGCGTCGTTCTCAATACGCGTATTGGCGATCTCACCGGATGGATGGGCTCGCGCAGTTGGTCAGACGATTGGGACGACGAACCGTATTGGAGCCATATCGGGTATCCGGGAGACCTTGCGGGCGGCCAGCGGCCGTCCTTCCAAAGCGGTATCTCGCTCGACGGCTCGTTCTGGGACCGCGAGGTGCACACACGCATCTTCCACCGCGGCGATGTTTGGCCAGGCCAGTCCGGCGGACCGTTCTTCGCTTGGTGGGCGGGCGAATCCTGGCCACGCGTCGTCGCTGACCAGAGCGGCCAGAACAGCGATGAAAATTCCGCGAGCGGCGGAGCGCATATGGTCGATTGCATCATCCGCGCCCGCCACGACTTCCCGTGAGTTCAGCGCGCGTCTTCACGCGGCAGCGCCTCCGGGCGGGCTGCTAATCACAGGTTTGCCGGCTATCCTGCGACAGCCGGCAATCGCTCCCGCATAGCCGCCGGCAACAGGCCGAGGAACACCCGTCTAAGCGCGCGCCAGCCGGTGCCGAGCATCAGCACGATGACGCCGACGGCAAACAGCGCCAACGCCGTCAGGCTCGAAGCCTCGAAGCCCGCCCGCCAGGTCAGCGTGTAGATCGCCGCGCCGAGCGAGATCAGGCCGGCGGTGACGAAGGCGCGTCGATCGATCACGATGCCGATCACCATCAGGATCGCGACGAGCGCCACCGCAATCGCCGCCTCGCGGCCGCCCGGCTCCTTGGCCCACCAGAATCCGCCCTGCCAGCCAAGCGTGACGCCGAAGGCGGCAAACAATAGCGCCGGAGCGGCCGCCAGATGCAGCCAGAATGCGACATCGGAGCGCCGTGTCAGCCGCCTCGGGTCGCGCAGGTCGAAGGCCATCGCGGTGGCGAACAGGCCGAGCGCGGCGGCAAGCGCAACGATGCCGAGGAGCGGCCCGGCCGCCGCAAGCGCCTGGCGGCCGCCATAGGCGGATTCCAGCAGCGCCGCGAGAATGAAGAAAACGAACAGGAACGCGGTGCCGATCATTGCCGCCAGCGCTACCGGAACGCGGTAGCGCCAGTAGAACGGCGCGAGAATGCCGGGCAGCAGGAGAAACACGACGCTGGCGACCGCGCTGTCGCCCGATCCTTCGAGCCGGCTTGCGACGAGCGGCGCGACGATCGCCGCCGCCGAGACAACGTACGCGACTGTCAGCGCAAAGGCCGGCAGCGCCAAGCGCTGGATGCGGACCAGGAATTCGGCGAGTACGATCGTAGCGAGCAGCACCTCGGGGGCGCCGTTTGCGAAGTCGAAAGGCAACGGCGCAAGGCCCCACAGGCCGGCAAGTGCGGCAACAATACCGATCGTGATCAGCACGTCGTGGAAGCCGCGCACGAAGCGTGGCGCTTCTGAGGCTTCCTCCGGCCGGTAGGTATCGTCATCGGCCGGCAGGTCGAGTTCGCTCAGCACCGAGACCCGCGCCGGTTCGCCCGCAAACATTGCCGCCAGTTGCTGGCGCTGGTCGGCGGAAATGACGCCACGCTGCAAGGCTTCGGCGAGGACATGTTCGGGCGTGCGCATCAACGGAAATCCCCGGCAGATCGCGCCATGCTGCATGCCGCCGCCAAGAGGTCAAGTTCGCGCAACTTGATCTGCGTCATGGGCGCGATCACAAGCGCCGGTAGATTGACGCGATGAACGAGGCTTCCGGCGGCCCCCCAACCAAGCTGCACCGCACGCTGACGCTGCCCTGGCTGATCTCCTACGGCGTCGGGGTGACGGTCGGCGCCGGCATCTTCGCGCTGATCGGCGAAATCCTGCTGCTTGCCGGCGACGCGGCACCGATGTCGTTCCTGATTGCCGGCGCGGTCGCGGGAGCAACCGCGGTTTCGTACGCGCTGCTGGTGCGCGTCTATCCGGTCGCCGGCGGCGACGCTGTGTTCGTTTCGCGCGGCATCGGCCCGTTCTTCGGCCGCCTGGCCGGCATCGCGGTTGCCGCCATCGGCGTCATCTCCAGCGCGGTCATCGCGCTTGCGTTCGCGGGTTACGCCGGCACGCTGATCCCCCTGCCCCAGCCTGTACTGGTGACGGTCGTGGTCGCAGGCCTTGCCGCACTGGCGTGCTGGGGCGTGCGCGAAAGCGTGGCTTTTGCCGCGGGCATCACGATTCTGGAGGTCGGCACGCTGATCGTCGTGATCGCGGCCGGCATCCCGCTGCTTTCCGACCTGCCGGCAGCGACGGCGATTGCCGGATTCGACACTGGCTTGGCGAGCATGGCGCCGGTCATGGCGGGCGCGCTGATCGCCTTCTTCGCCTTTATCGGCTTCGAGGACATCGAGAACCTGGCCGAGGAGACGATCGAGCCGGAACGCGCGGCGCCGCGCGCGATCCTGTGGACGCTAGTAATCACTGTAGTTCTCTATGTGCTGCTGGCACTGGTCGCGATCAGTGCCCCCGGCCGCGAGGAGATTACGGGCTCGCAAGCCCCGCTCGCGATCCTGTTCGAGCAGACCACCGGCATCGACCGCGCGCCGGTTGCCGCGATGGCGGCGATCGCCATGGTCAACGGCATTCTCGTCCAGATCCTGATGGGCGCGCGTACGCTCTACGGCATGGCGCACGAGCGCCTGTTGCCGATGTGGTTCGGCGCGGTCCTTGATTCCCGGCGCACGCCGGCCCGCGCCACGATCGCGGTCGCGGGCCTGACCCTGATTCTTGCGCTCGCCTTTCCGCTGGTCCGCCTCGCCGAGGCGACGAGCCTGATCGTCCTGACAGTCTTTGCACTGGTCAACCTGTCGCTCTATGCGCTCGGTGCACGCAACGCGCATGCTTCATTGCGGCGTTGGCGCCACTGGGGTCTGTTCGGCGCCGCGCTTTGCCTGGCGATTTTCGGCTGGACCGTCGCCACCAGCCTGAACGTCGCCGACTGACGGGGGGGTCGCGCAGAATTCACTTGCCGCCGCCACCGTGGAAACGCAGTCTCGCCGGCAATGAATACCCAGACTCACGTCCTATTGGGCGCCGCGATTTTCGGCCGCAAGGCGCCGGCCGTGGCCTGGGCCGGCGCGGCCGGTGGCATCATTCCCGACCTGCCAATGTATTTCATCGTCGCCACGTTGCGGGCGCTCGGCTACAGTCTCAGCGATATCTTCGATCGCTTGTATTGGAGCGACTGGTGGCAAATCGCCAACTCCATCGGCCACAATTTCTGGCTCTGGGGCGGGCTTGCGGTTGGGTCCGGCTTGTTGTTGCGCAAACGCGCGTATCGCGGCGCCATTACGCTGACTTCGCCGCCCTTCGTGTTCGCGCTTTCGGCCTCGGCGCTCTTGCATTCGGCGATCGACAT
>Ga0214472_10006908_pt1 | contig 11902 bp, 10 predicted proteins | sample RVTome_6_FD_207662 | JGI IMG/M metagenome (GOLD analysis project Ga0214472, IMG submission 207662) | Soil microbial communities from uranium-contaminated site in the Upper Colorado River Basin, Wyoming, United States - RVT140D175 | ecosystem: Environmental > Terrestrial > Soil > Contaminated >...
GAGGGGGCTAGGCTCAGCACGGTGATGAGGGCGATGATCTGGACGATCTGATCGGTCAGCCCGAAATTATCGGCCAGATCGACCTTGATGGTATCGGCAAAGGCCGGGCCTGTGATCGCAAAGGCGAGCATGATGCCGATAAGGCCAAGGAGAACAGGGCCCCCGCGCCGTGTGAGGTGATTGAGTGTCGTCCTCATGCGCGGTGTTCCTTGATGAATTTGACAATCTTTTGAGCTGGTGTTGCCTGGGTCCCCGTTGCTTCAGTGACTTCGGGAACCGTCGGGGCGTCGATACCGGATTCGATCAGCAGATCCTGTTCGCCGCCCAGCAACACAAGATGTTCGAGATTGTCGCGGCGCATCAGTACCAGGCGATGTTTGGCGTCGATGACCTTGATTTCCACAATCGATAAACGCTTCTGATTGCCGGTTGCGACCATGCCGCCGTTGGCGAGGCCCAGTTTTTTTGCGGCATAGGCGCAGAGGCCGATCAGTCCAACGACGAGAACCAGCGACGCAACGAAGCGGAAAATTTCGGAGAGTTCCATGTGCATGCCCAAAACACTTGATGTCCCAAGACGGGTCACCGATAGGGCATAATTTGCCGTGTCATGTTTAATGGCGGGTTAATGCCTGTGAGAAAGCTGGAATTTGGTGGTTACCCAAATATTGAGCCACTAGGTCATTTTTGCCGCGTTAGGAGGATTTTAACTCTGACGGCGGAAACTGAGTTTAGCCATCAAGGAATGTTTGGCCCGAATTTGATGAATTGAGACAGGTGTGTTCGCGCCCAAGAAGGGCAGGACGGGGTCTCATCAAGTGGGCACATTGATATGGCGATCGGCGATCTCCCCCTTCTTTCGATGATGAAGCAACGGCTGCATTGGCTCTCTGAGCGGCAGCAGGTTTTGTCTGAAAATGTGGCGAATGCGAATACGCCCGGATATGAGGCAAAAGACCTCAAGAAACTCGATTTTGGCGCGATGGTTGATGCGAGTGGTCCGACGCTGGCGCCGGTCGCCACTGATGCAAAGCATATCGGGACGCCAGTGGCTGGCTCTGGTGCGGGCGCGGGAATGTCGCTTGGACAGGCGCGTGGTGGCGAGGTGACCAAGGCTGCCGATTTTGAAACGTCACCGACGGGCAACTCGGTGACGCTTGAAGACGAGATGGTGAAAGTGGCCCAAAACCAGATGGATTATGAAGAGGTGACCTCGCTCTACAACAAGAGCATGGGGCTCCTTCGCATTGCGATTGGTCGCTAGGAGAGGATTGAATGATGACGGGCATGGATCTTCTGAAGTCAATGATGGTGGCAGCCTCTGGTCTGAAAGCCCAGAGCGGTCGGATGCGCGTCATTGCCGAAAATATCGCCAACGCAGATTCGACGGGGAAGACTCCGGGCGCTGATCCCTATCGCCGCAAGATTCCGACATTTGAGGATAGTCTCAATCGTGAGGTAGGTGCTGACACGGTGCAGCTTGGGCGTCCGATGCTCGACCAAAGTGCTTTCAAGCTCAAATACATGCCTGGGCATCCGGCAGCCGATGCCAATGGCTACGTCAAGATGCCGAATGTCGATGGTCTCGTTGAGGCCATGGACATGCGCGAAGCGCAGCGCAGCTATGAGGCGAACCTCAATCTTATCACCGCCTCGCGCCGCATGATTTCGCAGACAATCGATATTTTGAAGAAATAGTGAACTCGGGAGCTGACGCGATATGGCTATTCCTGCAGCAGCATTAAACGCTTACGCACAAGCGGCCCGTATGGGCGGCAATACGTCAACCGCGGCGAGCGGTATGGCGAAAGATGCCGTGGGCGGCGGCGGCTTTGGGGACTTTCTTGAAAAAGCCATCGACAGCACGGTGGATGCCAGCAAGGCGAGCGAACGGCAGATGGCGGTTTCGACAGCGGGGAATAGCGGAAGCAATCTGATTGACGTTGTGACGGCTGTATCGCAAGCCGAAACCACTTTGCAGACAGTCGTGGCCGTGCGCGACAAGGTGATTGCCGCCTATCAGGACATTATCAAGATGCCGATCTGAGGCGGCTGGCTTCAATCGGGTAATGGTTCAACGACAATATAATAGACGTAATGAGGGGCGTGGATAAATGACTGGACCTGAAGTGGTCGATCTGGCGCGACAGAGCATTTATGTGATGCTGGAGATTGCAGCGCCGATGATGATTGTTGCGCTTGTGGTCGGTGTCGCCATTGCGCTTCTGCAAGCCTTGACCCAGGTGCAGGAAATGACCTTGGTCTTTGTGCCCAAAATTGTCGCCATCTTTCTGGTTTTGCTGCTCGCTCTGCCGTTCATGGGGCAGGCGATGGCCAGCTATATGAATCTCATCGCGCAAAAAATTGTTGCCGGTTAGGCCTTGAAATTGAGGTCCGCAGGAGCGCCCGCGCATGATAGGCATTGATTTTCTTCCCCAGACAGCTTTCGTGTTCATGATGGTTTTCGCCCGTCTGGGATCGATGGTCATGCTCATGCCAGCACTTGGCGAAGTGGCTGTGCCTGCGCAAATCCGCGTTATTTTGGCGCTGACTCTTTCTGCCATCATGTTTCCGCTGGTGGCTGATGCCTATTCCGCCATTCCGCCGACCATCCCCGGTCTGGCGATGGCGATCACTTACGAAGTTTTGATAGGGATTTTTATCGGCATGGCGTCGCGGCTTGCGATGAGTGCCTTGCATGTGGCTGGCAATATCATCGCTCTCCAGACCGGCCTGGCGTTTGCGCAGAATGTCGATCCGACGCAGGGCACGCAGGGCGCGCTTGTTTCCAGTTTTTTGTCGATGCTCGCCATTACGCTGATTTTTGTAACGGGTCTGCATCATCTTTTGATTGCAGCGATGCGCGACAGCTACGTGCTTTTTCATCCGGGGGATATTTTTCCGTCGGGTGATTTTCTTGAACTGGCCGTCAAGATGGTCTCGGGTGCCTTTGTGCTTGGCCTGCAGCTTGCCTCGCCGTTCCTTGTTTTCGGGCTGGTTTTCTATATCGGCATCGGTCTGCTTTCCAAACTTATGCCGCAAATCCAGATTTTCTTCATCGCCATGCCTGCCAATATCGGGCTTGGCCTGTCACTTATGCTGTTGATCCTGGGGGCCATGATGACGTGGTTTCTTCAGTATTTTGAGCAGTCCGTGACCATGTTCACTCATTGACGCACAGGAAAAAGCGGCATGTCTGAACAGAGCGATCAGGAAAAAACAGAAGAACCGACCGGGCGAAAACTTGAGAAAGCGCGCGAAGAAGGCGACATCGTCAAAAGTCAGGAGGTCAACTACTGGTTCGTGATGATGGGCGGCGCGCTGGCGGTGGCCATGATGGGCAATTCGCTGGCGCATTCGATGCTCGATACGCTGCGTGTTTTTATCGCGTCGCCGCAGGATATTCCGATGGACCGGGATCATTTGCGTCTGGTTGTGTTGCATGTCGGGGGGATTATTTTCGGCGCGCTGTCCCTGCCGCTTGGTATTCTGGTGGTCTCGGCGATAGCGGGGAATGTCGTTCAGAACATGCCCGTATTCTCGGCCAAGAGCCTCATGCCGAGCTTCTCGAAGATTTCACCCAAACAGGGGCTTGAACGGATGTTCGGCGCGAAAAGCGTCATGAATTTGCTCAAGAGCGTAATCAAATTTGCTGTTGTTGGCGGCGTGGTGACGATGATCGTCTGGCCTGATCGCAATCAATTGCCATTGATGATGACCTGGGATGTTTCTTTGCTTTTGCCCGCCGTTCGGACGATGGCGCTCAAGATGTTTGGCGGCGTCATTTCCGTTATGACAATCATCGCGATACTGGATTATCTGTTTGAATATTTCCAGTGGATGAAAAAACAGCGCATGTCGCTGCAGGAAATCAAGGATGAGCACAAGCAGATGGAAGGCGACCCGAAGATCAAGGGACGTCTGCGCCAACTGCGTATCGAGCGTAGCCGTCGTCGGATGATGGCTGACGTGCCCAAGGCCAGTGTTGTGATCATGAACCCGACCCATTATGCGGTTGCGCTGAAATATGAAAAAGGCATGGGCGCGCCGGTTTGCGTTGCCAAGGGCATGGATGCGCTGGCGCTGCGCATTCGCGCGCTGGCCGAGGAAAGCGGTGTGACGGTGGTCGTCAATCCGCCTTTGGCGCGTGCGCTTCATGCGTCGGTTGAGCTTGATCAGGAAGTGCCACCTGAACATTACAAGGCGGTTGCCGAGGTGATTGGCTATGTCATGCGTCTTAAGGCTAAAATTGGTGGCCGACGAAGCGCCTGATGATTCGCCTCGCTCCACAAAATGATCCGTCAAATGGCTATAGTTGTGCACGGGTTGGTCGGCGCATGTAAGCTGACGAAAACCGCGCTGGGTGAGGGCGTAGCCGATGAGCGAGATTCCTGTGGAAATTTCTGAGGCGAATGCCGGATTGAAGGGCGTCGAACGCGGGTTCGGCGAGGCCGACACGTCGCGTCGTTCGAGGCTGGCGAGCGGGTTTGGAGGCTGGTCCAGAAACCGGGTTGTGGTGGTTGCCGCTGTTGCCATCGGCACCGCGGCGACGGTGGCCGATCTTTTTCATGTTCATCTTTTTGGGGTCAGCGGCGGGTTGACGCTGGCGGGGCTGCTGATTGCGGCGGCCATGATGATGTCGGCTTTAAGTTCCTCACTGGCGCGCGATCCCAGTCGGGTGTCGGAGGTGGCCAGCGAGGCGCTGGATATGCTGCCAGACCCTTGTTTTGTAGTGGACAGGCGCGGGGCCGTTTTGTTTGCCAATGAGGCCTATCGCGGTCTTTTGGGCACGGTCAATGAGGAGCGTCCGCAGCCGCTGGAGCGAGTGCTGGCCGGGCGCAATGAGCTTGCCGAAGTCGTTTTTCGGCTGGCGCAAGCCGGGCGGACGGGCTTTGGGGCGGAGGAAGAAATCAGATTTGCGCCGCGAGCGGGTCTTGGTGAACGGGCGTATAAAGTCGTTGTGAGGCCGCTGGGCGGGCAGGCGGGCGGCGCAGTCTGGCTGTTGCGGGACGTGACGTCGGAGCGCGAAAGGCTGGGGCAGGTCGAACAGGAATGGACGCGCGTTCATTCGTTTATTTCCGGCACGCCCATTGGCTTTTATGCCGCTCATCCCAGCGGTGAGTTTAATTATGTTAATGCAAAGCTGGCGGGCTGGTTAGGGATCAGCGAGGGATTTCAGGGACCGCAACCTGTGAAGATGGCGGATGTTCTCAGCGGCGATACGGCGGTGCTGAACCGGGGTGTGGAAGGCGACGGCGCGGTTGTCGTGGATGTGGATATGCGCCGTGCTGATGGTCAGGTGAACCCGGTTCGTATTATTCAATCCCAGGTGCCCGGCGTTGGGGGCAAGGGGGTGATGAAATGGGGCATCATTCTTGACCGCACAACGGGAGACAAGGCTGAAGAAAACGCGCGGGATGCGGAAATGCGCTTTGCGCGTTTCTTCAATAATGCGCCCGTGGGCATTGCAACCGTTGATGCCGATGGCCGCATCGACAATGCCAATAGCGCTTTTCTGGCCTACGTGGGGGACGGGGTCGAGCGCGGCACTGTTCTTGCCAATCTTGTCCTTGCAGAAGATCAGCGGAGCGTCAAAGAAGGATTGGCGGCTTGTCGCGCAGGGCGAACCTCTATTCCCGCGGTTGAAGTGCGGTTGGCGCGTAATTCCGAGTGCGTGGGCCTGCTCTATTTCAGTCGGGTCGATGTGGAAGAGGGCGCGAGTTCGACGGTTGTTTATTTCATCGACGCGACGGAACAGAAGTCGCTGGAATTGCAATTTGCGCAGTCGCAGAAGATGCAGGCGATCGGGCAGCTTGCGGGCGGTGTGGCGCATGATTTCAATAATCTGCTTACCGCCATTATTGGCTTTTGTGACCTGCTGCTGGCGCGGCATCAGGCGGGCGATCCCTCCTTTGCCGATGTCATGCAGATCAAGCAGAACGCCAATCGCGCGGCCAATCTGACGCGGCAATTGCTGGCCTTCTCGCGGCGGCAGACGCTGCGGCCCAAGGTGTTGTCGCTGACCGACGCGCTGGCCGAATTGCAGAACCTGCTGTCGCGGTTGCTGACCGAAAAGGTTGAACTCAAGATCGTGCATGGTCGCGATCTGGGGCTTGTGAAGGTTGATCAGAACCAGCTTGAACAAGTCATTATGAACCTCGCCGTCAACGCGCGTGACGCCATGCCTGATGGTGGCAAGCTGACGATTCGCACGGCCAATGTGTCGGAGGAGGATTCACGCGCGCTTGACCATGCGCTGATGCCTCCGGCGGAATATCTGCTTATCGAAGTGACAGACACGGGCAGCGGTATTCCGAAGGAAAATCTCGGCAAGATTTTCGAGCCCTTCTATACGACCAAGGACCCGAGCAAGGGGACGGGGCTTGGGCTTTCCACCGTCTATGGCATCGTCAAGCAGACGGGCGGGTTCATCTTCCCCTATTCCACGATGGGCAAGGGAACGGCTTTCCGAATCTATCTGCCGCGCTATTTCGAAACGGCTGCGGAAGCCAAGGCCGAAGCGGAAGCCAAGGCGGCCGAAGCGCTGCCCGAAACGGCTGATCTCACCGGCAAGGGGACGATCTTGCTGGTCGAGGACGAGGACGCGGTGCGGACTTTTGCGGCGCGTGCCCTGGCAACCCGTGGCTATGACGTGCTGCAGGCTGACAGCGGCGAGGCGGCGCTCGCTATCGTTGAAGAACATGAGGGAAAGATTGATCTCATCGTCTCGGATGTCGTGATGCCCAATATGGATGGGCCGACGCTGATCCGTGAGCTGGCGGGCAAGCTGCCCGGCGTGAAAATCATCTTCGTGTCAGGTTACGCGGAGGACGCTTTCGCCAAGAGTCTTGACCCGGCGCAGGAATTTCATTTCCTGCCCAAGCCCTTTTCGCTCAAGCAACTGGCCGCCGCCGTCAAGGATGTGATGAAGGGCTGAGGCGATTCCCTCTGGTTCTGGGGATATGCGGTATGTTTAGGGGTGAACACTTGCGGAACTTGAGCTATTTTTACATTTACTTTCAATGACTTAAAATTTTCCTTGTGAACCAGAACAAAAGAGGTACATTAACCGATAATTGCTTCAGCGTAGTCCGTATGAAATAAGGGGAACCAGATGACGAAGAACGTGGTGCAGCTCTCGGATAAGGGCGACAAAGGCAGTATGGACAAGCAGAAAGCTCTTGAAGCCGCGCTCAGCCAGATCGAGCGTTCGTTCGGTAAAGGCTCGATCATGCGGCTTGGCAAGAGCGAGCAGTTGGTTGAGATAGAATCCATTTCGACAGGTTCGCTGGGCCTTGATATTGCGCTGGGGATCGGCGGTCTGCCGCGCGGTCGCGTGATTGAGATTTATGGCCCTGAATCTTCGGGCAAGACGACGCTGGCGCTTCAGACCATTGCTGAAGCCCAGAAAACGGGTGGTGTTTGCGCCTTTATTGACGCGGAACATGCGCTTGATCCCGTTTATGCCCGTAAATTGGGTGTTCAGCTTGATGATCTGTTGATTTCGCAGCCCGATACGGGTGAGCAGGCGCTGGAGATTTGCGACACGCTGGTGCGCTCTGGGGCGGTTGATGTGCTGGTGGTGGACTCGGTCGCGGCCTTGACGCCCCGGGCTGAGCTTGAAGGCGAGATGGGCGACAGCCTGCCGGGTTTGCAGGCGCGGCTGATGAGCCAGGCGCTGCGCAAGCTCACAGGTTCGATTTCAAAGTCGAACACGATGGTCATTTTCATTAACCAGATCCGCATGAAAATCGGCGTCATGTTTGGTAGCCCGGAGACGACAACGGGCGGTAACGCCTTGAAATTCTACGCTTCTGTTCGCCTCGACATTCGCCGTATCGGTGCCATCAAGGAGCGTGACGAAGTGGTGGGAAATCAGACCCGCGTGAAAGTGGTGAAGAACAAGGTGGCCCCGCCGTTCAAACAGGTCGAGTTCGACATCATGTATGGCGAGGGCATTTCGAAAATGGGTGAGCTTGTCGATCTGGGTGTGAAAGCCGGGATTGTTGAGAAATCGGGCTCCTGGTTCTCCTATAACAGCACGCGCATTGGTCAGGGTCGGGAAAACTCCAAGACTTTCCTGCGCGAGAATCCGGAAATGGCGGCCGAGATCGAGGCGGCTATCCGCGGCAATGCGGGCCTTATCGCCGAGCAGATCCTGCAAGGGGATATCGAGCCTGAGTCCGATGGCGATGAGAGCGATGGCGACATGGAGGCGAGTGCGTAAACACTCGTGTTCAACTCGGAATGCATGTGTTTCCTGCAAGCATTCGAGCCTTTTCAAGTGTTTTTCTGCCTGAGTGCAAGAGGCGGCGTCGGGGTCCCCACCGGCGCCGTTTTGCTGTCTGGAGCGGGGCCTGACTTTTCGGGTGGGAGGCTCCCAAAACCGGGGATTGGCTATTGCCGGGGATTTCTAGACAGGGGCAAGGGTGAAAGGTAAAAGCTGGTAACAGTTTGCTGTCTTGTGCGGGGGCTCCTATCGGGATGCCCGGCGGGACGGGGTATAAGTTTTTGAGCGAGATATACGGAATGGCCGGCCTCAACGAGATCCGCAGCACCTATCTGGACTTCTTCAAAAAGAATGGCCATGAGGTTGTCCCCTCGGGCTCCCTTGTTCCCAACAATGATCCGACATTGCTTTTCACCAATGCGGGCATGGTGCCGTTCAAGAATGTTTTCACCGGTCAGGAAAAGCGTCCCTATGTGCGCGCGACTTCATCGCAGAAATGCGTGCGGGCGGGTGGCAAGCATAATGATCTCGACAATGTGGGTTATACGGCGCGGCATCACACATTCTTTGAGATGCTCGGGAATTTTTCGTTTGGCGATTATTTCAAACCCGAAGCCATTGAATTTGCCTGGAATCTGATCACCAGGGAATTCGGTCTGCCGAAGGATCGGCTGCTCACGACTGTCTATCATGATGATGATGAGGCGCATGGGCTGTGGAAGAAGATCGCTGGATTGAACGACAGCCAGATCATCCGTATTTCCACGACGGATAATTTCTGGTCGATGGGTGAGACGGGACCTTGCGGCCCGTGCTCTGAAATCTTCTTCGATCATGGCCCGGAGATTCCCGGTGGTCCGCCCGGCAGCGCGGATGAAGATGGCGACAGGTTCATCGAAATCTGGAACCTCGTATTCATGCAATATGACCAGGTGGCCGCAGGCGATCGGCGATCCCTGCCCAAGCCGTCGATCGACACGGGCATGGGGCTCGAACGGATCGCCGCCGTGCTGCAAGGTACGCATGACAATTACGCGACGGACCTGATGCGGGCGCTGATTGTGGCAAGCGCGGAAGCGTCGAGAACCGATCCGGACGGCCCTCATGCGGTGAGCCATCGGGTGATCGCGGATCATCTGCGTTCAAGCTCTTTTCTGATTGCCGATGGTGTCATGCCGTCGAACGAAGGCCGTGGCTATGTGCTGCGCCGGATCATGCGCCGTGCCATGCGCCATGTGCAGTTGCTGGGTGTGAGCGAGCCGTTGATGTGGCGTCTCGTGCCAGCCCTTGTGCGGCAGATGGGCGATGCCTATCCCGAATTGCGCCGCGCCGAAGCGTTGGTCACCGAAACGCTGAAGCTTGAGGAACGCCGCTTCCGCGAGACGCTGGTGCGTGGGCTGAAACTGCTTGAGGAAGAAGAGCTGAAACTCGGCAGCTCGAAAGTGCTGCCGGGCGATGTCGCTTTCCGGCTTTACGATACATATGGTTTTCCGCTTGATCTGACACAGGATGCGCTGCGCCCCAAGGGTATTCAGGTGGAACAGGCGGGCTTTGACAAGGCAATGGCAAAGCAGCGCGAAGATGCGCGTGCCGCCTGGTCGGGTTCGGGCCAGAAGGCGACGGAGACGGTGTGGTTTGAATTGCGCGAGAAGCTCGGCGCGAGCGAATTCCTCGGCTATGAAAATGAAACGGCGGAAGGCAAGGTCGTGGGGCTGGTGGTTGATGGCGCGTCGGTGACGACGGTGGCTGCCGGGCGCGAAGCTGCGATCATTACCAATCAAACGCCTTTCTATGGTGAGTCCGGCGGTCAGGTCGGCGACACAGGCGTGCTCTTCAGCAGCGGAGGAGCGGAGTTTGTTGTCAATGATACGTTGAAAAAGCTCGGCGATATGGTCGTGCATTTCGGGACGCTCCAGCGCGGCGCGTTGAGCGTTGGTGATGTCGTCGAGATGAAGGTCGATCATGCGCGGCGCTCGGCGACGCGGGCCAACCATTCGGCGACGCATCTGTTGCATGAGGCTCTGCGCCGGGTGCTGGGCGAGCATGTGACGCAGAAGGGTTCCATGGTCGGGCCGGATCGGTTGCGTTTTGACTTCAGTCATCCCAAGCCCATGAGCGCGGAAGAGATCGGCGAAGTGGAGGCCATCGTCAATCGTGTGGTGCGCCAGAACCGCGATGTGACGACGCGGTTGATGACGCCGGATGAAGCGATTGAAGCGGGCGCGCTGGCGCTCTTTGGCGAAAAATATGGCGATGAGGTGCGCGTGCTCGCGATGGGCCTCAATGAAGATGATCTGGGTACGGATGGAAAATCCTATTCCGTCGAACTATGCGGCGGCACGCATGTGCACCGCGTGGGCGATATTGCCATTTTCAAGATCGTGAGTGAGAGCGCGGTTGCGTCGGGCGTTCGGCGCATTGAGGCTCTGACGGCGGAAGGGGCACGGCTTTATCTTGTGGAGCAGGACCGGTTGCTGCGTGAGGCGGCGGGTGCGTTGAAGATTGCGGCCGAGGATTTGCCGCTGCGCGTGGCCTCGCTGATGGATGAGCGCAAGCGGCTTGATCGCGAATTGAACGAAGCGAAGAAGAAGCTCGCGATGGGCGGCGGCGCGGCGTCGGGCGGTGAGGGGGCGTCTGGTGAAGAAGAAATTCCCGGTGGTAAATTCATCTATCGCGTTTTGTCGGGTATCAGCCCCAAGGACCTGAAAGGTCTGGTCGATCAGGCCAAGGCGACGGCACCGGATTCTGTGATCGCATTCGGGACGCAGGATGAAGAAGGAAAGGGTGCGTTGGTCGTCGGGGTAAGCGGTGCCATGCTCACCTCCAACAATTCGGGTGATCTGGTGCGTATCGGTGTCGTGCCTTTGGGAGGCAAGGGTGGTGGCGGGCGCCCTGACATGGCGCAAGGCGGCGGCCCGGATGGATCGAAACTGGTCGAAGCGGTCAAGGCGGTCAAGGAGGCGATCAAGGCCCCTGCGTGAAAGCGCTGAGTGGCGGCGATCGCGGTGCCCCCCCACCCGAAAATTCGGCAGGCGAAGAAGACTCGGCGGGAATTTAGTCCACCGGACTAAATTCTGACCCGCCTCACCCCCACGAGGGGGAGGTGAGGAAGACTCGGCGGGAATTTAGTTCACTGGACTAAATTCTGATCCGCCTCACCTCCACGAGGGGGAGGTGGAGAAGAGTGGCAATCCGGCCATCCGCGTTTTTGGTTTGGTGGAAGGCAAGACGTGGATACGCGGATCAAGTCCGCGCATGACGGTTTTTTATAGGGGCGATGGCGGTGCCCCCATCCGAAAATTCGGCAGGTGAGGAAGACTCGGCGGGAATTTAGTTCACTGGACTAAATTCTGATCCGCCTCACCCCCGCGAGGGGGAGCTTGATCCGGCCATCCGCGTTTTTGGTTTGGCGGAAGGCAAGACGTGGATACGCGGATCAAGTCCGCGCATGACGGGTTTTTTATAGGGGCGATAGTGGTGCCCCACCCGAAAGTTCGGCAGGCGAAGAAGACTCGACGGGAATTTAGTCCACCGGACTAAATTCTGATCCGCCTCACCTCCACGAGGGGGGAGCTTGATCCGGCCATCCGCGTTTTTGGTTTGGCGGAAGGCAAGACGTGGATACGCGGATCAAGTCCGCGCATGACGGTTTTTTATAGGGGCGATGGTGTG
>Ga0214472_10006910_pt1 | contig 11901 bp, 10 predicted proteins | sample RVTome_6_FD_207662 | JGI IMG/M metagenome (GOLD analysis project Ga0214472, IMG submission 207662) | Soil microbial communities from uranium-contaminated site in the Upper Colorado River Basin, Wyoming, United States - RVT140D175 | ecosystem: Environmental > Terrestrial > Soil > Contaminated >...
GCACACCTTCCGGCCATGATGAATGATCTGGTGCGAATAGCCAATCCAGCGTTCCCGCGGCAGAATCTTCATCAGATCCCGCTCGATCTTCTTCGGGTCTGTCTGTTTCGTCAGGTCGAGGCGGCCCGAGATGCGCTGCACGTGCGTATCGACAACGACGCCGACCGCTTTCTTGAACCACACGCCAAGCACGACATTCGCGGTCTTGCGCGCCACGCCGGGCAGTTTCAGGAGATCGTCCATTTCGCCGGGAACTTCGCCGCCGTGATCCGCAAGAATCGCTTGAGCGGCGCCGATCAACGACTTCGCCTTGTTGCGGTAGAATCCCGTCGACTGAATCTCGCGTTCGAGCGCTTCCTGGGGCACGTTTGCCATGTCGTGTACAGTGGGAAGCTTCTGAAACAGACCCGGCGTCACGATGTTGACCCGCACATCGGTACACTGCGCCGAAAGAATCGTCGCCACCAATAGTTGCCAAGCGGATTTGTGATGCAGGGCGCATTCGGCGTTCGGGTAGTCTTTGTCAAGACGCCGCAGAATGGTTGCTACCCGTTGCTTCCGCGTCTCGGCGTTACGCGGTTTTAGCACCTTGGTCATACATCGATTCGGACTCGCGCGGTAACTGCGTTGCTGGAGGGCCTGTGGGGAGCCGCGCAACGGCTCATGCTACAGTTGACCCAATCGCCGGAGGGCTAAAAAGCGATCATAGCATGGCATCCTCGAAGTCGCTTTTCATCCTCGGTCTGGCTCTCGCTGTTCTCTCGCCGTCGGTCGTCGGGTCGTTCCATTTTGACGATTACTATATGCTGGACGACCCTGTCGTGCAGGCCTCATCGGGCTGGTGGGAGGTTTTTCGGCTGGACCGCACACGGCCGCTGATTTACTTCACCTTTTGGTTGAACTATCAGCTCGGAGGCGTTGATCCTCTGGGGTACCATCTCTTCAATTTGCTTCTCCATCTAGCCGTGGTTTGGGCTGCGTGGCGGGTCTTCAGCGAGATTGCGAGCGAGCGCATCGCTTGGCTGGCAACGGGGATCATGGCGCTTCACCCGGTCCAGACCGAGGCCGTCAGCTACGTTTTCGGCCGCGCTACCATGCTGGCCGCCCTCTTTTGCTTGCTTTGTTGGAAGGCTTGGATCGAAAACCGGCATGGGCGCGCAGTGGTGTGGTTCGCGTTGGCGTTGTTGGCCAAAGAGGAAGCGGCGGCGTTTCCGATCTTTCTTGTGGCCTATGAATACGCTTATCGCGGGCACAGGGGTCGGCCCCGGCCGGAGTGGCTGCGGGCGTGGTCAATCATGTTTGCGCTCTGCGCGGCGGCCACGGCGCGGCTGGTATACGTCGCGTCGGTGACCCCCGGGGCCGGGGCGTTGTTCGACCTGGGAGGCATCACGCCTTGGAGCTACCTGTTGACGCAAGCGCGCGTCGTTTGGCTCTACCTGCGGTTGCTGATTGTACCCGTGGGATTGAATTTCGACCGCGATGTTGCGCTGTCTGCCGGATTCGATACGGTTACCTTGGCGGCGTGGGCCGGACTGCCGGCGCTGATTGCCGTGGCCGGTTGGCGCGTGCGGAAGCATCGAGCGTGGTTTTGGCTGCTCGGCGGACTGATCCTGCTGCTGCCCACGTCGAGTTTTCTACCGCTTGGGGATTTGGCGGCTGAGCGGCGCCTTTATCTGCCCCTGATTAGCCTGGCGCTGGGACTCGGCGCGCTGCTGGCGAGGGCGCCACTGCCGGCCGGGGTGATTGTGCTTCTCGTTGCGGGCGGGCTGAGCGCGCAGCGTTCGCTGGTCTACCAGACCGAGGAATCGTTGTGGCGGAACACGGCCGAGAAATCCCCGCGCAAGGTGCGTCCTCAATTGCAGCTCGCGAGGGCGCTGGGCGCCGCTGAGCCCGCGCGCCATGAAGAACAACTGGCGGTGCTGGAGCGCGCGCAGGCGCTTGCTCCAAGCGACGCGGAGGTGGCGACGGAGTTGGGTGTGTTCTATTTGCGGAAGGACGATGCGGCGCGTGCGGAAGGATTATTCGCGGCCGCGATCGAGAGCGTCGGACGTACGCCGGCGGCATTGACGAACTGGGGCGCGGCTCGATTCATGCTCGGTGACCGCGCGAGCGCGGTCGAGGCATTTCGCGAGTCGCTCGACCAAGACCCGTGCTTCTTTGATGCGCGCAACAACCTGCTCGCCGTCTATCGGCGTGAAGGCGATTTGGCCTTGGCCGCCCGCACCGCGCAATTGCCGCGGGATTGTCGTCTTCCGGAGCGGCAACGCGAGGCGCTGGCGCTGGCAAGGGATGAGATAGCGTCCCAGCAACGGTAGCGCGGCGGGCCTCGTAGCCTATTTTTGTGAGAAGGAGAAGCTGAACATGGAACGACGTGATTGGATGCAAGCGATGTTGGCGGGCGGCGCCGGGTTGGCGGCGGCGAGCGCCGGCGCACAGACCGGAGTGCATATGCCCGCGACACATGCGAACCAGGATTCGGAAGTCTACATCGAGCGCGATCAGCCAGGGCGGCCGCACGACGGCAAGGTGCTGGTGGCGATTCAGCCGCACAACGACGACATGCCGATTTATTGCGCCGGCGCGGCGGCAAAGCTGATGAAGGAGGGATACACGGGCTACCTCATCCGAACAACGAACGATGAACAGCCCGGTCCCGGCACGCTGGCCGATACGAACAAGGCGAATGAGATCGACAATTACGAAGTTGGGCGGGTGATGGGTTTCAAAAAAGTGTACGACCTGGGCTATCGCAACCACCGCATGGACGATGTCTCGATCGTCGAGGTGCGGGCGAGGCTGATCTTCCTGTTTCGGCTGCTGAAGGCGGATACGATCATCAGCTACGACACGTGGGGACACTACGACCGCAACCCGGATCATTGGACGACGGCGCGGGCGGTGGAGTCGGCGCTTTGGATGGCGGGCGGCGGCAAGAATTATCCGGAACACTTCGACGCTGGGCTGGAGCCGTCGCGGATTCGCGAGACCTATTACTATGCGCGCGGGCCGCAACTGGTGAACCGGATCGTTGATATCTCATCTGTGATTGACATCAAGGCGAAATCGTTGCAGGCGTGCCAGACGCAGGGTCCGGGCGGATCTCGCGGCTCGCGGTTGAAACACGAGCTGGCGGAGAAGGGGATGCGGCTGCCGTTGCTCGGCGATGACGATGAGACAGCCGACATAAACTACATCAAGGAATTCGCGCTGGAGCACAACCGGACTTTGGGCCGCAAGTACGGCCTCGAGTGGGCTGAGAAGTACCACTACTGGGGACCGTCAGCGATAGCGGTGGAAGGCGCGGCCCGGGTTGATTCGTACGTGGGAGAGAACGCGGTGCCGCTGTAGATGCGTTGCGTGGCAGTCGACGCCGCGCTCAGTAGACCTCGTGGTAGTGGTGCGCGTAAAGCTCTTCGCAGCGCGCTCTCAGGCTTGGATCGGTTGCGTAGTCGTCGCCGAAACGATCGGCGCTGAGGATGGCTGGATCGATCCATGGCGGGCGGCCGCAGACGATGTCGGCTACGATGCGTCCGGCGCCCGGAGAGCGGTCAATGCCGCCCACGCCGCAGGCCGATAGCACGACGAGTCCGCGCAGCCCGGCCGGCTCGGAAACGATCAAGCGACCGTCGGGCGAGATGGTCGGCAAACCGCGCCGCTCCTGGACCACTACGGCATCGGCGAGAGACGGAAAGAACTTGGTAGCGGCGGTGCGGAGCTGCTGATAGTAGACGGGGTCCGCCTCGAGTGAAGCGACCTCGAAGCCGGCATGGAATTGGGCCATGTCGAAGCTCAGCGGACGGTAACCGTAACCGCCAACGAGTAAGCCGCCGGCTTCGTGCCGAACGTATACCTGCGGCTCGGTGATACGAACAATTGGCTGCATCGGCCGCACACCGGGCAGTGGCGCGGTCACGAACGCTTGATGACGGACCGGCACCGTGCGCAGGTTCAGCCCGGCCTGGCGGCCGAAGTTCCGGGCCCATGCTCCGGCGGCCAAGACAACCGATTGGGCCTCGATCGTTCTCTCGCTGGTCTGAACGCCCGTGACGCGCCCATTGTCGATCCGCAAACCGGTTGCCTCGACTCGTGTTTCGATGGCCACGCCGCGGTCCTTTGCCGCCGCCGCATAGGCAACGGCGACGGATTTCGGCTCAACGTATCCGTCGCGCGGAATGAGAAGGATGCTGCAATCGTCGGGCGGATCGAAAGCCGGCACGATCTCACGGGCCTGCGCCGGCGAGAGAAACTCGACAGCATGGCCGAGCTCGCGTGCCGCCGCGTGCCGCCCTTCGAGATCTTTTTGGAACGGCTCGGTGAGCGCGACGCGCAGGCTGCCGCACTGGTGAAAGTCGACGGCGTGGCCGGTGCGCTGCTTGAAGTTCTCGAAGAACTCAATACAGTAGATTCCGAACTTGAGGGCGAAACTATCGACATTCAGGTAGCCTGTTTGACCGGCGGCCTGTGGGGTGGTGGCGCTCGCGATCGGTCCGCGGTCGATCAGCAGGATCTCGCTTTGACCGGCCTCGGCGAGATGAAACGCGGCGCTCGTGCCAAGCACGCCTCCGCCGATCACAACAACATTCGCAGACTTCGGTAACATCGTTCACTCCGTTCCGGATGATTTGAGGTAGTGCCAGCAGAGCAACAGCAGTATCGCCAACGCGGAGACCAGCGACAAGTAGTGCAGGGCGGTCAGCAGCAGTGTTGGAATCACGTGGTTTCCCGCGGTTCGCTCGGTTGGAAGAGGCGGGAGAGGGGCAGACGCTGCGTGAAGGGCAGGGCCAGCCCGAATGCCGCCGCCGCGGCCACGAATCCGAACAAGGCCGGCCCGATATCGCCCGGAGACCCCAACCCGAAACGCCACACAACGGTTCCGACACCGCCCACGATCATCGAGGTGACAACGGCATAGACGCGCGACCGATCATACCAAAACACCCCGACCAGGAACGGCACAATCATGGTGGGCGCCCAGAAGTCGTAAACGAACACGAGTATGTCGGCGACATTGTTGAAAAAGAAGGCGCACACGGCCGAGGCGGCGCCCGCCAACAAAGTGGTTGCCTGAGCCACGCGCAACAGTTGGCGATCCGTTGCCTGCTCATTGACGTGCCGGCGGTAGGTATCCTCCATCACGACGGCGGCGAAGCAGGATAAATTGCTATCGGCTGAAGACATCACGGCGGCGACGATGGCCGCGATCATGATGCCGGCGAACGCCGGGTGGAAGGTCGAGCGGACCAGCGCCGGAAAGGCTACCTGGTAGGCGCGGTCGCGGGCGACATCCTGGCCGATGGGCTGCCCCATGGCTGTGGCCCTATCCATGACCTGCTGTTGCTCGGCAACAACGGCTGCTTGCACACCGGGATGAATCTGCGCGGCCGTGCCGAGAACGAATGTCGCGATGGGCAGAAACAGCAACAGGAAAACTCCGGCGCCGGCGACACCCCAGCGGGCATGCGAGCTGTCGCGGGCGATAAAGCAGCGTACCGTGTAGGGCGGACAGAAAGTCTCCCCGAGCAGAAACGCGAAGAACAGGCTCAGCACTTTTATGGAAGACCAGTGGCTCGTGATGTCCGCTTGCCCGGCGTTTGCCGCGGCGAGCATGGGCTCGAATCCGCCGTACCGCGACACCAGGATGGCCGCGGCGGCGCCGATGCCGACGACCAGAATCCCGAACTGCAGAACGTCGGTATTGACCACGGCCCGCATCCCGCCGACGGTTGCGTAGAACACCGTAACAGCCGCGCCGATCAGCAGCGCCGTGGAATAGGGAATGCCGAGGACGGTGTTGGTTACGGTGCCCATCGCCGCCATCTGAGCCGTCAGCGCCCCCACCAGAAAGATGACACAGTTGACCACGGCTAGCTCACGGGCGAGCGGTCCAAACTTCAAATGAAAGTAGTCGCCGACCGTAATCAGGTTGAGGCCCCGCAACTTCGGCGCCACAAAGAGCTCGGTAAACATGAGTTGCAGGTGCCAGGCGCATGTCACCAAAGCGGCCGCAATTCCGACTTCGTAGACACGCGACACCATCCCGACCGATGCTCCGCCGCCGACCATTGTCGCGGCGGTTGTCGCCAGGACGACCACCCAACCGACGCCGCGTCCGGCCAGCGTATAGTCGGCGGATGTTTGGATGCGCCGAGCGGATCGAAAGCCGATCCAGAGGAGCAGCACGAGATAGGCGACCAACATCGAGAGTTCGATCAAACGATCGGGGGGCATGGAATGGAACCTCGATGTTCTCGGAGCAAGTGTATTGGGATAGAACCGCCGGCGAAGAGACGATGGTAACAGCGCGGGCTATCACTCGTCAGGTGTTTCTCGTTTGCGGCGCGCCAGGGACGGTTAGACCCAGATCCGTGGGTAAGAAAAATCCCTGAGGGGGAATTTGGTTTGAGGAGGCGCTGACAGGCTTTTCAAGCGCCGCTCGCGCCGGCCGAGGCATTCACCCAGCGGGTGTGAGGCTCAAGCCCGTTTGGGTAAGGCCCCTGGAAGGGGCCTGGGCATTCTGTCGCTGGGCAATGTACCAGGCGTAAACGCCTGGCCTAGCCGAAACCATGGCCCGTGAACGGGCCAAGGATGGCTGGACGTCGAGCTTGAATCGATGGGCAGCGTGCAGCCCGATGCTTACCGACGGATTCGGGGCGTGCCGAGCCCCTATGGTGGCACGAATCTTAAATTCGTGCTAACTTGTAGCGGTTTCACTCATGCATATTCCCGACGGCTTTCTCTCAACACCCGTTTGGGCGGCGCTCGACCTGGCGGCCGTCCCGAGCGTGGGCTACTTCGTTCGCCGCACCCAGCAGCGCTTCGATGACGCCAGAATTCCCCTGCTCGGCGTGCTGGGCTCTTTTGTTTTCGCCGCCCAAATGATCAATTTCCCCATCGTCGCCGGCACATCGGGACATTTGATCGGCGGGGCTCTGCTGGCGTTAACCTTAGGACCCAGCGCGGCGACCGTCGTGATGACCGCGATCTTGTTCGTTCAAGCCCTTGTGTTCCAGGATGGCGGGTTGCTGGCGCTCGGCGCGAACGTAATCAATATGGCTGTGCTCGGCGTTTGGGTGGGCTACCTGCCGATGAAGGTTTTCGGCCATTTAGGCCGCCGCGCCCGAAGCGTCGCGGCTTTTGCCGGCGGATGGCTGTCACTGATGGCGGCGGCTGTGTTCGCGGCGACGCAACTGAGTCTTTCGTCGGTCGCCCCGGCCGGGCCGCTGTTTGCCTCGATGCTGGGCATTCACGCCCTGACCGGTATCGCCGAGGGACTCATCACGGCCGTCACGTTAGGGGCCATCGAGCGTCTGAACCCGGCATTCGTCCTGCCCGCTGAAGCCGCATGAAGCGCATCATCCTATTGCTGGCCGGTTTGACGCTCACTCTCGTGCTGCTCGGGGTGCTGGTCGCCTCATCTTCACCCGACGGACTGGAGTCGGTCGCCGAAGCGCTCGGTTTCGCCGGGCTGGCCTCGGAAGGGGAGGCATGGAGCCCGTTCGCCGACTATCAGTTCCGCCCGATCAACTCGCCTTGGCCGGCTCAGGTGGCTGCCGGCCTCGTCGGCGTGGCTCTGATGTACGGCTTCGGCGTCCTGTTTGGCCGTCTCGTCCGCCGCGGCCGCCGGAGCTGAAGTGCATCCGCTTGCATTTGAACGTTGGAGCGCGGGCGAAACGCGTCACCATCAACTCGACGCTCGTGTGAAGCTGCTCGCGGCGCTCGGGTTGCTGCTCGTGATCGCTTGGACCGGCCGCAGTTCCGCGGCGGCCTTCGGCGGCTACTTTCTGCTCCTCACGAGTTTCCTTTGGGCGGCCCGAATACCGCTTGCCGGCAGCCTGTTGCGTACCTTCATGGTCTTGCCATTCGTTGCCGGCGTCGTCATCTTGAACTTGTGGGGCGGCGACCCTGCCCGTGCCATCCTCACGATGGCCCGCGGTATGTTCTCGGCCTACACCGCGATTGCTCTTCTTTCGACGACGCCCTTTCCCGCCCTGATGCGAGGCCTGGAGCGGCTTCGAGTACCGCCGTTTCTCATCATGGTGCTGCACTTCGTCTATCGTTATCTATTCCTGCTCACCAACCAAGCCCAGGACATGTTGCGGGCGCGCCGTTGCCGGGCGCCCGAGCCTCGCCGACGGAGCCGCTTCTGGAGCGCCTCCGCGGGCGCGGTTGCAATCCTTTTCGCGCGCGGCTACAACCGCGCCGAACGTATCCACCATGCCATGCTGGCACGCGGCTTCGAGTCGCACTTCCCGGTGATGCATGCCCGCCAGACGCCCTCCGCCGACTGGTGGTGGCTGGCGGGGGTTCTCGTGCTTATGGCCGCCATCCATGTAGCGGCGCGAACTTGGCCGCTCTGATACCTTCACGACACGGCGTCATGGAACCCTTGATTCAAGTTCGCAATCTGCATTACAGCTACCCCGACGGCACGCCCGCGCTGCGAGGTGTCAATTTTGAGTTATGGCCCGCCGAAACGGTGGCCGTCCTGGGCGCCAACGGATCCGGAAAGACGACCTTCCTGCTTCACTTGCTCGGCCTGGTGGGCGGCAAGAGTGAAGGCGATGTGACGGTCCGCGGTTTGGCCGTTGAAAAGAAGAATCTTACGAAGATCCGCCGGATGATCGGCATGCTTTTCCAGGATTCCGATGACCAGCTCTTCATGCCGACTGTCGAGGAAGATGTCGCCTTCGGGCCGCTGAATATGGGCCTGGCTCCCGCCGAAGTCGAGCGCCGCGTGCGGCAATCGCTGCGGCAAGTCGGGATGGAACACGTCGGCAGTCGCCCGCCCTACCACCTCAGCGCCGGAGAGAAGCGCCGCGTCGCCCTGGCCGGCGTCCTGGCGATGAGCCCGGAGATGATCCTGCTTGACGAGCCCTCCACTTTTCTGGATCCCCCGGCCCGCTCTTCGCTGGTCGAGATTCTGCGAAGCTTGCCGCAAGCGCAGTGTCTGGTGACGCACGATCTCACCCTCGCCCGCCAGTTGGCCTCGCGCGCCGTTTACTTTGAAAAAGGGGAAATTACTCTCCAAGGCGGCGTGGACGACGTCATCGCCCAGGCGGGCTGGGAAGCCCCGGATGGTCGCCGCTCAGGCGTGCTTCGTTGATCCGCCGCTCTTCACTCGGTCACGACCAAGCCTTCGCTATGCGTCAGGGTGTTGAGAAACTGCTCCCGGAAGAGCAATAGGCGTTTGGCGGAACTCGATAGTCCCGTGGCGTAGAGCAGAACGCCGCCGCCGATTGCGCCCACCAAACCAGCCCCGTAAGCGAGAGGGCTGCCGCCCGACGCCCCAATCGCGAGAACCCCCAACACCGGCGCCAGCGAGATCGGAAACAGCAGAAACTGCACCGCCGCGCGAATGCCGTGGCCGCCGCTGCCGCGTGATATGCGGTCAGGATTGCTCGGCGCCGGGTACCGAACCGAGATATGGTTGCCCACCGTGAACAGATAAAGCAGCGCCGTACCGCCGAGCACGAAAGCCTCGGTCATAGCCAGCGGACTGCTCATCATGCCGAACCATCCGCTCACCAGACCGATCAAGACCACCTCCAGGATGGCGTACAAACCCGACGCGAAATTCTTCGCCAGCAACAACAGCTTCATACTGATCGGAAGAAAGAAATAGGACTCCGCAGCCTTGCGGTCAAACCCGAAGCGATTCAGAAACATCACCGGTCCCAATAAAAGGAAGGAATAGAGGCTGATCACCACCACGGCGTGATCCGTCGCCCAGTTCGCCGACGTAGAGTTCTCCCAAAAACCGAGGATCGGCAGCCAGACGAAAACGCCGAACGTAAAGCCCATGAAAAATGGGAGCCGGAAGCGCGGACTTCTCCACAACGAGCGCACTTCCTTCTCAACCAGCGCTGCGATCGGGTCTCCCGCCCATGCCGTCAGCCCGCGCAGCAACCTCGCGCCCAGAGCGTTCGCCGGACGCGCGGCCGATTGGGGAAGATGACTGGAGCGGGACATCGCAATCCCAAATTGGCGATAAGCGAATACCGCCGCTAACCCGACCATGCTCAGCAAGCCCATCCATTCGATCCAGACGCCTTGTCCCAGGCTGACGTCCGCTGCGATGCCCGACGGCAATGCCTCGATCGGAAAGCCGCGCGCCACAACCCAAATCGCCCGCGCGTGCCCCCGCAGCGTCTCACTCCAAATCAGCGCCTGCGGCAACATCAGAAAGCCAATCAGCGCCACCAAAACCATCTCGCGCAACCGCCGCTGCTGAAAGATCCTCTCGACGAAATTGCGGATCGCCGCCGACAGGAAAACGTTCAGCAGGATGAATAACCCGAAGCCCGCCGCCAGATGCACCTGACTCATCGAACCCGCTGTCGCGAATCCCACCCACAGACCCATCAGGACGATTACCATCTCCGCGGCCGTAGCCAGCCGCAGCAGACATTCGACCGCAAACAACGTCGGCAGCCCAATCGGGTAGATCATCGTCCGCCGCATGTCGATCGACACGCCCAGCGACAGCGTCAGCAGCGGCGTCAGTTGCCAGTACCCCATGACGAACAAGAACAGCCCGGGCAGGGCCGTCTCCAGATCCTCGGTCCCGATCCAGTTCGGTAAAACGGCAAGGGCGAGCGCGGCCACCACCCACAGCGAGTACCAGAACAAGGCCAGGGTTGCCGAAGCCCGAGCCCCTCCATCCGCCTTCGACGAGCTGAGCGAATGACGGAATGTCCGGAACTGCACTTGCAGCAATGCCAGGATTTGATGGCGGGGAGTCAAGATCAGAGCCAGTCCAAATGGAGAGCTTCTCTGTCGCCGCCCACGAGGCGAACGAACAGGTCTTCCAGGGTGCCTTCCGAGGTGCGCATCTCGGCCATTGATCCCTCGGCGACGATGCTGCCGTTCGCGATGATCGCCACCCGGTCACAAAGCCGCTCGACAACTTCCAGCACATGCGAGGTCAGAAAGACGGTCGCGCCGCGCTCGACTTGCCGCATCAGAATGTCTTTCATCAAGCGCGCCCCAACCGGATCGACACCCTCGAACGGCTCATCCAGCAGAAACATTTGCGGGCGGTGGATCAGGGCCGACGCCAGTGACAGGCGTTTGCGCATGCCCTTTGAATAGCCGGCGATCAGCGCGGTTGTGTTGACGTCAAGCTCGAACAACTCCATGAGTTCCCGGCCACGGTCGATCGCCGTGCGGCTGTCAAGTCCATAGATCCGGCCGACGAACTCCAGAAACTCCAAACCCCGCAGGCGGTCAAACAGAACGGAATCATCCGGCACCACGCCAATCAATTGCTTGATCAGGTCCGCCTTGCGCGGCACAGGCATGTCGAAGACTTCGACCTGGCCCGAATCAGCCTCCAACACGCCGGTGAGGATGTGAATCGTGGTTGTCTTGCCTGCGCCGTTCGGACCCAGAAATCCGAAGAAACTGCCTCGCGGCACGGCCAGATTCAGGCCGTTGAGGGCAACCTTGTCGCCGAATCTTTTCGAAACGTTCTGGATTCGGATCGCGTCGCCGGAAGGCGGCAGTGACGAATCGAGCGCTGCATCAAGGGCCGCCCGCGCATCTCCCTGGTTTCTATCATCCATGAGAAGCTCGCGGCGAACCGCCCTTACCTTTCCCATCCCCGAAACGGCTATGTGCTTTTTTCATCGCTTGGCGCGGCGGAAATCATTGACTTCCGATTCCTTCGACATTAGCATGGGGTTAACACTGGCGAAAGGAGGTGATTCAGGCCTATGAGTGAACCTGGTAGTAGTCCTTGCGAGGTGGCCGAGAGCTGAAGCTGCTGCTCAGATAGTGCAGATGCCCGGACCCAGTGATCGGGTCGCGATTCCTGTGGACCGGCCACCTCACAATCGGCTATACATTCACCAAACCGCGGGCGCCTAGCCCACGGCTATCTAGAATACGCACCCCCGAGGG
>Ga0214472_10006912_pt1 | contig 11900 bp, 9 predicted proteins | sample RVTome_6_FD_207662 | JGI IMG/M metagenome (GOLD analysis project Ga0214472, IMG submission 207662) | Soil microbial communities from uranium-contaminated site in the Upper Colorado River Basin, Wyoming, United States - RVT140D175 | ecosystem: Environmental > Terrestrial > Soil > Contaminated >...
ATCCTGGAAGACGACGCCTACGGCGAGCTGCGCTTCGAGGGGCAGGCGCACCCGTCGCTCTACGCGCTCGACAAGGGCGGGCGGGTCATCCGCGCGGGCACGCTGTCGAAGATCCTCGGCGCGGGCGTCAGGCTCGGCTGGCTCTGCGCGCCGCGCCAGATGATCCCGGCTTTCCAGGGCTTCCTCTTCGGCGGCGGCGTCAACCCCTACGTCTCGCGGGTGGCGACCTTCTACATGCGCGAGAACCTCATCCCGCACGTCGCGCGCCTGGTGGACATCTACCGCGACAAGCGCGACGCGATGCTGAAGGGCCTGTGGGAAGTGCTGTCCGGGACGGATGTCGAGATCAGCAAGCCCGAGGGCGGCTTCTTCATTTGGATCAAGCTGCCCACGGGGACCAAGATCGAGCGGCTCCGGGAGGCGGCGATCAAGTCGGGCATTCAGTTCACGTGGGGGCCGGCCTTCTACGCCAACGGCGGGGGCGAGGGGTTCATCCGCCTCGCGTACAGCTGGGAGCCGCCCGAGCGCAACTACGAGGGCGCGAAGCTGATCGCCCAGGCCATCAAGAACGCGCGCTAGATGTGATGTCTCACGAGAGCACCCCCGCCGCGCCACGTGGAAGCGAGCGTGCTCCACGGGGTCATCCGGGATCACTTGGATGAATTCCTGCGCGCCGCTGCCGACCGGGCCGACGGGCCGGCCAGCCCGAGTTCCTCGCGCGGAAGTTTCGCGGGTTCCTGAGCTGCGGGGGAGGGGAAGCTTACGGATGAGCACGACCTGACGCGGATTCAGAGCGAATGCCGGTCGAGTACCTGTGTCCCGTCATGGGTTGTGAGAATGCCGGCACGATAAACAACGTCAGCGAATTGCGAGGGGCCGATGAGCCAGATCGACAAGCGGAATCTCGTCGCGCAGTGGGCGTTCGACACTCGCCCGGTCTTGCTTCGCTTTCACCTCTGGCTGGAGGATGTCGAGGTCGAACGCGCGCAGGCCGAACCCCTCTCTGCGTACACGTTCACGCCGCGCGGCATCGCCCGCTGTCTGGCCATGACCTCCGCCGCGACCGCGCTCGGCACCCGCCTCTTCGGCGACTTCGGCGCGGGAGCCGGCAAGGATAAAGCGACCCTCAACCAGATCAAGAAGTCCGCCGACGCCGTCAGCGCCTACGTGATGAGCGAGGGGCTCTGGCACCTGACGCGGACGCTGCCGGAGAACCACGCGCTGATGGTCTGCCTGGGCGAGGGCCTGATGCCCAAGGCCGGCGAGACACCCGAGATGGGCGCGAACCCGATGCTCGGCTTTGGTCGTGTCTACGCCAGGCCCGAGCTCGCCCGGACCGTCGACCGCCGTGTGCGGCGGCTGCTAAACGAGCCGGGGCACACGTTCGAGCAGTTCCACGGATGGCTGCAAGGCCGCGGCATCACCCTCTGGGGCGCCGCCGTCGACACGCTCGAGAACACCTCACGCTTCGCTGAGGGCCGGCCCACCGGGCCGATGGCGGTCTTCCATCTCTTCGATTCGCCGCTCAGGCTGTCGCGGCCGTACGAGTCGTACATGGGCTGCCTGACTGTGCCCGGGCGCGTGGCGGAGGCGGCTCAGCGCGGCTCCGTCCTGCTCGACTACCGCACCCCGCGCAAGTTGGTGGCCGAAGCGATCGAGGCGGCCTATCCCGGTATCCGCCGCGAGCACATCCACGTGTGGACCCTCCGCGGCAAGAGCCGAATCGGCCGCCTGGGTCGGCTGTGGGAGGAATGGGAGAAGCTCGGCGTCCACCTGGTCGAAGACGGGTGGCAAGCCCCGTCGGGGCTCGCGGTGTTCACCGACTCGGGGACCTACGCGCCCACCTTCCTGGTCGGAAGCTGGCGGGACGAAGCCAAGGCGACCCACGTCTTCCTCTGCGACGGCTACGCGGCGACCGCCGAGGCCGTACAGGCGGCCAGCCTTTCCGACGTCCTCGATGTCCACTCGACCATGGCCCTGTTCTCACCCTCCTTCGATTTTCCGAGCGACGCCGAGGCCCGGCTGATGCAGCTCGACCCGTCGGCACCCGACTTCTTACAGCGGCTGGGCGAGCTCATCGGCGGCCGGCAACTCGACGCGGGCCGGGTCCGGACATACGTGGAGGCGATCCGCGAGGCGACGGTCTCCAACATGCCTCTGGGCAAGCAGGCGCTGCAGGCCGACGAGTTCCTGCCGGAGAAGAACTGGCACGTGCTGGCCAGCATTGGGTACATGTGCGACGACCCCTACACTGGCGCACCCGGCGTCACGCAGGTGGCCGACGGCATCTACCGCGTCACCACGCGGCTCGCGACGCGCAAGGCCTCGAGCCGGATCACATTCACGTTGCGGCTCATGGAACCCTTCGAGACGACCCGACAGATCTTCAGCCCGCTTCTCGTGCGGTTTCTCTCCGGCGTCGATCACACCTCGCGACCGGTCAAGATCTCCGACTCGGGTCGGATTCGCAACGAGCTCCAGACAATGATCTCGCAGGCGCTCGAGCACGACGGCGAGCGCATCCGCGTTCATTTCGAATGGATCAACGAGGTGGTGATGTCGCGCGAGAAGCAGGCGGCGATCCGGAAGGTGCTCAAGTGGTACAAGATGAATCATCCGGTGTGGTTCGAGTGGCTCGAGGTCGTCTGAGCTCTCGCATGCTGATGCTCGATCTGCACGGGCGAGGCGGGCCATGTCTGACAATGGTCTTTATGTCGTCTGCGCTCCGCTCACGCTCCGTCTACGCTCCTACGCTCTGACGCGCGCGCTGATCGCGAACCTGAACGCCGCCGGCTTCCGCATCGTCGGCCTCGCGCTGGGTGCGGCGGCCGGTGAGGCCGTCGTGTTCGAGCAGGCGGTGAAGACGGGCGACGCGGCAGTCGGCGACCTGGCCGGCACGTACCCGGGTCCGAGCGTCATCGCGCTGCAGGGCCGGCCCGTTGCGAACGCGGCGCCCGGTGCGGGCCAGGTGCTGTCCTGGGACGGCATCCAGTGGACGCCCGTGACACCGTCCTCGGGCATCACCGACCACGGCGGCCTGCTCGGCCTCGTCGACGACGACCACCCGCAGTACGTGCTCGCCGATGGGGTACGCGGTACGACCAACGGCTTCGCCGTCAAGGGCGTCCTCGATGCGCCAGGCGAACGCGGGGCCGCCCTCGAAGTAGGGGAAGTTCAGCTGGGGCCTCGACCGCGTCGACCAGCGGCTCCGCCCGCTCGATGGCACCTACACCTACGACTACGATGCGCACAAGGTCCGTGCATTCATCATCGACACCGGTATCCGCTACACGCACGTCGGTTTCGAGGGACGCGCCACGTTCGTCTTCGATGCGTTCGCGAACGATCCCGCTGACGCGCTCCTCTACGACGGCAGCGGCGATTGCGATGGCCACGGCACGCACGTCGCCGGCACCGTCGGCAGCCGCACCTACGGCATCGCGAAGGCGCAGGACTTGCGGTTTAACCCACGAATCCTACTCCCCTGCCGGACGCGATCCGCGTCGAGGTGCGCAGCACCGAGACCGGTCGCTTGGCCGGGCGTGTGCCACCCCGGCGCCGGGCGAAGCCCGCGCCTTGGCCTCGGGCCGCGATGTTGGTCGTTACTTTCGGAGCTTCTTTCCGGCCGATCGCTTCTTCTTGATCTCACGGCCGCGCTCGTCGATCTGCGCGATCCGGCGGATGGCGGGGTGCTTCGGCTCCGCCTTCTTCGCCTCCGCGATTCGGGCGACGGCACGCTTGAGGTGCACGGCGTTGCCGCCGAGCGCCACGTACTTGCCCACCTCGTCGTCGAGGAGGGCGGCAGCGACCGCGTTCTCCTTCTCGGAGAGCGGGTAGTCCACCCAGACGTCCGAGGACGCCTCAGCCGCGAGAGGCTGGCCGCTCTCGAACCAGCGGGCCTCGACGGACACCGCGTAAGGCCCGGGATCGGGGAAGACGACGCCGTTCCGGTCCCAATAGATGACCTCCTCCCAGGTGATCGACTTTCCAGGCGCGAGGTCGCGGTGCAGCTCCTCATGGCAGATCAGCACGAAGGACCGGATCCGCCGCTCCTCCCTTCCGGCCCTTCTGACCACGATCGACACGTTGTGCAGCTTCGTGCCGAAGATGGCGGGCACGGAGACCGGCTTCGCTCCGCCGTTGACAAGCTCGACCTTCACGACGAGCGGCTGCCCGAGCTTCAGCCGTCCGTCGGAGGCCGCGACGCGGAGCGCGACGCCGCGCTCCTTGGCGTCATCCTGCGCCTCGGGAGCGAAGTTGCCGTCGTGCCCGAAACTGAAGTCCTCGCCGCCGGGCCTCACGACGACATCGGGCGCGTGGATGAGGTGGTGCCTGTTGTGGGCGTTGAACGCGAAGTTGATGTCGTCGGGGTACGTGCCGCCGGCGTTCTGAATCACCTGGCGCACTCCTCCGCTCTGCGTCATGATCGAGTTGTCATTCGCGAGTCCCTCCGACGGGGGGTGAAGCTGGTTGAACCCGTGGCCGACCTCGTGGATCGCGCTCCTCAGGCGCGCGCGATTGTCGTTGTGGATGCCCGTGAAGTTCTGGATGAAGTTGCAGGCGCCTTCGCGCTCGTCCGCGAGCTGGTCGAACATGATGCCGAAGATGCCGCTGTCCGGCGTGAAGTCGAGCGGGACCGAGACGTGGTAGGTCTGCCACTCGCGGTCCAGGTTCGCCGCTGGGTTGCGGTTGGCCAGCATGAACGCGTGCAGCTCCGCTTCCGACCAGGAGGGCGCGACGCCGCCAGGGACGGCGATGTTGGCGTCGCCGTTCACGACCGTGACGTCCCAGCCGGCCTTGGCGTAGGTCGACTGGAACGAGTCGGCGCCGACGCTTCCGGGGATCGCGACCCCCGTGACGTTCTCGAGCTCGAGGCGGGCACGGCGGAAGAACGCGGAGACCCAGAAGAGCGAGACCTTGAACGGCAGCCGCCGGCCGTTCTCGAAGACGTCGCCTTCGAACGCCGGTCCCTGGAACCCTGCCGGGACCGCTGCCTTGGTGAGGACGAACACGAGCGTGCGAGTGGGAGTCTGAGGGAAGCTGCCGTTCGCCTGGCCGCCCGTCGGATGGGTGTAGCGGAACTCCTCGACCGTCAGGCTGATGGCGCAGGGGTTGAAGATGGGAGGCAGGATGCGCACGAATTGCGTGAGGACGGGCGGCGTCGAGATGCCCACCACCCGGAGGTAGGAGAAGTACCGGTTCCGCGGCTTGATGGGGATAATCGGCAGAGGGGCCGCGAAGACCCTTCCCACTTGCCCGATCACGAGGTCGTCGAAGCGGCGGAACTTGTAGAGGTCGCCGCTGACCGTCGTGTCGCCGCGGCCGATCTCGACCCGCATCGTCCCCTCGAAGCGATCCGAGAAGAACGTGATGCCATCGGTACGGTTCAGGAAGAGCTGGTAGCAACCCGCGCGAAGGCTGAGGTTGCAGAACCCGAAGAGCGGCCGTTCGCCATGCAGCGGGAACTCGGGCTTCCAGTCGAACGGACGCTCGCCCTCGGGGAGGCCGGGAGGCCAGCCGTGGGGGTCGTCGGGGTCCGGGGTGAATCCAACGTTCTCGACGGGGGTTGCGGTCGGGACGAAGATTGGCCTCGTCATAAGCTCGTTCTCCTGTGTCCAAGATGAAGCATTCGTTTAGTTAGTTTCCATGAGGATAGATAGGATGAAGCCGGCTGGCCTCCCCGCTTGACGTGCGGGCATAAGCTGCCCCACAAGAGCACCCCGCGGTCAACGCCGCAGAAAGGGAGAGGCCAGCCATGGACCATATTGGCATCGACGTGCACAGAGGGAAAGCCAGATCTACCGAGGGCGGCTTCTTCATCTGGATCAAGCTGCCCACGGGGACCAAGATCGAGCGGCTCCGGGAGGCGGCGGTCAAGTCGGGCATTCAGTTCACGTGGGGGCCGGCCTTCTACGCCAACGGCGGGGGCGAGGGGTTCATCCGCCTCGCGTACAGCTCGGAGCCGCCCGAGCGCAACTACGAGGGCGCGAAGCTGATCGCCCAGGCCATCAAGAACGCGCGCTAGCCGCCGACGGAAGGCCGCTCGCCGAGGCCGACCGCTTTCCCTCGTGCCGAGGCGGTGCCCTCGGGTCCGGCGCGCCCGGAGGCGTATAAAATCTCCACTGGCGTGTAATTACTACAGCCGTGATGGGGGTGCGATACACAGTTATCTCCACTCTGATGTCTCCGTACCCACGCTGAAATAGACGGTTTCCGCCAGGGGACGGACCCTTCAAGCCCGGGCACGCCAGTTGCTTGAGGTGCTGGCCGTGGGCCGAGAGGCCGAGGCGATGATCGGACGGGTGCCGGAGAGCATCCAGGTGATCTCGCCCGTGCACTGCGGCGCCCTTGTGTCGCTGTCGTCGTCCCGTATGATGGGACCACCCAGGTGAGAAAGCTGGCCGTCAAGGGGCGCAACCTCATTACCGGGCTACCCGCGGCGATCGGGGTGTCGGTCCAGGAGCTGCGGGCGGCCCTCCAGGAGTCGCTGAAGGGCTTCGTGGACACGGGGCGAGTGCTGGCGAATCCGACACTGCTCACGGGGATGTCGGTCCCGCCATTAGCGGACAGCGGGACGGAGGTGAGCGGACCGTGAATTGTGATGAGGCTCGCGGAATACTTGCTGAGCTCGAGGTCGGCGAGTTCGGCCTGACAGAGTCGGCCACCGTGGAAGCGCATGCGGGCCAGTGTGCCGAGTGTGCGCAGGTGCTGGATCAGCTATACCAAACGGCGCCAAGGGGCCACAGGATGCAGCCTGCGGCCCTCGCGCAGATATCCGCCCGTCCCAGCCGCCGGCGACGCCTGCGGAGCCTGATCAGGAACGCGACCGTCACGGCGATCCTCGTGCTGGTCATCGGGCTCGGCATCCTCGCCGTTCAAGGGCGGCATGAGGTCTTGATCGCCGGTCTTCGAGGCGCGCTGCCGGCTCTGTCCGAGGTTCTGTCCGAAATGAGGAGCTCGGCCACGGACAGCCGAGCCCAGGTTGCGCCTCAGGAACGGCTCCCGCCGCCAAGCGTCGCGTCGCCCATCGAACGCGAGCCACAGGATGCGGCGCCGACTGAGCCCGCCGCCCCGGCATCCTGGGCCGAGCCCGAGCCCGCCCCGGAGTCGGCTCCTCCGGCCAAGGCATCCGGTACGACGAAGGCGGGGCCGGCCAAGCGAGCCGTTCCCGGCCGCGCGGCCAAGCCGGAGCCCGCCCGGGAGTCAGCCTCTCCGACCGTGGCGTCCAGAACGGACGTGGTGATCCAGCTCTCCGTTGAAGACCGGAGAGAAGCCGAGGGACATGTCAGGACGCTGATCGCCCGGCTCGGCGGGACGAGGAGTGGCAAAGAGCAGGCGGCGACGATGGAGCTGGTCGTCCCGCGCGCGAAATACGGCGAGTTGACGCGCGGTCTCGCCCAGATCGGCGCCTGGAAGATGGAGTCGGACGCCGGCCCGCTCCCGGATCCGGTCCACGTGGCGGTCAGGCTGGCGAGGGAGACCGCGAACCCGCGCTAGGTGTGAAGTCTCTCGGGATTGTCGCCACCGCGCCCCGCGGAAGCGAGCGTGCTCCACGGGTCACGAGACTCACGGGCTCGGTGAAGCGCTGAACAGCCGGGCACTCCAGCCGAGGAGACCCCCCGGTAAGCGTCGAGTTGTGCTAATATCCCGCCAGAAACCAAGCTCAGCGAGGTGGGACAGCCTCGCCTCGGGCCGTTGATTGTCTGTCCGGCTCCGCTCACCTCGAAGGGAGGGTTCATATGACAGTGCAGACCCGCAGAAACTTCCTCAGGGCAACCGCGGCGGGGGCCGCGGCCGCATCGGTCGTGGGGTTCCCCCAGGTCGCCCGCGCCCAGACCAAGCTCACGTTCGGCCTCTGGGACCACTGGGTCCCCGGCGCCAACGACGTGCTGAAGGGCATCGTCATGGAGTGGGGAAAGAGCAACCGGGTCGACATCGGCATCGACTTCATCACCTCCATCGGCAACAAGCTCGACCTGACGGCCGCCGCCGAGTACCGGGCGGGTTCCGGTCACGACATCATCACCCTCGGCACCTGGAATCCGACCCTGTACAAGGATAAGCTCGAGCCGGTCAGTGACGTGGCCGACACCCTCATCAAGCAGTACGGCAAGTTCCAGGAGAACGCCACCTATCTCAACTTCCAGGACGGCCGCTGGGTGACGCTGCCCGCCCCGATTGGCTCCCATACCTACCCGCTCGAGACCCGCATGGACTACTGGAAGCAGCACGCGGGGATCGACGTGCAGGCCTTGTTCCCCCCCGACGTGAAGAAGCGGGACAAGAAGAAGATCGAAGCCTGGGACTGGAAGATGTTCCTCGCCGGCGCCAAGAAGGTGCACGCCGCAGGCTTCCCCATCGGGTGCTCCATCGCCGAGAATACCGACTCCAACGACTGGCTGGGGCCGCTCTTCGCTTCCCACGGCGTGTTCCCCATCGACGAGAAGGGCAACATCACCATCGAGTCCGACGCGACGCTCCAGGTCATCGAGTACCTGAAGGAGCTGACGAAGTACATGCCGAAGGACATCTACGGCTGGGACGACGCCTCGAACAACCGCTGGCTGATCTCGGGCAAGGGCTCGGCCATCTTCAATCCCCCCAGCGCCTGGACGGTGGCCAAGCGCGACCAGCCGGCGGTGGCCGCCCAGGTCTGGCACCACGACGCCCCGCGCGGGCCCAAGGCCCGCTTCCGCGGCGCCCTGCCCTTCTCCTGGGGCATCTGGAAGTGGTCGAAGAACAAGCAGGCCGCCAAGGATCTGCTCCTGTACCTCTCTACCAAGGACGTGCAGTGGAAGCTGATCACAGCCTCCCAGGGGTACGACTACCCCGCGCTGCCGGCCTTCTTCACTCACCCCATCTGGGCGGAGATCGAGCCACCAAGGGGCGGGCAGTACAACTACCCCGTGCGCGGCGACGAGAAGCTGATCGTTGCCGGGTGGCCGGCGAAGCAAGAGTACGGTGTGCAGATCTACTACAAGTGGTTGCTGCCCACCATGGTCGGCAAGGTCACGTCGGGCGGCACGGCTCCCAAGGAGGCTGTGAAGTGGGCGGCCAAGGAACTGGAAGGCTACAAGAGCCGGTAGCGTCGGAGCGCGGATGAGCTCACACGGCTCCGTCGCCGATGTCGTCCCCGCCGCGCGGGTCCGTCCTGCGCGGCGGGGCCTTCGCGTGCGCCTGCGCTCGCGATCGGCCATCGGCATCTTCATGTGCCTGCCGCTGATCGGTCTGATCGGCGGCCTGGTCGTCTACCCGTTCTTTTACTCCATCTACCTCTCCATGCTGAACAAGCGGGAGACGGCCTTCGTCGGGCTGGCCAACTTCCACTACCTGCTCTCCCAGGACACTTTCTGGATGGTCCTGCGGTTCTCCTTCATCTTCACGTTCCTGGCGGTGCTCTGGAAGGCCATCCTGGGCTTCACCCTGGCCCTGGTGATCCATACGCTGCCCACCCGGGGCCAGCGGATCTGGCGGGGGCTGTCGCTGATCCCGTGGGTCATGCCGCTGGCCCTGTCGAGCCTCGGGTGGTGGTGGATTTACGAGCCCACCCACAGCGCGCTCAACTGGATCCTGGTGCTCGTCGGGGTCAGCCCCAAGCCCTGGCTCTCCGACCCCTACTGGGCCAAGTTCTCCGTCATCCTGGTCAACATCTGGTACGGCACGCCGTTCTTCATGATCACCTATCTGGCCGGGCTCAAGTCCATTCCGCAGGAGCTCTTCGAGTCCGCGGCCATCGACGGCGCCGGGCCCGCGCAGCGGCTGCGCTTCATCATGCTGCCGATGCTGAAGAACATCATCGCGATTACGATGCTGTTCTCCACCATCGTGACGCTCGCGACCTTCGACATCGTGCGCGTACTCACGCGGGGCGGGCCGCGCCAGTCGACGCACCTCTTCGGCACCTACGCCTTCGAGCTGGGCATCGCCACCGGCGACGTGCCGCTGGGGGCCGCCGTCTCGCTGTTCATGTTCCCGATCCTCGCGGTGTCCGCGTTCTTTATCCTGCGTGGCATCCGGGAGAGCACGGCATGAGCCGGACCAAGCGCAGCCGCCGCAACGTGACGCTCCTCGTCTGCTACGGGCTGATCGCCCTGTTCATGATCTTCTTCCTCTTCCCCCCGTACTGGATGGCCATCACCTCGTTCAAGACCAACCAGGAAATCGAGGGGTTGAAGGGGATCCCCTTCTTCATCCAGGAGGGCGCCACCCTCCGGCACTACCGGGATCTCTTCGCGAAGACGGACTTTCTCATCTACTTCCAGAACTCCGTGATGGTGACCATCCCAGTGGTCCTCCTCTCGATGGTCATCAGCGTGCTCGCCGCCTACTCGCTCTCTCGGCTGGGCTTCGCTGGGGCGGGCGTCATCGGCACCGCGGTATTCCTCGTCTACCTGGTGCCGGATTCCCTGCTCTTCATCCCGCTCTTCAAGATCGTCGGGTGGCTGGGGCTGCTCAACTCCAAGTGGGTGCTTGTTCTCGTGTATCCGGCGGCCATCGTGCCCTTCTGCACCTGGCTGCTCATCGGCTACTTCGCGTCCATCCCCAAGGAGCTCGACGAGGCGGCGCTGGTGGACGGGGCGAACCACTCGCAGATGCTCCTCCGGATCTTCCTCCCGGTGGCGGTGCCGGGGCTGATCGCCGCGACCATTTTCGCTTTCACCGTCTCGTGGTCCGGCTTTCTCATCCCCCTGGCCTTCCTCTTCTCGAGCGATCAGCAGGTCCTCACGACGGGGACGGTCACCAGCCTGATCAAGGGCGACGTCTACCACTGGGGCGGGCTCATGGCCGGCGCGTTGCTCGCCTGCCTGCCCCCGGTCCTGCTGTACGTCTTCCTCATGGACTACTACATCTCCGGCCTCACGGCCGGCAGCACCAAGGGCTGAGCCCGCCGCCCGGTCGTGAGAGCTCGGACGTGCGGGGCCTGTGCCCCGGCAGACCCCGCGGGAAGGCTCTCGGGTGAGGCGGGCCAGGACTGACAAAGGGTCTTACGTGATCCACGCTCCGAGTTCATCCACCTCGCGTACAGCGGGGGCCGTCCGATCGCAACTACGGAGGCGCGAACCAGATCGCTTGGGCGATCAGGTTCGCGCGCTGATCCGGACCACGCGCGATCACTCACCCTCACCCTGTCCTCTCCCTCAGTGAGGGAGAGGGGTTCTGATTCCCTCGCCCCTGGAGTGGGAGAGAGCAGGGTGAGGGGGGCTAGCTTCGCTGAGACCGTCGACTCGGGTGTGGGCGTCCTTGAAGTTACGTGCACGCCGCCGCCGACCGGGCCGACGGGGCCGGCGTGCCCGAGTTCATCAAGCGGGAGCTTCGCGAGTTCCTGACCTGCGGGGTGGGAGGGCGCCCCCAGGCCCCGCTACTGGACGTGGGCTCTGCTGATGCGCCGGGCCTTCGACCTCGACGTCCTGCGTTGTCCGCGCTGCGCCGGACGGATGCAGACGATCGCTACGATCGACGACCCCGCCGTGGTTCAGAAGATTCTTGCCCACCTTGGCCTCCCGGGCGCGCGGGAGGATCCCCGGCCGCGACGACACTCCGGTCGAGCTTACCTGCCGCGTGTCAATCGTCGTGGTGCCGGTGATGGCGATGCCCACAACGCCCGTGCTTGGCGTGTCCTGGCGGACACCAGCCGCGATCGTAGACGACGGCCGGGGGCGGGGGCGCATAGTAGTAGACGGGTGCCGGGTAGTACCGCTGAATGACCACCGGGGGCGGTGGGGGCGGCGGAGCGACGAAGACGGGTGCTGGTTGCACCACGACCGGCCGCGCATAGACGTGGCCGAAGATCCCGGTGCCCGAGATTATCTGATTGAAGACCGCGAAGGCACCGAGCCCGAGCGCCGCGTCGGTCGATGCACCCGCGAATGCGACAGCCGGACTCAGAAGAGCAACGGCTA
>Ga0214472_10006913_pt1 | contig 11900 bp, 9 predicted proteins | sample RVTome_6_FD_207662 | JGI IMG/M metagenome (GOLD analysis project Ga0214472, IMG submission 207662) | Soil microbial communities from uranium-contaminated site in the Upper Colorado River Basin, Wyoming, United States - RVT140D175 | ecosystem: Environmental > Terrestrial > Soil > Contaminated >...
TGGACGAAGGCGCATAGCCGGCCCCGGCGGGGTTGACATCATGCAACCCGGATGCATATTTATACCTTCGTTGCTCGTGTAGCAGTCGAAAACGACACCACGGAACCGAATATCGGGGACCGGGGGCGGAGGTTTGGGGCACTGGGCCCCCCAATCGCTTTGGCGGGAAGCGGTCGGACCTCCGACCCCCGGGCCCTTTTTCGCAGATGCGCCCCAAGGGCGCTCGGAGTAAGTGAATGAAGGTCGTCCTCGGTTACTCGGGCGGGCTCGACACCTCGGTGATCGTCCCCTGGCTCAAGGAGAGCTACGATGCCGAGGTCGTATGCATGGCCGGCGACGTCGGCCAGCCGGGCGGGCTCGAGGGGCTCGAGCAGAAGGCGCTCGCTACCGGAGCCTCGGCCTTCTTCGGCGAAGACCTGCGTGCCGAGTTCGTCGAGGACTTCGCCTGGCCCACGCTGAAGATCGGTGCGGTCTACGGTCGCAAGTATCTCCTCGGCACCGCGATCGCACGGCCCCTGCTCGCGAAGCGTCAGGCGGAGATCGCCCTCCAGGTCGGTGCCGACGCGCTCGCGCACGGCTGCACGGGGAAGGGGAACGACCAGGTGCGCTTCGAGCTCACGTACGCGGCGCTCGCTCCCGACCTCGCGGTCATCGTTCCGTGGCGGGAGTGGTCAATCCGCTCGCGGGAGGATGCGCTCGCCTACGCGCGGGCACGGAACATCCCGCTGCACGGCGTGGACGAGACCAAGCTGTACTCGCGGGATGAGAACCTCTGGCACATCTCGCACGAGGGCGGTCCTCTCGAGGACCCGGCGTTCGAGCCCGAGGAGTCGATGTACCGCTGGACGGTCTCGCCCGAGGCCGCGCCCGATCGTCCCGAGTACGTGGAGATCGGCTTCGAGGCGGGCATCCCGGTCTCGGTGGACGGAGAGACGCTCGACGGCGTTACGCTGCTGAAGACGCTCAACGAGATCGGTTCCCGGCACGGCGTGGGGCGGGCGGACGTGGTCGAGAACCGGCTGGTCGGCATGAAGTCGCGCGGGGTGTACGAGACACCGGGTGGCACGCTCTTGCATGCGGCCATCAAAGACCTGGAGTCGATCACCATCGACCGGCGCATCGAGGGCCTAAAAGACCAGATGGCGCAACGTTGGGCGGACATGCTCTACGAGGGTCGCTGGTGGACGCCCGAACGCGACGCGATCCAGGCGATGTCGGACGTCCTCTCCAGGAACGTGACGGGCACCGTCCTGCTGAAGCTGTACAAGGGGTCGGCGTCCGTGGCTTCGCGCCAGAGTCCGGTCTCCCTATACAGGCAGGATCTCGCCAGCTTCGGCCACGCAGCGACCTACGACCAGGCGGACGCGGCCGGCTTCATCCGGCTCTTCGGCTTGCCGATTCGGGCTGCGGTGGCGGTCGAACAGTCCGCGGCGAACGGTGGTGACGAGCTCGTCTCGACGCTCATCCGCGAGGTGATCGAGGCGGGGGCGGCGTAGCTCCAGCCGCCCTGCTCAGCATGACCCGCGACGGCGAAGCCTCCCGGCCCGACCCGGCAGGCGGGGGAGCAGCCGCCGGCTCGCTCTGGGGCGGTCGCTTCGAGGGTGGCATGGCTCCCGCGATGGTCCCGCTGAACCTCAGCCTCGGTGTCGACGGGCGCCTCTGGCACGAGGACGTGAGGGCCAGCATCGCGTGGGCGCGTGCGCTCGAGGGCGCCGGCGTGCTCACGGCGGAGGAGCGTGACGCCGTCATCGATGGCCTGGGGGCCGTGGGCGAGCGCATCGAGGCGGAGGGCCTGGCCGGCGCTCCCGAGGAGGACATCCACTCGGTCATCGAGCGCATGCTCGGCGAGGCCGCCGGCCCCGTGGCGGGCAAGCTGCACACCGGGCGCTCGCGCAACGACCAGTCGTCGACCGGGGTGCGCCTGTATGGCATGGCTGCCGCGGACCGGATCATAGGGGAGCTCGCGTCGCTCGCCCGCGCGCTGCACGAGCTGGCGGGGCGGGGGGTCGACGTGGTGATGCCGGGATACACGCACCTCCAACAGGCACAGCCCATTCGGGCCGCGCAGTGGGCGCTGAGCCACCTGTTCGCGGTGCTCAGGGACGTGCAGCGGATGCGCCATGCTGGGGACTCGGCGTCCGTACTCCCGCTCGGCTCCGGCGCGATCGCGGGTTGTCCCTTCCCAGTCGACCGTGAGGCCCTCCGGGTGGAGCTCGGGTTCTCACGAGTGAGCGAGAACTCGCTCGACGCCGTCTCGGACCGCGACTGGATCTGTGACCTGACGTACGCGGGCGCGATGATCGGCGTGCACCTCTCCCGCCTCGGCGAAGACTTGGTGCTCTTCTCGAGCACGGAGTTCGGCTTCTTGCGCCTCTCCGACGGCTATAGCACCGGTTCGAGCCTGATGCCGCAGAAGCGCAACCCGGACGTCGCCGAGCTCGCGCGAGGGAAGTCCGGCCGGCTGGTCGGCAACCTGACGGCGACGCTGACGCTCCTGAAAGGGCTGCCGACTGGTTACAACCGCGACCTCCAGGAAGACAAGCAGGCGCTCTTCGACACCATCGACACGATGCTCCTCACGCTCCCCGCAGTGGCGGGCGCGGTCCGCACCGCAGCCTTCCGGCCCACGCGTGCGGAGGCGGTCATGGACGCGCAGCTCCTTGCCACCGACCTGGCCGACTACCTCGTGCGGCGGGGGGTCCCGTTCCGCACGAGCCATGAGGTGATCGGCCGCCTCGTGCGTCGCGCCGAGGAGCGCGGCGCGCCGCTCTCGGAGCTGACGCTGGAGGACTTCCGCGCGGAGCACGAGACGTTCGAGCCGGACGTGCACGACGTCTTCGACTGGGAGGCATCGACGGACGCGCGGGACACGCCCGGTGGGACGTCCCGTCGCTCGATCGAGCGGCAGCTCGAGGAGGCCGCGGCGCGGCTGGCCGTCTTGGGCGCCTGAGGCAACACCGTCCCCGCGGGCCGGGCGCGTCTAGCTCGCCAGCCTGCGCCCCGCCGCCGCGGCGAACGGCTTCATCGCCTCCATGAGCGACGCGAACTCCGCGAAGTCGAGGGACTGATCGCCGTCGGAGGTCGCGCTCTCAGGCTCGGGGTGCACCTCGATGATCAGCCCGTCGGCGCCGGCGGCGATGGCGGCGTAGGCGAGAGGTGCCACCAGATCGCGGCGACCTCCCGCGTGGGAGGGATCCGCGATCACCGGGAGGTGAGTCTCCTTCTTGAGGACGGGAATGGCGGCGAGATCGAATGTGTTGCGGGTCGCCGTGCCGAAGGTGCGAATGCCTCGCTCGCACAGGACGACGTTCGGGTTGCCCTGGCTCATGACGTACTCGGCGGCGAGCAGGAGGTCCTCGACCGTCGCCGACATCCCCCGCTTCAGCAGGACCGGCCGTCTGAGGCGCCCCACCTCCATGAGCAGATCGTAGTTCTGCATGTTACGAGCACCAATCTGCAGCATGTCCGCATAGGAGGCGACGAGCTCGACCTGACGCGTGTCCATGACCTCGGTGACGATCGGCAGGCCGGTCTCCGCGCGCACGGAGGCCAGGATCTCGAGACCCTCCTCGCCCAGGCCACGGAAGGAGTACGGCGACGTGCGGGGTTTGAAGGCACCACCCCTGAGCGCCCGCGCACCGCGGGCGAGGACCTCGCGCGCCGTCTTCTCCAGCATGTCACGCCCCTCGACCGAGCAGGGGCCCGCGATCACGACGACCTCGGAGCCGCCGATCTCAGCGGTTCCGAGAGGGATCTTGGTGCGCTCGGCCGCGAAGTCGAGCGACGCGAGCTTGTACGGCTTCATGACCGCGTGCACGGCTTCGACCCCTGGGATCGACAGGAGAGAGACGTGCTGTAGCCTCGTCTCGTCGCCCACACACCCGATCACGGTGCGGTGCTCCCCCTGCGAGACGTGCGTCCGCAGGCCGAAGGACTCCACGCGCTCCCGGATGTGATCCAGCTCCTCCTGGGTCACGCCCCGCTTCGTCACGATGATCATCCTGCGCTCCTCTGGCTCGGTTGGGTCGCACGCGATTCGAGGGCATGAAAAAAGCCCCCGACGAATGGGTCGGGAGCTCGTCTGCCCGGTCCTGCTGCGTCGGCTCTAAGTAGCCACGCAGTGGCTCGGAGCTCCCGGATATGGAGGGCTCCGGTATCGATACGCAAAGCCGCCGCGCGTGAACATGGAGGAAAGGATGGCGGCCGCGCCGAGGACGTGTCAACCGCAACTGGAATCGGGCCCGACCCCGGGGTACATTCGTGCGGCCTCTGCTCGGATATCCGTTTGAGCCCCCTCCACTCCCACAGGATCGCGAGTCAGCGCACTTGACCGCACTCGACGCCGAGGCGTTGAAGCGTAGGGCCGCCGAGGCGGCCTTCACCCGAGTACGCAGCGGCATGGTGCTCGGGTTGGGCACGGGGACCACGGTCGCGCACCTCCTCGACCTCCTCGGCGCGGCGCTCGTTTCGGGGGAGCTCGAGGACGTCGTGGGCGTGCCGACCTCCGTCCAGACCGAGGAGCGGGCACGGCGCTTGGGCGTTCCGCTCATCGGCCTGCACGAGCGACCCCGCATCGACCTGACGATCGACGGGGCGGACGAGGTCTCCCCGGACCTCGATCTCATCAAGGGGGCCGGGGGCGCGCTGTTGCGCGAGAAGATGGTCGCGCAGGCCTCCGAGCGCCTCCTCATCATCGCGGACGAGCGCAAGCTCGTGCGGCGCCTGGGCACGGCTTCGCCCCTCCCGGTCGAGGTGGTGTCGTGGGGATGGGAGGCGCACGTGGGGTTCCTGCGCGACTGGGGCGCGGTGGCGACGCTCCGCACTGCGGCCGACGGGGGCCCGGCGCGCAGCGATAACGGCCAGCTGTTTCTCGACTGCCGCTTCGAGGGTGGGATCGAGGATCCGCACGCGCTCGACCGTGCGCTCTCGCAGCGAGCGGGCGTCGTCGAGACCGGGCTCTTCCTCGGCCTCGCGGACGAGGCGCTCATCGCTTCGGCGGGAGGCATCCAGACCATGCGGAAGGCACCGTGACGAAGATCGCTCCCTCGATCCTCTCTTGTGACTTCTCGCGTCTCGCCGAGGAGATCCGGGAGGCCGAGTCGGGCGGAGCCGACTGGATCCACGTCGACGTGATGGACGGCCATTTCGTCCCGAACATCACGATCGGGCCGGTGATCACGGCGGCGGCCAGACGATCGACCGACCTGCCGCTCGACGTGCACCTCATGATCGACCAGCCCGAGCGCCATCTCGAGGCGTTCGCGAAGGCCGGCGCGGACATCCTGACCGTTCACCACGAGGCGTGCCCGGATCTGCCGCGCACGGTGGAGCGCATTCGGGCTCTGGGCGTCCGGGCCGGCGTCGCGATCAACCCGGCTACTCCGCTCGAGTCGGTCCGACGCGTGGCGAGCGATGTCGACCTGCTGCTGGTCATGTCGGTGAACCCAGGGTTCGGGGGGCAGGCCTTCATCCAGGGGAGCGCGGACAAGCTGAGGCACGCCCGCGAGCTCCTGGACCAGTTGGGATCCGAGGCTGAGCTCGAGGTGGACGGCGGCATCGACGCGAGGAACTCCGAGGTGGTCGCCCGCGCCGGGGCGACGGTCGTCGTCGCGGGATCCGCGGTTTACGGACATCCCGAGGGGGCGGCGGAGGGCGTGCGGGCCATCCGGCGATCCTTGGCTTCGGGCGCGCCGGGTGGGCGGGCGTGAGAACCCGCCGGTCCGTGTCCACGAAGGGTTGGCGACGGGCCTCGGCCGAAGCTAGACTCGTGCAAGCTCCGACCCCCCTGGAGACCTTTCAAGCATGACCGAATCGCCCATCATCGACCCCCAGGCGCTCGAGCGCCTGAGGGAGTGGGGCGGCGACAAGCTCGCCGGGCAGATGGTCAGGCTCTTCCTGAAGAACACCGCCTCCCGCATGGACCAGATCCGCTCGGGCGTGGCGGATGGCAACCTCGAGGAGGCCGAGCGGGGAGCCCATTCGTTGAAGTCGAGCGCCGCGAACATCGGTGCCGAGTCGCTGCGCACGATGGCGACGCGCATGGAGAGCGCAGCGCTCGACTCGAGCATCGAGAATGCTCGGACACTCCTGCCGCGGCTCGAGAGCGCGTACGCGGAGGCCATGAAGGAGCTCGCGACGATCGAGAAGGGGATGGCTTGATGGGCCCGAAGATCGCAGTCGTCGAAGACAACGCGGACAACCGTATGCTGGTCCAGGCGCTCCTCGAGGACCGATACGAGATCTGCGAGTATGAGACGGGCGTACAGGCGGTCGAGGGCTTGGGAGGTGACGTGCCCGACCTGATCCTCCTGGACATCTCTCTACCGGAGATGGATGGGACCGAGGTCCTGGCATGGATCCGGGGTCAGGACTCGCTCAAGGATCTTCCCGTGATCGCCCTGACCGCTCACGCGATGGCGGGGGACAGGGACAAGTACCTGGCGGCAGGGTTCAACGACTACGTCACGAAGCCCATCGTCGACGAATCCGTCCTCATCGAGGCGATCGAGCGTTGCCTGAGCGCGACCGGCTGAGACTGGAGCCCGTCCGCACGGCACAGCTCCCCGACGCCGGTTCCTCCATCATCTCTGGTCCCCCCGGGGATGAGCCAGCAGCCCCCGACCGCAGTCGCGAGCACGCGACCCTCTACATCACGCTCTTCGTGCTGCTGACCGCGGGCTCCTTCCTGCTTCGTCAGAACTTCGGATGGGAAACCGGCGCGACCATCCACACGGTCATGGAGTCGATCGCGACCGTGCTTGCGTTCATCATCGGAGGCCTGGCGCTCGTCCGCTACTACAGCAGGAAGCAGATCACCTTCCTGCTCATCGGGTGTGGCTTCCTGGGGGCGGGCCTCCTCGATTTGAACCATGCGCTGACCACGAGCGACTGGATCATGTCGGCGCGAGTGGAGATCGATCCCGCCCTACGGCCCAGCGACCTGTTCGCCTGGACATGGACCGCAGAGCGCATGTTCCTGTCGCTCTTCTTGTTCGGGAGCCTCCTCGCCTGGCGCCAGGAGGTGCGCGAGGGCGGGGGCGAGACCGTTCCCGAGGAGTGGGTCTACGGAACCGCGCTCGTCATGGCCATCTCCAACCTGCTCTTCTTCGAGTGGGTACCCCTCGGAACGCTCACCTACCCGTTTCAGCCGATTCCGCGGCCCGCCGAGTTCATACCCGCGACCCTTTTCGCGGCGGCCTTCTTCGGGTTCCTGAGGAAAGGAAGCTGGCGACGCGACGCGTTCGAGCACTGGCTGCTCGCCTCGCTCCTCATCTCGACGCTCGCGCACGGGGGCTTCATGGCGTTCTCCGAGCAACGCTACGACGCCCAGTTCGACGCCGCGCATCTGCTCAAGATCGCGAGCTACGTCTCCATCCTCGCGGGCCTGCTCTCGAACGTCTACGAGACGTTCATACGAGAGTCGAAGGGCCTGGAGGCCCTGAGGGTGAGCAACGCCGCGCTGGCGCACGAGATCGAGGTGCGCGCCCATACGGAGCAGGCGGCCAAGGAGAGTCGCGGGCGTCTTCAGGAGTTTCTGGACAACGCCAACGACCTGATCCAGAGCGTCTCTCCCGACGGCCGCATCCTCTACGTCAACAGCTCCTGGAAGCGGGTTCTCGGCTACGGCGACGAGGACCTCGAGCGGCTGAGCCTCTTCGACATCGTTCACCCCGCCCAGCGTGGGAAGCTGAAGGGGGAGCTGGGGCGAATCTTCGAGGGCGGCAAGCCTCGTCGCTTCGATGTGGACTATGTGGCCCCCGATGGGCGGGTGGTGATGCTCTCGGGAAGTATCCAGGCGCAGAAGTCGGGCGGCAGGACCGTGGCGACGCAGAGCATTCTGCGCGACGTCACGGAGCAGCGACTCGCCGAGCGCCGACTCGACGAGTCGCAGCGCAATCTCGAGGCACTCGTCGAGAACACCGGCGACTCCATCTGGTCCGTGGACCGCCATCACCGCCTGATCACGCTCAACTCCGCCTTCGCCTTGGCCCTCGAAGCCCGCACGGGGAAGGAGCCCGAGGTGGGACAGCTTCCCGCAGACGTCTTCCCCGAAGAAGACGTGGCGTGGTACGAGGAGGTCTACGACCGTACGCTGCGCGGCGAGCGCCACATCGCGCTCAGGACCGACGACGTCGATGGGCAGCTCAGGTACTTCGAGCTGTACGCCAACCCGATTCAGGCGCTCGACGGCGTCTCGGGTGCCGTCTTCTTCGGCAAGGACGTGACGGAGCGCGTGCGTGCCCAGGAGGCGGTGGCCGTCGCCAAGGAAGAGGCGGAGGCCGCAAACAAGGCCAAGAGCGACTTCCTCGCGAACATGAGCCATGAGCTCAGGACGCCCCTCAACTCGGTCATCGGCTTCACCAACATCCTGCTGAAGAACAAGGGCGGCCAGTTCAGCGACAAGGACCTCGGCTTCCTCCAGCGCGTGCTCTCGAACGGCAAGCATCTTCTCGCCCTCATCAACGAGGTGCTCGATCTCGCGAAGGTCGAAGCGGGGCGGATGGAGCTGATCATCGAGAAGGTCGACCTCGGCGCGCTCGTCGTGGAGACCGTGCAGCAGCTCGAGGGGCAGGCGAAGACGAAGGAGGGGCATGTCCGCCTTCTCGCGGACGTACGCCCAGAGGTTGCGCTCGTCGATACCGACTCCGCGAAGCTCAAGCAGGTCATCATCAACCTCGTGGGCAACGCGCTGAAGTTCACGCACGAGGGCTCCGTCACCGTGCGTCTCGATTTCGCCCCCGACGGGAAGACGCCGGTGGCCATCGCGGTCGTCGATACCGGCATCGGGATCCCCGAAGATCGCCTGGAGGCGATCTTCGAGGCATTCCAGCAGGCCGAAGCCGGCACGTCGCGAAAGTACGGAGGCACCGGGCTCGGCCTCGCGCTCTCTCGCTCCATCTGCTTGCTGATGGGATACGACCTGATGGTCGAGTCCGAGCTGGGTAAGGGCTCGATCTTCAAGATCGTCCTGGGTGAGCGCGCGGGCCGCCCGGTCCTGGAGCCCGAGGCGGAGGGAGAGTCCGAGTCCCCGCGGGAGGGGACCCAGCGGGCGAAGAGGATGGATGCCGGGATCGCTCCCGCCGTCCGAGTGGACGGGCCGGGGGCGGCGGTGGGCCCCGCGAAGGGAGACGAGATGGTACCGGCGCGAGCGGGCATGCGTGACTTCAAGGTGCTGGTGGTGGACGACGAGAAGGATTCGCGCGTCCTCATTGCGCACTACCTCGAGGAGTTCGGCTGCGAGGTGGTCACCGCGGGAGGGGGCGAGCAGGGTCTCGCGCTGGCGCGCGAGCACAGCCCTGATCTGATCACGCTCGACCTCATCATGCCGGAGATGACCGGGTGGGAGGTGCTCAAGCGCATCAAGGCCGACCCCGAGCTCAGGCGGATTCCGGTCGTGGTCGTCAGCGTGGTGGCGGGGGAGGGGCGGGGGAGCCTCCTCGGCGCGGTCGACCTCGTGACGAAGCCCTTCGAGCGAGAGGATCTCCTGAGAGTCCTCTGGCGGCACCTCGGGCGTAGCCGCGGCGGCCGCATTCTGGTGATGGCCGAGGGCGCGCTCCAGGGGCGGCTCACCGAGTTCCTGAGGGGGCGTGGGCTCGAGGCGGTTGTCCCGAAGCGAGGTTCGGGCCTCGTGGAGGCTGTCGACGCGGAGGCGCCCGACGCTGTCATTCTGGACCTCGGCGAGGGCCGAACGGACGGGATCGAGGTGCTGCGGACACTGCGTGGCAATCGGCTCCACGCGGGGCTTCCGACCTTCGTGCTCGCGGACCGGATGCTCGACGAGGCGTCTCGCGAGGCGCTGCGGGAGCTCTTCGCGGTCATGGTTCCGCGGGAGGACCCCGTCGGGTCCCTCGAGGAGGTGCTCGAAGTGCTCTTCCCGATCGCCGACCCGGCAGGGCCGTGACGGTCACCGGTGTCCAGCGGGTGCTGGTCGTCGAGGACGACCCGGAGATCGCGTACCTCCTGAGCGTCGTGCTGGCCGCGGAGAACCGCGAGATCGTCGTCGCCCCGAGCGGGGAGGAGGCCCGACGGGCACTCGAGGCCGGAGCCGTGGATCTCGTGATCCTCGACCTGATCCTCCCGGACGTCGACGGCCGCTCGCTCCTCCAGGAGCTCCGGGATCATGCGTCGACCGCTGCGCTGCCGGTCGTCGTGCTCACGGCGCGGGTGGGTCCCGACACGCGCCAGGACTGCTACCGGCTCGGAGCGGACGCGTTCGTCGAGAAGCCTTTCAACCCGGACGAGCTCGTCGCCGACGTTGCCGTTCGGTTGGACCGGGCCGCCGCGGCCGAGCGAGCGGCGCACCACGACACCCTCACTTCGCTCCTGAACCGAGCGGGTCTCCAGGCTCGTTGCGAGGAGCTGGACGAGGAATACACCTTGGCCGTGCTCGAGATCGACTCGTTTGCGGAGCGCTCCGAGCGCTGGGGGTGGGACCAGACGGAGCGGGTGACGCGGGCCGTGGCGCGTGCGCTCGGCTCCGAGACTCCCGAGGGTTTCGACCTGGCGCGCGTCGGCGGTGACGATTTCGCCTTCCTGACGCGGGGCCGCGACGCCGAAGCGATGGGTCGCATCGCCGGCTCCGCGCTCGAAGCGCTTCGTAGCTCGAGCCTGGACGGAGTGGACGACGGCCGGGGACCGCTCACGGCGACCGTTGCCGTAGTCGTGGCCGAGCGCGGTGCCGGCCTCATGGAGACGCTCGACGCTGCGAGGCAGCGGATCTTCCGTGCCCGTGAGGCCGAGGGGGATGTGGTTCTCATCGAGGAGCCCCGAGACCCGGAGCGGAAGGCCCGCGTGCTCGTCGCCGAGGACGACGAGATCTCGGCGACGATCCTGCGGCACCGACTCGAGAAGGAGGGGCTCGACGTCGTCCGATTCAAGGATGGGCAGCACGCCTACGAGGCTGCCCTCGCGGAGGTTCCGGATCTGGTGATCCTGGACGTGAAGATGCCCGGGATGGATGGCTTCGAGGTTCTGAGCCATCTGCGAAAGGACGCACGCTTCTCACGGACGCCCATCATCATGCTGACTTCGCTGGGACAGGAGGCCGACGTGGTGCGCGGCTTCGGCCTCGGTGCGGACGACTACATCCTCAAGCCCTTCTCCCCGACGGAGTTGAGCGCGCGCGTGCGACGCCTTCTCACGCGCGGCCGATCGCCGACGGCGGTGTGACTTGGAAGAGCTCCTGACGGCCGGCTGGCTGCGCGTCTCCCGGGAGCCGACGCTGCTGGCGCTCATCGCAGTCGTCCTGGCGCTCTCTCTGGTCACGCTCGCGTTCTCGGCCTACGCCGTTCTCCTCCGGGTGCAGAACCAGCGGCGCGATGCGCGCCGCTCGGCCCTCGCGGAGCGATGGCAGAGTGCTCTGCTGGATGCGATCGCAGATCCGGCGAAGATTCTCGAGCTCCACCGACTCGTCGACGAGAATCGACGACTGCACTTCGTCGAATTCGTGCTGCAGTTCGCGCGTAGGATGCGCGGTAGCGAATCCGATGTCCTGCGATCGGTCGTACAGCCGTACATGGGGCTGATCGCCGAGCGCCTCGACTCGGACCGGGTCGAGGTGCGCGCCCGCGCCGTCCAGACCCTCGGGACCCTCGGCCTTCCGGAGCACGAGGACCTCGTCATCGCCGCCCTCGACGATCCTTCTCCCCTGGTAGCGATGGTCGCCGCGCGCGCCCTCGCGAAGGAAGAGGAGCCCCGGTACGCGTCGGCGGTCCTGGCCAAGGTGCATCGATTCAGCGAATGGAATCGCCTCTACCTGGCTTCGATGTTGGCGGCGATGGGGCCCGAGGTCTCACTGGGATTGAGGGCCGCCCTGGCGGACCCAGCAGCGGAGCCATGGACCCGCTCGGTGATGGCCGAGGCGCTTCGGCTCCAGACGGACTTCGAGGCGGGTGACGTCG
>Ga0214472_10006914_pt1 | contig 11898 bp, 7 predicted proteins | sample RVTome_6_FD_207662 | JGI IMG/M metagenome (GOLD analysis project Ga0214472, IMG submission 207662) | Soil microbial communities from uranium-contaminated site in the Upper Colorado River Basin, Wyoming, United States - RVT140D175 | ecosystem: Environmental > Terrestrial > Soil > Contaminated >...
TCTCCGAGAGCTGGCGCACGGCCGGAGACGAAAACGATCTCAAGGAAGTGCTGCTGCGCGACGAGCGGTTCCTCACCATCCATGTCGTCCGGGATTCCAAGACTGCGGTCATGATCGGCTGCATGCTTCGGGAGATCGAAGTGCCTGAAGGAAGCCTGATCGCCCTGGTGAAGCGCGGCATGGAGATCGTCGTCCCGCGGGGGAGCACCGCATTGCAGGAAGGGGACCGTCTCACCGTCATCGGGAGCGCGGCGGGGATCCGGTTGTTTCAGGAGCGCTACGGCGGTCTGCCGAAGGGAGTCCGGGGGCCCCCCCGGGATCGGAAACGGGGGACGGGGTAGACCTCGAGGCGCCTCGCGGGAACCTCCCGCGCGAGTGGATGTGGATCCGAGCTACAAGTGGGCCGGCGGTGGCCTCCTGTCGACGGCTGAAGATCTCGTTCGCTTCGGTGCGGTCCATCTGGCGCCCGGCTACTTCGAAGAGCGTACCCTGGAAACCCTGCTCACATCCCAGACGACTCTGGGGGGCGATTCCATCGGCGTGGGCCTCGGCTGGCGCGTAGGTCAGGATGACGACGGACACCGGCTGGCGTGGCACGCCGGCAACATGGCCGGAGCGAGGTCCATCCTGCTGCTCGACCGAGACCGGCAGGGAATCGTGGCCCTACTCTCGAATACGCGGCTCTGTCCCTACTTCATCGAGGATACTGCTCAGGCCTGTTGGAGCCGTTCCTCAGACGAGAGCAACCGGTCGCCGGCGGAGCCGGTCGAGGAAGACGCAGAATGCCCACTCAGCGGAACGTACGAGTACGAGTTCGCGGGCGGCGGTGGGGGCGAAGCGGACGGCGGCACGCTGCATATCGAGTGCCCCGGCCCGCCGTTCGGCACGATGACTCTCCCGGCAAGTATCGCCGCCATCAAAGAGGCGGGCGTTCCTGCCCCTCTGTGGGTGCCGATCATGGATGTCCAGCGCGGCCTGCATCAAGCCAGGGTCTTAGTCGTTACCTCAGCAGGAGCACTGACCCTTCGACTCCGCACGACGGAAACCGGCATGGAAGGATTCTCTATCGGATTGTTCACCGAGCGATCAATCGTCGGAACGAGGACGGATACGCCAGCGTGCTCGCCTCACGGTATTCAATGATTGTATTCTAACACGGGCATGCACCTGACGGGCTGCGCCCGCAGGTGATGCCCAAGGCGTTAGAGCGCACACGAGGAGCGGATGCCGGATTCAGCCAACGATATAGACTCTTTTCCCCCGCGAATAGCCTTGCTGCTTCCCGTCGTGCTCCTTTTCCATCAGGCGGAGGAATGGTTTGGCGGGTTTCCGGAGTGGACCCGCCTTCTTGCGGGCAACGAGGTGAGCTCTGAGCGGTTTATCCTCATCAACGCGGTCGGCCTGTTCCTGATCACGTTCTGGACGCTCGCTGCCTTCCGGGAGCCGCGAATGGCCTGGATCGTTGCCTCTGTGGCCACGATCCTCGGGCTCAACGGAGTTTTGCATGCGCTCGCGAGCGTGCTGCTCGGTCGATACTCGCCCGGGACGACGACGGGTGTATTGCTGTCGCTCCCGCTGAGTGTCATCGTTTTGCGAGCGTCGGTAGCTGGGCTGCCTAGAGCGCAGGTGTTCGGCGCCGTTCTGGCGGGCGTACTACTGCATGGTGTGGTGACTTATCTTGCGCTTGTATGAGGAGATGTCACTAGCAGCAGAAGGTGGGTCAAGTGGGCATGGGTTGATCGGTGCGGGTGGTGTGGTAATCTTGGGCGTTCGCTTGTACGCTCTCCTAAGAAACTGATTCTGTAGGAAGCTTTCTTGGAGCGGTTGTGTCCCATGTGGATACTCCTTCATACTGAGGGTTGGGGTTGTGGAGCATCCGGGGACAGGGGTGCGAACCGCGGCATTCTCCTAAACTGGATCACGCAGAGCGTGTCTCCAATGAGGCTGCCGCAGCATCCCATGGAGCACGCTAACAAACGGGCTCTCAGGCACCATTGGCGTATCGGTCTCGGTCCCCGGATGCACCCACACATTCTACGCGGTCCGGGACCCCTCCCCAGTTTCTCAACCGAGGAGCCGCGACCCGACGCGTGCCCCAGCTAACAAACCGATGAAGCTGACGGTCGCCTGCGGCGCCCGCGGCTTATAATAGCGGCTACTCGTTGGGCGAACGAAGAGGTAAGCGCTTGAGTGATCGACGGGTCGACACGTTTTTCTACGGCTTGTTCATGGACGTAGATGTGCTTCGCCGAAGCGAAGCGAAGCCAGCGAACCCTCGTCGTGCCTATGTTGCGGGGTTTGCTCTGCGAATCGGCCAGCGAGCTACACTGGTACCGTCTCCTGGGGCTCGGGCCTACGGCATGTTGATCGAGCTGACGCATGCAGAGCTTGAACGGCTCTATAACGCACCAGGTTTGGAGCACTACCGCCCCGAAGCAGTACTCGCTCAACCCCTTGAGGGGATCGCAATTCCCGCACTGTGCTACAACATGCTTCAAGCCCCGGAAGTGCATGAGAGAAATCCCGATTACGCACTGCGTCTTAAGAGTGTTCTTACGAAACTCGGCTTTCCAGGGGACTATGTTGCATCAGTTGCGTGATGCCGCCGCTTATAACAAGCAGACGCAATGAACCGTGATACGGCGTCGCTGGACAGCGCTGCGCGCCGCCGCTGGACTGCGGCGTTAGGCGGATGGGAAGGCCTTGGGGGTGAATGTCCATTACGAATTCCGTCTTAACCGCGTTGCTTCAGTTGATGCATGGCTCTGCAAATGTCACGATGGGGCTCATCGTGGCTGCGAGGACGGTCGCTTGAACCCGTGCCAAAGTAACAGGAGTTGGGGTCCGCGAACGAACAGCCTAACCCGCCGCTGCAGCCGACCGCCTTCCGGGGACGGCTGAACAGTGGACCGTTGGGCCTCTCAATCGAATGTAAAGGTCGACGACTTGGCGCGGCCAGTGTGGCGCTGATCGAATCGCGCACTCCGCAGCTCTTTCACTTCTCTCCCCATGACCGGCGTTCCAGCCAAAGGGCGCTCCGTCGGCAAGCTTTGCTTGCTCTCCGCTCCCGACTGCACCGCAGGCAATGACCTGGTAGACTGTCGTGGAGTCTGTGGACGGAGGGGAAACGGCTGCGAGCTCGACGAGCTGGTTCAAGAACGGAGGTCTCACGGATGCCGAAGTTCAACGATGCGCCCGCAAGTGGATCCCTTGTGGATCCGTCATACTCCCGGGGCCTCTATTTCGCAGACAGCCATAGGCATGGTGAGGATGCCGACTTCAAGGCGGGGAACTTCCTGAGGCTGTTTCTGCGATTCGCAGAGCGACACAGGCTCAACATCACATCGTTCGCCGATGTCGGATGTGGTTCCGGTGACATCGCCAAGATAATCGCCGACTCTTTAAGAGCGAATGGCATGGACCTCCAAAAGGCCAGGGGATACGACGTTTCTCCTCACGTTCTCGATATGAATCAGGACGGGGTCGAGTACATTCATGCTGACTTCTGTCGATCTGATGAATCCGTCGATGTCGTGACTCTGTTCGATGTGTTCGAGCATGTTCCCGACACGGTGGCATTCATAAAGGCCGTGTCTCGCCGATGCAAAGTGGTCGGCTTCCACATACCGCTGGATTACTCGTTCAATGTTGCGGCCAGGAACAAGTTCCGAAGGATGCTAGTGAATCCGGGGCATCTGATCTTCATGGACACCACCGGCGCGCTGAACCTGCTGGCACTGTCGGGACTCCGGGTCGTTGATTATGAGTACACTTTCGGATTCCTTTCCCCATCCGGGCACCGGTCATTGCTCTCGAAGGTCGTCTTGCCCTTGCGGTTTTTGATGGCGCGGGTCAGCCCATGGCTGTTGAGCAAGACTATGGGGGGAGCGAGCCTCATGGTGATTGCCGTGACACCGCGCGGATCGTCGGAGATACAGTTTCGATGAGAGGGGAAATCGTCATGTCCATGAAGGCTCGTGAAATATGGCCTCACACAAGTCGTTCGAGGCAGAATGAGCGGAGGCAACCATCCAACCCGCCGGTGGAGCCGGGCGGCTTCGCCGGCGGCTGAGCGGCAAGACGTTAGATCCCAGTCGATTCCCGAACGGAGCGAGGCGATGACCCTGCAGATCATGAACTCAGAACTGATTCGAGCCTCGTCGCTCGTTCATGCGAGGGTGGCTGGACTTGGGCTCGTCTTGGCGTCGGTTCCCATCTAAATGCTCAATCAGGTCAACCTGTTCGGGGCCTTTCTGTCGGCGTCGGGCCAGCTGCAAGAGCGGGTGGAGCTGTTTCTGGACCTGCACCGATTCGGGAGCCTGGTTGCCGCGATGTTCTTTGGCTTGTGGCTGCTTCCTCTTGGGCTCCTGGTCTTCAAGCCCGGTTTCCTCACCAAGTTTCTAGGTATTCTGTTGATGTTTGGAAGTCTTGGCTATCTGGTTCTCTTTGTTCAGGGATTCCTTCTCCCTGGGTCCGGGAGCACGATGTGGAATCCGTTTCTCCTGGTTACCCATCTGTCGGAATTGGCTTTGTTGCTGTGGCTTTTGATCAAGGGAGTGGATGTGAAACGATGGGAGGAGCGTGCCCTTGAATTCGCCACACGGTGATACTCGTTGTAGTTTGCCGGTCGCACCGGTCTCTTCGGCGCGTCGCTCGCCGGAACGTGATGATCTTTGCGGGGTGCGGGCATCCGGGAGGTCCCAATCCCCCGACCGCCTCTCGATCACAATGAGAGGATGACCCTGCCTCATTTTGACGAACCGTCCCTCGTATTGATGGAGCCGGAGGTCCACGGCCCATTCCCGTGAATCCCGTCAAGTGCTTTCATGACCGTCAGTTACCATGGCCCTCGAGGTGGCATGCATATTGCGTAAGATTGCTCAAGGGCAGTGAACGGTATACACCGGGCACTCGAGTCAAGAACAGCTGCCAGCAGGGTGGCCATTCCGCTTCAGTTCGGCGGGTCCGCCCTCGCTCTCGTGAGGAGGATTGCATATTGTTCTCCCGGATTCTCATGGCCATGGTTCTCGTATCCGCCCTGGCCATCATGGGCGCGGGTTGCGATGGCAACCCGACCACCGTAAGCCTTGAGGATCTGGCGCCGCCTCCGGGCCTCACCTCGGTAACGGGCGACGGCGCCGTAGTGTTACGCCGGCAGGCAAGCAACTTCGGCGAAGACCACGGAGGCTTCTACCTCTACCAGTCGAGCGGAACCCAGCCGGTCACCCCCGGCGAGTCGATCCCGGGGGTGTTGGGAACCGCGGCGCTGGCCACGCTCACCACGACCCAGGGATCCGGATTCTTCACCACAACCGTAGGCGGACAGGTCAACGGCGCCACCTACAGTTTCCTGGTCGTCGCCTTCAAGGACGGCGGGGGCAAGCTCTCCCGGCCGAGCAACGTCATCTCCGACACCTCGCGGCGCGAATTCGCGACGCTCGATCTGACCAACAGCACGGGCAACTCATTGGGCCCCTGCCAATTACCAATTGCCATTTCCATTGTGCCCGGTTCGTCTGTAGCATGATTCTGTTGGTGGTAGCAGGGAGGCTATCTCAACCATGAATGAGAACCCGATTCAGGGAGTGGGAGCTCGACAGCTCCTTAACTCCGGCGTCGATGGCATGATCGTCGTCGATGCTGGTGGGAACGTGCTTGCTCTGAACCCGGCAGCCGAGCGATTGTTTGGGTGGACGGAGGCAGAGTTTCGGGGTGAACCGCTGGATTCGATTATCCCGGTCCGCTTCCGTCAACTCACCGGGGAGAACCGCCAGGGCAACCGGGAGGCGTTGGGGACCGGACAGGAGAGCGCTCCGGCCAGCATGTTTGCCCGGCGACGGGACGGGACCGAGTTCCCCATCGAGTTCAACAAAGTCCCTCTCGGCTCCGACCCGGACGGACTCTTCCTCGTCACGATTCGCGATGTCACCAAGTGGCGGCGTATCTACGATGTGCTGTATCAGGAGAAGGAGCAGGCCTCCGTAACCCTGAGTTCGATCGCGGATGCGATCATTACCTCCGGCCTTGACGGGCGGGTGACATATCTGAACCCCACGGCGGAGCGGCTCACCGGCTGGCGTATGAACGAGGCCCTGGGGCAGCCCTTGGACACCGTTCTTCCCCTCATCTTCGAGGTCACGCGGCAGCCCATCGAAAACATCTCCGCCCGCTGTCTCAGGGAAGGACGCGCAGTGGACCTGACCGAAGGCGTGCTCCTGTTGCGCCGCGATGGGACGGAAGTGCCGATCGGAGACTCGGCGGCCCCGCTCCTCGACCGCCACGGGGCCGCGATCGGGGTGGTTCTGGTCTTCCATGACGTCACGGAAAGGCGCCGTGCGGTCCATAAACTCACCCGCGAAGCGATGAACGATTCCCTCACGGGTCTGCTCGGCCGGCGGGAGTTCGAGCTGCGCCTGGCGCGACTGGCGGCGGAGGCCGCGTCCGGGCCGGCGGAACACGCACTGTGCTACCTGGATCTGGACCAATTCAAACCCGTGAACGATCTGTACGGTCACGAGGCCGGCGATAACCTCATCAAGACGGTCGGTCGCCTGCTGACCGGTCGTCTGCGCAGCCGCGACACCGTCGCGCGCCTCGGCGGAGACGAGTTCGGCGTCCTCCTTGAGCACTGCTCGTTGGCCAAGGCGGAAGAGATTGCCGCCTCCATCCAGCAGGTCATCCAGGATCACCCCTACGTATGGGAGGGAAAAACCATCGCGATCGGCGCCAGCATCGGCGTCGTACCGATCACGGCCGTGAGCGGGCGGGCAACGGACATCTTGCGTGCCGCCGACGCTGCCTGCTACGAGGCCAAGGCCGCCGGCGGAAACTGCGTCCACCTCGGACAGGAGATGGGGCCTGGCATCCAGCAACAGATCGAGACCCGACGGATCACGCGCCTGATCCAGGCCGTGGAGAAGGACCATTTTCAACTTTTCATTCAAGCGATCATGCCCCTGGAGCCGCGTCTCGCCACCCGTCCTCGGTGCGAGATTCTGCTGAGGTTGCCGGACGAGCAAGGTGGGATGGAGACTCACGACTCGTTTCTACAGCACGCGGAGCGCTTTCGACTGATCCCGACGATCGACCGCTGGGTCGTCCGGAAGACGGTCGCCATCCTGGGAGCGTGGCATCATGACCACCCGGAGTGTAGGCTGCCTCTCTGCTCGATCAACCTAAGCGCGTCCTCCCTGGACGACCTCGATCTTGTCCCCGCGTTGCGCGAGTACCTGACGCAGTACCGCCTTCCCCCGGAGGCTCTTTGCTTCGAGATCTCCGAAGCGGCGGCGCTCGGCAACTTTGCGGAACTGGTGCGCCTCCTCGCTGAAATCCGAGCTGCGGGATGCGGATTCGGGCTCGACGACTTCGGCAGCGGGCTGGCCTCGTTATCCCAACTCAAGTCGCTGCCGGTCGACTATCTGAAGATCGGCGGCCATTACGTGCGGCGTGTCGCCGACGATCCCGTGTACGGGACCCTCGTGAGCGCCGTGAACGATGTCGGCCGGATCATGGGCTTGACTACGATCGCCGAAGAGGTAGAGAGCGAATCCGTTCTGGAAAAGCTGCGGAATCTGGGGGTCGAATACGTGCAAGGCCAAGGCGTGGCGCCGGCGACGCCGCTGATTGACGTAGCGGGAGAAATCACCCTGCCCTGTATCCAACGATCGGAGTGATGCTGACCCGTTCCGGTCGTCGATCCGGAGATCGTCCACCGACGGTCCGGCGAGAGCTTCGAGGACGGCGCCGATGCCTACGGGCAGGTGGCGGAATTGCAAGCGCTTGCATCGTCGGTGCGCGAGCGCCGCGGGGCCGCCCGGTCGCTGTTCGCAGCAGCCAGCTCCGCCTCGAGTTCGGCGACGCGATCCTCTCGTTCGTCGGCCGGCTCCCGGCACTCCACGCCGGCAGCTTCCAAGTCCTCCCGCAAAGGGGCTAGCGGCTAGCCCCCTCCGCCCCTCCTTCGCGCCTGGGCCGGGGCGATCCCGGCCCTGTGTCCGGTTTTCGGCCGGCCTCGCGTTTCTGGGTGTGGTCCCCGACGCTCTGGACGGGGCGGGCCCTCACACTCCAACCCGGGAGGTGTCCCATGGGACGCGCGGCACTCTGGCTCCTGATGCTGATTCCTGCGATGACGTCTCCGGCGTTCGCCCTGGACCCGGTCGACGATTTCGAGCGGGGGTTCTTCTCCGTCTTCTCGCCCTCGTATGCCGAGCACGTCATCCCCATCTCCGGTTACAGCGGTCACGCGATGTGGGCGAACCGGAAGATCATCCTGGAACCCGGAGATCCGAACTTCCCCGTGCTCGTGTCCAACACGAACGATTCACCGTTCCCGGACCATGCGCTCACCGTCGCTGCGCAGGCGAACGGATCGGCGACGGTTCTGTGGGAATGGGGATATGCGCGCGATCTCACGGTTCTGGGCATGATCGACCGGGTCGAGCTGGTTCTCGGGCAGAGCCCCCCCGGAGGGCAGATAACGGCAATCCTCACTGATGCCGGGGGAGAGGAGGAGCTCCCGCTCCCCACCTCGGGGGGGTTCGAGGTGATCGGGTTCAATCTCAGCGACTTCTCCGGCCCCGACCCCACCCAGGCGGTCAGGCTGGGCTTTCGGTTCGATTCGGGAGAGGTCTCCTATAAGATCTCGGAGATCCGGTTCGAGAGAACGGGATCCCTCGACATCGACTTCGTCGGCAACTTCGTGGCCACCGCGGTCCCCCCCCTTCCCTCGACCCCGCTGCGGTTCACCGCCTACAGCGGCGACCCCGGCCAAGAGCTGCCGCTCTACCGGACGGACGTGGTGATCCAGGACGCAACGGCGGCAGGGGATCCGGTGGAGTTGAACGCGTCCTGGGAGGAGGAGGGCGGGGCAGCCGGGGACCGTGGCGCGATGGAGGTCCGCTGGGACGAATCCGGCGTGTTCTCGGATACCTCGTTCCTGATCTCGTTCGACCTGGCTGCGGCGAACGGGCTCACCCCGCAGTTCTACCCGCCGGATCCCATCCTGGACGACCCCACCAGTTTCATGCTGGCCTTCCAGGTGTTGATGTTCGATGGGAACGTGCAGGCCGGTACGTCGAACACCCTGCTGCTGTTCGACGTGAATATGCACCAGGGAGCGGAGTTCCCCTTCGTCTCGATCACCCCGCACATGGCAACCGCCTCCATGGCCACCGGGTTCGACGTGGCCTTCGACTACACGGCCACGTCGGGGGTGGAGGTCTACGAGCCGCTCCTCGACATGACCTGGATCTCGGACTGGCAGCCGCCGTCCGCGGCCGCGGTTCCGGAGGGGAACACCCCGGCGCCCCTCCTGGCCGCGAGGCCGAGCGTGACCCGTGGGGTCACCGAACTGTGGGCCGCGCGCCCGTTCACCGCGGAAGCAAGGATCGCCGTGCACGACGTCTCCGGGCGTCTCCTGCGGTCGCTGATCCCGTCCCCGGGTCTCGAGTTCGTGCACTGGGACGGCAGAAACGAGGCGGGCCAGCCGTTGTCCTCGGGGGTGTACTACGTCCGCCTCCAGGACCGGTGGGGCGGCGCGGTTACCCGCGTGACCCGGGTGCAGTGACGCGGGCGCCCCGGGTGCGGTGAACGGGGCGCTCAGGACTCCCCGGCCCGTACCCGCGCCAGGGCGTCCCGGGCCGCGACGGTGCGCTCGTCCTCGTCACCGAGCCGTTCCCGCCGGATCTTCAGCGCCTCGCGGAGGAGAGGCTCGATCACCGCACGCGGCTCGCCCGCTTCCCGGCCCTGTCCTGCCCGCTCGAGAAGCGCCGTCGCCAGCACCACCGCCGTTTCCGGGAGCCCTCCCCGGGCATCCGCGACGGCGCCGTCGAGCGTGGCCAGGGCCTCCGCCCGGCGTCCGGCCGCCGCCTGGATCTCGGCGATCCGGACCCGGTTCTCGACCACGATCGAGTTCCCCGGGCCCAGCGCGGCATCCCGCAGCCGCCAGGCCTCCCGGGCCGCAGTCTCCGCCTCCCCGTACCGCCCGGTCTCGAAGCAGAGATCGGCGAGCCCGAAGACGGGGTGCGACACGAAGACGCTGCTGTCGCCGAAGCACTCACGAGCCACCGCAATCGCCTCCACGTACACGCTCTCCGCCTCCGCATGACGCTTCTGACGCAGGAAGTTCCGGGCCAGATTGCTCAAGGGCGCGGCCACCGTCGGGTGCCGGTTTCCCAGGGAGGCCCGGATGATGTCCACGGATCGTGACAGGAGGCCCCCTGCCGCTTCGATGTCCCCCAGCTTGGTCTTCACCACCGACTGGTTGCTGTACGCCTGTCCCACGCGCCAGTGGTCCGGACCGAGGTCCCGCTCCAGGAGTTCCACCGCCTCGGCAAGGAGCCGGTCCGCCTCTTCGAGCCGCTCGCGTCCGGAGGGCTCGGAGACGCTCCACTGCATGAGGGTGCCGGCGAGTTCCGTCATGGCATCGGCGAGATTCGGATGTCCCTCCTCTCCGTACTCCTTGCGAAGTTCGGCCACCGACTCGCGGAGCATCTCCTCGGCCTCCTCCTTCCTGTCCAGGGCAACGAGCATGCCCCCCAGGCTGCCGAGCGCCACGGAAAACGGCACACCCCCGACTCCGTCCTTGCGGTACGCGGCAACCGCCGCGCGCTGTTGCCGCTCCGCCCCCTCCAGATCGCCCCGTTCGGTAAGGAGCCCGGCCAATCCCTCGTGAAACGGGGCTATGCGATGCGGTTCCCGGTCGAACCGGCGCTCGGCCGCATGCAAGACCTCCCGGTACCTCGTCTCGGCCTCGTCCAGGCGCCCGAGGGCCTGCAATCCGCCGGCCACCTTCCTCGACGCGAGAAGGGTCCGGGGCGACCCGGCGCCGAATTCGTCCCCGGCGAGTTCCTCGGCCTCCCGGTAGAGGGTGAGCGCCCGGTCGTGCTGCCCCAGCGCGAGGACGCAATCGCCGAGCCCGAGGAGCGCCTCGTGGAGCCCCGCCGGATCCTCCACCCGGCGCTGCTCCTCCAGCGCCTCGACCAGGACGGTCTCCGCGCGCGCGTACTGGGCGAGACCGGTAAGGGCATTGCCAAGGACCAGGGTGATCTCGGCGCGGATCTCCGGCCTTCCGTGGAACCGGGTCGAGATGCGGTCGGCCCCCCGCTCGAGCAGTTCGACGGCCGTGAGCGCTTCTCCGGATTCGTAGGCGGGATTCCCCGCGGAGAAGATCTCCACCAGGTAGTCCTTGACCGCACGGGCCCGGTCGCGCTCGCGCGCCGCCACCCGTGCCTGCCAGAGGATTCCTCCGATGCCGGTCATCACCGCGAGCAGCACGGTGATCGTGCTGGCAGTGGCGACCAGGTGGCGGCGGACGAACTTCCGCATCCGGTAGCGCGCGGTGGGCCGCCGCGCTTCCACGGGAAGCAACTTGCGGTATCGCTCCAGGTCCTCGCGCAGGGCCTGGGCCGACGAATAGCGTTCCTCGGGGTTCTTGCTCAGAGCCTTGACCACGATGTTGTCGAGATCCCCGCGAAGCTGCCGCTCCAGCTCGGCCGGCCCCGAGGCGCGCAGGCGGGCCCGTTTCGCGGCCGGCACGTCTCCGGTGTCCTCCCGGACCACCCGGCTGGGTTCCGGAGGATCGTCCTCGGCGATCGCGCGCGCGACCTGTACCGATCGCGACGTGTCCCCGTGGGGATGCCGGCCGGTCAGCAGCACGTAGAGGAGCGTTCCCAGGGAGAACACGTCCGACAGGGTGGACGCCGCCTCCCCGCGAATCTGCTCCGGGGAGGCGAAGGCCGGGGTGAGGAACGCGCGCGCGGCCTGGGTCCGGTCGGGGTCGTCGGCGTCGAGGATCTTGCTGATGCCGAAGTCGAGGAGCTTCACGTTGCCGTCCGCGGTGACGAAGACGTTCCCCGGCTTGATGTCGCGATGTACGATCAGATTGCGGTGGGCGTACTCCAC
>Ga0214472_10006915_pt1 | contig 11897 bp, 17 predicted proteins | sample RVTome_6_FD_207662 | JGI IMG/M metagenome (GOLD analysis project Ga0214472, IMG submission 207662) | Soil microbial communities from uranium-contaminated site in the Upper Colorado River Basin, Wyoming, United States - RVT140D175 | ecosystem: Environmental > Terrestrial > Soil > Contaminated >...
GAGTGGTTCGCGCGCATTCCCCGGCGGATGCCGGCCTTATGCCGCGCCCCCGCGTATGTCGTTCAACATCGGCTTGGCGAAGTTCTCCAGCATGTTGTCCGCCCCCTGCATCAGGCAGATGCGCACGTCGTGGTCGCGCATGCGGCGCACGCGGTCACGCATCCGCTCGTGGGTGGTGAAGTCATACCCCATGTTGGCGGCAATGGCGATGCCACGGGCGCCCGCTTTCGCGACGATGGCATCCAGGGCCCGCCAGACCTCCGCGTGCTCGTACTGGAAAGGATGACCGAGCGCCTTGCTGAGATCGGTCATCGCTACCATCACGATGCGTATGCCTTCGATGTCGAGGATCTCGTCGATCTCGTGAACCGCGGTGGCGGCTTCGATGTGCGGGACGAACACGGCGAGGTCGGCATCCTTCTTGTGCATGGCGGCGAAGGTCTCGTTGGAATTGGGATACTCGCCGGTGCCGGAGCGATGCCAGTCCTTCGCGACCTCGGCGCACGCTCTCACCTGCCTGGCGGACGCGATCGATGCTCCGACGATTTCGATGCCGAGGCTCAAGGCGCGCGCAACGTCCACCGTGACCTGCAGACTCTCAGTGCCGCCCAGCCAGGGATTCGCGGGCACGCGCAACCAGGTGGTGAGCCCCACGGCCTGCGCGGCGCGGTGGATGTGGTCCAGCTCGCGCCAGTCCATGGCCGAGAACATCATGTCCGGACGCACGAAATCGAAGCCGGCCCGCGCGAGCGTCGGCACCCAGCTCGGCCCGCCCTTGAGCCAGACGCCGAGCGCCATTTCGCCCGCGCCCAGCCGCTGAAAGAGCCTGCTCATCGGTTTCTCCCGGATTGCCGCCGTCAATTCATCTGGAGCTTGAGACTTGCCGTGACCTTGCCCCATTTCCTGATGTCGTCGCGCATCACCGCCGCAAATTCATCCGGCGTGCGGCCGCGAGTTGATGGTGTTGCTGATCATTAATTGCACGTGACCGCCCACCAGGTCGATCAGCGCAGCCGAACCGCCCTTGTACGGCACGTGCACCAGCTTGATTTGCGCCATCGACTGGAACAGCTCGAACGCAAGGTGCGTGCCCGATCCGCTGCCGGCCGAAGCGAAATGCAGTTCTCCGGGCCTGCGTCTGGCGAGCGCAATGAGTTCTTTCACCGACTTCGCCGGCACGCTGGGATGAACGACCACCCAATACGGAACCGTCGCCACCTGGGTCACCATTGCGAAATCATTCACGGGGTCGTACCGCAGATCCTTGTGCAGGTTCGCATTGATGGCGTGGCTGTTGGTGACCATCAGCAACGTGTAGCGGTCAGCGGGCGCCCTCGCCGTCAATTCCGACGCGAGCATTGTCCCCGCTCCCGGCCGATTGTCCATGACCACCCGAATTCCCTTGTCCTTGATCAGCTTACCCCACCGCGCCATCTCGGATTTGACGGTGGCAGCCAGCGCGGCTGGCGGGATAATCCTGGGCGTGGACCGAAGCCGCGCAGAGCAGTACCATTCCGGGCAGGGTCCAGGTAAGAAGGCGTGTCAGCGCCATGGCTTCCTCCCCATTGCTATCTCTTGCAGTGCGCGTGCCTTGACGGCGGACGGTCGGGAGACCGCGCGTTGCGCATTACGATGAAACGCTTCCCTGCGCGCCGAGGAGGCGCCCCCAGCCCGCGACGGGCGGCGCGACGCCGGCGGCGATCAGACGCCACACTTGCGCGATAGGGTTGGTGACCACGGGCACGTTGAAGTCCTCCTCCAGGATCGGCACGGCGGCGAGGCTGCGCCACGCGCCGCCCGGCAGGAGCAGCGCTTCCGCCCTGGGCGCCCGCCGCATGGCCTCGCGGGCAAGCTGAAAAGCAAGCCGGATCCCCTCTTCGATGCTCATCGAGAACGCCTGCTTGGCCCACTGGCCGGCGCTGGTGACGGTCAGCACTTCGAAGCCTGCATGCGTGAGATACGCGATGAGGGCCTGGTTCAACTGGTCGGACCAACGGCTCGCGATGGCGATGCGGTTCGCGCCGAAGTGGCGCAGAGCGTCGATCACCGCCTCGCCCTGACCATCGGCTGTGACGCCGGTCCTGCGCACGGTCTCCTCGATCAACTTGAGCACGCGGGGCCGGCCGAGCTGGGAAGAAATCGGAAACCCGGCGAGCGTGATGCGGTTCGCGCCCTGTTTCACCAGTTGGTCGACGCAGCCCCAGTAGCGCTTCTCGATCGCCTCGTTCACGCCTTCGAGCGTGTAGTCGGAGATCTCGATGGAAGTCGAAATCTGCCGGATGTCCGGCGGCAGCAGCGGCTCGGGCTGCGGGTTGGGATGGCGGTCGGGTCCGATCGGAGACACCGTGCCGGCGACAAAGCGGATCTTCACATTTTCGTTGGTGTTCACGACGCTCTCTTCCTCACCTGTATTGTGCCCGCTATTGTGCTTGAATTTATGCGTCTGTGGTGAATGTTTCCGAGCGCGCGATGCGCTCGGTCACGGCACCGGGCTCGAACTTCCTGCCGATCAGAAAACCAGCTTCAGCGCCTTGCCGTTCGTCAGGCGGTAGGCCGAGAAATCCTTCACGTCGATCGTCGCAATCGACATGACATGCAGCATGTCGCCGAGGACGATCAGCGTTGCATCGGCGTAGTCCATGCGCAGGTCCGCGTAGCGCTCCAGTGTAGCGAGGATGCGAGCTTGTCCCTGCGTGCCAAACTCGTGCACCTCGCACGCCGCGGTCACGAAACGTACCAGCGGCAGGCGGGCCGGTTCCGAGAGCAGGTGCCACGCCTCGGTGACAACCGCAAGGGTGGTCAGCAGCGGGCCGCGATGTCCCTTGAACCACGCGACCGCACGGGCATGGTGCGTATCGTTTCGTTTGAAGAGGGCGACCAGTGGCCCGGTGTCAAGCAGAACGCTTGCCACGCACTGCTTTCTTAACGTACCGCGAGTGGTTCTTCGCCACGTCAGTGCGCGGATCGGCATCCATTCCGACCACGCCGAGCGCCTCGGCGATCTCAAACGCGGTTTTGCGTCTCGCGTGACGGACGAGGCGCTCGCGGATGAGTTTCCGTACCACCTCAGCCTGCGACAGGCGTTCCTCCGCGCTCACGCGGCGCAAGCCGGCCTCGAGTTCCGGATCAAGTCTGATCACAAGCGGCATGATGCACCTTAGTCGAATACACGCGCGAATACAAGTGTATCACGATTTGGTCGTATTGCGCCTATACGATGTGCCTTGGGACCGCCCATTTCCCGCAACGCGCTACCCCTGCTTCAGCGTCAATTGAATGAGCGCATCGGCCCGGTCGTGCCGGTCGAGGTCGCGGCAGGTCGCGATGATCTTCTCGAACTGCGCCGCCGGGATCGGCAGGCCCGGAATCAGGTCGCGGATGCGGCGCGCCTCCTCGTTGAAGTCCCACATGAACTCGCGCCCGGTGGACTGCCGGGTGTAGCTCTTGCCGTCCTTGGTGAAGATCGTGAAGCGAGGGCCGAAGAGCGTCATGCGGTGCGATGGGATGATCGTCACCCGCTTCATGAGCTCCAGCACTTCGGGCGGATCCGCCGCGCCGACGCCTCCGTCGCTGCCTTGTCCCCGCAGCACGGGGAAGCCGCGCTTCGCCACACCCCAGGCTGTGAAGTACGCGGTACCCCCCGGCTTCGTATTGAGGTCTTCTCTGCGGCTGGGGAATGCGGGGCTCGGATACTGCGTCTCGAGCCAGTTCACCACGGCTTCAACGCGATCCACGTTCTCGTAGCGGATGTCGTGTTCTTCGCACATCTTCGCCGGCACGTCGACGTGCGCGATGTTGTAGCCGGCGGTCGAATAGATGCGGTAGAGGGTCTCCAGGAACATCCAGTCCTTGCCGAGATTGGCGGTGATCTGGTCGAGGCTCGCCCGGGTGTCGCCGACGAAGCTGTAGGTGAGCCGCCCCTGGTTGTTGCCGGTGTAGGCGTGATAGAAACCGGCCTCGCCTTCGAGGACGGTTTCGCCTGCGACATGTCCCTGCTGTGCGAGCGCCACTGCCAGCATGGCGTTGCGCACCGCGCCACCTTCACGCAGCATCTTGCCGCCACCGCGCGGTCCTTCGATATTGCCCGCTGCGAGGCTCGCGCAGATTGCGATCGCGCTATTCATCTGGTCTTCGTTGAGACGCAGCATCTTCGCGGCAGCGACGGCGGGACCGAAGATGCCGAACACCGGGCCGGGGTGGAAACCCCGCGACATCACCGTCGGAATAAACTCGGCTGCCATCCGCTCCATGACCTCGTAACCGGCCGCAAGCCCGGTGAGGAAATCGCGTCCGGTGGCGCCCGCGACTTCCGCCCCGACGAAGGCCCCGGGGATGATGCTCGTGCCGGGATGCGTGAGCATGCGGAAGGAATCGAGCTTGCCGCCAGCCATCGCCATCTCGGAGTTGGCATACGCTGCGCCGCCCTTGGTGACACGCGAGCCGTCCACCATGATGGTGGCGCCTTTGCGCACCCCGGCTTCTTCCTCGGAGATGAACTTCACGGCCTGCTTGCCTGCCCGCGATTGCGAGCCCAGCAGCGCCGAGGCCAGGCCGTGAAGCGTGACGCCCTTGGCGCGATCGACGACCGCGGGCGGGAGATCCTCGTAGCGCAGATTGACGATCCACTGCGCGAGCTGCCGGCTGAGCGATGCCATGCTTTCTTCCCCTTTCGTTCACGCGGGAACGGTTGTCCGTCCCCGCAAAGGTCTCATTATGGCAAATCATCGCGAAACGGGTTTGCAGTGCAGCACGCGGCAAGCGGCAAACACGCGGGCGCGATCGTTTTCCTGAATCCGGTACAGCAATGATTGACGATTGATGCTTGATGCGATAGCATCTGATGCATGCGAACCACCCTTGATATTGCCGACGACGTGTTGCAGGCCGCGAAGGAGCGCGCTCGCCGCGAGAAGAGGACCGCCGGGGAAGTGATCTCCGAGCTCGCGCGCCATGCGTTGACGGCGCCGCCGGAAGTTCCGGCCGCGCGAACGCGGAAGGTGCACCATGGATTCCGCCCATTCCCGAAACGCGGCGGCATCGTGACCAACGAGCGAATCGACAAGCTGCGCGAAGACGACGTCTATTGATGCGCGCACTGCTGGACGTCAACGTGCTGATCGCCCTGTTGGATGCCGACCACTCCCTCCACGCGCGCGCCACCCAATGGTTCGCCCTCCATGCGCGCGGTGGTTGGGCATCATGTCCCATTACGCAAAACGGCTGCGCGCGCATCATGTCGCATCCGGGTTATCCGAACGCGTTGCCCGTGCGGGCCGTCATCGAACGCCTGACGGAAGCGAGTTCAAGCACTTACCATGAGTTCTGGCCTGATGACATCAGCCTTCTTGACGGGCAGATCGCCGATCCCGCGCGCATCCACGGACCGCGCCAGCTCACCGATCTTTACCTGCTCGCGCTCGCCGTTCGGCACAGCGGGCGGTTTGTCACATTTGACTCGTCGGTATCCCTGAGCGCTATCCGGGGTGCCGAGAAGAAGCACATCGTCGCCCTGTGACCGCCCGCGGCCAGAGTTTTCTCCCGGATATGGCGCGCTTTTGCTCTCCGCGCTATCCCCCGTTTCGGCCTTCCGTGGCCCAGGAGCGGCGCCTTGCGGCGCACCTTGCGGGACAGTCTGCGCCGCCGGGAACAAAGATCAGGTGCCTTGCGCCGGCGAGCCACGTCTCCGCAGGCGCGAGGATCTTCCGGTAACCGGTATATGCGGGCGGTCAACGAATAACGCCGGTCTGGAGCCGGCCCAACGCGGACTGCTTCTCGGCATCGCGGGTCGCGCAGGCGCCGGCCATGGCGAGCACGACGATCGCCCATTCGTCAACCGGCACGTTGATCATGCGTCCTTCGTGCGGCACTGCCGCGGTATTACAGCTTTATGCCGAGCAGCTTCGCGGCGGTCTCGCCCAACATGGCGCGGCGCTCGTCGTCGGTGAAGCCGGGGGCGTTGAGGATGTGATCCACTGACTTGTCCTCCCATGGAATCGGATGGTCGGTGCCGATGACGAGCTGGCTGGAACCGACTTCCGCGGCGAGGTGGCGCAGCGCCTCGGAGGTAAATACCAGCGTGTCGTAATACATCTGCCTCAGGTACTCGGTCGGCTTCTTCCTGAGCTTGACGCCGGTGTCCATGTCCGGTGCGACGCGCAGGCAATTGTCCGAGCGCGGCGCGTAGGAGGGCAGGAAGCCGCCACCGTGGGCCGAACAGATCTTCAGGCCCGGGAAGCGGTCCAGCGTGCCCTCGAAGATGAGGTGCGAGAGCGCGATCGTCGTGTCGAGTGGATTGCCGATGGTGTTCGCCAGCCAGCCATTGCCCTTCAACCGGGGGGCGAGGTCCGGCGTGCTCTGTGGATGGATGAAGATCAGGATCCCGAGTTCCTCGCATTTCGCCCAGAACGGATGAAACTTCGAATCGGAGAACTCGTATCCCGCGACGCTTGCGCCGACGGCGACCCCGCACATGTGGAGCTTCTTGATGGCGTGCTCGATCTGCTGCACGGCGAGATCCGGAAACTGCAGCGCTACCGAGGCGAAGCCCAGGAAACGGTCCGGGTGCGCCGCGCACCACTCGGTGAGCGTTTCATTGTTGACCTTGATGACCTCGGCCGCTACGTCGCGCTCCGCCTTGTACCAGAACGGGTTGATGCTGATCGCTTCGACGTCGATGCCCTGTTCATCCATCTCGTGGATGCGGCGCATCCCGACTTCGCTGATCCCGGGCCCGCGCATTTCGTTCGCGCCCGGTGTTTTGCCCATCAACGCCATCGCCTTCGGGACGACGCAGTGCGCATGCACGTCGATGGTCTTCACGCGGCGTCCGCCGACCACGACTTCCCTGCGGCGCGACGCGGCCTGCGCCTGGGCTTGTTGTTGCTGCTGCGCCTGCGGCTGCGTCGTGCCCGTCAAGCTGCAACCAGTAAATACGATGCCGGTTTCGTCGTTGCCGGCCTTGCTTTGAGTGTGCATGCTCTTCTCCCTGATCAGGTAGCGCGCAAGAGCGCGTGCGCTGCGCGATGGATTGGCGGCGTGATGGCGGGCGGGATTATGGCACAGGCAGGGCGCGCCGCGATGCGACAGCGCGTGCCGCGGGTTCTACAACTGCTCTTTGCGGTTGAGCAGTTCGACACTCACGCCGTCGGGCGCGTTGACGAACGCGATGCGGGTAGTCGGGTTGATGTCGGTGGGCTCCAGGCTGAAGGTGACACCGTTGCCGCGCAGGCCTGCGCAGAAGGCGTCGAAATCTCCCTTCACCTGCATCCCGAAATGATCCACGCCCCATTGCAGGCCGGGTCTGGCTGCGGCGAGTTCGGCAGGCCGCTGGCCGCGCACGATGACCATGGCGCCGCCGAACGATACGTAGACCTGCGGGGCGCCGCGCATCTCCATGCTCCTGACGACCTTGCCGCCCAGATTGTCGACATACCAGCGGGCGGCGGCGTGCGGGTCCTCGCTGACGAGATGGACGTGATCGAAGGAGAGGCTGGCGTCGGGCATGGCGGTCCTTTCTTGTGGGCGAGATGAAACGGGTCCCGTGCAGGCGCCCGGGGGCTGGCGGGATTGTAGTCCGCAGCCGCGACCGTCGCAAACGCGGTGGGGCAAGGGGTGTGCGGGGCGAAGGTTACGTTTGCGGGTTTCCCCGATTCAGGATAGATTGTCCCGCTCGCGCAGTCCCCTTGTCCCGTCCATTGTCCAGAGAGAGACGATATGAATACTCCTTCCGCCACTTCGTCCGCCGCCGCCGTGCGCGCGGTTCCGTCCGAGTCCACAGCGCCGCGTTTCGAGATCGATCCGTCCTGGCCCAAGCCCCTGCCCGATGGCTGGATCGGCGGGCAACTCGCGTGCGTCTACGTGGACCATAACGATCACGTGCTCATCGTGAACCGGGGAGACATCACCGAGGAGGAGAAGGAGACCTGCATCCGCGCGCCGGCAGTGATGATCTTCGACCTGGATGGGAAGCTCATCGGGTCGTGGGGTGACTGGGACGTGCTGCCCTCGACGCCTCACAGTTGCGCCGTCGACCGGGACAACAACGTGTGGATCAGCGCCAACGGCGACGGCATGGTGCAGAAATACACCTACGACGGGAAGCTTCTCGCGCAGATCGGCACGAAGGGCGTGTTCGATACCGACGACGGTACCAAGCGCGGCAAGTTCCTCAATGCCGGCAAGGATCGCCTCAACAAGCCGGCGGGCATCGCGTGCGACCCGGAGAACGGGGACGTGTACTTCGCCGACGGTTATGGCAACCGGCGCGTGGTGGTGTTCGACACGAACGGCAAGTACCTGCGGCAGTGGGGGCGGCAGGCGACGCCGGAAGAGATGGAAGCGGGAGTCGGCGGCGCGTTCGCCCATGTCGTGCACAGCGTGGCGATCAGCAACGCGGGCCTGGTGTACATCGGCGACCGGCAGGGCGACCGCGTCCAGGTGTTCGACAAGATGGGCAGCTTCAAGCGGAACATCTGGGTGCGCACCGGAACGCCCACGCTGCCCGATAAACGGGGCACGGCGTGGTGGACCGCGTTTTCACCGGACCACGAGCAGAAGTACCTGTACGTGATGAACGGGCGCAACGAGCAGGTGCACATCCTCGATCATGCAAGCGGCGCCATCCTGTCGAGTTTCGGCCGTCCGGGCCATCAACTCGGCTGCTTCACGCACGGCCATACCGTGGCCGCAGACTCCAAGGGCAACCTTTACGTCGCCGAGACCAACTGGGGGCGACGGGTCAACAAGTTCAAGCTGGTGCGCTGACGACGAGGGGTGGTTCAGTGGCTGCCGGCCTGGTTCGGCCGGAATACCGCGAACACCTTGTCGGAGTTCGAGATCCACGACTCCAGGAACACGGACTCGTCGGGCTCTTGATGCCCCAATTCATGCATGGCGCCGGCGAGGCAGAACCAATTGAGTACCTCGTGATGTCCGCGGTCCTCGACTTCCTCGATGGTGGTATTGCGCCACAGCTCCCAATCGCCGCGCTTCAGTGCTTCGTAGTAGCGCTTGTCCGATTCGACATCCGGAAACATCCGCGAGTGCTTTTGCACCAGGAAAGAATGGCTCCAGCTCGATGAAGCGATGACCGCCACCCGCCACGGGCTGCGCTGCAGGGCGCGCGCGATGGCGCCGCCCACCTGGAAACAGCGCCAAGGTTGTGGTGCGGGCGGGTCCAGATCGCTCTCGCGGTCGGAAAGCTTCGCTGCGTCCGACGGAAACATGGCCCCCCCGCCCGAGGCGATCAGCCAGCGGCCGTACGCGTTGACGGCGAAAGGCACCACCGGGTAGGGGAAGCCCTTGCGGTCGTAATCGAGATACATCATGGAATTCGTGAACGCGTGCCCAAGCGGGCGGTGCAGGGGCTTGTAGGCGTACGCCACGTCGATGCCTTCCTTCAGGAGCGCCGTCGCGAGGTACTTGCCGCCGTCGCGGTGGCCCTTCATCGTGAAGGTCTGCTCTTCCGGTTCGTTCCAGGCGTTACGGCCGCGACGATAGCCCTTCCACGGCTGAAACTCCACGGAATCGTAGGCGAGGATGGAGAATGGCGGCACGCAATCCTCCTTGAAGTTCTCGTACTGGTCGTCGCCCCAGATCAGCACGAAGTCAGGCTTGAAGGCGTCAAGCTCGGCGCGGATCTTGCGGAACTGGTCGATCATGTCCTGCCGGTGTTTGTCCGAGTGGGCCTGCCCCTGGTCGTTGCCCCACTGCTCGCGCATGGTGGGATGCCAGTTATCGAGCGACCGGAACTTCTCGGCGAGCCGCGGATCGTCCAGGCACTTCTGGATGCGAAGACACATGTTCCCCTGGACGGAGAGACTCGGATAGTGCGTCATGCCTAGACCAAGGATCTGCCCCATGATGGTTCTCCTCTCACGTCACATCCGGCTTCCCGGACAGGTTTCACCTGCGTGGCTTGGGGCATTCTACGCCGGCGTACGCAGTTTGGCGCAATCCCGGCGGTTCCAAGCCACGCCGCGGGCGCGGTCACAGCGCGCCCGCCCGCTCGCATCAGCCCGTCTGGCCTTCCAGCAACAGCTTCACCACTTCGGGCGCGATCGCGGCGGCGCGCTGATCAAGCTCCGCGTCCTTGAGGTTGGCGATCGGGTGGGGCATCGCTATGAACTTGAAATCGGGAAGCCCCCAGGTACGGGCCATGGCCCGGCCGGTGACGGTGAACACGTCCGTGATGATGGACGCCGACGGAACGCCCTGCTGTTCAAACACTATGCTGTCGAGCACACTGCCCGAGCTGCATGACCCTCAATCGCCGACGCCGGCGACGATCACGTCGCAATCGGCCTTGTACTCCGCGATGATTTCCGCATGCGGTGCAACGCCCGCGCTCTTCTTCTTGCGGATGACATGGGATTTCGCTCCGTGCTCGCGCTCGAGAATTCCGGCGATCCGCAGCAGCAACTGGTCGGAGTTGTGCTTGGTGTTGTCCACGAGCCCGATCCGCAGGCCCTTCAGCGATGCGGGCCGCCGCGCGTAGGCGATGGTCCGCTCCGTCGCTTCTGTCGTGGGGTCGAAAATCTGTACCGTCATGATGCGCTCCTTTCGTGGTTGGTCACTTCTTCACCTTGATCTCCCGCGTGACGCTCTGCGAGCCGGACTTGCTGCCCCAGCCGGGAATGATGGCCGATTGTACGCCGGCATTCCCGCCTGCAGCGATCACGAGCAAATCCTGCGGCGCCTGTACCACGGGGTACATGGCGCGCTCGTCCTCGGGCTTCACGTCTCCGGCCATGATGTTGATGCGCTTCAGCTCGGCCATCGTGGACTGCGAGTGCTCGAAGCAATATCGCTGGACGTCTTCACGGCTCCAGCCGGCCTTCTTTATGGTTGCCTGGTGCTCGCCCGCAAACACCAGCGCGTACTGCGGCTGGCGCCCCGTTCCTGCCGAGACCCGCATGTGGGCGCAGGCCGTCGTGAGTATGCCCTCGGGTGTTGCGCTCAACCCGTTTGAATACTGTTTTGGCGCCAATGCCGCGAAGATGGTGACAGCATTCTGGTTGGAACGGAAGCCGCGAGTGGTGTGGAATGGCGGCCAGGGGCTGTCCACCTCGTTTTCGGCGATGCAGTACGAGTACTTGCCGCCATGGCCGAGGCTGCTGCGATCGAGTTCACCGGGCAGCGTGCCGATCACGTTGCGCATGACGAGCCGCACCGCACGGCCGATAGTGGCGTTGGCGCGCCAGCCCGGCCCGAACAGGTTATCTCCGCTGTTGATGTCGAGTTGGCGCGCAATCGGGCCGTTCACAAGCATGAATACCGCGGAGCCGCCGGTGCTGGTGGCAGGACCGTGGTAGCCGTACGCGGGATCGCCCAGCGCTTCGATAGCAGCGGCGACGACTGGCATGTACTCGGCCTTGCAGCCCGCCATCACGGCATTGATCGCGACCTTCTCCGCGGTGACCGATACCTGACGATTTTCGATGAAGGCGAGCTGGCGCTGCGGCTCGAGCCCGCCGGCTTCCAGCATGGCCCGGATGCGCTCCGCGGTCGGCGGCACGACCGGCAATCCGTCGGTCCACCCATTGGTGAAGCACAGCTCCATCGCGCCGCCCAGGTCCGGAACGGTGTAGCGCCGCGACTTGAGTTCCATCTCCACTCTATCTCCTCCTCGCCCCGTTCGGCAGGGCGGTCATCGAATTTTACATCATTGCGCGCGCAGTTTACCGGGATGTTGCCGCCTGCACATTGTTTTCAGTGTCCACGCACGCTGCCGTCGTTGTCGTCAGCCATTTCGAGGGGGTAAACTACCTCCGGGTAATGGAGCGACGCGGGAAAATGTGTCAACTTGACGGCAGGGGGATACGTTCATGGCGCTTGTAAGAACCCGGATTGAAGTCAGCAACGCGGTGTTCTCGCTCCCGTATCACGTGGCGAAGGAA
>Ga0214472_10006916_pt1 | contig 11897 bp, 11 predicted proteins | sample RVTome_6_FD_207662 | JGI IMG/M metagenome (GOLD analysis project Ga0214472, IMG submission 207662) | Soil microbial communities from uranium-contaminated site in the Upper Colorado River Basin, Wyoming, United States - RVT140D175 | ecosystem: Environmental > Terrestrial > Soil > Contaminated >...
TCTCGGAGATCGAGTCGGTGTAGCTGACGCGCATCACGTCGTGCAGCACCGCCGGGTCGAGCTGCGTGCCGGAGGCCTCGAGCCGGAAGCGCGGCACGTAGAAGTGGCCGAAGCGCGCGGAGGCCTGGGCGAGGGTCGAGGTGGGCATGGCGCCTAGGGAAGCGGCCGGATCTCGAGGAAGCGGCCGGGGGTCAGGCGCCGCGGGTCCTCGATGCGATTATGGTCGGCGACCTCGCGCCACTCGGCCGCGCTGCCGTAATAGCGGTGGGCGACGGCGGCGAGCGTCTCGCGCGAGCGCAGCGCGTGCGAGTGCGTCCGGTCGGTCGACTCGAGGCCGAGCTGGTCGATCTGATCGCCGAGCGTCTTGTATTCGCGCAGCACCACCGTGAGCGTCGCGCGCAGCGGCACGCCAAGGGGTGAGAACAGCGTGTACTTCTGCTTCACGCTCTCCAGCACGCAGCGAAAGCTTTCGCGTCGCTGGCTGACGAGGTCGCGGTTGCCGCCGCCCGGAGCGACCGGCTCGCCGATCGCCGAGCCGGGAAATTTCTGGTTCCACATGAACACGAGCGTCGGCGGCGCGTGCCGCGAGCGCTCGATCTTGAGCAGCTGGTAGACGCGGTCGGTCTGCGCGGTGACGCTGCTCGCGTCGTTCCCCATCCCGTCCTCGGTGCTGTCGAAGAAGAGATCCATCGTGAGCTTCTCCGTCTCGCCGCGCACGAACTGCTGCAGCGGCGAGTCGAGCCCCGGAATCGCGATTTCCGCGAGCTTCGCCTGCTTGTCGAAGCTGAGCTCGGTCGGGTTGTACTGGACCGGGATGTCCTCGGCATCCCGGTTGTGCCACTCGACCCGCAGCGTGGCCTTGCGCGGCTGGGTCATGCCTCGTCTCCTTCGCAGCCACCGCCGATGCGCGTGTCGCTCTGCTGGCGGCGCCGGCCGGACTCGCGCGCCTCCTGGGCGCGCAGCACCGCGGCGACGATCGCGTCCATCAGCTCCGGGGAAAGCAGCGAGCGGCCGTCGGTCATCGTCACCGTCGCGTCCGCCCTCCCGATCCTCACGTTGCTTCCGTCTTCGGCCGCCATGCGCCCTCCTAAAGGTTGCCTACCGCGCCGGGAATGCTGCCCGCGGCTTCCGCCAGGCCGCCGATGCCGCCGCCGAAGAGCGCCGAACCCAGGCCGCTCGCCGCGCCGATGAACGGCACCTGGAAGATGCCCTCGTGCGCGATCTCGAGGGATTCCACGGCGACGTTGTTCTGCGCGGCATTGAGCGCCGGCGCGCTGTACTTCACCGGCAGCGCGCGGCAGAAGAACCAGATGCTGTTGGGCACGTGCAGCTCGTTCATCAGCACGACGAGGCCGTCGCGCCGCTTGCCGCGCCCGATGACGAAGCCGTAGTGCCAGTCCCACAGGCGCGTCGAGGAGCCGAGCCCTTTCTTGAGGGTCAGGTTGCTCCAGGCGACGCGGCCGGGGAACTTGAGCACCGTGCCGTTGTTGCCGCCCTCCTTGTAGTCCTCGGGCGTCATGCTCATCTCGAGGCCGCTGCACTCGGAGAAGCCGCCCAGCGCCACGTCGAACACCGCCGAGAGCGCCCCCGAGCCCAGGCCCGCGGCGAGCCCGCTCGAGGTGTCGAGCAGGCTGACGACGAAGTTGTGGTTGAGCAGCGGGTCGGCGCGCAGCGCCGATGCGGCCTCGGGAAAGCCGGTGGCGCGCAGCAGGTCGGGAACCAGGGCCATGCCGCGCCTCCTAGCCGGGGGCCGCGGCCTCGGCCACGGCGAAGCCGTTCGCCTCGCGGCCGATGCGCAGCACGATGAACTCGTAGGGCACGCTCGGCGCGATGCCCACCTGGACCAGCAGCTCGCCGCGCGCGCGCGCCTCGGGCGGGTTGTTGGCGTCGTCGCAGCGCACGAAGAAGGCGGCGTCCGCGGTCGCGCCGACGAAGGCGCCGCGCGCCCACAGCTCCTGGAGGAACGAGCCGATGGCGAGCGCGAGCTTGGCGCGCGTGCGCCAGTCGTTGGGCTCGAACACCGCCCACTGGATGGCGGCGGCGATCGCCTTGCACACCATCGACACCAGCCGCCGCACGTTCAGGAAGCGCCAGTCGCTGTCCGAGGAAAGCGTGCGCGCGCCCAGCACGCGCAGCCCGCGCCCCGGCTCGGCGCGGATCACGTTGACGCCGAGCGTGTTGAGCAGGCCGTGGCGCTCGGCGTCGAGCTCGAGCGATGGCCTCTGCACCCAGCCGAGCGGCGCGTTGGCCGGCGCGACGTGCACCCCGCGGCGCAGGTCGTTCGCCGCGATCTGGCCCGCGACGTGCCCGCTCGGCGGGATGAGGCGCGTAAGCGCCTCGCCGCGCAACGGATCGACGATCCCGAGCCATGGCGCGTACAGCGCCGCGAACGCCGAATCGAACCGGCTGCGCCAGGCGCGCAGCGCGGCGGCGGCGAAGTCGAGGCGCGTGCAGGTGTCGAACGGCGGGTCGAGCAGCGCGACGCGGTCGCGCCGGCGCTCGCACTGCGCGACCATCGCCGCCTGCACGAGGTAGATCTCGCCCTCCCGGAAGCGCGGCGGCTGGTCGCCGGCGGCGGGCGGCGCCGCGCGCACCGGCACCGCCGGCGGCTGCGGCAGGCAGGGATCGGGGATGCATTCCGGCGCTGCCGAGCGCAACGCCACCGGGCGCGGCTGGACGTGGATGTCGGGCACTGCGATCAGGGCGACCTCGTCCACCGCGTCGAGCGCGGCGAGGCCGCGGCGCGCCGCGGCGAGCGCCGCGTCCGAATCCAGGGGCGAAACCGGCTCGCCGACGAAGTCGCGCACCGCGAGCGCGGCAAGGCCGTCGGCGCCGCCGGCGAGCGCCGCTGCCTGCGGCGGCACCGCGAGGAGCTCGAGCGCCGCGCGCTCGGCCGCGCCGCGCAGCTCGCGCACCACGACCAGCGGCGGGGCGATCGGCCGGCGGCCGCGCGCGACGCGGAAATGCTCGATCGCCCGCGCGCTGCTCGAGGGCTCGGGCTCGCGCTCCGGCTCGCGGGGATCTATCGTCTGCCAGGGCTGGCGCAGCAGCGCCGGGCCGTAGCGCGGGTGCCCGGGGACGAGCGACAGGTCCGCGTACTGGGCGGCGAGCCGCCCGGCGCGGAACACATCGAGGGTGTAGGCGACGGTTTCGGCGCGCATCCTTAGGTTCGCATCGAAGCCGGTGAGCGCCCGATCGAGCCGCAGCCCACCCGCCCCCGCGTCGCGCTCGAGCACCACGGCGCGCTGCGGCGCCGTGCCGGGCTGCAGCAGCTCGATCAGGGTGTGGCGCTCGAAGCCGGCCACCGAATCGACCTCCAGGCGCGCCGGGTCGTTGCGATCCAGGCGGGCGCGCGATTGGGCGCGGCGCACCTCGGTCACGCGCACCGCGAGCTCGTCGCCCCAGATTCCCGGGCTCGATGCCTCGATGCGCCATATCGGGACCACCAGCGGCGGCAAAATCCGCGCGCGCAGCGTGAGCGCCGCGCAGCTCGCTGCTTCGGAGGCGACGCGCACCGCCCACAGCCGCCGCCCGCTGTTCTCGAAGAAGGCGCGCGCGCAGCAGGCGAGATAGCCCTGGCCGGCGGCGCCGCCGAACCAGGTCTCGAACTGGCGGGTGGACTCGAGCGGCACCGCGAGGTGCAGCGGGCCGCGCTGCGCGATGCCGACGAAGCCGGCGATGTCGCTGCGCAGCGCCGACACGCCGCCGCCGATCGCGTCGGCGGTCTCGGTGTAGACGCCCGGGGTCTCGAAGATGCGCATCGCGCCTCAGGTTCTCGACTCAGGTCTCGAGCGTCAGGCCTTCGTGCACCAGCTCGACCGACTCCATGGCGACGTCGTTGCTGGACGCCTTGAGCGCCGGGCCCTCGATCTTGTTGATCCAGGCGTTCTCCGCGTGCCAGCGCAGCACCACCTCGCGGCGCTCGTTCAGCAGCACGATGGTGACGTTGCGCCGGTCGGGCTCTCCGTTCATCACGTTCGTGTACCAGCTCCATAGCGCCTTGTCCTGCGTGTAGCCGCGCTTGAGCGTGAGGTTGGTGTACTTGCGCAGCCCGATCAGCTTGCGCACGTTCGCCTGCAGGTCGGTGCCCTCGCGGTAGTCGACGCTGTCGCCTTCGGCGGTGAGGCCGCCGACTTCGGCGAACGCGCCCTTGGGCACGTTGTCGATCTCGAGCACGAAGTTGTAGCCGCGGTACGGGTCGTTGCGCTGGTCGGTCGCCATCTGTCGCTCCTCGGTTGCTCGCTCACTCTTCGGCGTGCGCGGTCCACAGCCCGATGCGCACGATCACGAACTCCGCCGGCTTCACCGGCGCCACGCCGACCAGGCAGATGAGGCGTCCCTGGTCGATGTCGGTCTGCGTCATGGTGGTGCGGTCGCACTTGACGAAGAACGCCTCCTCGACCTTGGTGCCCTCGAGCGCGCCGTTGCGCCACACCAGCGTCAGGAAATTCGTGATGGCGCGGCGCACGCGCGCCCACAGCGGCTCGGCGTTCGGCTCGAACACCACCCACTGCAGCCCGCGGTCGATCGAGGCCTCGATGAAGATCAGCAGCCGGCGCACGTTCACGTACTTCCAGTCCGAGTCGCTGGTGATGCAGCGCCCGCCGTAGACCCGGATGCCGCGGTTGTTCGGCCTGAAGTCGCGGATCACGTTGATGTTGACCGGGTAGGGGTTGAGGATGTCGTGCTGCTCCTTGTTGAGCAGGCGCTGCAGCCCGATCACCCCGCGCACCACCTCGTTCGCCGGCGCCTTGTGCACCCCGCGCTCGATGTCGGTGCGCGCGTAGATGCCCAGCATGTGGCCGGAAGGCGGGATCGGGTACTCCGAGGGCTGGGCCGGGTTCGACGGATACGGGTCGGGTACCAGCAGCCACGGGTGGTACAGCGCGGCGTACTTCGTGTCGTACTGCTGGCGCTGGGCCTGGATGCCGGCGAGCGTGTCGTTCGGCGGCGGGTTGCCGTCCAGCACCGCGAAGCGGTAGCGCATCAGCTCGCAGTGACCGATGAGCGCGTTCTGCACCGTGGCGACGGTTTGCCCGGGCGCAGCGACGATGCTGATTTCCTCGATGTTGCGCAGCGCCTGAATGCCGGTGCGGTTCTCCGGATTCGGATCGTCGTTGCCCAGGTAGTGCTCCGCGGCGAGCGTCGCGATGGAATCGCTGCCGAGCGCCTGCTCCAGCGCATGCCGCGCCGGCCGCTCCAGCCCCGAGGGAAGCACGTCGACCAGCGCCTCCGGCCCGAGCCGCACGCCGTGCAGCGCCGCAGCGGTCGTGGCGCGATCGCGCACCCGGACGAAGGCTGCCGCGCCCTCGGGACGCCGGTCCGCGAGCCGCAGCGGTCCGTTGGTCGCACCGATCACGCGCTCGAAGTAGTTGCTGTGCCGCGGATCCATCGAGAGGTAGCGGAAGGTTTCCTCGGTCTCGACCTGGTCGTTGCGGCTCGGCGTTGCCGGGTCAGGCTGGCGCAGCACGCGCACCGTGAGCGAGAACTCGCGCGAGCGTACGCCGAGGCCGACCACCTGCTGCGCGGCGGTGAGCGGCGCCGCGAGCAGCAGCGCGTAGTTCGCCGCGCGGTTGACGTTCGCGACCTTCACCGGGCCCCCGACCACCTGGCCCGTGGCGGGATCGACGAGCTCGAGCACCGTGCCCGGCTGCACGCCTGCCGCGGACGCCAGCCGTACCGTGCTCGAATCCACGATCGCAGCGAGCCTCGTGCGGCTCGCCAACCCGTCGGGCTCGTCCGCGACGCTGACGCGGATGCGATTGCCCCAGCTGCCGGCATCGATGGCCTCGACGTCGAAGAGCGGCGTGCGTCCCGCGGCCAGCGCTCCGGCGGCATGTGCGCGGCGCAGCGGCGCGGTCAGCGTCACCTGCTGCGCGATCTGCGTCGCCGGCGCCGCCTCGATCACGTGGTACAGCGTCTCGCCCGCGGGCGTGGTCACGCGGACGACCTCCGCCGGCGCGAACGCATTGCCGTCGGTGAGGAGCAGCGTGTCGGCGCCGGTCGCAGTGTCGACGGCAAGCGCGGTGTCCTGACGGCCGGCGATCGGAGCGGGCGCGTTCTGCCGCGTTACGGCTGTCCCCACGGGCCATGCGGCGGCCAGCGCCGGGAACACGACCACGTTGCCGGGGTCGGGCGCAACTCCGCTGCTGGCCGGCAGCGAGACGACGGTCACGTACTGCGCCGTGGCCCCCGCGCCCACGAGCACGACGTCGCCGACGGCGAGACCGAGGCGGCCCTCCAGCGGCAGGACGCGCGCCCCGGCTGCGGCGGCCGCGGTGCTCGACGCGGCGACGGGCTGTACCGGCTCGCCAGCCGCATGCGCCGGGACACCGGCGAGCGCGGGCGTCACCGTGATGCGGTTGGTGGCGGCGTCGACGTTCGTGACGGTGACGGTCTCGCCATTCGCGCCCCCGGGATTGACGATCACGCGCTGGCCCCGCACGAACCCGGTCACGCTCGCGAAGGCGAGCACCGTAGTGCTGACGACCGTGGTGATCGCCGGCCTGAACGGGGCGACTGCCACCGCCGCGACGAGCGCGCCCGCGGGATAGGCCATGCCCGTGGCGCCGGCGATCGGCGCGCGCGTAAGCTGCCCAATGCGGCGCACTTCCTGCCCGGCGCCCTGCAGGTGGGCGAGCGTGGTGCGGTCGTCGAAGTCGCCGCCTCGGGCGCCGACGAACAGCATCGCGCTGCCGGCGGCGGCGGATTGCACCGCGTCGGTCGCGACTGCGCCGCCCGAGAGATCGATGCGAACCGCGCCTGCACCGGCCGCGCGCGCAAGCAGCAGCGGCGCATCAAGACGCAGCCGGACGGTCGCATTGGCGCCGCTCACGGCGAGCTGCGTCGCTTCGAGCACGAAGCGGTACTCGCCGAGGTTCGCGCCGCCGATCTCGACGCACTGGTTCGGGCCGACCACGGCCGTCGCGAAGGCGGTGACATCCGCCGTGGCGCCGCGCACGACGACGTTTGCGTCGCCCGCCCGCGCGGCGGTGTCGAGCTGCAGCGCGGCGCCCGCCGCGGCGCGCGCGAGCTGGAGCACGGCGCCCCCGGGCGCGTGACTGCGACTCAACGGCAGCGCGAGCGGCACCATGACGTCCTCGGTCACCGGCACAGCGGCGAGGCGCCGGTACTCGGCAGAGCTGCCGTCGCCGATGCGGATCCAGTCGTTCACCGCGGCGCCGGTCACCTGCAGGATCACGAGCGACGGCGGCACCGCCGCCGTCCCGGAGCCCCCGGGCGCGGCACGCAGCAGGGCCGTGCGGATCGACGTCGCGTTGCCGCGGTCGAAAAGCGGCTGCTGCGCACGCGTTGCTGCCGCGGCGTCGAGCACACGGGTCACGAAGAGGCGCTTGCCGCCGTTGGTGAAGAAGCCCTCGGCCGCGTGCGGCAGGTAGCAATGGCCGGGAAACTCCGCCGCGCCCAGCCGGCCGCCGAACCAGCGCACGTATTCACCGTAGCTCGTCACCAGGATCGGCACGCCGACCGGGCCGCGCTCGGTGACGCCGACCATCCCGGTGGTGCTGGTGCTCACGCCCTCGATGGGCTTGGAGCCGGTATCGACTTCCTCTACGTAGACCGCGGGTGCCAGGTACTCGGGCATGGGAGGGCTCCTTCAGGGGAACTGGATGCGCAGGGGGTTCTCGCCGGCGTAATCGAGCGCGAGGTCGATGACCGGGATCTCGGGGTCGGTGCCGTAGCGCGCGCGGATGCGGACCTGGGCGACGCGCGCGAGCGGCGGAAACTCGAAGGCGCCGTCGCCCGCCACCGCGACCTCGAGGCCGGGATCGAAAGTGGGGAGGCGGCGCGCGAAGGCGAGCTCGTCGCGCGCGCTGCCCGCTTCGAGGCGCAGCAGCGCGTCGCCGGCGAGCGCGGTATCGAGGAACAGCACGCGGTCGCCGCGCTGCGCCTCGCGCTCGAGCGCGCCGTGCGCGGCGCTGGTGAAGCTGCGTCGCAGGACCCGGGCGCCGGCGCGATGCGGGAACGCGAGCGGCGTGCGCAGCCGCACGGCCGCGGGCAGGCCGGGGTCGGGGGGCGGGGTGTAGCCGTCGCTGATCGCGAATTCGCGCTCGCTCGAGTGGGGCAGCTCGAGCTCGAGGATTTCGTTGCCGCCCGGGCTGAGCGCGCCCCAGGGCAGGATCTCGACCTCGCGCTCGCCGCGCCGCGCGGGCGCGGCGAGCGTCGTCGCGTCCGGCGCGCCGAGCGTGCACAGCCGCACCGCGCCGCCCTGCGCGTGATCGAAGGCTAGCGGCGCCGCGAGGCAGCCGAGCCTCGGGGCGTGCAGCGGGGTGCTGTGGGCGGCGGCTTCGGGGTAGGTCCACCACAGGCCGCTGATGCCGATCCTCGCGTCGGTGGGCACGAAGCCAGCCGCGCGGCCGGCGCTCCCGCGCAGCGTGACGAGCGCGTCGCGGTGCAGCGGCTGGTCGGGGAGCACGATCGGCACGCCTGCCGCGAGCGGCGTGGCGCTGCGCGCCGGCGCGACGCCGTCGGCGAGCGGCACGATGTGGTCGGCGGGCGGCGTGCCGAGGTCCTCCACGAGGCTGAACTGCTCCGGCTCGCCCGGCAGCTCGCGCCCGATCGTCACGCCGCGTCCCGGGACGAACTGCTCGCGCGGCTGCGCCTCGATCGGCTGCACGCTGAGCGATGTCGTGCCCAGCGCCGCGCCGAAGGGCAGGCGGCGCCGAGCGGCATCGATCGCGGCGTCGAGCGATCGAGCCAGGTAGCCCGGGGCGCCGACCTCGGCGCTGAGCGCGCCGGGCCTCACCAGCGCGCTGGAGACGTCGCGCGGGTGCGCGGCGAGGCCGCAGACGCCGTCGTGCGCGACGCGCGGCAGGCAATGCGGCGTGGTGCTGCTTATGCGCACCCCGCGCAGCGGCGGCCTTTCGGTCAGCTCGTCGATCACCCGCGTGCGCAGCACGGCCCACCAGAGCTGCTCGGGGCGCGCCACGTCAGTCTCCCACCATCACGGCGAGCTCCGGGCGCAGCGACTCGACCAGGCTGCCGCGCTCGGGCTGCGCGATGCTTTCGATGTTCGCGAGCGTAGCTTCGTAGGACACCGAGAGCTGGTAGGAGCGCTGCAGCGCTTCCCAGACGCGCGCCACCTCGTCGAGCGACATCGCTTCCAGGTGCACGTGGATCTCGGCGTCGGTGCCGATCAGGTCCTGCTGCAGCGCGGCGCCCGAGACGATGGGCCGGCTGTGAAGCGCCTGCAGCACGCGGCCCAGGATCTTCTGCTCGGTGTCGGGGCTGTCCTTGGCCAGCGGCGTCACCAGGTAATGCAGCCGCAGCGGCAGCGGCGGCGGCACGAGCTCGACCCGGCCGCCGCCGACCGGCCGCAGCGTCGGCGGATCGTTCAGGCGCTGCTCGTCGCGCGCCACGCGGTACAGCCACACCGAGAGCCCCTGCTTGCCGGGGCTCATCTCCTCGGGCGTGGCGAGCGAGACGATGGCGCCGCCGGCGCCGAAGAACGCCGCCAGGCCGCCGGGCCCGGTGTCGGCGAGCATCGAGTCCTCGAGCAGCTTCCTGAGCGTTTCGCTGACGGAGTAGATGCGCGTGTGCATGGCTAGGGGCGGTGCTTGCGCCTGCCGAACTTTTCGCCGCGCACGAACAGCGGCTCGCCTCCGGTGACCGGCTCCTCGCGCAGCACGCCTTCTTCCACCAGCTCGGCCAGGACGTCGGCGACCAGGGCCGGCGGCGCCGCCTGCAGCCCCGCCTCGGGCAGCCATGAAGCGAGGACGCCGCGCGCAGTGTCTGCGGCGCTGGGCGATTGCCGGAACCGGTGAACGATGGCCTCCTTCAATCTCGTTCTGAGATCTTCGGGATCCCGGGGCACTGAACGCTCTCGTGCGTCATGGCGCGTCTCATGCGCACGCACCGTGCCAGGCGCCCGCCAGGCCGCAAGTCATTGGTTTGGCGGCAAAGCGCTCGCGGCGCGCGGGCAAGGCGTGGGTCGGCTTCGACCCGGCGCCGCGCCGCCGGCGCGCGCTATCGCCGCAGGCGCACGCGGCATTGTCCCGCCGCGCAGCGGCGACCCGGGCGGGTCGGCGGCGACCCGGGCGCTAGATCTGCCGGGGCTGCTTGGAGAGGTGGTACTTCTTCAGCAGGCGGCCGAGCTGCCGGCGCTCGGTGCCGCTGATGCGCGCCGCGGCGCTCACGTTGCCGTTCGCCTGCCCGAGCAGGTTCGACAGGAAGCGGATTTCGAACTCGGCGATGGCGTGGCTCTTGGCATTGCGGTAGTTGAGCGGCGCCGATGGCGCTTCGGCGAGCGACGCGGGCGCGGAAATCGCGACGCAGTCGCCCTCACAGAGCAGGAAGGCGCGGTGCACCGCGTTCTCGAGCTCGCGGATGTTTCCGGGCCAGCGGTAGCGCTCCAGCCACTCGAGCGTGGCGCGATCCAGCGGCAGCGCCGGCTTGCCGTAGCGCGCCGCGGCGACCTGGATGAAATGCTCGGCGAGCAGGGCCGCGTCGCCGTGGCGCTCGCGCAGCGGCGGCAGCACCAGGTGCAGCAGCTTGAGCCGGTACAGAAGATCCTGGCGGAAGCCGCCGGCCGCGGCGAGCGCTTCCAGGTCGCGGTTCGCCGCCGCGATGACGCGCACGTCGGCCTGCTGCTCGCGCCGCGAGCCGAGCGGGCGGAACTGGCGGTCCTGAAGGAAGCGCAGCAGCGTCACCTGCGCTTTCGGCGTCAGCGCGTCGACCTCGTCCAGGAACAGGGTGCCGCCGCGGGCGAGCTCGACCAGCCCCGCCTGGTCGACGCGCGCGTCGGTATACGCGCCGCGGCGGTGGCCGAAGAGCTCGTTCTCGATCAGCGTGTCGGGGATCGCGCCGCAATTGACGGGCACGAACGGGCCGCCGTGGCGCGCGCCGCGATAGTGGATCGCGCGCGCGGCGAGCTCCTTGCCGGTTCCGGTCTCGCCTTCGATGAGCACCGGCGCGTCGAAGCTGGCCATCTTGTCGATCAGGGCCAGCGCCATGCGAAAGGAGTCCGACCGGCCAATCATCCCGCCCCCGGGTAGCTTCCCCACTGCCCGCAGAGAACGGGAAGGATGCGCTCTTGCCGGCGCTCTCGCTTATCCGATTGTCCTGAAATCGGGCTCTGACCCCGATTTTCCGGTCAGGCCGAGCGCCTCGAAGCGCAGGTACAGCTCGCGGCACACCCACGCGTCGGTCGCCGCGTAGGTGATCTGCTGCGGCGAGAGCCGGCGCGCCGCCCAGTTCGAGGTCTTCGCGCCCTTGGGAATGCGGATGCCGAGGAGCAGCGCGGCGAGCGCGCGCACGCCGGTCTTCGCCGCGCCGTGGCGCTTCGCGATCGCGCCGAGATCGGCGATCGCGCGCTCGTGGAACTCGAAGCTTTTCTTCAGGCTTTTCAGGTCGTCGGCGAGCCCCACGCCCGCCTTGACGACGTGCGCGGACGAAAGCAGCTCGCGCAGCGCGTGCGAGCAGTCGTGCCGCATGAGAGGAAAGAGGTACACCGCACGCGCCCCCGCAACCTGCGCGAGGCTCGGCAGGTAGGACTCGCCAACGCGGAAAGCGGGCCGGGTCTCGGTGTCGAAGCCGACCACGCGCTCCTCGCGCAGCTCGACGATCGCGCGCTCCAGGTCCCGCGGCTCCTCCAGCAGGCGCACCTCGCCCTCGTAGCGCCGGATCGGCAGCGCGTTGATCTCCTCCGGGGAGAGCGAGCGCCGGTAGGCTTCCGGAAGCCGGAGATCGGGCTCTGACCCCGAATTCGCCGAATTCAAGGCAAGTGGGCGATGGAGGCGATCTCGACCAGGAATTCCGGCTTCACCAGGTCGGCGCGGATGCAGTAGCGCGCCGGCGGCTGCGACGGGAAGTACTCGCGGTAGACCTCGTTCATCGCCGCGTAGTCCTTCAGGTCCTTGAGGAAGATGTGGTTGAAGGCG
>Ga0214472_10006917_pt1 | contig 11896 bp, 8 predicted proteins | sample RVTome_6_FD_207662 | JGI IMG/M metagenome (GOLD analysis project Ga0214472, IMG submission 207662) | Soil microbial communities from uranium-contaminated site in the Upper Colorado River Basin, Wyoming, United States - RVT140D175 | ecosystem: Environmental > Terrestrial > Soil > Contaminated >...
CACGCCGACCATGTCGCCGACCTTCTCAACGGTCAACGCCGCCGAAGCCTCGGCTACCAATCACCCGCCACCACCTACCATGCCCTCACCGTGCGCTGACCGGTAGAACTGGCCGACCTTGTCGACGGTGTCTTCGTTGAACAGGAACTTGTTCAGAGCGGCGGCGTCGACTTCATCGGGTGGTGGCAGTGGGTTGCCGTCTTCGTCTTCGCCCCAGTCGAACTCGTCCCAGTCGTCCTTTTCGTCCTCAGAGAGGTCGTCGTATCGGATGCCCTCCCGAACGAACTTGAGCGGCACCGACACACCACGCGGTGGGACGAGGAAGCCGTCGCTGATGGCTTCGTCGAGTGGGTAGGCGTCGGTCGGTACACCGGTTTCGAGGTCGAACAGGTCGTAGGTGTTCTTGTCGACTTCGTCTTTCGGTGTTGCGGTGAGTCCGACGAGAAGTGAGTCGAAGTACTCGAAGATCCCCCGGTACTTGCGGTACACCGATCGGTGCGCCTCGTCGATCACCACCAGGTCGAAGTGACCGACACCGAAGCGGCGGGTGCCGTCGTGGTGGTACTCGTCGATCTTGCCGACCATCGTCTGATAGGTCGACACATACACCCGCCCCTCCTCGTGTCCTTCGCTCACCAGATTCACGGGCGACGAATCGGGCAGGTGGGTTTTGAAGGCGTTGACTGTCTGGTTCACCAGGGCGGTGCGGTCCGCCAGGAACAGCACCCGCTTCACCCACTTGGCGCTCATCAGCAGATCTGCCAACGCGATCACCGTCCGGGTCTTGCCCGCTCCTGTGGCCATGACCACCAGTGCCTTGCGCTGCCTGTCGATTTCGAAGTGTTCGGTGATCGCCCGGATGGCTCGGTGCTGGTAGGGCCGTTCAACGATCTCAGCGTTGATGTCGAGCGTCGCGAGTGACTGCTTCACAGTCCGGCGCTGGATCAGCAGCGCCAGTTCGTCCTTGGTCAAGAACCCCTGCACCGACCGGGGCGGATACTGACCGTCATCCCAAAGCCAGTGGTCATAACCGTTCGAATAGAAGATGACCGGCCGTTGTCCGGTCGCCCCCTCGAGGCAGTCTGCGTAAAGCTTCGCCTGCTGCTGGCCGGCCAGGGGTGACACCATCGACTTTTTCGCCTCAACCAGTCCCAGCGGGAGACCGTCATCACCCCAAAGGACGTAGTCGACGTACCCGACACCCGAATCCGACGGCATCCCATGCACTTCGAACTCGCGGTCTCGAACGTCGGCCAGACGCCAGCCCGCCTCCTTGAGCAGAGCATCGATCTTGAATAGCCGGGTCTCAGACTCCGACCAGTCCAGCTCCTCGACCGGGACAGCGGCGGCAGCTTTCTTGGCGGCAGCGACCTCCGCAATCAGAGACGCCCGGGCCGCCTCCAACTCCTCGATCGTGCGAGTCGCTTCAGCCAGACGCTGGCGGGCCAGCTCTGCCTCCTCGGCCTCCCGCTCAAGGCGCTCCTCCAGCTCTCTACGCTCCTGTAGCGAAGCCTTTTCGCCTCCCTGCACTTCTTGCAGGCGACGCGGGTCGAACTTGAGGGTTAGGTCAGGCTTCTCTGTACGTCCGTAGGTGAACGCAAACCACAGAGAGAACTGGAACAGCGCCGAGACGATCTCAACGGCCTCGAGGCTGGTCGGCGGCTTCGACTCATGCACCGCACGGTTGCCCGCACGCTGAACCTTTTTCGCGACGTTGAACACTCGACCCTCGGCCAGGGCCTTGAAGGCGGGCTCGTTCAGGTAGGCGTTGAGTTTGTCCTCATACGGTTGCGGAAGGGACCGATCGTTGGAGAACATCCACTTGATCGCCGACTCGAGGGCACGACGTGCGTGGATAACGGCGGTGCCCGGGTCAGAAAGGGCGTAGCGCTCAGCCCGCTCAGCAGCCTCGAACTCCGGTGCGAACTCAAGCCGGAGAAAGGCAAATTGGGACGCAGTCACAACTCGCCTCGAAAAGCGCGCTGCTGTAGAGATACGAACAGCGTCTCAAGCCGCGTCTGCGACGTGCGATGAGCGGCACTTTTGCTTGCGATGCGTGCGACCAACCGAGCGAGCCGCTCCTGTTCAGCAGGTGGAGGCAGCGGGATGGGGATCTTCTTCACGTCAGTCAGATTGATCCCCCTCACTGCTGCGCCCTTGGTGAAGACGGCCATCCATCTTTGGATCTCGACAGATCGAAGGCACTCAAGAACGTAGGTCGGCTCAGCTCCTGTGATCGCCAGCCTCGCCGTGTCCTGCGTGATATTTGCTCCCGACACCTCGCTCTGCACGATGGCAAGACGGCCAACATGGCCACGAATCGACAGAAGCAGGTCGCCACTTCGCAGGATCGACCGTCTGTATCGGGCTGAGATGTCCGGCGTAGTGCGCCGCAGCCCTGCGGGATCGATAGAGCCGTCGACCATATCCACTACCCGGACGTACCGCACGCCACCCGGAAAGTCTTCGCCGGGCTTCAGAATTCCATAGGTGATTGGGCGTTCGGGATCAACGAGATCGATCATTGGCGCGACGGGGAAACCGTTGGGATTCACACCCGGTGACCCGAACATGTCGATGAAGATCGCCTGGGAGAGGGTGTCGAGCGTAGCGAGAGCTTGACGGCGTTTGGCTCGGAGAGCATCGGCTGCATCCAGCACCCCCGCAATCCGACTCTGCTCCTCAATCGGCGGGAGCGGTACTTCGAGTGCCAAGAATTGCTCGCGCGTGAGCTTTCCACGCCGATCAGCGGTCCTCCGGTAGTGCCCAATGAAATAGCTGATTGCCCGGGGTGATCGGAGGAAGCGGTCAAGGTAGGAAGGATCCACTGCGACCTTCCGTCGCAAATCCCAAATGGTGTAGGCCGGGCTAACAACTCCGAGGACGTTCGGCCCCGACATGCCGATCGCACCTTCGTCAATGTGAATGCCAACAACGAGTTGGCCCGATCGTACGACCTTGTAACTGGCTAGATCGCGGCTCGCGACTCGCTTCCTGAAAACTTGTTCTTGCGGAACCAAGCCGCTTGCCCGGGTCATCGAGAGCACAGGCAACTCCGTGTCGCCGGACCGTTCAACCGGGGCTGGGACGACAATCTCGCCTAGCGGCACGAGGCGGGTCATCCCAGCATGGCCCTGAGGTCGTCGATCCCCTGCAGGATTTCTACTTCAAGCTCGTTCAGTTCACCGAGGATCTGTTTTGGTTCTGGGTAGTCGATCTCGTCGTAGATGATCTCCTTGTACCGATTGATGCTGAGGTCGTAGCCGTTGCCCACGATGTCGGCCTTCGGCACGCAGAATGACTGCTCCGTGCGCTCCCGGCCGAGTTCTTCGCTGTCTCGATCGGCCCAGCGTGCCAGGGCATCAGGGAGATTGTTCTTGGCGTGTTCGTCGTGGTTCAGCCGCTCGCCCGTAGTAGCTCCAAGCTTGTGAGGGGAAAGCAGAGGAGTCCGCTTGTCGTCGAGGCTGAAGCCGTCGGCACGAAGGTCGTAGAACCAAACGTTGTCGGTGCCGCCCGAATTGGTCTTCGTGAACAACAGGATCGCTGTCGAAACGCCTGCGTAAGGCTTGAACACTCCCGACGGTAACGACACGATGCCGTCGAGCTTCTGGTCCTCGACCAGGATGCGACGCAGCTCTCTGTGAGCCTTGGATGAGCCGAACAGGACCCCGTCAGGCACGATCACGGCTGCTCGGCCACCCGGCTTGAGAAGACGAAGGAACAGCGCGAGGAAGAGCAGCTCCGTTTTCTTGGTCTTGACGATCTGGAGGAGATCCTTGGCGGTGCTTTCGTAGTCGAGACTGCCGGCGAAGGGCGGGTTGGCGAGTACGAGACTGTATGCCTCGATGACGCCGGCGTGGTCTTGGGCGAGGCTGTCGCGATAGGAGATGGCAGGGTTTTCGATGCCGTGGAGCTGCATGTTCATCGACCCGATTCGGAGCATTGTGTTGTCGAAGTCGTAGCCGTGGAACATGGCGTTGTGGAAGTGTTTGGACTGTGCGGGGTCGGTGAGGATGCCTGCCTGGTGGTCGCGGATGTATTCGGATGCCGCGACGAGGAACCCGGCGGTGCCGCAGGCTGGATCGCAGATCGTGTCGGATGGTGTGGGGGCGGTCATTTCGACCATCAGTTGGATGATGTGGCGGGGTGTGCGGAATTGGCCGTTCTGGCCGGCGGTGGCGATTTTGGAGAGCATGTACTCATAGACGTCGCCCTTGGTGTCGCGGTCTTCCATGGGGATGGCGTCGAGACCGTCGACCGCCTTCTGGAGTAGCCCGGGCGTTGGGATGGTCAGTCTGGCGCCCTTCATGTGTTTGGCGTGGGTGCTGTTGGCTGCCCGTGTCTGCATGAAGGGGAACACGTACCGGTCGACGACTTCGTACATGTCGGCTGCGCTGAAGTTCTTGAACCGGTCCCAGCGCAGGTCGGCGTAGGGCCGACCCACCGTGGTGTCGTCGGGTGTGAAGTCACCTTCGGGGAAGATCACTTCGTCGATCGGGTCGCCTGTGCGGTTGGCTTTGCGTTCGGCCCGGGTCTGGCGTTCGTCGAGCCCTTTGATGAACAGCAGATAGGTGAGCTGTTCCATCACCTCGAGAGGATTGGAGATCCCGCCCGACCAAAAATCGTTCCAGACGGCGTCGATCTTGGACTTGAGCTCACCTGTGATCATCCAGTCCTAGCTTTTCGTATCCGGTCGCTGCCGGGTGGTGAACAGACTCTGTAACACTGGTAGTCATCCCACGCCATCGGATCGAGGTCCGGTCAACACGGTCTAGATGTTGTCGATGGCTTCGACGGGTTCTTCGTCAACCGGCCCGATCGTAGGCGATCGACCTTTCTTGGCCAGGCTCGAAGCCGCCGGTCTTGGCTGTTCCTGACCGAGTTCGAGGTTGGGTGCAGCAGTCACCGACCTCCCCCGGACTTTTACCCCCCCGTTGGCGGAAAGTGACCCTCCCAACGGCAGGACTTGTTCAAGAACCGTCGCGGTAGCGGCGAAGGGGAGATATGACTAGCGGGCGACGGTCTCGCGGTCTCGTGTCGACTCTTGAAAGGTGTCGTTGATGAAGCAACTTGAAGCGGAGTTCCAGGAGGCGATCGTTCGTCTCCGAGATGAGAATCGGAGTGAGCAGCCCGTCCGGCAGACCGAGGCGATGCTCTGGGAGTTCTACGACCTGCTGGGGGTGGTGGGTGTGAACCGGCTGGCAGATGTGACGCCCGGCCAGTGCGGCGCCTACTTGTATCGGGTTACCGCCCGCGGCGCTCCGCCTGCGGAGAACACCGTCGTGAACCGTCGGGTGACTCTTCGTGGCTTGTTCAAGCCGATGCGTGACATTTCTGGGACTGACCCTTCGACACGGGTCGATCCTGTCCCGTCCCGGCCGACCCCATCGATCAGAGCGCTGACGGATCAGGAGATGGCCGTCGCTCAGCAGGTGGCGGCGCCAGGGGTCTCGGAGTCTCGGGTGGCGCTGGCTCAGGCGTGCATCAGCAGTGGCGAGGTATGTGATGTGCAAGTGCGGGCGCTGGACGACCTGAACGAGCCCACGCTAGTTCGCCGACCTGGTCGCCAAGGAGGCCCCGAACGTGAACACCTGCTCACAGACTGGGGACGGGTGGTGCTGGGACAGCGGGTGCGGGATCTGGACGGGTCCCCGGACGCGCTGTTGGCATACATGGGCAGGGGCGGGCCCGGATCGAGTGCCCGGAGGTCGTCCGCGTCCAAGGACCTGGCGAAGGTGCTCGGTCTCGCCGGACTGCGTTCGGATGAGTCGGTGATGCCGAAATCGATCACCTATTGGGGAGCTGTCCGATGTTTGGGTCTTGGCGCGACGATCGGTGAGGTCGCGTATCTGCTCGGCGTGAAAGAAGACAATCTCCCCAGGATCCTTCGATGAGCCGCACTACACAGCACTTGGCGCCGTGTGCCGTGAGCTCCGGCGTCGGCATGGTGACGGCTGCTGCCAGAGAGGCGGTGACCGTCAACGGAGGAGGAAGCAATGGCTCTATCAGAATGGGATCCGTCGTCGATGTCGCTGGTCGACTCGGATGTCGAGTCGGACCAGCTGATGGTCGACCAGTTCTACGACCTGTGCGACTCGGCATTGCATACCGCACGATCGGGCTCAGCGCGGGCCTGGCAGCTTCTGGCATCTGCCCGGCGGTTGGCCGTGTGGTTCCCGGCATGGCTGTTTCTCGACTTGGAGGTCGACGGGTTCTTGAACCGGCTGGAGGTGGCGGTGGACGCCCTGTTGTCGTACGGAACCGACGTGCCGGCGGCCTGACCGTCCGGCCCAACCTCAAGCCTGAGGTCGCGCGATGAGCGCGCTGAGGTTCGGTGCCGTGCTCGAAGAACAGAAGCTCGCTGTTCTTACCGGTAGTCCCCTGTTCCGGGCATTGGTGGACTCGTTGCCAGCCCGCCGCGGTGGCGGCCGTCCGTCAGATGTGTCCCCGGCAGCCGCTCTCTTCGTTGGGGCGGTGGTCGCGGTCTACCAGAGCACCCGCAAAGCGGACACCTTTCTTGAGGTGCATTGGCTGAAGTTCCGTCGTTTGCTCGTCCATGCCGGGTACAGCGTGCCGCTGAGCCCTCCGAGGGCATCGCATTGGCATGCCTACCGGACGGAGTATCTGTCTCATCCGGAAGCCATCGAAGAGATGCTCAACCGTTGGCGTCCGGTCGCCGTGGCAATGGCAGCGGACATGGGCCTTGGCGTACCCGGTACCGAGCCGGTCGACTACCTCAACCTTGCCATGGAGAGCCTTCTGTTCGGCGACGGCTGTTGGTTCAAGATGGCCTCTGAGCTCGGGTACAGCCGACCGATCACCGCGTCGCGTGCCGGCCGCGGTGGCGCACCGCGCGAGGTTTACGACGCGGTTGTTCATGGAAAACGAGGGGGCAAGACAGCGGGATATCCGATGACCGCCATCGGCATTCGCGGTCCCAAGCGCAGGCAGCGGATCATCGTCGATGTCGACATCGCCTTGGCCGGAAACCCGACCGCCGAGATCGACCATGTGATCGAGCGACTCGGTCTGCTCCTGCCGCTCTTCCCAGTAGGTGGAGTGAACGGGTTTGTCTACGACGGCGCCATGCGCGGCAAGCATCATCGGTTTATCCGTGCCCGTCTCGGGTTGCTTTCGGTGAACAAGCTCGTTGGGTTCAACAAGGCCAAGTCGATGAAGAAGGAGATGTGTGATCTTCTCGGACTTCATGCCAAGGACCCACAGCGAAAACCCCGTCCTCGCGACTGGGTACGGCTCATGTATCGCCGTCCAGCACCCAGGAAGGACCAATGGACGATGACCTTCCCGACATGTACTCACCGGATGGGAATCCAGTACGGGGCGTTGTGGACCGTCGAGAACGAGCGTCCCAACCTGGTAGGGGTGTCACCAGAACTGAAGCATGTCCGGGACCGCTGGGGCCGGCCCTGCAGAACCGTCGGCGTACGGCGGATCCCCGTGGGTGATCGGTACCGATGGGAGGTAGACGTCCGCATCCACTGCCCATACGGACCGCACGTCATCACCTTCGATCCCAACGCCAGCAAGCTCAAGTACCAGATGCGACGGTCACGCACTACACGTGCCAACCGTCTGCACTTGATCGACCCCGACGCGACTGAGACGACGGAAGTCGTCGCTCGTGGGATCACCCTTTCCCAACAGTTCGGGGTTGTCGACCAGACCCACACAGAACGTTTCGCCCGCATGTTCGGTCGACGCAACGACGCAGAGTCTTGGAACAGCAGCCTCAAGAACGCCGACGGGCTCGGCAGCCGAGCGCGCCCATTCACCAGGGATCGGTTCCTCGTCGACCTGCTGCTGGTCACCACCGTGCGAAACACCCTCGCCTGGCTGGAACACTCCGATCCCGATACCCGGCAGGCGGACTCCGCAGCCGGATGGTGTTGACGCGGCCATAGTCCTGTTTCCCTTGGCCGGAGTAGGGATCTCCGGATCGAGATGGTGGCTTGTAGCCGGTGGCCGCACCTTACCGGTTCAGGGCCACTCGGAATCGAGTATGAAGCTGACGAAGGGAGCAGACTTTGCGATCTTGTCTGAAGGGTCGCCGGTCAGTTGCTCGCGGTCGGTGTAGTACCCCTGGAGACTCTTGAGACAGGCTGGTAGGTCTGCTTGCGCGATGTCCCGATCGTCCTTCGCAATGGTGGCCAGTTGCGCCGGTGCGTATACTCGGCCTCCGAGCAGTCTGGCGCTAGCCACCATCGAAAGGTGGAACCTCAGGTTCGTACGTTCAGTCGCGCTGAGTGCGGCGCCGAGTGACTTCAGGAAAGCATCAACTTGTCGTTGAGCTTTCGCGACCCAGAGGTAGATCTCAAGTCCGATTGAGTCCGAGAAGATCTTCCTGTAGTCCTCGTCGCGCTTGAGCAGGCTCGACGGTCTAGCGCGCGAGTCGTCGGGTCTGGACAGTCCCATTGCCATGATCGCCTGAGCCAACAACGAGATACTTACAATTCTCTCCGGTGATTTCCCGATGTTTCGGTAGTAGTTCTTTCGTCGGTCGTAGTACCACCCTCGGGGAAGGAAATACGCTTCGATCGAACGTTGGATCTCATCTGTGGCTCGCAGAGAAGCCGCAGGTACAGCGGTCTGTCGGTTCGTAGCGCGGATCACACGATCGCGCGTCTGCGGGTCTCCAGTCACGAGGATCCGCACCAACAAGGAGCGGTTCAAGGCGGGATGATCCTCAGGCGCGTCGCGCAACACTTGATAGATCGTGTGGGACGTTTGAAGGCCGTTCACGATCTGCACATCATCAAGGATGTACTTCTTGCCGACGATGGAGGTGTTGGAGCAAATTACCGTGACGCCGTTGTTCAACCACCAGAACTCGGGTGAGTCTGGGTCATTGAGCGAATCGCGAATCTCCTTGTTGACTTCGACTGCCCCTTCGAAATCACGGACGTTCCAGTCGAAAATATGTCGGCGGAGATTCCCTGCCGCGTCGGTGAGAAAGTCCAAGTAGTCCCTCAGGTTGACGATGGCGACGTAGCTGCTTCCACTCGTGGCGTTCTCCGCATAGGAGAGTTCGAGGGTGTAGGTCGGCACCGAACTCGCTAGTCCCCACAATTCGCGAGCACTGAGAAAGTCGACGGTGCCAGTCGCGCCTGGGGTGACGGACGAGAATCTCTTTTTCAGATCACTCGACTTCGCCTCAACCTTGATGTTGATGCTGTCTGTGCTTCCTCGTGTGGCATAGACGAAGCGTATCTCGACCCTCGGGTGGCGGGTTGCGAGACGCTGAAGGGCATCTCGAAAGATCGCGGCGCGCTGGACTACAGCATCTGAGTATAGGAGACGGAGTTCGTCCTCGGTGATTGAGAGATCGAGCAGTCGGTCGGACGACGATGCGACAAGGTCAAGAGCAGTCTCAGCAAAGGAGGGCGTTCTCTTCGCTTGGACGAGCAACAAGAGGAGTGTGGTCCCGACCGGCACCCTCGTCGGTTGGAAGTCATCATCAAACACCTCGCTGTCCTCGTCGAGAGGCGTGTCACCCAGGACCACGAACATCCCGTCGATACCACCGTCGTTGCCGCCCCCAACAATGCCCGCCACCGTCTCGTCACCCGAGAAATCAAACACGCGCAGGACTTGCTCGCAGACAAACACCTCGAACGCCTCGTCATCCGGAAGCGGCACGTCACGTTCGGCTTGCTGCTGAGCGAGTACCTGATCGAGGAGTGCAAGTTCATTGTTGGGCATCGCGGTTGATCCAGTTTCTCTGTTCCGATTGGAGCAGATTGATACTGCCACGCCACACGCCGAGCATCGAGGCGCGATGGCGCGTCCGATCCCTCCGGTACTGGACTCATGGCTGATCGTCCGAATCGTGGACGTAGCATTGGCGTCGTGTGCCGTAGGCGGCGTCGCCGGCAGCATTGGTGTGTGCAACCCCGAGATGGAGGTACAGCTGATGAGTAGAGAGCTTCCGGCGATGGACACGATCAGTCAGGTGACGGACCAGTGGCGGAATGAGGACGACCGCACCGACCAGACAGTCCAGCGCATGTCTGAGATCGCCGACAGGTTCGCGACCCGATTGACCGTCACCGGCGTGTTTGACCTGTTCCAGGCAGGGCCGGACCATTGCGAGCAGTTCATCAACGCCCCCACCCGCACCGGTGACTACCCGTCGATTGGTACTCGCCACTTCCGGCGGGTCACGCTCCGGGCACTGTTCCGGACCATCCGCACCGACGGTGCCGATATCGGTGACCCAACCCTCGACATCGAACTCCCACCCCGCTCACCGTTCGCGACCCGACCCCTCACCATCGACGAAGTGCTGCTGTGCCGGACAGCGTCGTTCGTGACCAGAAGCAGTGACCTCCGGCGACCGGCGGCGTGGGCGCTTGCCGAAGCCACCGCATCCACATCGGAGATCCCGCACATTCGCGGAATCGACGTCAAACAGCTGATTGTGTCTCTGCCGGGCTCGTCCCGAACCCTGCCACGGAGGTTCAGCCTCACCATGTGGGGTCAGGCGATCATCGAACGACGCATCGCAGAACTCGGCGACAAGAACCTCCCGCTCACCTACGACGGTGACGGGACCCCAGGGGAGGTATCCCCACAGGCAGCATCGTGCAAACTGATCGCCGCCATCTTGAACACGGCAGGACTGGGCCGAGAACCCGACGTCCGCCCAGCATCCGTCCGGTACTGGCGGGCCAGAGCCGTCTACGACATGAAACGGGATCTCACCGGCGCCGCGCGGGTGCTCGGGATGACCAGTCTCGACCGGGCAGCTGACGCCATCGGACTGGCCTGGCGGCAGGAGGCGGCATGACCAGCCGCATACGGGCCAGTGCCCGACCGGTCCGCGATGTCATCGAAGCGCTGGTCACGAGCCCCTACCCCGCAGCGCTCGGCGACCTCCTGGACGAGGCGCCCACCGGCCGCAAACGACTCCACCCGCCCGGAACGCCGTTCATCTACGGGGCGCTCGTCCGTCACTTCCGCAGCGCATCTCGCCTCGACAACGAACTCAAAGCCGGCCTGTGGAACCTCATCCGGAGCCGCACCCAGGCGAACGGACGACCAGACCCCGGACCGGAACCGTTCACCTACCACCACTTCGCCCACTGGCGGGACCTCCTCGCCGGAGACACCGACCTGCGCGAAGCTCTCGCCAACCGATTCACCCGCCTCGCCGTCGGCCACGCCCGCAACACCGGACTGCTCACCACCAGCGGCGGCGGATCGGTCACCCACCCCCACCCCTCCCGAACCATCTACGGCGACGGCACCGTCGTACGTCCCATCTACCGCCAACCTCGAGGCGAAGAAACCGGAAAGCGAGTCGATCCTTCTGCCGAAATCCACACCCGCCATGACGGACACATCTACGGCAACAACTTCGTCTGGTTCGCCACCCGCAACCCCGAACCGCACGGCCGCATCGTCCTCGCCATCGACCGGGTCCCCGCACCAGGACAAGAAGCGAACACCGCCGTCGAACTCGCCGAGACCATCCACGACATCGCCGGACCAGGACTCCAAGCAGTCGTCTACGACGGCGCCTTCCAAGGCGTGCACATCGACCGGCTCATGCGCAACACCGGCCTCCTCGTCGTCAACCGGCTCGCTGCCGCAGTCGTCGCCGACGACGGAACCATCACCCCCAAACAACGGGCGTATGTCACCGTCACCCACCAGATCCGCCGCAACCGCACCTGCCGGCACACCCTCCACATCCGCAACGGCACCATCGTCGACGTCGCCCTCGCCGACGACGGAACCCCCGTCATCGTCGGCAATGCCGTCCGCCGCCAAGTGAAACGAATCCGCCGCAGCGACGGCACCTGGAGATTCAACCTCGCCGTCACCATCCCCTGTGCCAACGGCGATTTCGAACACTGGACATCACCACACGCCA
>Ga0214472_10006918_pt1 | contig 11896 bp, 5 predicted proteins | sample RVTome_6_FD_207662 | JGI IMG/M metagenome (GOLD analysis project Ga0214472, IMG submission 207662) | Soil microbial communities from uranium-contaminated site in the Upper Colorado River Basin, Wyoming, United States - RVT140D175 | ecosystem: Environmental > Terrestrial > Soil > Contaminated >...
CCAAATCGAGAAGGCAAATTGACATGCCCACACGCAACGTGGTGTTGACCGAGCAGCAGGCAGACTTGGTCGAGGCGCTTGTTCGCTCGGGTCGCTACCAGAATGCAAGCGAAGTCCTTCGCGACGGACTGCGACTGTTGCAGCGCCGTGAAGACGAAGAGCAGGCAAAGTTGGAGGCCTTGCGCGGAGCGCTCGACGCAGCGGAAGCTGCCGTCGCTGCTGGCGAACTGTCCGATTACTCACCTGCCCTCCTCGAGGAGATCGCCGGGCAAGAGAGCGAAGTCGCTCGCTAAGGCTGGGAGTGTGAGGCGAGTTCGAATCACTGGTCCCGCGCAGCGAGACATCTTCAGCGCGCTCCAACGCAGTAGCGACGACTTCGGACCACACGCTCGCGATCGAGATCGGCGTCTCCTCGATCAGGCACTGGTAGACCTCGGAGAAGATCCGAGCCGGGTAGGCGTGCGATCAATTGACGACGTCCGCGAGGGATACTTCACCTATCACATCAGGTCGAGTATCGAGAGTGCGCCAAAGCCGACCGTGCGACAGCCGCGGCACCTGGCCGCGTTTTATGTCGACGATGCGGGCGCCGTCATCGTGGCACGCGTATTTCATGAGACACAGATGCTATCCCGTCACCTCGCCGTTGACGACGAGCCGTAACAGAATGCCAGGACGGGTGGTTGACTCACTGCGGACGATCGAGTCGCCGGGCGCGTTCGCGGTCCGGGTCACGGCGCCGGCTAACGATCTCGGGAACGCAGGTCGGTGGAGAACCTTGAGCACGCCCGCATTGCACGTGAGGCGTCGGCCGATCGAGCGCGGGCTCGGCGTGGATGTCCTACTCGACGCCGGATCGGCCCGGCCCGGGCCGGTCGGGCGTTTTCGCGGTCGACGCGGCCTCCCGCGGATGCGCGGTCAGCTCGCCCAGGCGGGTTGGTAGGCCTCCGGGAGCGCGTTGAACACCTGCTCCGCCGCGTTGGTGATCTGCCCGATGGCCGACATCTGCTGATACCACTCGAGGTAGCGTAGAATCTGGCGCCGGGTCGAGTACACCTCGAAGGAGTTCGCGCCCGCGTGGCTCACCAGCTCCCGGGCCCGCGCCGTGGCGCGGTCGGTGAGCTCCGCTTCCCGGCCGGCGCCTTTCCCGGCGAGGGCCTCGGGAATGAACAGGCCCAGCATGTAGAGTTCGACGAGATTGCCGAGCGCCCACTCGAACTGTGGGCCCTCGGCGCTGGTCAGGTCGTTGAGCGACAGCACGTGCGCGAGGCTCCACAGCGCGGCCGGGTCATTGCTCTCGCCGGTGTCGGGCACCTCTCCCTCGATGCCTTCGACGGTGGCGTTCCGCAGCACGAGGTCGAGCGAAAGGTACTGCACCACGCCCCAGCTGTTCGACCGGTTGGCGAGGAAGGCCTGCCAGTAGGAGTGGCGCGCGTTGAGCAGCGATTTCTTCGACTCGAGCCGGTAATCCGCGGCGGCAGCCTGGGCGTTCTTCGAGAGAAAGAAGTACACCTCGCCCCGCCGCTTCTCGGTGCTCGCTAGCAGGCCGTGCAGACGCGAGTGCTCGGCACCGCCTTCCTCGAACAGCGCTTCCAGGCGCCGCTTCGCGGTCTCGATCTTGTCGAGCGCGACCTGGAGCTCGTCCTGGTCCGGCAGGGCAGCCTGCGCGACGCGTCCACGCCCCCTGTCCGACAGCTTCGCGGTGCTGCGATCGGCGTAGTTCATCGCCACGTCGATGGCGCGCATTGTCTGGTCGATGCGAATGTCCGTGAGTTCGCGCTCGAAGCCGGGCAGCAGCGATGCGTAGGCGGTGACACCCACCCAGTCGTGCGTGTCGGGCATCTGGGCGTGCAGCCTGCGCCGGAGGTTGTTCAGCGTCATGCGCGGATCGTCGCCCCAGAGCAGGCCGCCGTAGAGCACCTCGACCATGATGGTCGAGCCGGGGAAGGAGAAGGGGAACTGGCTTGCCACGACCATCGGCACGCCGGACTGGTGCAGGGCGTGAGCAACGCTCGCCCCGGCGCCGGCCACGCTGCCCACGTTGCCGCTGTTGCAGCTCGCGAGGGTGACCACTGCGGGGTGGACGTTGTCGCGAGTGGGAGAAACCTTGTCCGCGCGGATGATGGTTGAAAGGCGCTCGCCGTCGACGATGTCGGGCTCACCGTACGGATCGCCCGAGTCGTGGAGGGCGAGGCCGAAGCGCACGTCGAAATCGTCGCGGTACTGGACGCCGTGGGCCAGCAGGTGCACGTGCGTGAAGGAGCCGTCCGCGCACGCCTCGCCCAGCGACTGCGCCGACGCCTCGGGGAGGACCACCAGGTGCTTCGCGATCTGCTCGCGCCGCTCGTCCTCGTTCTCGTGGTGACCGACCCAGGGCTCGATCAACGCACGGAAGGCGAGCAGGTGTGACTCCAGCGGCACCGGCGCCATCCCCCGGGGAGCAGCGGCCGCGAACAGGATTCGGGGCCGGGTCGGCCACGAGGATCGCCACTTCGTGACCCGGCGTACTTCACGAATCAAGCACAGTGGCTGGTCGGCCTGGAGCAGCAAATGCTGGCCGGCGCCGGGAAAGCCCCCCGGCGCGAGCGCGAGCTCGAAGGGGAGGAGCGCCAGCTCCGACGCGGATAGGATGAGCCGCAAATGCGTGATGCGATTCTGTGCGGCGTCGTCGCCGTCGTCCCCGTCTTCCCGGGAGTAGCGGTTGAGTTCCGCGATGAGCCCGGGGATCTCGCCCAGCAGGTCGCCGAGCACCCGCGCCGTGTCTCGGATCTGGAACTGTCTAGACTCCTCGCCGAACTCGTAGCCCAGGGCCCGCAGGCGGTGCAGGAACTGGTTGTGCTCGAAGGGCACGTTGACCGTCACCGCCGCGTGGTTCTCGCACAGCGCGAGGTACTGCGTAAGCGGTGACAGGAGCTGGTTGTGCGGCGGTCCGTGGCGCAGAAGCTCGAGCGTGAGGGTCTTCATGAGCCGCTGCCCCGCGTCGCGAAGTCGGATCCGGGGACCGTATCGAAAGGCCGCGGCCCGGCGCCGGCACGGAAGCGGCGCAGCTCCGAGCGCGCCAGGTTGCCGTCACGCCACACGGAGACGAAGCTGGCGCGCTTCTGGACAAGCTCCGGCAGCGCGTCCAGCTCCTGCACGTGTTTCCGCGAGAGCACGTCGTAGACGCCCGCGAACGCGACCGGGTCGTCGAGGACTTCGGCGTCCAACTCGATCAGGCGCGCCCAGGTCCCGCTGTTGTAGTAGTAGCCCGTGCCGTTGCGCCGCGCGATGGCGCGCTCGAGATGCGTGTGTCCCGCGATGAGGACGTCGACCTCCGGGCCCACGCTCCTGTCGAGGGCGTCGAAGGTCTCGTCGTGGGCCTGGAGCTTGAAGGTGTCGTCCTCCTTGAGCGCCTCCAGCGCTTCGCGCAGGGCCTCGACCCTGTCCCCGGTGACGAGCTTCCAGGCACTGCGCCATCCGGAGAGGAACTCCGAGCCACCGCCGCTGGCGCTCAGGGCAAGGGCGTCAGCGCCGGCCCGAAACCGTTCCTCGGTGATGTCGAGGAGCGCGCGCGCGGCCTCGGACGACGCCTTCCGCGCTTCACACCGGGAGCGGGCCGGCCGACCTCCATCGGTGTCGCACAGGGCCTCGTCTTCGCCCAGGAAACCGATGCCCTTGCGAACGCGGTCCCAGCTTCGCCGCGCGCCCGCGGGAAACAGGTCCGGCACGCGTGACACCAGGGCCGGCTCGAGTGTCAGCAGGATCGGAACGACGGCAGCCTTCTCAGGCTTGAGCAGGTCGACGAAGGGATACTTGAGCTTGACCTCGTTCATGACGTTGATGACCAGCTGGGTTCCCGCGTTGGGGATCCACGGCTCGACGTCACGGCGCGCGTTCAGGTCGCGCCCGATGCGCCGGATGGTCTCGTGGTCGCCGTAGTTCCAGGCGTCGACTTCGTTGCCGTGAACGCACAGCACGCGCGCCGGGCCGACCCGCAGCGCGAAGCCCGCCCCGTCGTAGGACACCCGGACCCGGCCCCGGGCTGCGTCGTCGTTGCCGGTGATGATGCCGACCAGGTGCTCCCTGACCCAGGGCAGGGCAAGCTCGAGGTCATGATTGCCGATGTTGATCAGCAAGGCGCGCTCGGGCGTGCGCGCAAAGCGCGTCAGTGCCTTCCATACCAGAGCGAAGCTGCCGTCGCTCGCGATGCGATCCAGCTTCGCGGTGGCGCCGTGTGGATCGAAGGGCTTGGCCGGGGCCTCAGCGAGGAAGTCGATGAAGTCGCCGTTGATGACCAGGGCGATCCGCTGCTCCTTGGGCTTCTTCCTGAGGAAGTCGACGAGACCCGCGAGCTCCTTGGCCTGGGCGAAGATCTGGAAGCCGTCGGCCCCACCCAGGTGCAGATCGGAGACGACGTGCACCTCGTCGAAGCTGAATGCGGGTTGCACTTGAACTCTCTGTCCGGTTCGGGGCACTTGTCGGGATGAGGCAAACGTATCTCACATCGCGTGAGCGTGGTACCCGGTCCGCCGCGACCGGTGCCTGCGGGGCCCGAGGCGCGCGATGATGGCCGTGACCAGTCGCCGATCCGTGATGACTGCCCGCGCTGCGGTGCAGCACCGAGGCGCGGGCTCGCGTGGGTCGAGCGGGTGGCACCGCGAAACTCCACCGATACCGGCCGGGCCAAGAACTCGCTCAGAATAATGGTGACCCAAGTGAGGGGACGGCGAACGCGACGCGCGGTCGCTCCAGTGGACCACGCCCGCACTTGGCGCGCTGCGCATACCATGAGCCTCGCCGACTCATGTGGATCTCTCGCGCGTAGTATTGGCAGCCCAAGCATCAATGAAACTGTGACGAGCGCACCCTGGATCGCCTCGCGCCGCATTTCCGATTGGCCGAGCTGAGTCAACGTGCCTTCCAGTATGAACGCTGAGCGTCGCGAGTCGTTCGCTAGCCGACATGCCTGCTTGAACAGACGGGCGTCCTTGATTGAAGCCGCGAGATCCACGAGCGTCTTTCGCTCGAACACGAAGACGTCATCGACAAGATAGTCACCGACGGGCAGGTGCTCCACACTGACATCAATGTGAGGCATCGTAGCAAGGGCGTCGAGCACGCCTGAATTCCATTCGCGGTAGTCCACGACGACACGTACGCTCTCGTCGGCAGCTACCGATCCAGCGTTCCGCAACGGGGTTCTGCCAGGGGCTACGATAGGCAATCCGGCGAGGGCTGGCTGCCAGCGCCTGGACGAACCGGACGACGGCGGCGCTGAAGATCGCGTCGCGGTCGAAGATGAGATGCGCCGGCGCTGTGTCGAAGGGGAACGCCTCCCGAAGCTGCTGGATCACCCACTGCGCGGTTGGATTGCAGGTGGCGTTGAAGTGCACGATCCGTCGCCGGCCGTGGTCGATGATGAACAGGCCGTAGAGCACCCGCAGCGAGAGCGTAGGGAGCGTGAAGAAGTCCATCGCTGCGATCGCTTCCTTGTAGTTGCGGAGGAAGGCGATCCAGCGCGCGAGCTGATCAGGTTCTACTGGCCGACGGGGCATGTAGCGCCAGACAGTTGCTTCAGCGACGTCGAACCCGAGCTCGAGGAGCTCGCCGTGGATCCGCGGTGCTCCCCGGCCATGCGTCGCCATCTCGCGGATGAGACCGCGAATCTCCGTGCAAATCCGGGGACGGCCGGGCCGGCGGCAGAGGTTGGCCCAGTGACGGCGGAAGCGCTCACGGTGCCACCTGGCGAGCGTATCCGCCTTGACGATCAGCAAGGCGTTCACCCACTGCGGCCAGGAGCGACGCAGAGCGATCCAGAACGCCCGATCGACGTCGTCGAGCTGCGGCCTCGGCCGCTGCCTCAGGAGCGCCGCTACCTGCTGGCGAAGCGCCAGGTTCTCGAGAACCACCTCGTCGCGCGGCCGGCAGACCGCCCGGAAGACATCAAGGCAGGCTGAGCCTGGAAGACGACAACGCGGACCATAGCGACGGCGTGTGCCCGGTGCTCCTGGTTCGTCTCGAGCCCGGACAACAGGCCCCTGACCGGGAGACCGGGGCAGACCACAAGCCATTGATCTCTCGGGCGGACGAGTTCTGAGGAGGGACAGCCTCGTCCCAGACCAGTCAAGGGTGATCTGCGTCTGGGCGCTCGAGCGTTGCCCTTTGTTCGCCCCGTGTGCCGACTACTCGAACGGAAGAGTGCCAGATGTCCTGAGAATCAGCACGGTGCTTTATCAGCGGTCTTGCAGTCTATTCGGGGCACGGGCCCCGACAATGCGATCGCGTGCCGATGTAATTGCGGAAAAGACGGTTAATCCTTCCTACACCGGCTCGATCTGGTCAAACCGCAGGTTGCTGCTGCCGGCACCACGGCCGGTTTCGCGATGGCGCCCGATCCACACGTAGGTCCGACCGTCGTACCAGCGAACGCGCTGGTAGCTGCGCGTCACGGTCGTGCCCGAGAAGGGGATCTCTTCCTCGTTCACGAACCACGGCAGCGCGGCCTCGTTCAACAACACACCTTTGGCGCGCACGACGTCGCGTGGCGGCACACCCATTTGCGGCATCGCGGCACGCTGGAAGGTGATGTCCCGGACGCTGCCCGGGCGCTGCACCGGCACGAACGGGATCCAGTTCTGCGGCACCGGCGTGCCGAGCACATAACGGACAGTCGCCGGAGAATCCGCGATGTCCGGCAGTCGCAGCGCGCTCTTGTCGGCCGCGTCGTGGCCATTGATGCCGCGCCCGGTCGCATCGGGGATGACCTCTTCAATGGCCCAGACCATATTGGCCATCTCGTCGCGCACGAACTGCACGCGCTCCAGCGCATCGCTCTCCTGGGTCGCGGTCACCGCCGACGGCAACAAGAACTGGCGGTTATAACCGTCCAGGCGATCGCGGTTGCTGAGATTGAACAGACTCCAGCGCTGCCAGGCGTTGCCCTCGCCTTCGTCGGCTGCGTCGACCAGCAGGCGTTCACCGAAGACGTCGGTGACGATGAGACTTTCGACCTCGCACAGCGTGTTCACGGGCAACTGGTACGGCACGACAAACCAGTCGTTGCCGTACACCAGGCCGAGTTCGGCAAACACGAGCAGCAGGTGATCGCTGGTCTGGGCATCGAGCGCCCCGAAGTTCACCTGGCGCTCTTCCATCTCCCAGAACCGCGGGTTCGGCATGCCCTTGAAGCTCGCCGCGACCGGCAGGAAAGAGATGGCGTCGCGCGTGGGCGGCGGCGGCACGTAACCGGGTTCGGCGATCGCGAGCGGCGGCGCGTCCGCGTCGACCTCGAACGAATGCCAGTCGAGCCGCGCGCCCGGGTAACGACCGGCGTTGAGGACGACCTGCGCGTTGCCGCCGGCCGGCGCGGCGGCCTGCACCGGGTAGCTGAACGCCGAGCTGTCCCACACCGCCGGTGCGGCGGCGCCCGGTTGCAGGTATTGCCGTGCCAGCCAGGCGCTGAAGGCGTCCATGATGTCCTGCATCGCCAACTGGTCTGCCGGATCGATCGGCACGTCGGCGAAGAACGTACCATCGTCGATGGCGTCGAGGACCTGCTTGCCGTCGAATGCGTGGCGACGCGTCGCGAGGTAAAGGTTGAGGCTGTCGACCTGACCGCGATGTTCGTCCTCGGCGTCCTGGGCCAGCGGATAGCGGCTGCGGTAGCGCGACACGTACTTGTTGCGCAGCGCAGCGGAATGCAGACGCAGAAAGTATTGCCCGGCCTGCACGCGCAGCGCATGCGTGAACGGCACCGGTTCGCGCTCGACGGCAGCCTCGAGCGGAATGCTGTCGTCGTAAGGTTGCGCCGCGCCCGTGCCGAGCCTGACCCGATCGACGCTGAGCTTGCGCGTGACGAGCCGGGCATCGATCGGCGAGCCGGCGTCCTCGGCGTTCAGCTCACCGAGCTGCCACTGGCGGGTGAGCAACCACAAGGGATCGCGCACCTCGGCACGCAGGCTGCGGGTAAAGTCGTGCGCACGCGGTCTGGCTTCGAGACGGTTGTAGGCGGTGATCGCCGGCTCCCGGTACAAGCCCTGCAACAGCTCCATGTTCGCGAGCATCAGGCTCGTCAATTGCTCCGCCATCGCGTCAGTCCTCCTGCGTCGAGGTTGCCATCATCGCGAACACGTACTCCTGGATCTCCGCGACCATCATTGCGTAATCGAGCGAGACGCCGGCTGCACTCGTACTGAACTCCGCCACGACCGCGGGCAGCAAGGTGCCGATACCGGGCAGGTCGCCAATGGCGTCCGGCTCAACCGCGCGCAACTTCGCACGGCGGAACGTGTCGAGCACCGAGTCGACCAGATCGTCCCATGACCAACTACCGGTCTCGTGCGGCGTCACCGCGAGCAACAGTGCCTGCGGGGGCGCGCTGTTGGGCGCGTTGAAGTTGAAGCAAAGACCGGTCACCTCTTCGCGCGACAGCACGGACTCGGTCCAGTCATCGATCACCAGTCCACATTGCGGGCGCGTGGCATCGAAACCCTGCGGCAGGTGCTGGACGATGGAGACGGTGTCGTGCACCACTTCCATGTCGGGCGGGTACTCGTTCGCGAGCCACGAATCACCGCCGCGATACGGCAGCTGCAGCGGTGCGAGCGGCAGCGGATCGTCACGCTGGCTATCCGCCATAACGCGCAGCATCTCGAAGTCGTGGACCAGGGATCGCACGCACGCCACGCCGTGCAGCCACTCCTCGACGGGCAGGGGCGAGCCTGCAACGTCGCGCACGTGCGTCAGCAACTGCTCGCGCTCCGCATGCGCCTGGTTAATCACGCCGGGATCGGCAAACGTGAAACGCGGCAACAACGGCGCCTCACTGCCCATCCACGCCCGCACGACCACAATAAGATCGTCGATGACCTGCTCCGCGCGGGTCTCGGCAGCCGCCTTCGCGAGCTGATCGTCGGTCGCCGGCCCCAGCCTGGCAGCGCGCGCCAGGAGTTCATCGGCCTGTGCAACGAGCACGTCGCCTTGCGCCGCATCCGTTCCGAGCGCGGAGCGCGGCATCGCATACGCAAACCCGGCGCGGGCGATCGCGACAAGCGCATCGCGCAACGCCTCGATGGGCGCGGCGTTCGCGGCGGCGCGCGCGGCATCGGTCGCCGTCTGTAATCCGCCAAACAGCGCGCGGACCGCCGCAACCCTTGCGTTGACGCGCGTGCGCAGTTCCACCAGATCGACGCGGCCGGGGTTGTCCGCATCACCTGGCGCATCGTTGGAGGCGCTTTGGAAGCGGCTCGCATCGAGGTAACGTGCGGTGCCCAGCAACTTGCGCAGCCGATCGGCGAGCGGCAACACTTCGGCGAACGCGCGCAGCGTGCCATCGCCGCCGGTATCGGCGAAGGCGATGCGCACGAGGGTGTCGTCCGGCAAGGAGCGGTCGCGGGCGAAGCGGTAACGCACCCGTGTTTCCAGTTCCGCCGCGCCGCTCGGTTCCGCCTGGCTGCGCACCATCAGCACGAAGTCGATCGGCTGCAGGTCAAGAGCGGCGAGCGTCACCGTGTCCTCGATCGGCCCGCCGGCATCGCTGAGCACGGCGCCTTGCGCATCGATGGCCGCCACGCGACAGCCGATTCGATCCGGCGCACCCAGCACATCACCGAGCCAGGCGTTGAGCGGCGGATCGAGCGCCGCGCGCGGGCTCGGCGTCATGGCCCAGGGGCTCGCGACAAGCGTGCTGTCGAACTGCACGACGAGCCGCTGCGTGAAGGAGATACCGGAGCCGCGCGGAGTATTGATCACCTCGACATCGGGCGACACCGTGCCGTTGCCCATCGATTGCAGCACCGCCGCGGCGCGTTCGAAGTTGCCGAGCGCGAGCTGATAGGCCGACTCCGCGGTCATCAGGTCGCGCAACGCATCGAGCGTGTTCGCGATTGCATCCTTTTCGGCGCGCAGCGCGTCTTGTTGCGCGACGCCAAGCGACGACAATTCGGCGATGCCCCACGGAAACGGATCGGTGGTCCTGGCCAGCGTCAGCCCGTTGATTACCGAATAGTCCTGCCGGATCTCCGCGCCACCCGATGCTTCGGTTGCCTGCGGCACGCGTGTGCGCGTGATCGGAAAATGCGTGCGCAGCAGTGGCTTGAGCTGATTGAGAACCACGGGATTCACCGGCCGCGTCGTCCAGTCGTGCAACGCGCGCTCGAACTGCATGCCGAGCAAGGTCTCCAGAGATTGGCCTTTCTGAATGCCTTCGAGTAACGTTTTTGCGCGCTGCATGCGCCCAGAAGACAGGTTCACCGCCAGGGCATCCGGATCGCCGGGCGTCGCGTGCGTGAGGTAGCCGTTGCGCAGCAGCGCCGCAGCCGTGGCGTGATTCAGCGAAGGCGCATGCACATAACCGCCGTTGCCCGCCTGCCGGTACAGAACAGCGCTGGCGCCTTGCGGCACCACGTCGTCGGGCACCGGCGCCGCCACCGGTACGCGGACCGCATCGTCAGGCCGCACGTTTTCAAGATAGCCGTAGGCGCCGAGATACACGCCCATGCTGCGCTGTGCGACCGGTTCGTGCATGCGGCGCTGCTGCTCGAGCCGCCGCGCGAACAGCGACGTCTCCCAGGCATCGAGTCGGTAGCTCAGCGTGTCGAGGTGCTCGACCAGCGCACGTTCGAGCCGTGCGGTGGGCAACCCGCGCAATCGGTCCAGGGCGGCGCGCTGCTCATTGACCCGCAGCCCGGCACCAATGGCCAGTTGCGGTGTGTGCATCAACGAGTACAGCGACTCGGTCGAGGCTTCGGTCTGCACGATGCGGTTCGCCGGTGCGCGAAACACCTCCCAGTGCGACGGCGACGCACCCGTCACGTTCATGAACTTGCGTGAGCGGATGAGTTCGCGGGCATCGACATCGCGCTCACCGAGCCAGCCGAAGATCGCGCGGCTGCCCTCCATGACCAGCGCGAACTGCAGCAACATGTACAGCAGCGCCGTCGGTCGCGCCGCGCCGGCGAAATTCTGCGCCTCCAGTGCATCGCCATTGGCCGCGTTGGCGTACAGCCAGTCGAGGTAGGTGTCGCCGGCGGGGTTGACCGCTTTGATCGTCCCGGTCTCGGACAGCGGCAAGCCGTCAATCAGTTGCAACGGGTCGAGTTTGGTCTGGTAGTGCCGCCAGATGAGTTGCAGCAGCAGCGGATGGGGCTTGCTCGAACCGTCGCCGCGCGTGCCCGTGTAGCCGAGCCGGCCGAGGACGCTGCGCGCCGCCATCGCCTCGAAGACCATCTTCAGCGTGTCGCCGAAGTTCTCGCCGTCCCATGCAAACGCTTCGAGGTTACGCAGGTAGTCAAAGCTGTAGCCGACGCGGTGGTAGAACTCGGCGGACGTCGGGTGCAACCCGAGCACCTTCAGCAGGCTGGCCGAGGCATCCTCTTGACTGCCAAGCTGCGCAACGCCCGGCAGCAGTGTCATCCATGCCGCATCGAACACCTTCAGCACCTGCAGCAAGGTTGCCTCAAAGGGATCGTGCGGTATGACCGTCCCGCTGTCGTCGACCTTGCGCGCACTCGGCCGCCAGCGCGCGAGCGAACTCGTGGGCAGCACGCCGTAGGGCTGATCGCCGATACGAATGGCGGCGATGGGCCCGCGCCCGGTGACCCGGTCGGTGAAATGCCGGCGCACTTTGTAAAGGGCGGTTTCATCCACCACCTCGTCGAGCATGTGGTCGAGGTAATAGCCGAGCGTGCCGGCGTAGAGCGCCCGGTTCATCGCCACCGCCTCGAGGTGATCGGCGTGATCGCTGCCGTCGGCATGCAGCAGCGGCGCGTAGTCGATGCCGAGAAAATCCGCAAAGCGTTGCCCGTCGGTTGCCACCGAGCGATCGGCGCGCGGCGTGAAGTGCGCGGGACCGGCGCCCGCGACGCCCGTCTCGCCGCCACGCGTGTAACCCGAGTCGTTGCCGTTGGGGTTGTTGGTC
>Ga0214472_10006919_pt1 | contig 11895 bp, 13 predicted proteins | sample RVTome_6_FD_207662 | JGI IMG/M metagenome (GOLD analysis project Ga0214472, IMG submission 207662) | Soil microbial communities from uranium-contaminated site in the Upper Colorado River Basin, Wyoming, United States - RVT140D175 | ecosystem: Environmental > Terrestrial > Soil > Contaminated >...
TAATATTTTCTCATTTCAAACAACAATATTAACCAGTTTGTTTTTGATTATAATTATTTTCCGTATTGTTTTTCCGCCGATAAACTTCTGTACTTTTTCATCGGCAAGAGCTTGTTTCTCGATCTGATCATCGCTTGTATCCGGGGGGGCTTGCAGTCTGCTTCGAACTTTGCCGCTTACCTGCACGACAATAGTAACCTCCTCGTCTTGTGCCGTGGCCGCATCAAAACCGGGCCAGGGTACCTCTTCCATTGACTCCTGGTGACCGGTAGTCTGCCACAGTTCAGCACAAAAATGCGGCACCATGGGGTAGAGAAGCTTCAGTATTGTCTCGATTGCCTCACGAACTACCACTGTTGCCGGTCTTTCGGTTTGCTCTTCGCCCATTGAGGAAGAGAGGGTGTTGACAAGTTCCATTACGGCGCTGATGCAGGTATTGAAATGGAAATCATTGTCAATATCGAAGCTGAACTTCTTTATGGTTTGATGGGTCTTACGGAGTATGCTTTTGCTGGTTTCGTTGAGGATCGATTGTCCACTGTCAGCGGCAAAGATCTCTTTGTTGCCGACCACAAGGCGGTAGACCTTGTGGAGAAATCGAGATGCCCCTTCCACACCTTGATCGCTCCATTCAAGATCCCGCTCGGGCGGCGCTGCAAACAGGCTGAAGAGGCGGACTGTATCCGCGCCGTAAGTTTCAATGAGTCCATTCGGATCAACCACGTTGCCCTTAGATTTGGACATTTTGGTTCCATCCTTGATGACCATCCCCTGGGTGAGAAGATTAGTGAAAGGCTCATCAATGGTCAGGTAGCCGAGATCGCGCATGGCCTTGGTGAAGAAACGGGCATAGAGCAGGTGCAGAATGGCATGCTCGACGCCGCCGATATACTGGTCAACAGGAAGCCAGTATGAAGCGGCGTCTTTGTCCACCATGGCAGTGGCAAAAGAGGGGCTGCAGTAACGGACGAAATACCAGGATGATTCCACAAAGGTGTCCATGGTATCAGTTTCTCTTTTTGCCGCACCGCCGCAGACAGGACAGACCGTCTGGTAATAGGACTCCATGGTGTGCAGGGGAGAGCGTCCCGACTCATCAAACGTCACATCAGTCGGCAGAGTGACCGGCAGGTCGTGTTCGGAAACAGGTTGAATGCCGCATTTGTCACAGTTCAGCATAGGAATAGGTGATCCCCAATACCTTTGGCGCGAAATTCCCCAGTCTCTCAGACGATAAGTCGTTTTTTTTCGGCCGAATCCTTGCGCATCGGCATAATCAATAATGGCGTCTTTGGCCTCGTCGCTGGCCATGCCGGAAAATTCGCCGGAGTTTATCAGAAAACCGCGGTCCTCATATGCCCGATCTCCGGGCGCTTCACCCTCGGAAGGTTTAATTACTTGAATAATCGGGATGCTGTATTTTTGGGCGAACTCATAATCTCTCTGGTCATGGGCGGGAACCGCCATGACGGCGCCGGTGCCATACTCCATCAAAACGAAATTTGCGGCATAAATAGGCAGGCGGGTATTGTTGAAAGGATTAACGCAATATTTGCCGGTAAATATACCCTCCTTTTCAAGTTCGTCTTCATAATTGGCCTGTTGTTTTGCGGCACTTGTTTGCTGAACAAAGGCTTTAATTTCCGCGGCATTATCTCCATCTAAACAAACGCTTTGAACCAGCGGATGTTCCGGGGCAACGGACATGAAAGTGGCGCCAAAAATCGTGTCGGGCCTGGTTGTGAATATGGTCAGAGAGTCGTTGCTTCCTTCGATGGGGAAATCAATTTGGGCTCCCGTACTTTTGCCGATCCAGTTTTTCTGCATGGAAACGACTTTCTCAGGCCATCCCTGCAACTTTTCCAGGTCATCCAAAAGCTCTTCGGCGTAGTTGGTTATTTTGAAGAACCAGCCGTTCATTTCTCTGGGCAGAACTTTGTTGTCGCAGCGCCAGCAGGCTCCGTCTATAACCTGTTCATTTGCCAGAACGGTCTGGCAGTCTTCACACCAGTTGACCGTTGTTTTTTTACGGTAAATTATCCCTTTTTTATACAGTTGAATAAAGAAAAGCTGCTCCCAGCGGTAATATTCCGGCGTGCAGGTCGCAAGTTCCCTTTCCCAGTCGTAACTGAACCCCATTCTTTTGAGCTGTTTTTTCATGTACGCAATATTTTCATGGGTCCATTTTGCAGGCGGGGTATTGTTTTTGATGGCAGCGTTTTCAGCAGGAAGACCAAAGGCGTCCCATCCCATGGGGTGCAGGACATTATACCCCTTCATTCTTTTATAGCGGGCAACTACGTCACCAATGGTGTAATTCCGCACATGTCCCATGTGTATTTTGCCGGAGGGGTAGGGGAACATCTCCAGAAGATAGTATTTTTTTCTGGCCGGGTCTTCAGCTGCCTTAAAACTTTTTTGCTGTTCCCAGACTTGCTGCCATTTTTCTTCAATGGCTTCAAAATTATATTCATTCATACTGCCGGCGCCCTAAATATGTGTTTACTGTATTTTCTCGGTTGGGTAATCGAATTGCGCAAGATTTTCAAAAGTTGTTATGGTGTCCAAAAAGGTCAATTTGACCGTACCGGTGGGACCGTTCCGTTGCTTGCCTATGATAATTTCCGCAATGCCCCGGTTGGGATTGTCTGGAGCCTTATTATACACCTGGTCGCGATAGATGAAACATATGACATCCGCATCCTGCTCGATTGCTCCTGACTCTCTAAGATCGGAGAGTTGGGGGCGTTTGTCAGTTCTGCTCTCAACGCCGCGGTTAAGCTGCGACAGCGCCATAACCGGAATTTTCAACTCTTTGGCCATTGCCTTGAGAGATCTGGAGATGTCGCTGATCTCCTGCTCACGGCTGTCCGATGACGTCTTTCCGCGCATGAGCTGCAAGTAATCGACAACAACAAGACCAATATTATGCTCGCTTTTGAGGCGTCTTGTTTTGGCCCGCATTTCCAGAACAGAGATAGAGGGCGTGTCGTCGATAAATATTGGCGATTCTCCAAGATAGCCGACTGCTCTGACAAGTTTCGGCCAATCTTGATCGCGAAGATGGCCGGTTCTCATGCGTTGTGAATCAACTTTACTCATGGAACAGAGCATACGCATGCCTAACTGCTCTTTCGACATTTCAAGACTGAATACCGCAACGGGCACTTTGTGCATGTAAGCGGAATTTTGGGCGATATTCATTGCAAAGGCCGTTTTTCCCATGCTGGGACGGCCTGCAACAATGATGAGGTCGGAGGGCTGCAGTCCGGCGGTAATTTTGTCGAAGTCGTTGAAATCGGTTGGAACGCCGGTTATGGCCTCTTTTCTTTCCGACAATTTCTCAACGGCCTTAAATGAGTCATTGATGATTTCGTGCATGGGTGCAAACGCCTGGTTGCTTTTGCTGTGAGATATGTCGAAAACGGTTTGCTCAACTTCATCAAGAAGCTGGTCTATGTCATCCTGCTCTTCGAAACAGCGGCTGGCTATCTCCGATGCAGTCTGAATAAGTCTTCGCAGGATTGATTTGTTGCGGACTATCTGGGCGTAATGGACAATATTGGCAGATACCGGCACGATATCAGTCAGCGAGGCTAGATATGTCGGCCCTCCCGCTTCACCTATTTTGTGACTGTCATGTAAAATATTAGTGACCGTAACCAGATCAAGAGGCTCGCTCTTTTCAAAGAGCGCCATCATTGCGGTAAATATGGCTTTGTGGGAGGGTTTGTAAAAGTCTTCCGGGTCAATAAGGTGGGCGATGCGTTCCATGGCCCCCTGGCGGAGAAGTATCGATCCGAGAACGCACTGTTCAGCTTCAATATTCTGCGGCGGCAGCCGGTGGATAGGATGCAGTTCTTGCACGCCTGTTTCCATGATACGTTTTGCCCTAGCGGGTTAGGATTATTGTAATAACATCAACCTGACGTTTTGCCCGCAGGCTGTGCTTTTTGTCTGGCACTAAATAAACGGGTTTGCCAGCCATCAAAACAAATGTGCCGCGCCTTTTAACAGACTTAAAAGCACGGCGCATGAACAAAAAAGGTGCTGTCTGAAGAAACTTGCAACACCTTTTGAAAGCTACTGAAATCGCTAGGATTTCTCAAGTATTAGTCTATTCGGCAGTAGCAGCGACTACCTCGATTTTGACTTCGCTGTTTACCTGATATCCCACTTTAACAGATACCATGAATTCGCCAACAGTTTTAATGGGTTCATCCAAAAGTATTTTTCTCTTATCTATCTGGATACCGATTTCGGCTAATTTTTCCGCGATATCGCCGGAGGTTACAGAACCGTAAAGCTTGTCTTCTTCGCCAACGCGTTTGCTTATGGATATGACGATTCCTGCAAGTTTTTTCGCCAGACCCTCCGCTTCCGCCTTCTGGGCCTGCTTCCTTGCCTCAATCGTGTCTTTTTCAATTTCAAGAATGGCTAAATTAGCCTTGGTGGCAGGAACGGCCAGCTGCTGCGGCACAAGATAATTGCGTCCGAAGCCCGGTTTGACCTTCACGACACTGCCTTCTTCACCTAAATTATCGATGGTTTGTTTTAGAATGAGTTCCATGTTCTTTCCTCGTTTATTTCCGGTCAATTTGAATTATTCAAAAGACCCTTCAGTTTATATTCTTTGTAAAATGTTTATTTATCTTCCGGTTTATCTGCTGCCGGTTTTGGTTTCCGGAAATCAAGCCAGACATCCGTCAAACCAAGTACCATGAGAATCAGGATCCCATATGCCTGTACAACCAGCAAAAGGTAAAGAAAACCTTTAACAGGCAGGGGAACGGTCCATCTCTCCATTAAAAAAGTCAGAACTGCAAGACCTTGGAAAAAATAAGCCAGTCCCAAAACAATAAGGACATTCATGCTTATGCCGCTCAACAGGTTCTCTGTTGTAAAGAGCAGCAGGCCCGCAACTATGACACCCCAGACGAGCGGTTCAGGCAGCCGCCAATAGCGAAAATCATCCCATGTACTGAGCCGAACTTTACGCTTGAGAAGCCAATCGCCTGAAATCAGGTTCGTCCAAACCATACCGACGACTGTCATAACTAACAAGCCGGGAAAAATCCTGGGAACGATCTGGCGCAGTTCAGTAAAAGCGGCTTCAATTTCAAGCAAAGTCGCGGGCGGAAGCTGTGCCGAAAGCCGGTAGTTTTCAAATGCCGCCAAAAGGCCCTGGTCGATATTGTACAGCATCTCGCCGTACAGGTTCGTGTGTTGAACCGAACTTAATGCGAAGACCAGCAAACTCCATGTTGCCGCAACATATATTACAGCTTTAATAGCTGCTTTAATTGGTGACTCCTGTCTCTTCAAGCTCCCTGCCAGGATAAATCCTACCGGTATCAGGGAGAAAGAAAAGATAACAACGGGCATCACTTGAGCGATAATGGCTAAAATGCCCGCTATAACTGCTGCTTTTATTATGACCTTTGTGCCCTCAATCTGCCCCAGGGAGATGAGGTAATAAAATACAGGCAGCGGAGCCAGGAAGCAGAGCCAGACAAGACTGCCTGTTAAGACCGGAAGAGAAAAAACACCTCCGGTAATAATATATGGCAGATAGTTTGTCAGGGTTTCGTTCCCTTTTCGGTAAATCACCTTCAATTTAGTAAAACAAAAACAGCAGGCTGCCTGTGGGGATTGGGCAGCGGAACTGAAAAAGTATCAATAATTATGGATTATTCCGGCATAAGGAAGCAGGGCAATATGCCGAGCCCGCTTTATTGCCTCGGTCATTTGCCTTTGATGTTTGGCACAATTCCCATAGATGCGCCGTGGAATAATTTTTCCGCGTTCTGTTACAAAGTTTGATAATATTTTCACTTCCTTATAGTCTATAACAAGTGTTTTGTCAGAACAGAAGCGGCATACTTTTTTTCTAATAAATGTTTTTTTTCTGCGCTGTGGCGGGCGGTTGCCTTTTTGAAATGCCATGGCATTTATCTCCTAAATGAGGTATTTAAACTATGATCAATGACTTATACCGCACAAGGGCATAAGTTTCGTAAGTACCATAAAGGGCACTCAGTTCAGTCCCCCCTTGGGGGAATAAAAGCAGACGAGCTGCGCAACGCAGCCTTATTCGTCGGAATCGCTGTCATCTTCAGCGTCTTCGTTATCGTCTTCGTTATCGTCTTCGTCTTCGTCTGCTTCTGCTTCAACATTCTCTTCACCTGCTTCTTCCTTAGGCTCAACAGGGGCAGGATCTTTCGCGGGGTCGTAAACCTCGTCAAGTTTGACCGTCAGATATTTTAAGACTTTATCATCAATGCGGAAAAGCCGTTCAATTTCGTCCACCGCCTCGGGAACACCCGCATATTCAATATACACGTAGTAGCCATGAGTCTCTTTCTTAATGAGATAGGCCAGTTTTTTCAGTCCCCAGCGGTCCTGTCGGACGATATGACCGCCAAACCTTTCAATCACACCGTTCGTTCTGTCGATGATCCCAGAAATACTATCTTCCCCGATATTAGGGCGCATAATATAGATGGTTTCGTATCTTCGCATACAATTGCCTCCTTGTGGACATTAAAAAGAGATATCTCTTTCAAGGCCCTCATGTTGTTCATCCTGCTTGAGAGCAAGAAGGGGTTCCCCACGACACGATTGCCGTTGTTATAAAACAAATGGGGACTTAAAAAAATAATCGCTCTTGATACACAATGGATGTTTTTATGTCAATTGATTTTTAGATTTCTGCCATAATCGAACCAATTCATCAGGGTCCGTTTCATGTAGCCGGCGGCCTTCATTTTTCAGAGCTTGCTCCAAGACGGTGAAACGTCTGATAAACTTATCAGTCGCGGCTCTGAGCGCCTCTTCCGAATTTGTGTTGGTAAGCCGGCCGAGATTAACCAGGACAAAGAGAAGGTCGCCGAGTTCTTCGTTTATGGCTTGCGCATTCTTGTCTTTTATGGCGATGCGAAACTCGTCAATTTCTTCAGACAGTTTCGCGAAAACGCTGTCCATGTCCTTCCATTCAAATCCATTGTGGGCGGCCCGTTCAGAGACCCGCTGCGCTCGCCTCAACGCGGGAAGACTTTTGGGGACATTTGACACAAGGTCGGCGGCGTTCTTTTTATTATCTTTTTAGTTTGCCTTAAGTTTATTCCAGAGGCGGCGTTGCGCTTCTTCGGATTCAACTTCTTGATCGGTAAAAACATGGGGGTGGCGATGGATCATTTTTTCCGATATGCTCTGAATCGCGTCGGCAACCGTGAAGAGGCCTTTTTCTTCGTAGAGGCGGGCTAAAAATGTTATCTGAAAAAACATGTCTCCCAGCTCTTCTCTGATAAGTTGAGGGTCGTCGGAGTCAATTGCCTCTAAAAGTTCGTGAACCTCTTCTATGAGATAGGACTTGAAACTCTGCGCTGTCTGCTTTCGGTCCCATGGGCAACCGTCCGGACTGCGTAATGCCGCGATGATATCCTGGAGTTTTTGAAAGTTCGTACATGCGTTTGTCATAATATCGCTCAAAAAAATGTTGAAAAGTAGGTTTTGATCTGTTCACGGAATAATTATGGACTTTATCTATTGCCTGATAATATAGTCCAGGATGGGAAGGGTGGCCAAAGCTTCTTTGCTGACGACAGGGTTGTCTTCAGCGAGAAGAACTTTCAGCTTGTTGTCCTGCGACTGGTTAGACATGGTAGCGATTTTTTCATATTTGATGGGCAATTCCGCCTGCGGGAAGGGTCTTCGGATCTATTTGCGGCGGCAGGGTATTTCAATATCTATGATTACCACTTATTTATTTTGATGACAACCATTGAGGCATTTCGGGTCTGCCCTGTAAAACATTTTTTATACTTGACTGAAAGCTTTATTAGCACTATTTTAGCCATTTTCATTTTTTAGAGGAAAAATATTCACCAAATTATTGTTACATTTAAGATAAATTTCAGAAGGAGGAGTCGTCATGTCAATTTGTGTAGTTGGTCATTCAAATCCGGATACAGATTCAGTAATATCTGCAATTGCTTATGCGAATCTTTTGAAAGCTCAGGGGCAGGATGCCGTTGCCTGTATGCAGACAACTGCTGATAAATTAAACCCTGAAAGCAAAACTGTACTTGCCCGCTTCAACCTCAGCGCTCCCCAAGAGATTACTGATGCTGCCGGTAAACAGATTGCTCTGGTTGATTTCAGCGACCTTGCTCAAGGCCCCGCGAATCTTGCCAGCGCAGAAGTTGTGGCGATTGTTGATCATCATAAAATCGGCGATGTTACTACCAATAGTCCTATATTGTTTAATGCGCAGCCCGTCGGCTGCACAGGAACCGTACTGAATGAAATGTACAAGCACAGCGGCGTTGCTATCCCTAAGGATATTGCCGGCGGAATGCTGAGCGCTATCTTGAGTGATACCGTCAACTTTAAGTCTCCCACATGCACAGACGCCGATAAGGCAGCTGTGGCGGAACTGAAAGTGGTTGCCGGCGTTGATGATACGGACGCTCTTTTTATGGATATGCTGAAGGCAAAATCTTCAATTGATGGAATTCCGATGAAGGATCTTGTTTTCCGTGACTACAAGGACTTTGACATGAATGGCAAGAAAGTCGGCTGCGGCCAGCTTGAGCTTGCTACGCTGGAGCAGGTTGCCGGTATTCGTGATGACCTTTATAAAGCTCTGCAAAAAGTGAAGGCTGAAGGTCGCCATACTGTTCTCTTTATGCTCACCGATGTTGTAAAAGAGGGTACGGATCTGCTGGTTGTTTCAGATGAACCCGCACTTGTTGAAAAAGCATTTGGTGCAAAACTGAAGGGAAACTCCATGTGGGTTGATGGTATGATGAGCCGTAAAAAACAGACAGTTCCCAATATGCAGAAGGCGTTTGGCTGCTAAAAAAAAACGGTCGCAAGTCGGTTGTAAAAAGTCGTGCGGGGGGAAAGCTCTCCTGCGCGACTTTTTTTTTGGGCGGGGAAGGGGCGCCTTATTAGATTAGATCGGCAGGCAATTCAGCTTTCGCACATCTTCGGCAAAATCGAAATTGTCATCGCGATCATCTGTGTGGCATTTTAAGCAGGTCGCTGCTGGAATCTGTGCCGGCAAGCTCACAGCCGCAGGCATTTGAGCGTGTCGGCGGCCTGGACCGTGACAGTTCTCGCAGCCGACAGCCTGAAAACTTTTCGAGAGATTGACGGCATCACCCATGTCCAGGTCGCCACTGCCGGTGACGTGACAGGGCAAACAGTCAAGATTGAATTGCTGGTTGCTGTTGGCCAGCGTTTCATATGCTCGCGCATGTCTGCTCTTCTTCCAGGATGTGCTTTGATATTCGTGGCAAACGGCACAATTTTCGGAACCTATATAGGGTGATGTTCCATTTTCATTTCTGCTGATCTGCTTTTTGCCAATCCGGTTTAGTTCCTCGTTCAGTTGATCGACGATTGCCGTCACGTCTTTGTGATCCGGCAGGCTCGTTTCCATCGCCATAAATCTGTTGGTATAGGTGGACGGTGTCTTGTCCGGCGTTGACCGGGCTATTTGCACCGAAAGTTTATTGATTTCCTCTTCCAACTTTTTTTGCCTGAAAACAAGATCCTTATAGATGGCCAACCGAGCTGGATTGTCTTGCAGAACTACAAGCGGATCCTTGTATTTCTCATATTTGCTCAACTGCCAGTTGATGCGATCCAGGGATTTTTTGTTTTTGTCTAACTGTCCCTCCTTATCTGTTCCCCAAGGGGTATTCTGCCAGTTGATTTTCATAATGCCGATCTGTTTTCCCTGCTTGCCTGTCTGGCAGATGAGGGTGTCATTAAAAAGTTGCGGAGGTTGATTGCCGCTGTTGACTCCGGCCTGCAGGATTATGTCTATTTCCGGATATAATTCCGTTATGGTGCGGTTATCTTTTACCGGCAGGTTGGATAGGAGGATGATTAAATCGGCTTTTTGCCGAAGTTCTTCAACCACCCCGGGAAGAGCCTCTCTCCAGGGCAGGATAGTTGCGTGGTCTTCTTCTTTGAAGCCGACAAAAAGATCGGCTGCGGTAAGCGCGGTTACGCCGACGGTTATGGACCCTTTTGAAATGAGGACATTCGGCTGGAAGATAGGTGATTTGGTGTTCGTGTCAACCAGGTTCGCACTGATCCAGGGAAAATCGGATGCTTCGCTGATTTTTTTTAAAAAATCAAGGCCTGCTATCAAGTCCTCTCGGGCGATTCCCACAGCATTGTAACCGATCCGGTTGTAGCTTTTGACAATACCGAAAGCCGTTACCTGTTCCTGCTCGGTTTGTTTGATGGACAGTTCCGTATTCTTGAATAAGAGGCTTCCGGAATCAAGAATAAGTGCCGGAATTTTTTCTTGGTCGATCAGTTTTTCAAACTGAAATGCTTTTTTGGACAGACCGCCCAACTGATTGCTTTTTCAGCCGCACGGCGCGGTCTCGCCTTTTACGTCGTTGGAATATAAGAGTAAAATATCCTGACCTGAGGTGTTGGCCGTAAGGAGAGATGGCAGCAGCATGAAAACAGTCAATAGCACTGCAATAATGACCGTATATGTGTTGTCTGGTTTATTCATGAATAATTCCTTCATGTTACAATATTTTCTTTGTAGTATAACCACGAACAAGTTAAAATCCACCGAAAGTTATAATACGAGATCAATTTATTATAATAGAACAATTACAGGGAAGGCCATGAGCAAAAAAGGAATATTTTTCATCTTGGCAGCGATATTTTTTCTGGCCTCAGCAGGTAGCGGGGCGGCTCAAGAGCCTTTAGTGAAAAAGCGGATCGTGGTGGTAAGCAGTTACCATCGTGAGTATCTCTGGACGCAGGAGACTAATGAAGGATTATGTGCCGGCCTGCTCAAGTTCGGATATTTTGACGATAAAGAGCAGATCGCTCTGTACACGGCGAAGGACTCGATTGAGACCTCAAAAGCCGGAATATACAAATTTTGGATGGATACGAAAAGGAAGAAAAGCAAAGAAAACCAAGCTGATATGGCCTTGCAGATCGCGGAAAAAATCAGAGCCATTTCCCCCGATCTCCTATTCTTAGGGGATGATAATGCGGCTAACTATATAGGCAATATTTTTCTGGATTCAAAGATACCGATCATTTTTTGGGGGGTTAACAATACTCCGGTAAAGTACGGTCTTGTCGACAGTATTGAAAAACCTGGACATAACGTGACAGGCGTTTATCAGACAGGATACTACAGAGAGAGTCTTCAATTATTGAAAAGAATTGTTCCCGCTGTCAAAACCTATGCGATTTTGTCGGATGACACTTCTTCAGGAAGGTCCCATACCAAAAAGATATCACTTCTCAACCACCGGGGGGAACTCCCCATGAATCTGGTTGAATCAGTTTCTACAAATGATTACTCTTCCTGGAAGAGAAAGGCGTTGGAGCTGCAGGACAAAGTTGATGCGTTTTTTGTTGCCCAGTATTCCGGCTTAAAGGATCGGAAAGGCAATTATATCCCGCCGGAAGAGGTAGCCGCATGGTATTTGACCAATATACACATTCCTGAAGCAGCGGTTCTGGGGCAATTTGTAGCGCAGGGTATGCTTTGTTCCGCTGATGATTCCGGCTTCAATCAGGGATATGAGGCTGCCGTGATTGCCCATGACATCCTCGCGCACGGAAAAGATCCAGGATCGTATCCGGTACGCACTCCGGGCCGTGGAGCGTTGATGGTCAACAGACAGAGAGCGGAGACGCTTGGGATAGTACTGACAAAAAACATGGCCATTGAAAAGATTATCGACAGGGCTTTGTCCTTGCCAAAAGAGTGAGCGCGGCGCCTGTATGAAGCAGAAGATCGGCTTTTCCATATTTCACGGGCTGTTTGTCGTCTTTCTCGCCATAGTTATCATCATTAGCGGGGTTTTGACGGCGATTTTTTATTTCTTTAAT
>Ga0214472_10006921_pt1 | contig 11894 bp, 8 predicted proteins | sample RVTome_6_FD_207662 | JGI IMG/M metagenome (GOLD analysis project Ga0214472, IMG submission 207662) | Soil microbial communities from uranium-contaminated site in the Upper Colorado River Basin, Wyoming, United States - RVT140D175 | ecosystem: Environmental > Terrestrial > Soil > Contaminated >...
CGGTCGGGCCGCGGCAACTTCGGGATGCGGATCTGGGCCCTGGTCAACTTCGGTCTGTGGTACCGGCACTGGATGCTCGGCGAGAGCGTGGGGACGGAAGCTCCCCGGAGCCGGGTCTGACCGGGGCCGCCGCGTGAGCCCGGCCCCCCCGTTCCCGGACGCGGCGGTTGCCGCGATCCGGCCCCTGCTCCCCGCCTCCGGCGACGCCCTCTTCGTCACGCGATGGAATCTCGCCCTCGCCGACGCGCTGCGGGCGGCGTCCCCCGGGTTGCGGTGGGAGGTGCTGACCAAAGAGGACGCCAAGGGCCGCGGCGGCCGGTGGCTCGCGGGGAGGCTCCGCGAGCGCTCCCGCTCCGTCGTGGTGCTCGAGGACCACGCCCCCGAGGGGCTCCGCCGCCGCGATCTCTACCGGCTGCTCTTGCTCGCGGCCCGGACCCGCGTCCGGGTGCTGGTGCTGGGCGCGGGGGCGGGAGCGGATTCTCCGGGAGGCGTGACGCCGGTGCGCCCGCTCCGCGACGGCATCGCCCTCGCCGGCTCCCTGGCCCTCGACGCCGCCGCCGCCCTCGCCGCGGTGGCGGAGGGGTTGCGGCTGGCCGCCGCCCTGCGCCCGCGCCCGCGGCGCCCGATCCCCGCCGCCGGCTCCTTCGCCTATCTGCGTACCGACTACTGGTTCGGCACCCGGGCCGGGGGCTCGGTCAGCCACAGCCTCGGGTTCCTCGCGGGGGCCCGCGCCCTGGGGGCGAGTCCCGAGGTGGTGGGGAGCGAGCCGCTGCCGCTCCCCGAGGGGATCCCCCAGACCACGGTGGCGTTTCCCGGGCGTCCCCGGATCCTCGAGGAGGGGGCGATGCTCCTCTACAATCGGAGATTCGCGGCGGCCGCGGTGCGGCGGCTGCGGCCGCGTCCCCCCGATGTGATCGTGCACCGCCACAGCGTGTTCAGCGTGGCCGGGCTCCTGGTGGCCCGAGCTCTCGACCGTCCCCTCGTCCTCGAGGTCAACGGGCTCGAGGTGTGGATCCGCAGGAACTGGAGCCGGCTCCACCTCGCCGGGCTCGCCGAGCGGCTGGAGCGGCGCGTCTTCGCGGGCGCCGACCGCATCACCGTGGTGTCCGAGGTCCTCCGGAGGCAGCTCGTGGAACGAGACGTGGATCCGGCCCGGATCGTGGTCAATCCCAACGGCGTCGACGCCGACCGGTTCGATCCCGGCGACCGGGGGGGCGAGGTGCGCGAGCGGTTCGGGTTCGCCCCCGACGACGTGGTGGTCGGGTTCTCGGGGACGTTCACCCGGTGGCACGGCGCGTACTTCCTCGCCGAACAGATCGGGCCCCTGGCAGCGGAGAACCCCAAGCTCAAGTTTCTGCTCCTCGGAGACGGGGATCTTCGCTCCGCGGCGAAGGAGCGCGTGCGCGCGGATGGGGCCGCGGGGGCATGCGTGTTCCCCGGGCTGGTCCCTTACGGCCGGGTCCCCGAACACCTTGCCGCCTGCGACATCCTCGTATCGCCCCACCTCCCCCTGGAGGACGGCTCCCCGTTCTTCTTCTCCCCGGTCAAGCTCTACGAGTACATGGCCGCGGGGCGCGCGGTGGTGGCCGCGGCCCTGGGACAGATCGGCGAGGTCCTTCGCGAGGGGGAGACGGGGCTGCTCCACCCGGCCGGAGACGCGGGGGCCTTCCGGCGCGCGATCCGCACCGCGGCCGCCGATCCCGATCTCCGGCGGCGCCTGGGGGAGGCGGCCCGCGCGGAGGCGGCCGGTTCCTACACCTGGCGCGACAACGCCGCCCGCGTCCTCGCCGCCGATGGGTGAGCCGCGCTTGCCCGGGCCCACCGGGTCCGTCAGAATGAAGGGAACCGGTTCCCGGAGCGGGAGTTACCGCCTCGGGGGAGGAGACGCGAGGAGGCGTCTGTGAGCACGACCACATGGACCACCATCCTCGGCGGCGCCGGGTTTCTGGGATCCCACCTCGCCGAACTCCTCGTCGGCCGCGGAGAGCGGGTGCGCATCTTCGACCGTCCCAACGCCGATCGCAGGAATCTGGTCGCGGTGGCCGACCGCATCGAGTTCCTTGGCGGGGACTTTCTCAACGAGTCCGACCTCGAGCACGCGGTCGACGGGTCCTCGATCCTCTACCACCTCGTCTCCACCACCATCCCCGCCACCTCCAACGAGAACCCGGTCTACGACGTCGAGTCCAACCTCGTCCCCACCCTCAACCTTCTCGACTTCGCCGCCCGCTCGGGAGTGGACCGGGTGGTGTTCGTGTCCAGCGGGGGCACGGTGTACGGCCGCCCCGAGCGGCTTCCCGTCCCCGAGACCCATCCCACGAGGCCCCTGGTGTCCTACGGGGTGGTCAAGCGGACCATCGAACACTATCTCCGGCTGTACCGCCACCACCGCGGCCTCTCGAGCTGCGTGGTCCGGCTCTCCAACCCCTTCGGCCCGCGCCAGGATCCGCGGGGGGCTCAGGGCGCGGCCTCGGTGTTCCTGGCCAAGGCCTTCCGCGGGGAGCCCATCAGCATCTGGGGCGACGGTTCGGTGGTGCGCGACTACATCTACGTGACCGACGCGGTGGCGGGGCTGGCCGCGGCCGGTGTTTACCGGGGATCGGATACCGTGTTCAACATCGGATCCGGCGAGGGCGTGTCCTTGAGCCGGCTCGTCGAGACCATTTCCCGGGTGTGCGGCCGCCCGCTCGACGTCCGCCATCTTCCCGCCCGGCCCTTCGACGTCCCCGAGAACGTCCTCGACATCGGCCGGGCGCGGCGGGAGCTGGGCTGGGCCCCCGGCGTGGCGATGGAGGAGGGACTCCGCCGCACCTGGGCCTGGCTCGAGAAGACCGGCGGCGGGTCCCACCCGCCCGGAGACGCCCGCTGATCATGGCCCCCCGCCCGCCCGGATACCCGGAGATCTCCCTGTCCCTCTTCTGTCCCGCCTACTACGACGAGAAGAACGTGGACAAGGTGGTGGAGGGGGCCCTGGCCGCGGTGGAGGAGATGGGGCTCCGCGACTACGAGATCATCATCGTGGAGGACGGAAGCCCCGATCGCACCGCCGAGGTGGCCGACGCTCTGGCCGCCCGCCACGAACGGGTCCGGGTGATCCACCACGGGGTGAACAAGGGGTACGGGACCGCACTCAAGACCGGGTTCGAGGCGGCGCGGTACGAGTACGTGTTCTACACCGACGGCGACAACCAGTTCAACCTCGACGAGCTCAAGCGGTTGGTGGCGCTCTGCCCCTACGCCGACATCGTGGCCGGGTTCCGCGTCTACAAGCAGTACACCTTCTACCGAAAACTCACCTCCCGCATCTATTATCTGGTATTGAAGTACCTGTTCGATCTGCCCGACCGGGACATCAACTGCGCGTTCAAGCTGTATCCGACCCGGCTGTTCCGCGAATTCACGATCGAGTCCAAGGCGGGGTTCATCGACGCCGAGATCGCGCTCCAGGCCCGCATGCGCGGCTACCGCACCCTCGAGGTCGGCGTGAGCCACCTCCCCCGCAAGGATGGCGTGGCCCTGGGGGCCAGCTCGTCGATGGTGGTCAAGACCATCCGCGAGATGCTGCGGTTCCACGGCAAGCACGGAAACCGCATCCGCACGCTCCGCCGCCGGGGGCGGTGGCGCGAAGCTCCGGGTGCGCCCGAGGAGATCGAGTGAAACAAGTCGTCACCAACAAGTCGGGCGCGCTGGAGGTGCTCGAGGTGCCCGCCCCCGGCGTCCGCCCCGGGTTCGTTCTCGTGCGCACGCGCTATTCCCTGATCAGCGCGGGCACCGAGGGCGCGCAGATCCGCGAGGGCAAGGCCGGTCTGTTGACCAAGGTGCGCGAGCATCCCGAGCAGATACAGGCGGTGCTGGGAAAGCTCAAGCGGGAGGGCGTGCGGTCGGTGGCGGCCCAGGTCCGGGACAAGCTCACCGAGTGGAAGCCCCTGGGCTACAGCCTGAGCGGGGAGGTGCTTGCGGTGGGCGAGGGGATCACCGACCTCGCCCCCGGCGACCGGGTGGCCTGCGCGGGGGCGGGGTACGCCGTGCACGCCGAGCTCGTCGCCGTGCCGCGGAACCTGGTGGCCCGGGTCCCGCCGGGGGTCCCGCTCCGCGACGCCTGCTGCGTGACCCTCGGCGCCATCGCCCTCCACGGCGTGCGGCGGGCCGCCCCCACCCTGGGGGAGCAGGGCCTGGTGCTCGGGCTGGGGCTGATCGGGCAGCTCGCCGCCCAGTTCCTCCGCGCCTCCGGGGTGCGGGTCGCGGTGAGCGATCTGGATCCCGCCCGCACCGCGCTCGCCGTGGAGCGGGGCGCCTCGCTCGCCCTCCATCCCGATCGCGACCCCGGCGCCGACGTGGCCGCCTGGACCGAGGGACGCGGGCTGGACCTGGCCCTGGTGTGCGCGGCCACCGCCTCCAGCGCTCCGGTGGAGACGGCGGCCCGCCTCGTGCGGGACCGGGCGCGCCTGGTGGTGGTAGGCGACGTGGGGCTCGAGCTGAGCCGAGGACCGTTCTACGCGAAGGAACTCGACCTCACGCTGAGCCGGTCCTACGGCCCCGGACGCTACGACCCCGCCTACGAGGAGGGGGGCGTGGACTACCCAGTGGGGTACGTCCGCTGGACCGAGGGACGCAATCTGTCCGCGGTGCTCGAGTGTCTGGAGCGCGGGGAGGTGCGCGTGGACGGGTTGGTCGGCGAGGAGACGGCGATGGAGGAAGCCCCCGCCGCCTACGAGCGGATCCTGGAGGGCGGCGGTTTGGGGACGGTGCTCGTCTACACGGGGGACGACGCCCCTGCGCGCACGGTGCGTCTCGGGGACGCGCCCCCCGCGCGCGGGGACGTCCTCGGGGTCCTCGTGGTGGGCGCGGGCTACTTCGCGCGCACCTACCACCTGCCCCATCTGGAGGCCGAACCGGGGTTCGCGGTGGCGGGGGTGGTGAGCGGTACGGGGGCGGGGGCCCGCCACGCGGCCGAGAAGGTGGGAGCGGGGTTCTGCGGGACCGATCTCGAGGAGGGCCTGGCGCAGCCCGGGGTCGACGTCGTGCTCATCGCCACCCGCCATCACCTGCACGTGCCCCAGACCCTGGCCGCGGTGGCGGCGGGGAAGCACGTGCTCGTGGAGAAGCCGCCGGTGCTCGACGCGGACGGCCTCCGCGCGGTTGCGGGCGCGCTCCGCGACCGCCCCGTCCGCTACGCGGCGGGGTTCAACCGCCGTCACGCGCCCCTCGCCGCCCACCTGAAGGGCCTGCTCCAGGGGCGCACGGGCCCCCTCCACGGCGTGTACCGGATGAACGCGGGCCGCCTTCCCGCCGGCCACTGGGTCAACGATCCCGTGGAAGGGGGAGGACGCATCCTCGGCGAGGGGTGTCACGCGTTCGACTGGTTCAACTTCCTGACCGGAGCCGTGCCGGAGACGGTGCAGGCGTCCCGCGTCCGATCGAAGGACGCCGCCGTCGTCGACGACGACAACCTCACCGCCACCGTGACCTACGACGACGGCTCCGTCCTCACCCTGCTCTACACCACCGCCGGTCCCCGCGACCATCCCAAGGAGCAGTTCGAGGTGTTCGCGCCGGGGTTCGCCGCCGTCCTCACCGACTACCGCGAACTCCGCTGGCGCGGAGCCCGGACCGGGAAGAAGAGCCTGCGCGTCGAGGACAAGGGTCAGCGCGCGGAGATGCGGGCGTGGGCGCGCTATCTCCGCGGCGAACCGGGGGACGTCGCCGACTTCGCCGCCGCCGCCCTGTCGATGTGGCTCACCCTCCGCGCCCTCGAATCGGCGAGGACCGGCGAGCGTCTGGCCGTGGCCTCCACCCTGCACGACGTCCTGGGCGGCTGAGATGGGGCTGGTCGCCGACCTGCTCTATTTCGGTCCCGCCCTCGGGGGCCGGCGGGCGGCCGCCCTTGCCTCGGCCAAGCTCGGGAAGCTGGTGCGCAAGCGCGGCCTGGCCGCCGTGCTCCGGCGCGAATCCCCCGGCCGCGTCTCCTCGGCCCGGCTCGGGCTCCCCGCCGCCCCCGGAGAACGCGTGGCCGCGGTCCGCGAGCTGTGGGCGCCGCTTGGGGATCTCGGCGAGCCGGTGGCGGGGCTGGACGCGGTGCGCGAACGGGCGCGGGCGGTGCGGGCGGGGACCCAGCGGCTCTTCGGCCAGGACCTCGAGGTGGGCTGGCCGCCCGACTGGTCGTGGCGCTGGACGGGCACCCCCAACCAGACGGTCTTCGCCGCCGACATCCGCAGCACCTGGGAGGTGCAGCGGTTGCAGGGCCTGTTGCCGCTGGCCCGGCTCGCCGGCCACACCGGGGCAAGCGACGGCGAACGCGAAACCGCGGCCGCCGACTATCTCCACGCGGTCGCGGGGTTCGCGCTCGCGCATCCGGGGCCCGGGGGCCCGGCATGGGAGAGCGCGCTCGAGGTGGGGCTCCGGCTCATCGCCCTCACCCAGGGCCTGCCCCGGGTGGCGTCGGCCCGCGGATGGGGCGGCTACGAGGTGCGGGTGCTCGCCATGCTGGACCGCCACGCGCGGTGGCTCGCCGCCGATCTGTCCCTCGACAAGGTCGTCCGCGGAAACCACCTCCTCGGCGAACTCGCGGGTCTGCTCGCGGCAGGGGCGCTGGTGCCCCCGGCGACGGCGGCGTGGTGGCGCGGGCTCGATCCCCACGCCTTGCTGGCGGCGGAGATCCTCGCCCAGTTCCATCCCGACGGCGTGAGCGTGGAGCAGTCGTTGCCCTACGAGAAGTTCGTGGTCGAGTTCCTCGCCGTGGCCGGCGCGGCCAGCGCGAGGCGGGGGGCCCCGTTCCCGGAACCGGTGCGCGCGCGCCTCCGCGCGTCGATCGACCATCTCCGGGCCGCGGCGGGGCCGGACGGGGTGCTGCCCCCGGTCGGGGACGCGGACTCGGGACGTGGGGCGGACTGGGGCGAGCCCGATCCCCGCCGCGTCGATTCCGTGCTCCCGGCCATCGCGCGCCTCCTCGATCTCGGTGCGGCCCCCGAGCCGCCCCGGGTTCCCGGGGTGCGCGTGTTCCAAGAGGGCGGGCACGCGGTCCTCCAGGATCCCGAGCGGGGCGTGCATGCCTTCGTCCGGGGGGGGGCGTTCGGGTGGGGGGTCCCCGGCCCGGCCTCCCACAGCCACTGCGACCTCCTGGCCCCCGTGCTCACCCTCGGAGGCGAACCGTTCTGGGTGGACCCCGGCGTCTTCGGATACCGCGTCGACCCCGCACTCCGGGACGGGATGCGAAGCTGGAGCGCCCACGCGGCCGTGGATCTGGAGGGTCCCGACGGTCCGGTCCCCGGGGGGACCTTCCGGTGGCGGGACATTCCTCCCCCGGGCACCCTGGAGGGAGGTCCCGAGGAGGGGGCGTTGTGGATCGCGGGGACCGTGCGGCGGGGGGGCGCCGCGAATCCTTTGCTCTGGCACAGAGTCATGCGGTACAATGGATTACAGACAACTTTGAGCATCATCGATCGCCTTTCCGACGACAACCGCGGGCCCGTTTTCTGGGCCTTTCCGTTCGCCCCCGGCATCCACATCGAGCTCGACCGGACCACGGTGCGCATCCGCATGCCGTCCTCGGCGGTCTGGCTCATGCGGTTCGATCCGCCGGGGGCCCTGTGGACGGAGCGGGGGTGGGTGAGTCCCGCCTACGGCCGGAGGGTCGAAGCCCCCGTCGTCCGGCGGCGGCTGGAGACGGCGGCCGAATCCCGAATCGAGGTGAGCCCCGGGCCGCGGTGAAGCGGGGGCCGGCGGGGACGACTGGAGGTTGGGTTTGCACATTCTCATCACGGGGGGGGCCGGGTTCATCGGTTCCCACCTCTGCGACTTCATGCTGGCCCAGGGTCACCAGGTGACCGTGATGGACAACCTCCTGACCGGCAACGTCAACAACGTCGCCCATATCCGGGACCCCAACTTCCGGTTCCTCCACTACGACGTCACCAACTTCGTGTACGTCGAGGGGCCGGTGGACTACGTCCTCCACTTCGCCAGCCCGGCCAGTCCCATCGACTACCTGAAGTTCCCGATCCACACGATGAAGGTCGGCGCCCACGGCACCCACAACGCCCTGGGGCTGGCCAAGGCCAAAGGCGCCCGGTTCCTGCTCGCCTCCACCAGCGAGGTCTACGGGGATCCGCTCACCCACCCGCAGCCCGAGGAGTACTGGGGAAACGTGAACCCCATCGGGATCCGCGGGGTGTACGACGAGGCCAAGCGGTTCGCCGAAGCCATGACCATGGCCTACCACCGCTACCACAACGTCGACACGCGGATCGTGCGCATCTTCAACACCTTCGGACCGCGCATGCGCGTGGAGGACGGCCGCGCCGTTCCCACCTTCATCAACCAGGCCCTGGCCGGAGACGAGATCACGGTGTTCGGCGACGGTTCCCAGACCCGGTCCTTCGGGTACATCTCCGATCTCGTCGACGGGATCCACCGGCTCATGCTCTCCGGCGAGACCGAGCCCGTGAACATCGGAAACCCCCAGGAGATGACGGTGAAAGAGATGGCGGAGCTGATCATCGGGCTCACCGGATCCACGAGCACCACCGTGTACCGGGACCTGCCCCAGGACGACCCCAAGGTCCGGCAACCGGACATCGCCAAGGCCATGCGGGTGCTCGGGTGGGAACCCAAGGTGCCGGTGCGCGAAGGTCTCATCCGCACCATCGAGTACTTCATGGACGACTACAAGGCCAAGCAGAAACAAGAACGCGCGTGAAAGGACTGGTCATCGTTCCCACCTACAACGAGGTGGACAACGTCCCTCAACTCGTTCCTCTCATCCTGGCCCAGCACCCGGGGCTCGAGGTGCTGATCGTCGACGACAACTCCACCGACGGCACCGGGGCGCAGGTAAAGGAGATGCAGAAGACCGAGCCGAGGCTCCACTGTCTGCACCGCCCGGGAAAGATGGGGCTGGGGACGGCCTACGTGGACGGGTTCCGCTATGCGCTCGAACGCGGCTACGACCTCGTGTTCGAGATGGACGCCGATTTCTCCCACGACCCCGAGTCCCTGCCTGCGTTCCTCGAGGCGATCGAGGACGCGGATCTCATCATCGGGTCGCGGTACCTCTACGGGGTGACGGTGGTCAACTGGCCGCTCACCCGGCTCATCCTCTCCTACGGGGCGAACCTCTACACCCGGATCATCACCTGGATGCCGTTCAAGGACGCCACCGGGGGGTTCAAGTGCTTCCGTCGCGAGACGCTGGCCGCTCTCGATCTCTCCCGCGTCCACTCCGACGGCTACGGCTTCCAGATCGAGATCAACTTCAAGGTGTGGAGAAAGGGGTTCCGGGTCAGGGAGATCCCCATCCTGTTCGTGGATCGGCGGGTGGGCATCTCCAAGATGAACCGCCGCATCATCTGGGAGGCGATGTGGCTGGTGTGGAAGCTCAAGTTCCGGGACCTCACGGGACGCCTGTGATGGATCTGTCGATCGTCATCGTGTCGTACCGGACGCCGGAGCACCTCCGGCGGTGCCTCACCGGGATCGCCGCACACCGAAGCCGGGCCTCGCGCGAGGTGGTGGTGGTGGACAACCACTCCGGCGACGGAAGCGCGGGCATCGCGCGCTCCTTCGCGGGGGCGGCCGTCATCGAGACGGGCGACAATCTGGGGTTCGCGGGCGGGGTCAACCGGGGGCTGGCCGCGGCCCGGGGCCGGTACGCGCTGATCCTCAACCCCGACATCGACGTCCACCCCGGCTCCCTCGACGCCCTCGTCGATTTCATGGACGCCCACCCCCAGACCGGCCTCGCCGGCCCCAAACTCCTCAACCGCGACGGGACGCTCCAGCACTCCTGCCGGCGCTTCTACACCTTCCGGGCCATCCTCCTGCGGCGGACCTTTCTCGGCAAGCTGTTCCCCAACGCCCAGACCCTCCGCCGCCATCTCATGCTCGACTACGACCACGCCGAGGCCCGCCCCGTGGACTGGGTGGCGGGGGCGGCGATGATCGTCCGGCGCGAGGCCCTCGAGGACGTCGGACCCCTGGACGACCGCTACTTCCTCTACTTCGAAGACGTGGACTGGTGTACGCGGATGCAGGCCCGCGGATGGCTCGTCCAGTACGTGCCCGACAGCGTCATGACCCACCACTGGCAGAGGGCGAGCGCGGTCACCGGGTTCTCCGCGCGCACCCATCTGCGGAGCGGGCTCAAGTTCTACGAGCGCTGGGGCGGACTGCTCTATGTGCTCCGCCGGTACCGGGGCGCCTTCACCGCGGCCGCCCTCGTCACCGTGGACGCGCTGTCGGTGGCGGCCGCGTTCCTCGCCGCGTTTTTTGTGCGGCGGGAGATGGCCTTTGCCCTCCAGAAACCGGTGTGGCCGCTGTCCTACTACGACGCCTTCATCACCGCCTCGGTAGTGGTGTTCCTTTCCGTGTTCTGGGCGGTGGGGCTCTACCGCCGGATCAAGGAGGGGGACTGGGTGGACGTGGGATTCCGGGTGGCACGCGGGGCCACCCTGGGAGCGCTGGTGGTGATGGCCAGCACCTTCCTCCTCGACATGCGCGGCTTCTCCCGCGTGATGATTCTGGGAAGCTGGCCCCTGGTCGCGCTGTTCGCATTCCTGGGGCGCAGGGCGATGGAGGCGGGCTTCTCCCGCGTCCGCCGCGAGCGGATGAACCTGCGGCGGGTGGCCCTCATCGGACCCGATCCCGTCCTCGACCGCCTCGAGACCGCGCTGCACGCAGATCCCTCCCTGGGTTGGGAGCCGGTGCGGATCCGCGGCACCCATCCCGCCTCGAGCGAGGCGCCCGAGCCCCTCCTCCGCAAGCTCTCCGGCGAGCGGGCCGGCGACGTCGTGGTGACCCCGGCCTCCTTCGGTGCGGGCGAGGAGGCGGTCTTCGCCGAGCGCGTCACCGCCCTGCGGCGGGCCGGGCTCCACGTGCGCGTGACGTCCCCGTTTTTGGCCACGCTGCCCCCCCGGGGCCGGATGGAGGCGGCGGGAGAGCTTTCCTGGCTCAGCTTCGAGCGGCCGGGGCTGCGGCCTGCCCGCGCCAGTAAGCGATTGCTGGACTTGGTGTTGGCTTCGGTTCTCGGGGTCGTGGGGGTGCTTCCCGCCGCGGTGACGGTGGGCATCCTCGCGGCCGGGGGACGCGGGATCTTGGAACCGGAACGGGTGTTCGTGGGTCGATGGAAGGAGACGTTCCGGGCGCGCAGGTTCCGGGGGGGCGGCCGGCTCCGCGGCTATCCCCTCCTGGGTCCGGTGCTCCGGGGGGACTGCAGCCTGGTGGGCCCGCGCCCCCTCGAACCGGGGGCGGAGGTCCCGGGCGGCGCCGCCTGGGACCGGGTTCGCGAGAACCACCGTCCGGGATGGGTCGGCCCCTGGAGTCTGGGACCCGCGCTTTCCCTCGACGAGGAGATGCAGCAGGAGCTTCGGTACCTGGAGGACTGGTCGCCCGAGTTGGACTTGAAGCTCTTGGCCCGCGCCGCCCTGCAGCGGACCGGCGGTTCCCGTGGGAGGGGATCGCCCTCCGAGGCCGTACGGGGCGCCGCCCGGGAAGGCGCACCCCCGCGCCCCGCCCCGGAGAGCGGGCATTCTCTGGGAATCGAGGTGTCATGGTAAGCCAGCGTCTCTTCTTCGCCGCCGCTCTCGCCGCCGCCGCCGCGTTCGCCGCCCCCGCGCTCGCCCAGACCGCGGGGGGAGGGTTCACCCCGTTTCTCGACGCGTCGGATCTCCAGGACGTTGCCTACGACGGGGAGCGGTTTGTGTGGGCCGCCTCCAACGGCGGCGCGGTGCGATTCGACGTCACCGACGGATCGTGGACGGTGTTTCCGCGGCAGCGCGTGGGCGGTCCCGTCGGCAACGACCTCACCGCGGTGGCCGTCGACGACAACGGATTCGTGTGGGTGGGGGCGGCCGGTCGCGGCGTCTCCTTCTACGACCCCGCGACCGCCCTCTGGAAGCGGT
>Ga0214472_10006922_pt1 | contig 11894 bp, 9 predicted proteins | sample RVTome_6_FD_207662 | JGI IMG/M metagenome (GOLD analysis project Ga0214472, IMG submission 207662) | Soil microbial communities from uranium-contaminated site in the Upper Colorado River Basin, Wyoming, United States - RVT140D175 | ecosystem: Environmental > Terrestrial > Soil > Contaminated >...
GCGGCACCTTCGCGAGCGCGAACATGCGTTCGTCTGCTTGCAGCTTTTCGCTCATGATGCGAATCCTCCTGTCGTATTCGGTCCCAGCCCGGAATTATGCCCTCCCGCGATGCCGGAACGCCAGCGCGCCATCCTTTTCGTCTGCCTCGGCAACATTTGTCGTTCGCCGCTGGCTGAGGGCGTGTTCAATGCCCGGCCTGACGCTGGCGCGACCGGCTGGCGCGCCGATTCGGCCGGCTCCGGCAACTGGCATGTCGGGCAAGCGCCCGATCCGCGCTCTGTCGCGATAGCCGCGCGCAACGGTATCGATATCGGCCGTCAGCGCTGCCGCCAGATCGTGCCTGCCAATTTTTCCAGGTTTTCGGTCATTCTCGGCATGGATTGGCGCAATGTCGTCGCGATCCGGCGTATCGCGGCCGGAACGGCGCATATCGATCGGTTCCTGGACTTCGCCGGCGGCACGGGCGACGTCGCCGACCCGTGGGCGGGCGATGAATCGGCGTTTCGCGCCTGCTATGACGAAATCGACCTGGCGATGCGGGGGGTCAGGGAGCGGCTCGCGGCCTGGCCGGATCGCTAGTCGCGGCACGAGAATCGCGATCCTGCAAGGGATAGGCGGCTTCGAGGACGTAGGGGCCGCCGCCGACCGAATCGCGCGAGGACAGCAGGGCAAAGCGCTTCGCCACGAACCGCGTCGAGGAAAAATTGCCGCGCAGCGACAGATAGCTGGCAACCTCGTGGTCGCGGGCGCCGCGCAGGCGTGCCAGCGTCACATGCGGCACGAAACGGCGGCCGTCGGGCTTCAGGCCGAGACGCCGCATCCGGCGCTCGATCTCGCTTTGCAGTTCGCCCAATGCATCGCCCGCATCAACGCCGGCGAAGAGCGAATGCGGCTTGGCGCCGCCGAAGGCATCGAGGCCGAGCAGGCGCAGACTGATCTGCGGACGGCGGACGCGCTCCAGCGCCTCGTCGATGGCGTGGGCGGCCCTGAGATCGACATCGCCGACGAAGCGCAGGGTCATGTGATAATTTTCGGGGTCGATCCAGCGTGCGCCCGGCAGGCCGCCGCGCATCATCGCCAGATGGATTCCGATTTCCCGTGGAATTTCGATGGCGGTGAATAAGCGTGGCATCGAAATTCTCCGCAGAATCACGAGAACCTAACGAATCACGACCGGCGACCCTCGGCAAGCCCATCGCCCGGCGGTTGAAAAAAATCGCCTAATCGTCCGATTGCGCCAGCAATTCCTCCACATAGGGCAGGATGCCGGCGACGATAATGTCTATGCCCTCGGCCGTCGGGTGGATGCCGTCGGCCTGGTTGAGTTTCGGATCGGCGGCGACGCCTTCGAGAAAAAACGGATACAACGCCGCCGAATGCGCTTCGGCGAGATCGGGAAAGATCGCGCCGAATGCGCGGCCATAGTCCTGGCCGAGATTGGGCGGCGCCAGCATGCCGGCGATCAGCACGGCGATGCCGCGCGCCTTCAGACGGGCGACAATGCGGTCGAGGTTCTGCCTTGTCGCCCGCGGGTCGAGGCCGCGCAGGGCGTCATTGGCGCCCAGTTCGACGATCGCAGCGGTCGCCTCCGGGGGCACCGCCCAGTCGAGCCGCTCGAGGCCACCGGCGCTGGTGTCGCCCGAAACACCGGCATTGATCACCCTGACCTGCAATCCGCGATTCGTCAGCGCCGCTGCCAATTTTTCGGGAAATGCGTCGCCGGGCTTCAGGCCGAGGCCCGCGACAAGGCTGTCGCCGAGGACGACAAGCACCGGTTCCTTTGCCGCCGATTGGCCGGAGGCCACCGGCGCAATTGCGAACGAAAGAACGAATATTGCTGCGGCGAACAGTCGCCGGATTACAAAAGCTTCATGCATGGTAGCTGGATTCAGTGCCATTTCCTGCCATATACCGGGGCGATCCTTCCATCGGCCCTTCCATCGGCTTGCAGGTAGGTCACCGGAAGCTGCGCGGCAATGGCGGGAGTTTGCGCGCCGGTTCGCGTGATTGGAGCAAAGTGCCAGGGGAATTCGGCTTGCAGCAGACCGTAATCGAATTACAGGATGTCGAACTCGCGCTCGGCGAGGGCGCTTCACGTGTGCAGGTGCTGACAGATGTCCATTTTTCGGTCGGCCGCGGCGAGTCGGTCGCGATTCTCGGTCCTTCCGGTTCGGGCAAGTCGACACTGCTGATGGTGATCGCGGGCCTGGAAGCGGCGGACCGCGGCAGCGTCCGGGTCGCAGGAACCGAAATCACCGGGCTCAACGAGGATTCACTGGCCCGCTTTCGCGGCCGCAATGTCGGCATCGTCTTCCAGTCCTTTCACCTGATCGCCAATATGACGGCGCTCGAGAACGTCGCCGTGCCGCTGGAACTCGCCGGCGCGGCCGATGCCTTTGAGCGCGCCCGCGCCGAAATAGAGGCGGTCGGCCTGGGCGGGCGCCTGCAGCACTATCCGGGACAACTATCCGGCGGCGAACAGCAGCGCGTCGCAATTGCCCGCGCGCTCGCGCCCGAACCGGCGATCCTGGTCGCCGACGAGCCGACCGGCAATCTCGACGGCGAAACCGGGGCCCAGATCGTCGATCTGATCTTTGCCACGCAACAGCAACGCAAGACCACCTTGCTGCTGGTGACCCACGATATCCGCCTCGCCAGCCGCTGCGACCGCGTTGTCCGGATGCGCTCGGGCACCATCGAGGCGGAGGCCGCGACCCTGGCGGCGCAATGAACATGCGGGCCAAAATAGCCGAAGACCGGCGCTCGGGAGAGGGCCCCGGCCTCGCCCTGCGCTTCGCGCTGCGCGAATTGCGCGGCGGCCTCCGGGGGTTCTACGTGTTTCTCGCCTGCATCGCGATCGGGGTTGCCGCGATCGCCGGCGTACGTTCGCTGGCCGGCGCCATCTCCGGCGGCATCGCCGCGGAAGGCCGCACGATTCTCGGCGGCGACGCGGCGATCGTCCTGATCCAGCAGCGGCCCGATCCGCAAACGATCGAATATCTCAAGACCTTCGGCGAAACGGCGGAGGCGGTTACCTTGCGGGCGATGGCACGGCGCCAGGACGGAGACGCCCAGGCGCTGGTCGAGGTAAAAGCGGTCGATCCGGTCTATCCGCTTTATGGCGAACTTGCCGGACCGGAAGGCGCAATCGACATGCGCCAGGCTGGCGAAACGGAAATATGGGCCGATCCGGTTCTGCTCGACCGGCTGCAGGTCGAAGCCGGCGACAGCATCCTGATTGGCGAGGCGAACTACCGCATCGCCGGCACGATCGACAACGAGCCGGACCTGCTTTCGGAAGGCATGATTTTCGGGCCGCGCGTGCTGATGACGCAGGCCGCGCTGGCGCGCGCCGGCCTATTGCAGCCCGGGTCGCTGTTTCGCTCGGCCTGGATGCTGCGCCTCGACGATGCGAGCGACGCCGGTGTCAGGAAATTCGCGGAAACCGCGCGTGCGCGATTTGCCGAAGCCGGTTGGCGCGTCAGGACGCGCGACCGGGCGGCGCCGGCTCTGTCGCGCAATATCGAGCGGTTTTCGCAGTTCCTGACCTTGGTCGGGCTTGCGGCGCTGGTCGTCGGCGGCGTTGGCGTCGCCAATGCGGTGCGCGCCTTCATCGACGGCAAGCGCCCGGTGATCGCAACGCTGAAGTCGCTCGGCGCGTCCTCCGGATTTATTTTCCGCGTCTACCTGATTCAGATCCTGCTATTGGCGCTTGTCGGTATCGCGATCGGGCTTGTTGCCGGCGCGCTTTTGCCGCTCGCGGCGGCTTCGGCATTGCGCGGCCTGCTGCCGGTCGAGCCGGGATTGCTGTTGCAGCCGAACGCGCTCGCCACTGGCGCGGCATTCGGGCTATTGACGGCGTACGCGTTTGCGGCATGGCCACTGGCGGCAACGCGTTCGACACCGGCGTCGACGCTGTTTCGGGCGAGTTCGCTGGCGTCTTCCGTCTGGCCGGACGCCAAGATCCTGGTGTCGATCGCGCTGGCGCTTGCGCTGATGTGCGTGCTTGCCGTGGCCGGCGCCGGCAACCGCTACATTGCCGCCATCTTCATTGGTGCATTCGCGGCCTCCTTTGTCGCGCTGCGCGTGACGGCATTTGCCGTGCAGCGGCTCGCCGCCATGGCACCGAAACCGCGCCGGACCGGACTTCGGCTTGCGGTCGCCAACCTGCACCGGCCGGGTTCGCTGACACCGGCGACGATCCTGTCGCTTGGCCTCGGCGTCAGCCTGATCGTGGCGCTGTCGATGATCGATTCGAGTCTCAGGCGGCAGATTGCCGACAATGTGCCGAAACAGGCGCCCGACATCTTCTTTCTCGACATTCCGAAATCGCAGTTCGAGGATTTCCGTGTAGCGCTGGAGACGGTGGCGCCGGGCGGCACGATCGTCGGGGTGCCGATGCTGCGCGGACGCATCGCCGAATTGAAGAGCATCAAGGCGGAGGATTATCCGGCCGAGGAGGGCGGCGCCTGGGTGCTGCGCGGCGATCGCGGGATCACCTATTCGGCCGATCTTCCGGCAAATTCGACGCTCGCGACCGGGACGTGGTGGCCAGCGGATTATTCCGGCGAGCCACTGGTGTCGTTTGCGGCCGAGGAGGCGGGCGAACTGCGCCTGTCCATCGGCGACCGCATCACGGTTAACGTCCTCGGCCGGCCGGTGACCGCCCGGATCGCCAATCTGCGCCATGTCGAGTGGGAATCGCTCGGCATCAATTTCGTCATGGTGTTTTCGCCGAATGCGCTGGCCGGCGCGCCGCATTCATTCCTGGCGACCTGGACCGGAGACAAGGCGACCGGTGCTGCGGAGGACGGGCGCATCCTGCGCGAGATTACCGCGAAATTTCCTTCGGTGGCGGCGGTGCGGGTCCGGGACGCGCTCGTCGTGGTAAACGACCTGATCGGCAAGCTCGGAACCGCGATCCGCACGGCGTCCGCCGTGGCGCTGATCGCATCGGCGCTGGTGCTTGCCGGCGCGATTGCGGCAGGCAACCGGGCGCGCAATCACGATGCGGTCGTGATGAAGACGCTCGGTGCGACGCGACCGTTCCTCCTCGGCGCGTTTGCCGCCGAATTTTCACTTTTGGGCCTTGTGACGGGCCTGTTCGCGCTGGCGGCGGGCGGCATCGCCGCCTGGTTCGTCGTTCGCCAGATCATGGGGTTGCAATTCCATTTCGATCCGGCGCTCGGCGCAGCCGCGATCCTGGTGGCGCTTGCGGTAACGCTCGGCCTCGGGCTGACCGGGACATGGCGCATGCTCGGGGCCAAATCGGCGCCGGTGCTTCGCGAACTGTAATCCGGAGCCGAAACTCACTCGAAATCGGCCGCGACGGCCCTGATAAAGCCGATTTTCCCTTGTTCGATAAGCGCTAAACCCCCATATTACGCAACGAAATGCGGCCTTGTTCCGCGTTACCAGTTTCGAGGGAGATTCGAATGGCTGATTTTCGCAACCCGACCCGTTATGGCCAGGTCGCCGGCGGTGTGCGTACCGATGTCGACGAGGGCCTGCGCGCCTACATGCTGCGGGTCTATAACTACATGGCGATCGCGCTGGCGCTGACCGGCGTCGCCGCCTACGGTACCTTCAATCTCGCCGTCAGCGACGGCCAGCTTACCCCGCTGGGCGTAACGCTCTATGCGAGCGCTTTCCGCTGGGTGGTCATCCTCGCCCCGCTGGCGATGGTGTTCTTCCTCGCTTTCCGGATCAACCGGATGAGCGTGGCGGCGGCGCAGACGACATTCTGGGTCTATTCGGCGATGGTCGGCGTTTCGCTGTCGACGATCTTCCTGGTCTATACGCAGTCGTCGATCACGCAGACCTTCTTCATTACCGCGGCCGCCTTCGGCGCGTTGAGCCTCTACGGCTACACGACCAAGCGCGACCTGTCGGCGATGGGCGCGTTCATGGTGATGGGCCTGTTCGGCCTGATCATCGCGATGGTCGTCAACATCTTCCTTGGATCCACGGCGTTGCAATGGGCGATTTCGGTCATCGGCCTGATCGTGTTCGCCGGCCTGACCGCCTGGGACACTCAGAAGATCAAGAGCATGTATGACGTCGTCGCCAATGACGAGACCATGATGGGCCGCACCGCGATCATGGGCGCCTTGTCGCTCTATCTCGACTTCCTCAACATGTTCATGTTCCTGCTGCAGTTCCTCGGCAACCGCGAGTAATCGCAGCACGTTCAGTTGAATCGCGAAGGGCGGCGTCGAGCCGCCCTTTTCATTTGTTCGCGAGCCTGCCAGAAACCGCACATGCAGCCTCTCGAAGCCGACGCGCGCGCCGCAAGGGAAAAGATCGCCGTCCGCGACGCCGTCGCCGGCGACTTGCCGGCGATCGCGGCGATCTATGGCGAAAGCGTGCTGAACGGCGTCGCCTCCTACGAGCTCGAGCCGCCGTCGTTCGAAGAAATGACCGAGCGCCACGCCAGCATCGTCGCCGCCGGCTATCCCTATCTGGTCGCCGAGATCGAGGCAGAAATCTGCGGCTATGCCTATGCTTCGGCGTTTCGCACCCGGCCCGCCTACCGCTATCTCGTCGAAAACTCGATCTATCTCGACGAGAGATGGCGCGGCCGCGGCATCGGATCGATGCTGCTCGAGCGGCTGCTCGCCGAATGCGAGCGCCTGGGTTTCCGGCAGGTGATTGCGGTGATCGGCGGCGCGCAGCCGGCGTCGGTCGCGCTCCACCGCAAGGCCGGTTTTCGTTCGATCGGCAGAATCGAGGCAAGCGGCTTCAAGTTCGGCCGCTGGCTCGATACCGAGCTGATGCAGCGCGCGCTCGGGCCGGGCGCGCAGAACCTGCCGGAATAGGTTGATTTCAGATCAGCGCGAGGCGGGGGCGCATCTCGAACAGCCGCAATACGTTGTCTAGTTCGCGCCCTCGTTTCAGCACCTGGCCCAGCCCGTTGGTGATGCAGTAGGCGCCCTGGCGGCGCGAGAGTTTCGGATCCTTTTCGATCCTGAACAGCGGAATCTCGCTGGAGCGGCGGAATACCGAAAACACGGCGCGGTCGCGCAACATGTCGATGGCGTAGTCGCGCCATTCGCCGTTGGCGACCTTGAAGCCGTACAAGCGCAGGATCAGGTCGAGCTCACGCCGGCTGAACGTTACCGGCGCCTGGCCGGTCCTGGTTTCGGCCGAGCGCAGGTCGATGACATTATCGCCCCGCCCGGCCCAGCGTGCCGGTTGTCCTTCTCCTAACGCTTCCGTCATCGCGGCGGACCTCCATTGCATCCGAAAGAGGAATGATGCGGGCGATCACGGGCTTTGGCAAGCATTTTGGGCCGAATCCGGCAGGCAATGGGTTCAAAGGGCCCGGGCACCCCGGATGCGGCGCGCCACCCACACCTATGCACCGCACATGAAAATCTTACTTCAGCCGCATTTCCGCCAAGGAACCTGCAAAGTCACATGCGAACAAAGAACCGTTGCCTCAGACGGTCCGGCCTTGTTGCATCTGGTTCATTTCAGCCCCCCAGCCCCCAGATGCGGCAAGCCGGACCAATCTGTTCCAGGCAAGCGATCCAATCCCCGAAAATTAGGCCGGCATGTTGCCGGCCCTTTTTTTCGAGCGGCGCGCGCGAAGGCTACTCAGTTGGTCAGGGCGCGAATCAGCGCCGCGCCGATGATCGGGCCGGGCGAGCCGTCCGGGCCGCTTTGCTGCAAAATGAGCGCACAGGAATCCTGGCCACGCCGGGACAGATCGGCGATCCGGAATTCGGTCCGCAGGTCCGTGTTCTTGACCATGCCGATCAGTTCGACGGATCGCACGATATTGGAGTATGTGAGCTTGTGGCCCGCGTTTTCGCCGCGCGCGACGTCGACCACGGCCTTGTCGTTGAAATAGACCATCCACAGGCTCGCATCGCCGGCCTGGCCGTCGGCGGCCACGTGCACCTTCAACGCATCACCATCGACTGTTGCCTCGATCGGTATGGCCAGGCCTTCGCCGTTGCCGGCGAGCCTGGCGATCGCGGCGTCGATTGCCGCGCGGTTTGAGCCGACGACATGGGTGCGGCCGTTGATTACCGCCTGCGGCGTATAGATCTGGCTCTCATGCAGGCTGCGCGCATAACCGCGCTGGCGCTGGGTGTTGGCGCGGCTCGCAAATGTATCCTTCCAGCCGAGATAGTCCCAGTAGTCGACGTGCCAGGCGAGCGCGAGCGTCTCGCCCTTGGCCGCCAGGTCGCTGAGGATGCGGTCGGCCGGCGGGCAGGACGAACAGCCCTGGCTCGTGAACAGTTCGACGACGCCATTGACCTTCTTGACCTCGACCGCGCTGGCCGCCGTCGACGCGATCCACAACGCCAGCGCCCCGATCGCCCCCAGGCGCAGTTTCTTGAAAAATTCGCTTCTTGCCATGCCACGGTCTTCTAGATTTCGTTGCTGGCCCGAAATCTAGGTCAGAACGATGCCGAACACGATTCACTTCCAGATGAAGCGGCTGTCACAAGACCGTGTAACCCGCCGCGCGGTGCGCGGCCAGGCAGAACCGCTGATGTCGAGGAACAGCCGCCGGGTCAGGCCGCCTGCTTGCTCAGGTTGCGCAGCACATAGTGCAGGATGCCGCCATTGTTCATGTAGCCGAGCTCCTCTGCAGTATCGATCCGGCAAGTGACCGGAACCTTGCGCTGACGGCCATCGGCATAAGTGATCACGGCTTCGAGCACTTGGCGCGGCTTGACGTTGTCGATGCCTTCGATCGTCACCATCTCGTCGCCGGTCAGCCCGAGCGATTGCCAGGTCACACCATCAGCGAGCGTGAACGGCACGACGCCCATGCCGACCAGGTTGGAGCGGTGGATGCGCTCGAAGGACGGCGCGATGACCGCGCGCACGCCGAGCAGATTGGTGCCCTTGGCGGCCCAGTCGCGCGATGAACCGTTGCCGTACTCGCCGCCGGCAAAAATCACCAATGGCACGCCTTCCTGCCGATAACGCATCGCCGCATCGAAGATCGTCATTTCCTCTTTCGAGGGATAGTGGATGGTGTAGCCGCCTTCCTTGCCGTTCGGGCCGAGCATGTGGTTGCGGATGCGGATATTGGCGAAGGTGCCGCGCATCATGACTTCATGGTTGCCGCGGCGCGTGCCGTACTGGTTGAATTCGGCAACCGCGACACCGTGCTCGGTCAGGTACATGCCGGCGGGCGACGCGGCCTTGATCGAACCGGCCGGCGAAATGTGGTCGGTGGTGATCTTGTCGCCGAACAGTCCAAGAATGCGGGCGTTGCGAACGTTTTCGACGCCGCCGGCCTTCGGGTTCATGCCGGCGAAATAGGGCGGGTTCTGGACATAGGTCGATTCTGCGTCCCAGGCATAAGTCTGCCCCGCCGGCACTTTGACCTTGCGCCAGTTGGCGTCGCCCTTGAATACATCGGCATACTTTTCGCGGAAGATCTTCGCCGTCACATATTTGACGATGAAGGCCTGGATCTGCTGCGAGGTTGGCCAGATATCGCGCAGATAGACCGGCTTGCCGGCCTTGTCATGGCCGAGCGGCTCGCGCGTCAGGTCGCGGGTGACGGTGCCGGCGAGCGCGTGGGCCACGACCAGCGGCGGCGAAGCAAGATAGTTGGCCTGGGCGTCCGGAGAAACGCGGCCCTCGAAATTGCGGTTGCCGGATAGCACCGCCGCCGCGATCAGTCCCTTGTCGTTGATCGTGCGCGATATTTCCTCGGAAAGCGGGCCGGAATTGCCAATGCAGGTGGTGCAGCCGAAGCCGACCAGATTGAAACCAAGCTTGTCGAGGTCCTTTTGCAGCCCGGAATTCTTCAGATAGTTGGCAACGACCTGCGAACCCGGCGCCAGCGAGGTCTTGACCCATGGCTGGGTTTTCAGACCGCGCTTGAGGGCGTTGCGTGCCAACAGCCCGGCGCCGATCAAGACGCTCGGATTGGATGTGTTGGTGCAGGAAGTGATCGCGGCGATGACGACATCGCCATGGCCGAGATCGAAATCGCGGGCCGGAACCGAATAGCGCCGCCCGGCATCGACGGTTTTCCTGTATTCGCCGCCGAGCGCGTTGGCAAAGCCGGAGGCGACCGCCTCGAGCGAGATGCGGCCTTCCGGCCGCTTCGGCCCGGCCATCGAAGGCGCGACTTCGCCGAGGTCGAGTTCGAGCATGTCGGTAAATTCCGGCTCCGGCGAGGTTTTCGTCCGGAACAGGCCTTGGGCCTTGGCGTATTTCTCGACGAGGTCAACGCGCGCCTTCTTGCGGCCGGTCATCTTCAGGTAGTTGAGCGTTTCGGCGTCGATCGGGAAGAAGCCGCAGGTGGCGCCGTATTCCGGCGCCATGTTGGCGATGGTGGCACGGTCGGCGAGCGTCATCGAATCGAGGCCGTGGCCGCAAAATTCGACGAATTTGGCAACCACGCCCTTCTTGCGCAGCATCTGGGTGACGGTCAACACGAGGTCGGTGGCGGTCACGCCTTCCTTCAGCCGGCCGGTCAGCTTGAAGCCGATCACTTCCGGCAACAGCATCGATTGCGGCTGGCCGAGCATGGCGGCTTCCGCCTCGATGCCGCCGACGCCCCAACCCAGTACCGATAGGCCGTTGACCATGGTCGTGTGCGAATCGGTGCCGACGAGCGTGTCGGGGTAGGCGAGTTCGACGGTCTTCGTCTTGCCGCCGCGCTTGACCTTCTCCTTCCTGGTCCAGACGGTCTGCGCCAGATATTCGAGATTGACCTGGTGGCAGATGCCGGTGCCGGGCGGCACGACGCGGAAATTGTCGAAGGCCTGCTGGCCCCATTTCAGGAAACGGTAGCGCTCGCCATTGCGCTGGTATTCGAGTTCGACATTGTGCCGGAACGCCCTCGGCGTGCCGAACTCGTCGACGATCACCGAATGGTCGATGACGAGGTCGACCGGGACCAGCGGGTTGATCTTCTGCGGGTCGCCGCCAAGCGCCTTGGTGGCGTCGCGCATGGCGGCGAGGTCGACCACGGCAGGAACGCCCGTAAAATCCTGCATCAGCACGCGCGCAGGTGAAAATGCAATCTCCTTGCCGGCCTTGCCACGATCCCTGCCCCAGTCGGCGGCGGCGAGGACATCGGCAGAGGTGACCGAATTGCCGTCCTCGTTGCGCAGCAGGTTTTCAAGCAGCACCTTCAGGCTGTAGGGCAGTTTCGAAATGCCCTTCAGGCCGTTCCTTTCGGCCGCTGCAAGCGAGAAATACTCGTACTTTTTTCCCTTCACGGTCAGGGTCTTGCGGCATTTAAAGCTGTCGAGGGGTGTCGGCATGGTCGGTTCCGTTCGTGGACTGGGCGGATACGCACGGTATCCGGAAAAATTCGGCCGGGCGGCATCGGCGTTGCTTCCGAGCCGGACGCTGCGCGACGGCGGTGGCTGTGTTCGCGGCGCCGCCCCGACCGGCGGCGTTCCGCTTTATACTTCGCTTCCGGCGCCGACAAAAGATGTTGCGGCGCAAAAGCGTGCGGGCGAAACCGCGATTCGCGGCAGGCGCTGGACAAGGCGGCTTTATTTAATTAACATCTGTGTTAATTAATGGAGGTAATGCGCCATGTGGCCGAACGAGCCCGCCGAATACCGCAAAGCCCGCAACAAGCTCCTGAAGGCCGAGGCGAAATTGCGCGCCCAGGCCGAGGCCGTGGCCAACATGCGCCGGCAATTGCCGAAGGGCGGCGCGGCCAAAGAGAATTACGTTTTCACCGATGTTGCGATCGGCAAGCCGGTGCGCCTTTCCGAACTGTTTACGGGCGGCCGCAAGAGCCTTTTCCTCTACAATTTCATGTTCGCCCCGGGCCAGACGCCGTGCCCGATGTGTACGAGCCTGCTCGATGCGCTCGATGGCGAAGCGGTTCACCTCGGCGAGCGGATCAACCTGGCGGCCGTTGCCAAGGCGAGCCCCAGCGAAATCGCGG
>Ga0214472_10006923_pt1 | contig 11894 bp, 9 predicted proteins | sample RVTome_6_FD_207662 | JGI IMG/M metagenome (GOLD analysis project Ga0214472, IMG submission 207662) | Soil microbial communities from uranium-contaminated site in the Upper Colorado River Basin, Wyoming, United States - RVT140D175 | ecosystem: Environmental > Terrestrial > Soil > Contaminated >...
TGGCGAGCTCTGGGTATTGCTTCAGTCTCTCGTTTAGATCTTTCTTGGGTGTCATAAGGCGGAATATCCTTTTTCTCCAAGGATAACCCGAGTGGGAGTTTTCAGCCTTCACTTTTGGTCGCACCCGGTACGCAATGGCAATTGGTGTGTAGCTTTGCTTGTGCTAATATTCCGGGTTTGTCGCCAAAAGCGGCTGGAGGGCGTGCTTGAAAATTCCAACCAAAAATATTCGGAATTTTTCCATCATTGCGCATATTGATCACGGGAAAAGTACCCTTGCTGATCGGTTAATGCAAATGACTGGTTTAATAGCCGACCGCGACATGAAGGCTCAAATGCTCGATGACATGGATCTGGAGCGCGAGCGCGGCATTACCATCAAAGCACGTGCTGTGAGCCTGCTTTACAAAGCCAAAGATGGAGAACAATACCAGTTCAACCTGATCGATACACCGGGCCATGTGGATTTCGCCTATGAAGTTTCGCGGAGTCTGGCTGCCTGTGATGGCGCCATTTTGGTAGTGGATGCTGCACAGGGCGTGGAAGCGCAAACCCTTGCCAACGTGTATCTGGCTATTGAGAACGACCTTCAAATTCTGCCGGTTTTGAATAAAATTGACCTGCCCTCGGCTAACCCGACGGCTATTTTGGAACAAATTGAAAATGTTATTGGGTTGGGAACTGAAAATGCCAAGCTGATTTCTGCCAAAACGGGGCAGGGAGTTGAAGAAGTACTGGAAGAGGTTATCCGCTCCATTCCTGCGCCGACTGGAAATCCAGACGGGCCCTTGCGAGCACTCATTTTTGATGCATGGTTCGATTCTTACCGCGGTTTAATTATTCTTGTTCGAGTGGTGGATGGTGCTCTCTCGGTTAAGGACCGCATCAAGTTGATGGCTACCGGTAGTGAATACCTGGTAGACGAGGTTGGCTTTTTTACGCCAAAAATGGCAAAGCAGGACAGGCTGGAGATGGGCCAGGTTGGTTATGTGATTGCCACCATCAAGTCTTTAGATGAAGCTCGCGTAGGGGACACGATTACCAGTGCCAAGCATGGTTCAACTCAAATTCTTCCCGGATTTAAAGAATCCAAGCCCATGGTCTTTTCGGGGCTCTACCCAGTGGAGGCAAAAGACTACGAAGATCTGCGCGATGCCATGGAAAAATTGCAAATTAACGATTCGTCTTTCGTGTTCGAACCGGAAAACTCGGTAGCCCTTGGCTTTGGCTTTCGCTGCGGCTTCCTAGGCTTGCTCCACATGGAAATTATCCAGGAGCGCCTGGAACGCGAGTTCAATATTGACCTGGTGACAACGGCACCCGGCGTTGAATACCGAGTGACCACCAAGTCCGGCGATGTTCTCATGGTCGACTCACCTGCGAAGCTACCTTCTTTAGGCGAGATTGATTTCATGGAAGAGCCGTATATTCTGGGAACCATCCTGACTCAAAGCGAATTTGTGGGCGGTATTCTCTCCCTATGCGAAGAGCGACGCGGTATCCAAAAGAAATTGGAATACGTTTCCACCGAACGGCTATTAATTGAGTATCAATTACCGCTGAACGAAGTAGTACTTGATTTTTATGACAAACTTAAATCCACAAGCCGTGGCTATTCTTCTTTTGACTACCACATAGAGGGTTACTGGAAGTCGGACCTGGTGAAAGTGGATATTCTGGTTAATGGCGACCTGGTGGATGCACTTTCGGTAATTGTACATAGAGACAAGGCCTTCCACCGTGGACAGCAATTAGCCACCAAAATGAAAGAGCTGATTCCGCGGCAAATGTTTGATATTGCCATTCAGGCGGCAGTTGGTACGCGAATCATTGCCCGTACCACTGTGAAAGCGCTCCGTAAAAACGTTCTTGCTAAATGTTATGGCGGCGACATCAGTCGTAAGCGAAAGCTTCTGGAAAAGCAAAAAGAGGGCAAGAAACGCATGAAATCGGTTGGTCGCGTACAAATTCCCCAGGAAGCTTTCCTTGCCATGCTCCAAGTGGATGACTAAGAATTTATTAAAATAAACAAGGATGAGGAGACGCACAGTGGCTTCCAACGAACTTACATCGGCTCAACGGCGCTATCTGAAGCAGCAAGCCCATCATTTGAAACCCCTTTTGCAAATGGGAAAAGATGGCGCGACGCCTGCTTTCGGTAAGGCTTTGGACGAACAACTGGCTGCCCATGAATTAGTAAAATTCAAGATTCTGAACAACTGTTTGGCTTCCAGCGATGAAATTAAATCGATCATCACATCCCTTGATGCAGCGTTGATTCAAAAAGTGGGGCATATTTACACAGTCTTTAAACAAAGACCAGAGGACTCCTGGTTCACATTGCCAAAGTGAGGTTCCCGTGGGCGAATGGACGCATTTGGATGAAGAAGGCCATGCGCGGATGGTGGATGTCGGCGCGAAGGAAGTGACTGCGCGAATGGCGAGGGCCGAGGGTTGTATCCAGATGCCCAGGGAGCTCATCCAAAACCTTCATGCGCTGCCAAAAGGAGATGCGCTTCAGGTGGCACGCCTGGCGGGAATAATGGCGGCAAAACGAGTTGGCGATTTGATTCCCCTTTGCCATCCGATTCCCTTGGATTCTGTGGAGATTGCGTGGGAGTTAAAACCTGATTTGGGGGTTGTCAGGGTGGAAGCAAAGGCTACCTGTCACGGTCGAACAGGTGTGGAAATGGAGGCGATGACGGCTGCCAGTGTTGCATTGCTAACCCTCTATGACATGGGCAAATCCCAAGCCCGAGATATGGTTCTTGGGGAAATCCGCCTCCTTGAAAAAACAGGCGGAAAAAGCGGAGATTGGCTCGCAAAAGTCTAGTCACTTAAATACGGTTCATGGCTTCCTGGACGTCCCTTGCCAACGTATAAAGCCGCTCAAGAGGTTGGCGAACGAACCCGCTATTTGCTAGTTGGCAAAGGTATGCATGTAATGGGTCGAAGAAGCCCTCAATATTGATAAGTAGGGTGTGTTTCTGGTGATACCCCAATTGGCAATGGGTAATGACTTCAAGAATTTCATCTAGGGTTCCCAATCCACCTGGAAGGGCGAGGAAGATTTCAGAACGTTCCATCATCAGGGCTTTCCGCGTCAGCATATCCTGGGAAACGATGAGTTCATCGGCCTCTAAATAGGCAATCTCTCTTAAGGCGAGTGCTTTGGGAATGATTCCTATGACCCGGCCACCGGCGGCTTTCGCTGCAGTGGCAACCTCTCCCATCAAGCCAACCTTGCCTCCCCCATACACCAGCGTGTGGCCTTTTTCTGCCAGGGCGGTACCCAGATCTCTGGCGGTGGTGACCAAGAGAGGATTCAGATTCGCGTTTGCTGAACAAAATACGCATACATTCATTTCAAAGAGAAGCCTTGGTTTTTTTAGCTGGAAGGGACGGTTCATTCTACGGGGAGCGTGGCTTGGAAACAAGCTTCTTGCAGAGCACTTTTTGTGGGTAGGCTTGAGCGCTTCGGGTTAGCTGTTAGCAGCTATCGAGCTGCCCACGCGCCATGAATTCAACTACCAAAGCCTTTGGCCAACTTGCCGAGCATAGAGGCTGCCCCGTCGCTGCGCGGATGATCTTCAGCAACAAAATCTGAAATGGTCTGGGAAGGTAGTAGAGGTGATATATCGCTTCATGGAAAACCCCATTTCATCTTTGCTTCCCTGTCAAAGGCTTGCTTCTCCTGGTGGAGCGTCATTACAATCCAGTAACTTCTTCATAAGGACCCACGGATTTGTATCGAAAAACCTATTACCCCGAACTGAAAACACAAACCTATCTTAACCACGCGGCTGTTTCTCCTTTGAGTGCTCAAGCTCAAAAAGCGATGCAGTTTTTGATTCAGCGGTATGTTGAAGAGGGAAGTAAGGCGTGGACAGAGGGGTTCGGGTATCGCACCGCCGCGCGTGAGAATATCGCCAAATTAATTAGTGTGGATGCATCCTCCGTGGGAATGACACAAAATACGTCGACAGGTTTGATGATGGTTGCGCAGGAATTCCCCTGGAATAAAGGAGATGGACTGGTCCTTCTGGAGGGAGAGTTCCCTGGAAATATTGTGCCGTGGTTGGTTGCGGCCCGGCAGCACCAACTGGAAGTTCATTGGCTGCGACCGGAGGACATTGCAACGGGAAGTGCCCGTCTGCTGCAGGTTATGCAAAAGAAGCCACGGCTCATGGCTCTGAGTTGGGTGCAGTACCAAACCGGATTCACCTTGTCCCTGGCGCGTTTGTCCCAATTGCGATCTGACTACCCGCTACAAATTTGTTTGGATGGAATTCAAGGCATTGGCGCGCTTCCTATGGACCTCCAAGAAACCCCTTTAGATTATGTTGTTTGCGGTGGTCACAAATGGCTCCTAGGACCGGAAGGTACTGGATTCATTCATATCCACCCAGGCAGAATGGGCTCCATGACGCCCAGTATGGTGAGTTGGTTGAGCCAGGAAGACCCAATTTCTTTTCTTTTCAAAGGGCCAGGATGGGTTGACTACGACAAAGCGTTTCGGGCCGAAGCGAGCCGGATAGAAGGTGCTTCCATGAGCAATGTCCTTTTTGCTGGCATGGCCGAAAGTACCGCCATTTTCCACCAGGTTGGGAAAGATCAGGTGAGCAAAAGAGTGCTCTATCTGGCTGAGTTTGCAAGAGAGGGATTGCGGTCGCGCAAGATTCCCTTTGCCGACAACCAGTCCAAAGCTGGAATTGTGAGCATCCCGTTCACTGCCGAAGTCTTGGCCCGCCATATCAAAGCTTTTCAGGAAGAAGATATTGCCGTCGGCTCACCCGATGGGCATCTGCGGATAGCTCCCCATTTCCACAATAACGAGGAAGATATTGAGCGGGCTTTGTACCTTCTGGAGCGGTTGCGAACATAGATTGACCTTGTTCAGGAATTTCTGGTAGGCTGCGATCAGTATGCGGGCGTAGCTCAGTTGGTAGAGTACAAGCTTCCCAAGCTTGGTGTCGAGGGTTCGAGTCCCTTCGCCCGCTCCATCGTTTTCATGGGTTTCCCCAATCGCCTAGAGGGCAGTTCCGTTTAGTTCCTTGGAAACGAGGTCATTCATTTTTTTTATCAATGATTGGCAACTTCATGCTTGTTAATTCCAGTTATTGCAAAAAAATAATGCTGGCAACGCCTTGGGAGCGGAGCCAAAGATTCATTACCGCTCAGGCCAAACAGGTGGCAAAGGACCTGAGAAAGTTAGGTACTGAACCCATAGCGTAAATGCTTCGAAAAGCCTGGGTTTAGGGTTGGTGTTTTAGGGTAGAATTTGTCGGTTTGGCGACAAACCAATGGAGGTGACCAGAAATGGGATGGCTAGATAAAAATAAGAACAACTCCAAAACGGAGACGCATAACCCACCCGTCACAGCATCTCCGGTCCGCACGGATTCCAAGAGTGATGCCATGGGCACTATTATCGGTCCTGGTTTGGAAATCGTAGGGCATTTGAAGGCAGAAGAAGATATTTACATAGCTGGAAAAATTAAAGGTGAGGTCACCTGCGGGAAAAAGGTGACTGTTGCTGCAACCGGACACGTAGAGGGGAAGGTGGCCTGCCACAGCATTGTGGTTTTTGGGGTAGTGGACGGTAACGTTGATGCAACTGAGCTCATTACCATCGAAAAAACAGGAAAGTTGAAAGGCGATATTACCACCAAAGTATTCACCAATCAGCCAGGTGGATTCTTTGAAGGGTATTCCCACATGATTAAAAAGTCTGAGTCCCCCAAACCAGAAGCATCGGCAACAGAGGAACAACCCAACGAAACCTCAAAAAATAAAAGGAAGGGCTCATGATAATTGGAACACCCAAGGAAATAAAGAATCAAGAATACCGTGTGGGATTAACCCCAGCGGGTGTTCAATCTCTTGTACTTTCAGGGCATAAGGTGCTCATTGAAACGCAGGCGGGAGAGGGCAGCGGTTTCAGCGATCTGGAATACCAGGAAGCAGGCGCTGAACTGGTGGGCACGGCTGCAGAAGTTTTTGAACGTGCTGAAATGGTTATCAAGGTGAAAGAGCCCCAAAAAGTTGAATACGAGCAATTGCGCCCGGGGCAGATTCTCTTTACGTACCTTCACCTGGCTCCTGATAAACCTCAGACAGAGGGTCTTTTGCGCAGTGGCGCGATTGCTGTTGCTTACGAAACGATTACCGATAACAGTGGAGGGCTTCCCCTGCTGGTTCCTATGAGCGAAGTAGCGGGCAGAATGTCGGTACAGGTGGGCGCCCATTATTTGCAGCGCACCAAAAAAGGATTGGGAATGTTACTTGGGGGCGTTCCTGGTGTGGAGCCAGCAGACGTCATGATTCTGGGCGGCGGAATTGTCGGCATCAATGCTGCGAAGATGGCGGTAGGGTTGGGCGCTAAGGTGACCATTTTAGACCGTTCGCTTGCACGTATGCGTTACCTGGACGATATTTTTGGCTCGCGCATTGTGACTTTGATGAGTAACAGTTACAACATAGAGCAGAAGTTGCGCGAATCGGATTTGGTGATTGGCGCGGTTTTGATTCCCGGCGCCAATGCGCCAAAACTCGTCACAAGAAAGCAGATTGAAGAATGCATGAAGCCAGGATCCGTGATCGTCGATGTTGCGGTGGATCAGGGGGGCTGCATGGAAACGACTCGCGCAACGACTCACGATGACCCTGTATTCAAAGTGGGTGATGTTACCCAATACTGCGTTGCCAATATGCCAGGTGCAGTTCCGCGCACGTCTACTTTTGCGCTAACCAATGTCACCCTGCCGTATGCCATGATGTTGGCAAACCTGGGACCCGAGGCAGCATTCCGCAAGGACAGCCACCTCAAGGCTGGCGTGAATGTCTACCGAGGACATCTGACCTACGAGGCCGTTGCAGAAGCGCAGGGTCTGCCTTTCGCAAATATCGACAGCGTTTTAGCCGGCTAATTTTCCCGAAATATTCTTCGCGAGAATGCAGGCGAGCCCTTCGCCGGCTGAATGCTTCAGCCGGCCAAAGCTTGGATACCTAATGACAAAAATGACCTGGTACAAGTTGATCGAGAGCGAGCCCCGGGATGGCGCTTTGAACATGGCGGTGGATCAGTTCTTGTTAGACCTGGTTGATGCTGGCAAAATCACTTCTCCTGTCTTGCGCATTTACTCCTGGACCCGGCCCACACTAAGTTTAGGCTACCATCAGAAGTGGCAGAGTAATGTCAACTTGGAAGCACTCCAGCGGCACGATGCAGCGCTTGTGCGGCGATGGACGGGTGGTCGTGCTGTGTTGCATGATCGCGAAATTACCTATTCCGTTGTTTCGCCTGCGATCCCGCCATTTGGCTCTAGGGTCACCCACAATTACCTTTTAATCGGAAAGGCGCTCAAGCGCTTTACCGATCTGGGTCGTGTCAGTGGGCAGCTTGCCTTAGAATCCACCGAAATGCCAAACCGAGGGATGCGCAATGCACCGTGTTTTGCATCCTTGAGCTCTTCGGAAATAGAAAACAGTGGTCGCAAAATGATAGGTAGCGCTCAAAAACTGGGAAAAGCCGGTTTTTTACAGCACGGAAGTATTCCACTCTCACACCGGGCTGACATTCTTGAAGAGATTACCGGGACCTCTTTAGACATGAATCGCTTCATGACCAGTCTGGAAGAACACTATCGCACTGCCGGGTTGGCATTGCCTGATAAGGAAGCGCTGGCATCCAAGTTGGTTGCTGCATTTGAAGATGAGTTTCAGGTACAGTTTCTCGACCTTCGAGAAACTGAGTTCGTAGATGAAACAGCAATAGCCAAGATTGCCGCTCGCCGCTTCTGCCGTGATTCCTGGACGTTTCGAAAGTGACGTTACATCCCTTTATCTTTATGTTCCATTTACTATGCGTCTGTTCGGAGGATTTTTCCAAATGATTGACAAGGATTCTACACAACCTCTAGAAAAAAAAGCTCTCGCACGCTTGGATTCTGAGGAATGGCTTAAAGATGATGGTCTGGGTACAAACCTGTTTGGGGATGTTTCCTTCACGGATTTAGCTCCTAAAAAAGGAGCCGAACTGGACCAGTACATCGATGACATTAAAGAAAGTGTCCGTGTGGCAATTGATCAATCCGTGGATATCCTGACACCCTGGTTCTTCTCGAACATGCCTCAGTTTTATTACCAAACCACTCCACGCAGCGAGAAAATCCGCGATTTACACGCCATTATTACGGGGCATATTTTCGAGGGCAAGCAACAGCTTCAGCTTTGGAATCGAGACCGCACCAAGACAACCTTTCTTGCTCCGGGCAGCGATGAGCACGTCTTTGAAGGCGTGGCCGAAAAGATTCAGCGCCACACGGTCAAACATGGATCCATGTTCACTTCCAATGATCGGCTGCTCCTGATCGCCAGCTTTTTTACAGATCAATTCCAACCGGCCGATCTGAGCAATCCCAAAAATGCTGAAAAAATAGAGGCCGCAAAGCTTCTGTTAAAAGAAGAGGATCCGGCAAGGGTCATGAATTTTCTGGAGAATCTCGACGATCAAATGGTGGTTCACACCACACCGCAGCGATTGGCGCGGATGTTTATTCTCTTCAATCTGGTGCGCAACCGCGAAGATGCCGTTACCCACTTAATTCCCCAATATTTCGGAGAGTTTACTCGTTGGGACATCGCTTATAAAAAGATGCCCGTTTCACAGGTGCTCCCCACCTTGTTACACCTTTTCCGCCGCTACGGGTTTACCGTAAGCCGATCGGTTATGGTGGAGTGCAATAGCCACACCAGTAGCCCAGTGACCATTTTCACCTTCATCTTTCGCCACGGAAGCGGCCAGCAAATTGACGAAAACTTCGTCCCATTTCTCAAGTTAAACAAAGCAGCAAAGACTCTGCGCTGGGTGGATACAGACCACTACGACGAGTTATGGCAAACCCATCAGGACGAGAGCGATAGCTACTCTCTGAATGAAATCAATTTAATTCGCGCCATTTCAGCCTGGGTCCAGGTTTTCCTGTCTAAGAAAAATCCCTACTACTATTCCGAGGAACGCATCCGCAAAACCTTCAAGCGCTACCCGGCGGTTCTTCGCGGTCTGACCCAGTATTTCAAGTATCGCTTCGATCCTCGTCTGGGCGATCACGAACGTCAGGCAGCTGCGCCCCTTCTGGAAAAGCTTCGGGAAAATGCTCAGTTCGTCAGTAACCCGGTAGAAGAGGATATTCTCAACGAGTCCCTGAACTTTTTAAAACATATCCTCAAAACCAACTACTTTTTCCCCCGAAAAACCGGACTGGCGTTTCGCATGGACCCTGACTGTCTGAACCCAGCCTACTACCCCAACAAACCCTTTGGTTTCTTTTTTATGATTGGCAGGGGTTACCGCGGCTTTCAAGTTCGCTTCCGCGACACGGCACGCGGGGGCTTGCGCATCTTAATGCCCAGGGATGGGAGCCAGTACGAAGTCTCATTTGCGGGCCTTTTTGATGAGGTGATTGGTCTGGCCTACGCCCAGCAGCTCAAGAATAAGGACATTCCAGAGGGTGGCTCTAAGGCCGTGCTATTGCTGGCTCCCGGTGCAGATCGCGAAACCGCGGCCCTTGGCGCAGTGGATTCCATTCTTAATTTGATTAATGTGAATCCAAAAACCGGCAGGCTTGCACCTACGATCATCGACTACTTCAAGCAACCTGAATACATCTACCTGGGACCCGATGAGAACTGCACCAACGAACTCATCGATGCGTTTGTGAAACAGGCTCATCGCCATGGTTACCGCTATGCAAATGCTTTCATGTCTTCAAAACCAGGTGCTGGGATCAATCACAAGGAGTTTGGGGTTACCAGCGAAGGTGTGAATGTTTTTCTGGACAACATGCTCACCGTTCTGGGGATCAACCCGCGGGAACAGGACTTCACCGTTAAAATGACCGGTGGACCCGATGGCGATGTGGCAGGCAATGAACTGAAAATCCTTCATCGGGAGTATGGGGATCATGCCAAAGTTCTGGCGATTGCAGATGGATTCGGTGCCGCATACGACCCTCAAGGTCTTGCCTGGCCTGAACTGCTTAGGCTGGTCAGGGAAGGTAAACCGATCGTTGATTTCAATGTAGAAATGCTGTCCGGCAACGAAAGCGCTTTTGTTATCCCCGCCGATACGAAAGACCATATCCAAATCCGCAACAACCTCCACGCAAACGTGGAAGCTGATATTTTGATACCGGCCGGTGGACGGCCTTACACTGTCAACGGCGATAATTGGCGAAACTACCTGGATAAAAAAGGGGCCTCAAGGGTTCGAGCCATTGTGGAAGGAGCAAATATTTTCTTCACAGAAGATGCCCGCGAACACCTCCAAAATGCCGGTGTTCTCATTTTTAAGGATAGTTCTGCCAACAAATGCGGTGTGATTTGTTCGTCTTTCGAAATTCTGGCCTCACTGATTCTCACTCCAGATGAGTTCCTGGCGATGAAACCGGAATACGTCCCCCAGGTATTGCAAAAATTACGGGAAAAAGCAGACCTTGAGGCAAAGCTTTTGCTCCGTGAACACAGTGAACGCGGGGGTAGGGTGAATCTGGTAGAACTCTCAAAAATTTTGAGTAATGTGATTAACCGGGTTACCGACTTGGTGTCCAAACATTTGGATAAGCTAAGCGACGAGGAATTTTCCCAGCCTCTGTATAACCGCATTATCCTTGACTATGCGCCTAAGGTTTTGGAGGAGAAGTACGCGGATCGAATCCTTAAGGATATTCCCAGAAGCTATCGACAGGCGATTGTTTGTGCAGACACGGCCGCTCGTATGGTTTACCACGAGGGAATCAGTTGGTTTGAAAACCTTAACGATGCCGATGTGATTCACACGCTGGAAATTTATAACCGCAAGCTTCGCGATGTTCAGGATTTGGTTCGCGAAGTTGAAGCCGCGGATTTACAGCATAAAGGCGAAATTCGTCGCATTCTGGAGTTAAGCGGGGCTCGTACGCTCACCAAGCTGGAGCGCCAGACTTAAGCAGTTTCTATAGGATTGGGAAATCAGGCTGAAATATAAGCGAACGAGGAGCAGGGTTTTTTTAGGCAATTGAGGCGGCTCAATGCTAGAGTCTAGGGCAAATTTTCAATTGTTGAGAAAGCATCTTTTGCTTTCGCGCGTTGCCCAAGTGACTTTAAGACCGTCATGCGGGTTCACGCCTTGAGGAGCCCTAATAAAATGAATCCAGCCTCCCCGAAACAGGCTACGTTACTCCAGGCCTTAATCCCGATTTTGTCGCTGATTCTGCTGCTCTTTGCCAGTAGCAGGCTTTTTGGCAGCGATTCCAGTTATGGTCCCAACCAAATTGCATTAATCCTTTGCGCGTGTATTGGAATTCTCATTGGATTGAAGAATGGTTATTCCTGGAAAGATATGGAAACGGCCATGGTAAAAGGCATTTCTCTTTCCATGGGTGCGGTTTTCATACTCTTGGTCGTTGGATCGTTAATTGGCACCTGGATCCTCTCCGGCATTGTTCCAACCATGATCTACTATGGCCTCGACATCATGAACCCATCGTATTTTTTCATGGCATCCTGCCTGATCTGTGCCTTCATCGCCCTGGCGACGGGTAGTTCCTGGACAACAGTAAGCACCATTGGGATTGCCCTTGTGGGCATTGCTGGCGCCATGAATTTGAACTTGGGGCTGACGGCCGGAGCTGTCATCTCGGGAGCGTATTTTGGCGACAAGCTTTCGCCTCTCTCCGACACCACCAACCTGGCGCCGGCTATGGCAGGCACTGATTTATTTACCCATATCCGCCACATGCTGTGGACTACTATTCCCAGTATGATCATCGCCTGCATTCTATTCCTTTGTTTTGGCTTTTTTAACGATACCCCGCAAAACCCCGAGAGCATCCTTGCCATTCAAACTGCTATTA
>Ga0214472_10006924_pt1 | contig 11893 bp, 7 predicted proteins | sample RVTome_6_FD_207662 | JGI IMG/M metagenome (GOLD analysis project Ga0214472, IMG submission 207662) | Soil microbial communities from uranium-contaminated site in the Upper Colorado River Basin, Wyoming, United States - RVT140D175 | ecosystem: Environmental > Terrestrial > Soil > Contaminated >...
GCCCGACGTCGTGCCGCTCGCCGCCTGGATGGCCGACGCGGGACTGGATCGGCTGCTGGTGCTGCCAATCGGCACCATGCCGGACGGCGAGGCGTCGCCCTACTCGGCCGAGTCCTCGATGGCCATCGATCCGCTGTACATCGCCGTCACGGATCTCGAGGACTTCCATCGCGCGGGCGGGCTGGCGGCGCTCGCGCCCGACCGGCGCCGCGATCTCGAGGCCGCGGTGCGGGCGCCGCGCGTCCGCTACGCGGCCGTCCGGCGCGCAAAGACTGCCGCGCTCGATCTCGCGTTCTCGCACTTCGAGCAGCAGGACTGGGCCGCGCGGTCGGACCGGGCGGCGGAACTGGAGACATACGCGGCGCGCGAGGCCTGGTGGCTCGCCGACTACGCCCTGTTCCGCGCCATCTCCTCCGAGGCGCCGCACCTGTCGTGGCGCAACTGGCCGGAGCCGATTCGGGACCGGCACCCGGCGGCGCTGGCCGAAGCCCGCCGCGTGCTCGATCGGCGCATCCGGCGCGAGCAGTACGAGCAGTGGGCAGCCGAGACGCAGTGGCAGGCGTCACGGCGCGCCGCGGCGGCACGCGGCGTCACGATCGTCGGCGACCTGCCGTTCGTCGCCGCCCGCGACAGCGCCGACGTGTGGGCGCGCGCCGGCGAGTATCTTCTTGACGTGTCGGTCGGCGCGCCGCCCGATGCCTTCAGCGAGACCGGACAGGACTGGCAGCTGCCGGGCTACCACTGGGACGCGGTGGCCGCCGCCGGCGACGAGCTCATGCGCCGGCGCGCCCGGCGGATGGCAGCGCTCTTCGACAGCATCCGGATCGATCACCTGGTCGGGCTCTACCGCACCTACTGCCGTCCGCCCGGTGGCGCGCCGTTCTTCGTGCCGGGCGACGAGCGCGCGCAGCTCGCCCAGGGCGAGCGGGTGCTCGGCGTGTTCCGGGACGGCGGCGCGGAGCTGCTGGCCGAGGATCTCGGCACCGTGCCCGATTTCGTCCGCGCGTCGATGGCGCGGCTCGGCGTGCCGGGCACGAGGGTGCTGCGCTGGGAGCGGCGTTGGGAGCAGCCGGGGCGGCCGTTCATCGATCCCGCGAGCTTCCCGACGGCCTCGATCGCGATGACCGGGACGCACGACACCGAGACGCTTGCCGGCTGGTGGGACCACGCCGACGAGGCGGAGCGGGCCGGCGTACTCCAACTGCCGGCGATGCGCACGGCCGGCGTCGGCCCGCGGGAGCCCTGGAGCGACCGCCTCCGCGATGCCCTGCTGGAGATGGCCTGGCGGTCGGGCTCCAGAGAGCTGTTCGTGCCCGCACAGGACCTGTTTGGCTGGCGCGATCGGATCAACACCCCCGGCACCATCACCGGGGCGAACTGGACCTGGAAGCTTCCGATGCCCGTGGACGAACTCACCCGCGACCCGGTCACCGTCGCACGCGCCGTCGTGCTGCGCAAGCTGTCGCGAAGCACAACGCGGGCCGCGCGCGTATCTTCATGACACGGTCTTACGGCTGGTAGTAGGTCCGCTCAACTCATACAGTTTTTCCGATGCGCGCGGTTCACCACGGTTCCGAGGGGCGGGCATGACCGGCGTGTGGCGCGCGCTCGTCGCGGCGCTCGTGCTGGCCTGCGGGGCGACCGAGGCGGCCGCGTTCGAAGGCCGCCTGGTCGACGCCCGCACGGGCGCGCCCGTCGCCGGCGCCGAGGTCAGCATCGTCGGCCAGACTGGGTCGGTAAAGTCGGACGCGGATGGCCGTTTCACGTGGCGGCCGGATCCCAGGCCGCCTTTCACGGTGCTGATCATCCTGGTCGATGGACGCGTGGCCAAACTTGTGCACGTGGAGACCGCTGACTGGTCAACGGTGCTCACGCTGCTGGTCGAGTCGGCGGTCACCGAGGAGGTCAACGTCGCGGCGGGCGTCGCGCCGAGCATCGACGCGGCGCCCGGCGCGGGGCTGACGCTCGTCACCGGGCGCGAGATTGCGATGCGCTCGCCGACGAATCTGCTGCAGACGCTCGAGAACGTGCCCGGCGTCAGCCAGGTGTCCGAGGGGCAGGGCGCGGTGCCCACGGTTCGGGGCCTGGCGCGCGGGCGCACGCTCATCCTCATCGACGGCGGCCGCCTCTCGTCGGAGCGGCGCGCCGGCGCGAGCGCCTCGTTTCTCGACCCGGCGAGCGTCGCCGGCGTGGACGTCGCGCGCGGTCCCGGGTCGGTCGCCTACGGTTCGGACGCGATCGGGGGCGTGATCTCCGTTCGCACCAGGCGGCCGGACCACAACGGGCCGTTTGCCGTGGAGTTCACGGGCACGCTCGGCGCCGGGATTCCGGATCGACGCGCGACCGTCGTGGTCTCGAAGGGCCTCGGATCGGGCGGCGTGATCGCTCAGTACCACGCCCGCGAGAGCGACGACTACGACGGGCCGGACGGCCCGGTCCTGAACTCGTCCTGGCGGGATCAGGGGTTCCTCGTGCGTGCCGAGAAGCAGGCCGGCGCGGGCCTGCTGTCGGTCGGCTGGCAAAGCGACTTTTCCCGGGATGTCGGGCGGCCGCGCGACAACTCGGCGGCTACGCGCTTCTACAATCCGCGCGAGGACTCGCATCGGCTCACGGTGTCGTTCGAGCAGCCGGGTGTGGCCGGTCTCGACCAGCTGAAGATCGCCGGCCTCGTCTCGAGCTACGAGCAGCGAACCGACCAGGACACGTTCGCCACGCCGACCAGGCCCAGAAGGATCGAGCGCGCCGACGTCTCGGCCGGCGACTTCCAGGTGCGCCTGACGGCCGACAAGGTGCTGTCGGACGTGAAGCTCGAGTTCGGCGTCGACGTGAACGGCCGGCACGGCCTCGAGGCGCACGACATCACGGTGGGCTTCGACGCGGGCGGCAACGTCCTGGAGATCGCCGACACGCTGTCGATCGATTCGGCGCACCGCACGGACACGGGGCTCTTCCTTCAGGCGCAGACGACCGCCGCCCCGGCCGTGCTCGTCTCGGGCGGTCTGCGCGTGGACGTCGTGCGCAGCGTCAATCGCGGAGGGTTTTTTGGCGACCGGTCGATCGCCAACAGCGCGCTGGCAGGCTTCGGTGCCGTGACGGTCGGGCCGTTCGAGGGCGTGAGCGTCACCGGCCAGGTCTCGCGGGGCTTCCGAGACCCGACGCTGTCGGACCGGTTCTTCCGCGGGCCGACCGGCCGGGGCACGATCACCGGCAATCCCGAGCTCGACCCCGAGACCACCCTCCAGTTCGACTTCGGCGTCCGCTACGCGGTGTCGCGGTTGCGGCTGGCGGCCTACGCGTACCGCTACCGCATCAACGATCTCATCGAGCGCTTCGAGATCGCGCCCGACACCTTTGCCTTCCGCAACCGCGGCCGAGCCAGCATCCGGGGCGTCGAGCTCGAGGCGCAGGCCGACCTCGGCGGGGGCTTGTCGCTCGAGGTTGCCGGCCAGTTCGCCCGGGGAGACTCGCCCGACGATGAGGTGCCGCTCGACGACATGGCGGCGCCCTCGATCACCTTCGTGCTGCGGCGGGCGCTTTCCGATCGCGGCAGCGTCTACGTGCGCGCGGCGGGCATCGCCGCCGACGATCGGCCTGGTCCGAGCGAAATCGCCACGCCCGGCCACACGGAGCTCGACGCCGGTGGGTCCTGGCGATTCTCGAGACACCTCGAATTGCGCGCCTCGGCCCGCAACCTGCTGAACGAAACCTACCCGTCGAGCCCGGACCGGCGGTTCGTGCCCGCCCCCGGCCGGTCCGCCTCGCTCACGGCGGTGATCGGGTTCTGATCCTGCCGCCGGTCGGCCCGGCATAGAATCGTCGCGTGTCCGAGCCGAAGCCGTCCTACTTCATCCGGGAGTACCCGCTGCAGCAGGGCGCGCTCGAGATTGCCTACATCGAGGAGTTCTTCAACGAGTTTCCGACGCGCAAGACGGCGCAGGACATCGTCCGCCGCCTGGACGGGCGCGAGTTCCAGATCCTGATGGCCGAGTCGCCGCTCGCCGGCGACCCGTCGACCGTTGTGCCCGTCTCCTACAAGGTCTCGCACGAGCTGCGCCAGGAGGAGACCGACCCGCATCTGGTCGATCTCGTCGACCGGCTGCGCGACGTCGTCGCCTTCACCGGCCGGCGGATCCTCTACAACTGGCTCGGCGCCACGCGCCTCGACTGGCGCGGCCAGGGCCACTTCCGCGCGCTGACCGAGGAGCAGGAGGTCTGGGCCGTGTCGGCCGGGTACGACGAGGTCGTCGTCAAGACGAAGAACCGGTACTACAACATGCGCGGCACGCTCGACAGCTTGCAGTTCGACGTCATCAAGCTCGAACCGGCCCCGGCGCACGAGGAATCCAAGGTGTACCTCAGCAAGCGGCTGGGCCCGTTCGTCCTCGATGCCCATCGCAGCCGGCGTCAGGTGAGCCGTGCGTGACGGCGTCGCGCGGTGACCGGCGAGTCGAGGCGCCTCGGGCGCGTGCAGTCGCCGGTGATCCCCCTCATCGGCCGATGGACGGCCGACACGCCGGGCACGATCTCGCTCGGGCAGGGGATGGTCGGGTACGGACCGCCGCCCGAGGTGATGGCGGCCGTGCGGTCGTTCGGCGCGGCCCCCGGCGATCACGCGTACGGACCGGTTGAGGGTCTCCCGGCGCTGGTTGAGGCCATTACCCGCAAGCTGGCCGCCGAGAACGGCATCGTGGCCGACGTGAGCAGCCGCGTCGTCGCGACCGCCGGCGGCAATCTGGCGTTCATGAACGCGGTCCTGGCCGTCACCGACCCCGGTGACGAGGTGATTCTGCCGGCGCCGTTCTACTTCAATCACGACATGGCGATTGTGATGGCCGGTGCGGTGACCGTGCCGGTGCCGAGCGGCCCGGGGTTCCAGCTCGACGTCGACGCCATCGCGGACGCCATCACCCCGCGCAGCCGCGCGGTCGTCACCGTCTCGCCGAACAACCCGACGGGCGCCGTCTACGCGGAAGGCGCTCTCCGTGACGTCAACCGGCTGTGCGCCAACCGTGGCGTATTCCACATCCACGACGAGGCCTACGAGTACTTCCTGTACGACGACGCCAGCCATTTCTCGCCCGGATCCATCGAGGGCGCCGGCGGTCACACGATCTCGCTGTTCTCGCTGTCGAAGGCCTACGGCATGGCGAGCTGGCGCCTCGGCTACATGGTGATCCCCGGCATGTTGTGGGATGCGGTCAACAAGATCCAGGACACGATGCTGATCTGCCCGCCCGCGGTGTCGCAGTCGGCGGCCCTGGCCGCCCTCGGCGTAGGCCGGGCGTGGGCCGGCCGTCACCGGCCCGGGCTGGCGCGCGTCCGCCGGCGCCTGCTCGACGAGCTCGCCGCCGCCGACATGCCGTCTGAGACGATGGCGTCGGCCGGGGCGCTCTACGTGTTCATTCGCGTGCGCACGCCCCTCGACGCGATGGCGGTCACCGAGCGGCTGATTCGAGAGCATCGCGTGGCGGTGGCGCCCGGGTCGGCGTTTGGCGCCGCCCGCGGCTGCTACCTGCGCGTCTCGTTCGGGGCGCTCGACGACGAGACGGCCGCCGAGGGCATTGCGCGGCTCGTGTCGGGCCTGCGGGCCGTGGCGCGATCGTGACGAAGCCGTGAGAACCATCACCTGGAACGTCAACGGGATCCGCGCGCGCCAGGCCGAGCTGCAGGAGCTGATCGCGGCCGAGGCGCCGGACGTCGTGTGCCTCCAGGAAATCAAAGCGTCGCCCGATCAGGTGCCGGCTTTGCTCGTGTCGCCCGAGTCCTATTGGAGCTACTGGCACGGCGCCGGCGGGTATTCCGGGGTTGCCGTGCTGATTCGGCGTTCGGCGGCCGAGCCGCCGGTGTTTTCGCACCCGGCGTTCGACTTCGAGCAGCGCGTGGTCGTCGCGTCACACGGGCCATTGCGGGTTGCCTCGGTCTACGTGCCGAACGGCGGCAAGGACTACGAGGCCAAGCTCCGGTTTCTGCAGGGCCTCCGCGCCTGGGCGGATGAAACGAACGCGGGCGATGGATCGTTAGTCTTGTGTGGCGACCTGAACGTCGCCCGGGAAGATCGCGACGTCCACCCGAAGGAACGGAAGCCCGGCCAGATCGGCACGCGTCCCGAGGAGCGGGATCTGCTGTCGGGCATCCTGGGCGCGGGCCTGGCCGACGTCGGGCGCGAGCTCGATCCGGCGAACGACGAGCTGTTCACGTGGTGGGCGCCGTGGCGGAACCTGCGCCAGCGCAACATCGGCTGGCGCATCGATTACGTGCTGGCGGGCAAAGGGCTGGCAGCCGTGTCGGCGGTTTCGCGGCGGGAGTTCGGGACGAGCGACCACGCGCCGGTCGTCGTGACGTTCAGATGAGCGCCGCGAACCGCGAACCGTGAACCGTGAACCGTGAACCGCGAACCGCGAACCGCGAACCGATGAGTGACCTGGTATGAGCCTGCGACTGCGTCTTGTCATCGCGTTCTTCCTCCTGTCGGTGGTGCCCATGACCGCCGTGACGTTCTACGCCTACACGACGAACGCGCACGCGCTCCGCGAGGCGGCCGAACGTGAGGCGGACCGGCTCGCGGGAGAGCTGGGCCAGCGCATGCAGCTCGTGACGGCGCAGCTCACCGAACGCGTCGAGCACGTGATGGACATGGCCGAGCTGCAGGATGCCGTCGATCGCGCAGCGGCCCAGGCACAAGCCGCCCCGGCGGCGGTCCAGCCGGGCACGACGGTCGAGGCCACGGCCGCCGTCACGACCAGCATCGACGAGCAGGTCGCGCGCAGCCTCGGCGACGCAGCGATGCTGCTCAACAACGTGGACCTGCGCGGCTTGCGCGGGCGCGGCGGCCGGCGTCCGCCCGGCGCGCCCGGGCCTGCGGCCGGCGACAGCGGGATTCGACTCGACCCGCAGGCGCGCACGCGTCCGTCACAGAGCGGCGAACGAGCGCCGCGCCCGCCCGTCCCGCCGCCGCCCCCGACCGGCGCCGGCCCGGCGGCCTCGGCCGCCAGCGAGACCCTGCAGATCGACCTGGCCCCGATTCGGCGCGAGCTGCTGCGCGAGCTGGTCCCCGAGGGCACCTTCGACGCGCTCACGCCGGAGCAGCGGCAGAAGCTCGGGAACGAGTTGCAGATCCGTCTGCTCGGCATCCGGCAGGGACTGCAGCTGGGAGCCCAGGCGCTGCAGCAGCGCGCCGAGGCGGCCGGTCGGCAGGCAACAGACGCGGCGGCAGACACCGGCGCTGGCGTGGTGTCGGCACCGCCGCCGCCCGTCGCCGGCGGGCCGCCGGTTGCGACCACGCCGCTGGTCCCGGTCACGCCCGAGGCGCAGAGCGTGCGGCGCAGCGCGTTGTCGGGCAACCGCCTCGACATCCGGGTCGAGCAGGACGGCCAGGTCGTGCGAGAGCTCCACGCGGAAGTGAACCTGCCGAACCTGCTGGCGACGGTGTTCTCCACGACGCGCCGCGATCGCGGCGAGGTGCCGTTCGCGCTCGCCGGGGATGGCACGCTGCACACGCCGACGGCGGACGATCGCGCCGTCATCGAGTCGCTCGGCGAGGCCGTGCCGACCGAAGGCCAGGCCACCGTGCGCATGCGCAACTGGATCATCGTCACCACCGAGGATCCGTCCGGGTCCGGGCTGACGCTGGGCATCGCGCGTCCCGTCGGCGACTCGCTCGCCGAGCTGCGCCGGGCGGCGGTGACCAACGCCGCGCTCGGCCTGCTGTTCATCGGCCTCGCGGTCGCGGGTATCGTGCCGCTGTCCTCGCGGCTGACGCGCAACCTCGAGGAGCTCCGCGACGGCGTGAAGCGCATCGCGCACGGCGACTACCGCGCGCGCGTGTCGGTCAAGGCGCGCGACGAGGTTGGCGAGCTGGCGGCGGCCGTCAACAGGATGGCCGAGGATGTCGAGCGGCATCAGCGCGCGGCGATCGGCCAGGAGCGCCTGAAGCGCGAACTGGAGCTCGGCCGCCAGATCCAGCATGAGATGCTACCGCACGCGCCGCTCCGCCTCGGGGCCACCGAGATCAAGGGCGCCTCGGTGCCGGCGCGCGAGGTCGGCGGCGACTTCTTCAACTACTTCCAGCTGCCGAGCGGTCAGCTGGCGCTGCTCGTGGGCGACGTGTCGGGCAAGGGCGTCGGCGCCGCGCTGCTCATGGCCAACATCCAGGCCTCGCTGCGCACGCGCCTGGCGCTCGGCCAGGACCTGTCGGCGCTTGCCGACGAGCTCGACCGCGAAATCGAGGCGTCGTCGCCGGGACCGGTCTACGCGACGCTGTTCGTCGCCATTCTCGATCCCGCGTCGCGCCGGCTCCGCTACGTCAACGCCGGACACAACCCGCAGTACGTGATCCGATCCGGCCGCAGGCTGGATCGCATGTCCGCCACGGGCCTGCCGATCGGGCTGCTCGCTGGCCGCGGTTACGTCGAGCAGTCGATCGAGCTCTTCGCCGGCGACCTGCTGTTCTTCTACACGGACGGGTGCGTGGACGTGGAGGACGAACGCGACGACCTGTTCGGCGCGGAGCGCCTCGAGCGTCTGCTGACGGATCTCGATCCCGCCGGATCGGACGACGTCATGGTCCGTGTCGAGTCGGCCTTGGCCGCCTTCCGCGGCGCGCGCGAGCTGTTCGACGACGCGACGATGATGGTGGTCAAGGTGGGGTAAGGGGTGCGGGGGTGCGTTGGGGTGCGGGGGTGCGGCAGGGTGCGGGGTGCGGCGGGGTGCGGGGTGCGGCGGGGTGCGGGGTGCGGCGGGGTGCGACGGGGTGCCCGTCAGTTGTCTCTGGACCACGGTATCGGGGTTCGAATCCCTGCCTCCCAGCCCATTCCAACTCCCACCAATGCAGCTACTTGCGCGCTCGCGAGTTGACGCGAGTTGACGCGAGGTGATTCGATCCGGCACCACGTGCTCTGGTGTGGATCTCTCTGACCGCTCGGCAGCCCCAGTAGTTGAATTCCAGCCACTTGGCGAATTGACGCGGCGCAGTCACTGCCCGATTGTCACCAGACGTGAGACACGCATGAGACACGTTGGCGGAAGGAACGTCCATCCAGCGGGCTCTGGCTGAAGCGAATCCGATCGGATCCCCATCCGATCGGATCCCGCTTGATTGCCGCGCGGCGACGATGCCATCGTCGTCGGCGGAACGATGGCCCTGCACCGACTGGTTGTTGATCACTCCGAGCGCAGCGCGTCGCTGCCGGCACTTATCCGCGAGAGCGGACTGTTCGTCGTTCAGATGGGTCGGCTGCCGACGGGCGACTACCTGATCGACGACAGCATCCTGGTCGAGCGGAAGGCGTACGCGGACTTCGTCGCTTCGCTGATCGACGGACGGCTTTTTCCGCAGGTAGCCCGGTTGGCGCACAGCCGCTACCGGTCCCTCCTGTTGGTTGAAGGTCCCGTACCGTCGAAAGTGCCGGACGTCCATCCGCATTCCGTGGAAGGAGCGCTCGTCTCGATCGCGGCGATGTGGAGACTGCCCGTTCTCCATTCAGCCGATGCTGACGAATCCTGCCGCTTGCTGCGCTTCCTCGCGGATCAGGGCAGCTCGTCTCGCGAAACGGTGCTGACCCGACATGGCCGGAAACCCAAACGCCTCGCGACGCGGCGGTTGTTCGTGCTTCAGGGACTGCCGGGAATAGGCCCGGCGCTGGCGAGGCGGCTCCTGGCTCAGTGCGGCTCCGTCGAACGTGTCATGACGGCCGAGGCCGTCGCGCTTGAGGAGGTTCGCGGCATCGGGCCGAAGAAGGCGGCTCGGATTCGAGAGATCATCAGCGGCTAGACCCGTCGACGGGCCGTTCTGGCCCGACATGAACGCGCCGCCGGGTCGGTTTCTGGGCCAGCGAGCCCCCGGGCCGTAGTGACGCGGTTGTCGGCTACACTGGCAGAGGAGACATGCCCATGATTCGGACGGTCGAGGCCCTTATCGACGAGGACGGGAATGTGAAGCTTCTCGAACCCGTCCGGCCGACGTCCACTCGGCGGGTCCTCGTGACGATCCTCGAGGAGGAACCCGTGGCCGAGACGGCGCTGCTCAGTGAAGCTGCGCTTGCGGAAGACTGGAATCGGCCGGAGGAAGACGAGGCGTGGGCGCACCTGCAGTCGGCGCGGTAGTGCTCGTCCGATTCCCGTTCTCTGATCTCTCTCGCGCGAAGCTGCGCCCAGCCATCGTGCTCGCCCATGCGGGCCGAGGCGACAGTATCCTGTGCCAGGTGACGAGCAGATCGTACGACGATGCGAGTGCGGTCGCGATTGGTGAAACCGTGGCGCGCTCCGGGTCGCGAGCTTCGCACGCCCCGGGAAGTTGTTCACCGCGAACGAGACGATCATGTCGTCGACGGTCGCCACGCTCAGGCGCGGGGTTCTGACCCGCGTCATTGAGGCCGTGGTCGAGGTTCTTCGATCGGGCGTCGCGAGTGAACAGCAACGCGCGCGAGATGAGGAGGCGTCGCCTGCGGACCCGGATCGCGATGGCAAGAGCGATGCGAAAGAAACGGAGTGACACGAACTCACGCGCACGGCCGAAGCTCGTCCACCAGTTTCTCATCGCCCTCAGTGGAACGGACCCGCTCGGCATCGAGTGGTGCGGCGGGTGCGGAAGGCGTCAGGTGTCTCGCAGCGCCGCGAGCGGGTCGACTGACGCCGCGCGGCTCGCGGGCAGGCCGGCGGCCACGGCAGCAGAAGCACCGAGAATGACGACGGCCGCGGCGTAGCTCCACGGGTCGAGCGCCGGCACGTGCAGCACGGCGCGGAGCGTGCGGGCCGCGAGCGCCGCGAGGCCGAGTCCGACAAGCCCGCCGACTGCCACGATCGCCAGACCCTCCCGGATGACCATCCACAGCACCCGCCGCCGGTCGGCGCCCAGGGCCATCCGGATGCCGATCTCCCGCGTGCGCCGGCTGACGCCGAACGCGATCACGCCGTAAAGTCCGAGGCCGGCGAGCAGCGTCGCGAGCCCCGCCAGGCTGCCGATCAGCGTCGCGCCCAGCCGGACCGGCAGCAAAGACAGCGTGATCAACCTCTCATAGGGCTGCGCCTCCATCAGCACGACGTTCGGATCGAGCGCCAGAATCTCCCGGCCGGCCGCCGCGACGACCGACTGGGTGTCGCCTGACGCCCGCAGAACGAACGTGCCCCAGGGCGCCGCGTTCTGCGACCGCGCGAAATGAATCAACGCACGAGGCGCTTCACCCAGCGTGCGCACCTTGTGGTCCGCGGCGACGCCGACGATCTCGATGAGCGGACCGCTCTGGTCGCGGAATCGCAGGCGCTGGCCGACGGCGCTCTCGCTCGGCCAGAGCCGCTCGGCGAGCGTCTCGTTGACGATCGCTGCGTCGGTCGATTCGGGCGTGTCACGGCTGTCGAACGCGCGGCCCTCCAGGATCGGGATGCCCATGACGTCGAAGTAGCCAGCCGAGACCCGCGTGTTGTCGATCGTCAGGCCCCCGGGCGGCGTCGCGTCAGGACGCCCGTCCACGGCGATCGTCACCTGGTGGACGTTCGGCGAGAATGGCATCCGCTCGCTGAGCGCGACGCCTGTGACGCCCGGCAGCCGCGCGAGGCGCTCGATCGCGCGGTCGTAGAACGGTGCCGCATCCTCGTCCGTATAGCCGTGGAAGCCGAGGTTGATCGACACGAGCCCGAGCGCCGACGCATCGAACCCGGGGTCGATGTTGCGGGCGGCCCACAGGCTTCGCCCGAGGAGGGCGCCGCCGACGACGAGCACGAGCGAGACGGCCACCTGCGACACCACGAGCCCGCGTCCCAGCCCGAATCGCCGGCCGGCCCGGGATCGGAGCGGCGCGTCGGCCTTCAGATCGGACACGAGGTCCGGGCGAGAGGCACGCAGCGCTGGCAGCAGCCCCACGATCACGCCGGTGCCGACCGAAACCAGCAGCGCGAACGC